>Ga0154787_1023_pt10 | contig 9175 bp, 10 predicted proteins | sample Rifle2008BG16ft_FD_105795 | JGI IMG/M metagenome (GOLD analysis project Ga0154787, IMG submission 105795) | Deltaproteobacteria bacterium RBG_16_54_11 | reverse complement strand
CTGCGGATTATTTCCGAGAGGTATTTCCGCGAGCGGGGTGAGGGCTGCTTTGTCAGGCTCCTGGCGGAACGCATACGCCAAGATGGCGAGGCAAGGGTCGGGATCAGCGGCATCAGGTCGCTCGCCGACGTCCGGATCCTGCGAGAGGTCTTTGGGGAGGCATTTATCCTGATCAACGTCTCTGTCACCGATCCCCGCCGGCGCTATGAGCGCATGGTCAAGAGGGCAGAAGAGCGTGATTCGCAGCAATATGAGCAATTCCTGATTCAGGATAAGGCCGAGGAAGCCCTCTTTCATATTACCGAAGCAGGCGAGCAGGCGGACTATGCAATCAGCAACGACGGGCAGTTGGCTGACTTGCACAAGTCCATTGATCGGTTAGTAAGCGATAACGGCATTTTGCAGTAAAAAAATAGGCTGATACTAAATGTCCATGAAAATACGGTTGTATGTTTATACAGGCACCGGTAACTCGTTATGGGTCGCGCGGCAGCTGGCCACGGAATTAAAAAAGGCCACCATTGGGTTTATGCCGTGCCCACAAAAAGCGTTTAAGGTGCAGGCCGACGTGGTTGGCATCATCTTCCCGGTCCACATCTGGGGATTGCCCAGCCGCGTCATCCAATTTGTCAACCATCTGAAGGGGAAACCAGGGACGTACTTTTTCGCCGCGGCTGTCAACGCCGGGCAGCCTGCTGCCACCTTGCCTCAGCTGCAGAGGCTCATGGCAAGCCGCAAGTTAGCGCTCTCCCTCGGCTATTCCGTCGGTCTGCCTTCCAATTATATCCCCTGGGGCGGTCCCGGGCCGATGGATAAACAGCAGAAACTGTTTAAGCAGGCCCGGGAAAAGGTGAAGGCCATTGCAGGCTCTGTGCTCAGGGGTGAGCGAAAAAGGGTGGACAGGGGGCCCCTGTGGCAGAATATCTTCTTTTCCTTATTATATAGGATGTCTTTCCGACAGGTTCGTAACATGGACAAGAAGTTCCGGGCGGATGAGAAATGCAACAACTGTGGGATCTGTTCTCAAGTCTGTCCGGCCGCAAATATTGAGATGACCAATGGAAAACCTGCGTGGCTGCACCGCTGCGAGCAGTGCTTTACCTGTTTGCAGTGGTGCCCACAGGAGGCGATCCAGTATGGGGAGAAGACCGTTAAATACCAGCGGTATCATCACCCAGAGGTCATTCTGAAAGACATGCTAGAACAAGCGAGGGCGAATAGATAGCACATCATTTGAGCCAACCGATCTCGGGGAGCCAAAATTGACAATTGAAGTTATGATCACAGAGTCAAACAACCAAATTATTTCAATGACAAAACCTTTACTGAATCATCTCCTAGTTCTCTTTGGGGAATACTCTTACCAAGAATCGGTCCTAAGATTTTATTCTGCATCTCTATTCTAAAATCAATGACATGACCAACAATATCCATCGTTTTTTCAGAGATGGCTATTATCTTGTTTCTGACTCCTTCGATATTTTTTAACCGTGGAATACTATCTGAAGCATTATCAATGTTTTCTAAATAAAACTTGTGAAACTCAGCAAAAAAATCACTAAGCACATTGAATTCCTTTGCAATCTCATCCTTAATTGGTTTAAAATCAACGACTATGATTTCATTACTTTCATAACTTCTTAAAAACTCTATAAACTTTCCAGTTTGTTGTCTATTTACTTCGATTAATTCGAGAGGAATACTTGCCCAGTCTTTAAAAGTGATAAATGTAAATTAAGATCGCTTAGGCATCCATCAAAACTTAGCAAAGCAGATGAATACTGATCTAGAGCATCTTGGACTTTTGAGTAAGCTTTATATTCGATCTCTTGCTTAAAAAGAGTATTTTAGGCTTGCAAATTATAGTTATGGCCCTTTTTGACTTGGTATATAGTATAAAGAAACGTTACAATCCATCCGATCATTACCAGAATGTTTCCAGTGATATACTGATATTTTAACAAGGACGGAATAATTTCTTGGCCGCACATCAATATTTGCTATCGGACATCTATGTTATGAATGTCTCTCTTTAACACTATGCCTAAAGCAAAAGCATATCCCCAGAGAAATTGAGTAGTTCTATTTTCTTGATACTGAAACTTCAGACTGCCTTCTCACCTCTCTTAACATTATGAAGCTCTGTGCTGGTACGGTGGTCATTTAAATCCTGCCTGATGGAAGAAACCTCAACCTTCACGTCCAAAATATCCTTTCTGAGTTCCTCATGTTCTTGCTTGTTTTCATCCCTGAATTGGTCAAGGTTCTCCTTCACCATATTGAAGGCCTCAATCACGGTGTCAAACTTCTCCTTCACGTCCTCCAAGACTATTTTCAGTTCATCTGACATGGCAACCCTCAAAACTCAAACTTAGTATTACCCTAAATCTTTTTAAACTTCCCGTCAACCTGAAACATGGTAGAGTAAGAGGGGGGGCAAGACGAAAACCCCTGCCCCCAAAGCCTCTTGATATTGTGTCACTGACGCCGCCGCTCGACAACATCATCTCTTCCGACTACAGAGCCACCTCCGGCGGCGGTCATCTCCTCTGCCGGGTCGCCGCCGGCCATCTGCAGGGCAACGATCATCTGCCGGGCCTCGCGTCTGAAGACCGGTAAGCGCAAACCGAATACTACTGCTGCCACGATGCACACGGCGCCGCCGAGCGCCACGGTGAGCGGCGCACTCAGATTATGGGCAATGGCGCCTGCGAGGAGCGCACCGAAGGGGGCCATGCCCATGAGCATCATCGAGTAGACCGCCATCACGCGCCCGCGCAGGTTATCGGGCACCAAGGTTTGTATGAGGGTGTTTGACGAGGCCATTTCGACAATCATGAAAAAGCCGACCGGCATGAGCAGTGCGGCGGAGAGCCAGAAGGAGCGCGACAACGAGAAGAGTATGAGGCTGGCGCCAAAACCTGCAGTAGAAAAGGCGACCAAGCGTCCCAGGCCGCGCGCGCCTTGCCGCGCAGCCAGGCTCAAGGCACCTGCAAGCGCTCCAACCCCCGAGGCGCCCATCAGCAACCCAAGCCCCCTTGCCCCGCCATGCAGTATCTGATCCGCGAAGATCGGCATGAGCACAACATAGGGAAGCCCGATGAGGCTGATCAACCCGAGCAGGGACAATAATGATCGTACAGGCCCCGATCGGCCGACATACCCGAAACCTTCGATGATGCTGGCTAGTGCCGATCCGCGGTGGAGGACACGCTCCCGGACCTTGATCTTCATCAGCAGCAAACCGGCGATCACGGCCATGTAGCTGACGCCATTAGCGAAGAAGCACCAGCCCTCGCCGACCGTCGCCACCAGTATCCCCGCAATAGCCGGCCCGATGATGCGCGTGCCATTAAATATGGAGGAGTTCAAGGCAATGGCGTTGATGAGATCCTTTCTACCCACCATTTCCACCACGAAGGATTGTCGCGCCGGTATGTCAAAGGCATTCACGAGGCCGAGCAGGGCGGCGAGCACAAACACATGCCACACCTCTACACGATGGGTGAGTGTCAGGACGGCCAGAACAAAGGCTAAGAGCATTGATGCGGTTTGCGTGGCGACGAGGATGCGTCGGCGTCTATGTCTATCAGCAAAAACCCCGCCGAGAGATGCGAGCAAGAAAACCGGAATTTGTCCCGAGAAAGCGACGAATCCGAGCAAGACCGCCGACCCCGTCAGCCGATAGACAAGCCACGCCTGCGCTATCGACTGCATCCAGGTGCCGGTGAGCGAAATGAACTGCCCGCCAAAGAAGAGTTGGTAATTCCTGTATTTGAATGCCCTGAGAGCCAGCGACAATCTTGGCTCAGGTGGCGCCTGCCTGGCGCGGGCATCTTTCGCATCACGAGACCCTGCAGGAGAGCTTTTCCCTGCGGTCTGTTGTCTAATACTCACGATTTATCATCCTTTTTTCCGCACTTAACTGATAGCTACTCAAACACCCGCTTGATCGCCTCCCGCTTTTGAACCACCGGCGCCGCAGGGAGGCTTTGGAGGAAGAGCTTGCCATATTCCTTGGTGAGGATGCGGCTGTCCAGGATGGAGAGGACCCCCCGATCCTCCGTGCTCCTGATGAGCCTTCCCAGTCCCTGCTTCAGGGTGATGATGGCTGCCGGCACCTGATAGTGATAAAAGGGGTTTTCTCCCTGGCTGGTGATCCGCTCGATGCGCGCCTGGGTCACCGGCTCGGTAGGGGGGTCAAAGGGGAGCTTGTCGATGATGACGCAGCTCAAGGCCTCTCCGGGCACATCCACTCCCTCCCAGAAGCTGCCGGTGGCAAAGAGGACCGAGGAGACATCAGATTTAAACTCCTCCAGGAGCAGATGCCTGGGCCCTTCGCCCTGGATCAGAAGCCTATAGGGTAATCGACCCTTGAGGATGCCGTAGACCTCCCGCATGTTCTTATAGCTGGTGAACAGGACAAAGGCCCTTCCCTCGGTGATAGCCAGGATGGCCTCGATCTCCCTGGCGGCCGCGTTGGGAAAGGCCGGGGCATTGGGTTCCGGCAACCCAGGGGGAAGGTAGATCACCACCTGTCTTTGCATATCAAAGGGAGAGGGGAGGATAAGCTCCGCGGCATCCTGCAGGCCGAGCCGCTCCCGGAAATACGCGAACCCCCCCTGGGTGGAGAGGGTGGCGGAGGTAAAGACCATCGTCTCGAGGCGGGGATAGAGTCTCCTGTTCAACTCCGGCCAGACATCGATGGGTGAGGCCCTGAGGAAGATCCCCCTCCCCCTGTTCTCGCACCAATAGACGTACTGCGCATCACCCTGGGAGAGGATAAATTCGAGATCTCCCCCCAACTCCTGCGTGCGGCGGATCAAGGAGACGATCTCCTCCTTCTCGGATCTCTTCACCATGATACCGCGCAGGACGCTGAGGCACCTCTTGATGTCCGAGAGCAGGGAAAAGACCATGGGATCAAACTCCCGCAGCCTGTACCGTTCCTCCCCCTGAAAGAGGGTGAAGAGCTGTGCCCCTTTTCCCCGGAGGTCATCCACCGCCTTCTCTAGCTCGACCGGCGGCCTCCTTCCCGCCGCCAACTCCCTGTGTATGTCCCGGGCCAATTCCTCCACCCGGTAGTTGCTGACGGCCAGGCCGAAATAGGCGGTGATCACCTCCTCCAATTGATGGGCCTCATCGAAGATCACCCGCTTGTACCGCGGGATCACCTCTCCTCCAGCATCCCTGATGGCCAGATCGGCGAAAAAGAGATGGTGGTTGACCACGAGCACCTGGGCCTGGGCTGCCGCCTGGCGCATGCGGGTAAGGAAACACCGCTTATGGTCCGGGCATTCCGATCCGAGACACTGATCGCGGCTGCAGCAGATCTCGGCCCATGCCGAGAATGCCTCGGGCACCCCCCCGAGCTCAGCTCGATCCCCGGTCTCAGTCCGGGATGCCCATGTGTTCACCTCCTTGAAGAAGGAGGCATCTTCCAATACCTTGAAGAGGGGTTGCCGATTGAATATCGCGAAGCGGCGCTTACAGAGATAGTTCTCCCTCCCCTTCATATACGCAGCCGTGAATTTGATGGGGAGTATTTCCCTTAGCAGCGGTATATCCTTAAAGAAGAGCTGTTCCTGCAGGTTTTTGGTCCCCGTGGAGACCACCACCTTGTGGCCACTGTAGATGGCGGGGATCAGATAGGCGAAGGTCTTCCCTGTGCCCGGGCCTGCCTCCACGATCAACCCCCCCCCCTCTTGCAGCGCCCTCCAGATTGCCTCGGCCATCTCCACCTGCTGGGGTCTGTGCTCATAGGAATCCAGCCCCGCGGCCAGTATCCCCTTGGCGCCCAAGACCTCTGCCATGCTCGGTTGGGTCAGGGGAACACCTCCAAGAGCGAACCGTCGGAATCATGGGGACGTCCGCGCGAGTTTATAAGGAAGGAATGCCTCACCGTTTCTCGGCCTCCCGCGAGCAGGTGTGGTTGATAGGAACGGTAACGCCGGGGGGCTGACCAGGATCGGTCCCTGTCTTCGAGTGCCAGCCGCGTCGAGGACGGATCAGGGGAAGGTGCTTACTTATTGGCCTTCGTTGTCCTCTTTCAGGGTGAGCGTCATCACACACTCAATATCCCTCGGTCCCACGATACAAAAACCAACCTTCTCATAGACATGGATGGCTTTGAGGTTTATCGCCCCCACCGTAAGCCAGATCTTGCGCCACTCCATCTCTTGAGCCAAATCCCTCATCGCCTGAGAGAGCGCCGTCCCGATGCCTCGATCCTGATAGTCCTGATGGACAAAGATCAGGTACTCGTAACTTCTGGCGTGTTCTATCTCAAAGAGGGCGGCATGCCCCACTACCTTCTCTTCCATGATGGCGAGGAGGTTAATTGCCCTTTCCACCACATATCTCAGCCACTCTTCCCTCTTGTGATCCAATCGAGGAGGAAGCCCCTGGCTCCACTCCTTGGGCTCAAAGCATCGATACATCTCAGCGAGGGCAGGATAGTCCTTATGCTGATACAGTCGAATAACGACAGAGGCTCCACCTTTGTCCTTTAAGAGACGAAGTCTCTGCTCGATATGGGGGGGAAGATGGAGGATCATCGTTTTGACTCGTCACTCTAACAGAAGAAGAGCGGGAAAGTCAAGGTGGCACCCTTGACGTCTTCGACGGCGCCGAAGACTCAGGCCGAAGGGCAAGCACCGGCCTTCTGGCCGGGGAGTCGAAGGGTCAACCCTGAGCTTTCGGCATGAGAGTTGAAGGGTTGACTTTTGCTCCCTATATAGTTATGGTGATCGCTCACACAATCCAGCGGGGGGAAAGATGGAATTTTTGTTGGCATTGGATAAAAAGGTCTTTTTATGGATCAATAATCAATGGTCCATCCCTCTCCTGGATTTCTTCTTCTCCTATATCATAACATGGTTGGGTAACGCCGGGATCGTGATCGCGTTGGTGATCATCTTCTTTGCATTAAAGAAGCCGGCCTACTTTCGTCAACACCTCCCCTGGTTTTTTGCCGCCATGCTTATGGCCGGGCTTTGCATCTTCGCGTTAAAAAAGATGATTCCCAGACCCCGCCCCTTGAGCGAATTTGCCCCCCTTATCGAGGCAGGAAAGGTCCATATCCATGTTTTGGGTAAGCAACTATGGTATCGATCCTTCCCCTCCGGCGACACTCAGACCGCCTTCACTGCGGCGACGTATTTCTCATTCCTCTTCCCACGGTGGGCGCCCCTCTTCTTGTGCTTGGCCGTGGGGGTGGGGCTTTCTCGCATCTACATGGGGGCGCACTTTCCTCTCGATGTCATCGCAGGGGGCCTGATTGGGACTGCTCTTGCGCTAGGGTTATGGTTGGTGAGGAAAAAGGTGCTCAAACCCTCACAATCATAGAAGGGTTGCCATGAAGGTAAGAAGAAAAAAACGGGGATGGAAACGGGTGCAGCGAGAGATCCGCTACTGGTTCGCCAGCGTTGCCTTAAGGGGCTTACCTCAATGTGTCCGCTTCATTCCCTTTGCGTGGACGTTCTCTTTCATCGGGGGCATCGGGGGCAAGCTTGCGTGGCGTTTCGCAGGCAAGTATAAAAAAAAGATGCTGGATAACCTCACCTTCACCTTTCATAATTCCCTGACGGATGAAGAAAAGGGGCGCATAGCTCAAGAGAGTTTTATCAACATGCTCAGGGGCTTTATGGAGACCTTTTATTGCGTCCCATTTTATGGCAAGAAGTTCGACCCATGGGTAGCGCTGGAAGGGAGAGAAAACCTCGAGCAGGCCTTGGCCCTGGGCAAGGGAGCCATCGGCGTCAGCGCCCACCTCGGCACCTTCACCCTTATAGGGGCGAAGTTAAACGCCTGCGGGTTCCACCTTACGTGGATGATGGGCGGCCAGCCCCATCCCCGGCTCGCACAGGTGTGGCGACAGATGGGGGAGAGGGTAGGGACCAGTTTCATCATGAGTGATTCCTTGTTTACATTCCATAGAGAGATCCTCCGCGTCCTGCGCAAGGGGGAGATCATGGGCTTTATCTGCGATGAAAACCAAAAACAGGGAGGGGTAGTGGTGGAATTCCTCGGGCGCGCCATGGCCCTGCCCGTAGGGCCGGCGGCCTATCACCTGAAGACCGGAGCCCCCATCCTCCCCCTGTTCATCGTCCGCCAGGGAGACAGAGGGCATAAGGTCATCATCGATCCCCCCTTAAAGGTTCGGCTCAGCGGCGACGAGGAGCGCGATGTATTCACCATTGTCGAGCAGATTGCCCGCGTCATGGAATCCTATATTAAAAGATACCCCGGCCAGTGGTCTTGGATCAGCAAGCGGCGCATCCGTACCCGCACGAGGCGGAAGACCTTCCTTGAGGGAGAAGCAAGCACCCTTTCTTGATTTTTCCATCGGCTCCCAAGGCACAGGGCGCAAAGATCCGCACAACTAAATTATAATCGATTAAAGATTAGATTAATTCTTGACAAAGAAATCCTTATTGTGTTAAGAGGGTAGCGTGCGGCAGATGACCTTAGAGGAGAAGAAGGCAGGGCTCAAAGAGAAAGGTGTTCTGCTGACCATTCAACGGTCAGCGATCTTGGACTTTCTCCAAGACAATACACAACATCCCACGGCCGAGGATATCTACCAATCTCTGCAGGGGCTGTATCCCGCCCTGTCTCGAGCCACGGTCTATAACACGCTTGATCTCTTTAAACAACACGGGCTCGTTCGAGAGGTAACCATCGAGCGCAACAAGGCCCACTACGACTATAAGACCGAACCCCATCATCACTTCCACTGTCGTCACTGCGGGAAGATATATGACGTCGGTATGGAGGAGGTCATCTTTGAGCGGCAAGGGGGGCTCAATGGCCATAAGATGGAAGAAGCGCGACTCTATATCTTCGGCACCTGCGCCGCATGCGTCCGGGAGGAAGGTAATGCCCGAACTCCCTGAGGTAGAAACCCTTTGCCGCCAACTGCGTACCGTTGTTGTGGGTGCGACGATAAGGCAGACCCGCGTTATTGACCCCAAACTCCGGGGCGTCAGGGGGGTTAAGGGACGGAAGGTTAAAGGGTTTGCGCGCCATGGCAAGGCGCTGGCGATGACGCTGACAGGGGGGGGGTCGCTCCTGTTCCATTTGCGTATGACGGGAAGGCTCCTGTGGCAGGATGGGAACGGGCTGCTGCCTCATACCCGCTTGGTGATCTCCTTCCCCCACGGGAGGATCTTCC
>Ga0154787_1123_pt2 | contig 9381 bp, 9 predicted proteins | sample Rifle2008BG16ft_FD_105795 | JGI IMG/M metagenome (GOLD analysis project Ga0154787, IMG submission 105795) | Deltaproteobacteria bacterium RBG_16_54_11 | reverse complement strand
TTTCATAGCGGATGGGGAACGGTACTCTTGGGATTTCTTCGCCGATGTGGTATCGTCTCAGCTCCACGTCAAACTGCGTAAGATCCGTATTCCCATCTGGGCCGCGTGGTTCTACGCCGGGCTTTCGGATAGCTGGGGATTGGTGAGGAAAAGGCCGGCCCTGTTCCATCGGAGTAAATGCGCCGAGGCAAGCCGGTCAAACTGGGTCTGTGATATAAGCAAGGCGAAGAAAAAAATCGGATTTCGCCCCCGCTTCCGTCTGGAGGCAGGGGTGAAGGTTACCCTCACGTGGTATAAAAACAAAGGGTGGCTATGAGGGAGTGCCTATAATGGATATATTTACCAAGTGTTATGAGTTCACCGAGGCGGATAAGGCCAAGGCAGCGGGTTACTACTTCATATTTCGCCGGGTAGAGTCCGCCCAGGACACCGAGGTGATCGTCGAGGGCCGCAAACTCATCATGGCGGGTTCCAACAACTATCTGGGTCTCACGAGCCATCCCAGGGGGAAAGAGGCGGCCATCAAGGCGGTGGAGAAGTACGGCAGCGGCTGCGCGGGATCCCGGTTCCTCAACGGCAACCTGGACATCCACGAGGCGTTGGAGGAGAAGCTGGCGGCGTTTTTCCACAAGGAGGCCGCCGTGGTCTTTGCCACCGGATATCAGACCAACCTCGGCGCTATCGCCGCCTTGGCGGGGAGAAATGACGAGATTATCCTGGACAAATTCGACCACGCGAGCATTATCGACGGCTGCCGCCTCTCCTTTGCCCAGGTAAAAAAGTTCCGGCACAACGACGCGAAGGACCTCGAGCGGGTGCTCGCCCGTACTCCCGACAAGAGAGGAATAATCATCATCGTGGACGGGATCTTCAGCATGGAGGGGGATATCACGCCCCTGCCCGATGTCATTGCCCTGGCGAAGAAGTATGGGGCGCGGGTTATGGTGGATGACGCCCACGCCGTCGGGGTGTTGGGCGAAGGGGGGAGGGGGACTGCGGAGCACTTCCACCTGGAGAATGAGGTGGACGTCATCATGGGCACCTATAGCAAATCCCTGGCAGCCATCGGCGGATTCATCGTCGCCTCCAGAGAGGTGGCGAACTATGTCAAGCACTTCGCCCGCTCGCTCATCTTCAGCGCCAGCCTGGCGCCTGCCCTGGTGGCAGCGGTGAGCGTCGCCCTCGATATCATCCAAGAGCAGCCGGAGCTGCGGGAGAGGCTCTGGCACAACACCCACAAGATGCTGAAGGGGTTCAAGGAGCTCGGCTTCGACACGGGGCATAGCACGACGCCTATCATCCCCATCATGATCGGAGATCAGATGAAGACCTTCGAGATGTGCGGGCTTTTGCAGGAGTACGGGATATTTGTGAACCCCACCATTTCTCCTGCCGTCCCGCCGGGCAGGGAGCTGCTGCGCACCAGTTATATGGCCACCCATACCGACGAGCAGCTGGATAGGATCTTGGATGCCTTTGCACGGGCCGGGCGCAAGCTCGGGGTGATCTGATATGCCCGCCGGGAAAATCACCATCCAAGAGGCCAAGACCAAGAAGCAATTAAAAACCTTTCTCCGTCTCCCCTGGCAGATATACCGGGGAGATCCCTACTGGGTTCCTCCCCTGCTCAAGGAGCATGCCTTTCACTTCTCCCCTAAGAATCCCTTTCTGCACCATGCCGAGATCGTTCCCTATATGGCGGTAAGGGATGGCTCAATCGTGGGGCGCATCGCCGCCATCATCGACCAGAACTATATCGATTTTCACGAAGAGAAGACAGGGTTCTTCGGTTTTTTCGAGTCCATCGATGACCGCAAGGTCGCCCGCGCCTTGGTGGATCATGCTAAAAGTTTTTTGCGGGCCAGGGGGTTGAAGCAGATGATGGGGCCGGTGAATCCCTCCACCAATGATGAGTGCGGTCTCCTCGTCGAAGGGTTCGATTCCTCCCCCTTTATCATGATGCCCTATAATCCCGCCTATTATCGGAAGCTCTTGGAGGGCTGCGGCCTGAAGAAAGCCAAGGACCTCGTCGCCAACCGCATGATCAACGACGGGAGCATCCCCGAGCGCCTGCTGCGTATCAGCGCCCGCATCACCAAGAGGCTTCCCGGTCTTACCATTCGCCCCCTCGATATGAAGAAGCTCGACCAGGAGGTGATGAGGGTCAAGGAGGTCTACAATGGGGCCTGGCGGGATAACTGGGGGTTTGTCCCCCTGACCGACGAGGAAATGGATCTCATGGTCAAAAAGATGAAGCCCTTGGTGGTCCCCGAGTATGTCCCCTTTGCCGAAATGGGGGGTGAGACGTTGGGCTTTGCCCTGGCGCTGCCCGACTACAACGTCGTTCTCAAAAGGCTCAACGGCAGGATGACCCCCCTGGGCCTGCTGAAGTTCCTCTACTATTCCCGCAAGATTGAGACCATCAGGGTCATGCTCCTGGGGGTCAAGGCCGAATATCGGAAGCGGGGGATCGAGACCCTCCTCTATCTGGAGATCTTTCGCCGGGGACAGGCCAGAGGGGTTCGGTGGGGGGAGATGTCCTGGATTCTGGAAGACAATCGCCTCATGCAGAAGGGGTTAGAGGCCTTGGGGGCGAAGAAATATAAGACCTACCGGATCTATCGAGCACCCCTGTAACCCACTATGCCCGGATCGTCGAGCCGAGGAGCAGGGTTATCCCGGCGAAGACGACACCGGCGGCAATATCGATCACAGAGTGAAATCTCAGATACACCGTGGAGAAGATGACCGCGGCGCATTTGTGCAATTTTTTTGCCTTCCTCTGCACAATCCGTCTTGGCCGGGATCGCCAACAACTTTGACCAAACCGAAGCCGAAGGTGGCCCCTTGGCCAGTGACCCTTCGGCTTCGGCGGTTTAGCCTGAGGGAGCAACGGGTCATGCAGCGGCCTGATTTGACACCGCCGATGGATTTTGGTATTCTTTGAACATCGTTCCGTTATCCACTTGGCGCGAGCATGATCACGAAGGATCATCCCTCATCGGTTTTTCTCCGCTTCTCTTCATCCTTTCTTTCATGTTTGGGCAAGAGGAAGAATTCCTGAGGGAAGCAGGTTATTTCCTCAACGCGCCGCTGGATCATTCCATTATCGCTTAATGCCGGGGTCTGAATGGCGAACTACAGGAAAAGGAAGATGAAAAAAGAGAGGACGAGGGCAAAGGAGATGATCCTCCTCTTCGTTCTTCTTGCTTTTTTTCTCCGCGTGGCGGCGTTGTCAATCGTGCCCGATCCATCCAAGCCGCCAATGCAGACCTCCATCCTGGTGGATCTGATCGGGATTGTGGACCGTTACCTGCTTCCCGTGCATAAGAGCGGAGAAAGACCCAGTGGGGGAGCTGATCTGTGGGAAGGCTCACTGGCACAGAAGATCAGGGATGAGGTGGTGCTCACGAAACTAGCGGAACTGGGTTTGAGCGAGGAAAGCAAGCCACCCCTTCCCAGGGTGAGCCTCTTTCCCTCCGGAAAGCTGGAAGAGCAGGAAAAGAAGATGATTCTGGAGAATTCCCGCTTCTATCGCGAACTGGGGGAGATCGTATACGGGAAGGAACAGGAGAGGAAGCTCTTCGATGTCCCCGGGCCCAAGACGAGCGACGCCAAGGGGGGGACCATCCCCCTGCCCGAGGATATGGAGGCCCAGCGGATCATCGCCGGCCTGAGGGAAGCAGCTAAGGAGGAAGAGGCGGGCAAGAAATCCATGGCGACTGCCGCCTTGGACATCAGGGGACCAGCAGCCGGCCGCAAGGTCAGCTATCTACCCCCCCCGCTTCCGTCCAAGCCCTCGATGGATGGCGATTACCTGCTCAAGTTTTGGATATTCCCGGACGGCACGGTGGGCAAGGTCGTCCCCCTTGTTAAGGGTGACACTCCGGCAGTCACGGCGGCAATTGATCATTTTAAGAAGTTTCGATTCGAACCTCTGCCCAAGGGCGTCGCCCATGTGGAGCAATGGGGGGTGATCCCCGCCACGTCGGTGCTCAGATGACCGGCGCCTCCGAGATAAAACGGAAAGGTTTTCTCTTTCTCCTGATAGGGCTTATCCTCCTGGTGTGGTATTTTACCCTGTTCGGAGAAAAGGGGCTGATCAAGATCATCCAGTTGAGGCGGGAGCGCGATCGCATCATCGCTGATGTGAGCCGTATGCAAGAGGAGAACAAGAGGCTCCAGGAGGAGATCAAACGCCTGCGCGAGGATTCCCGGTATCTGGAATCGGTGGCCAGGAGGGACCTCGGGCTTATCAAGGAGAACGAGATCCTCTTTATCTTCGAGGACGAAGCGGCGGTAAAGAAAGAGGCAAAGAAATAGTGTGTTGAGAGCTGGCGAGAAGAGGGCTGACGGGCGATGAAGTATGATGGGGTTATAATTCGCCCGCCGAGCGAGGCGGAGAGCCTGATTCTCCAGATCACCGTGGGGTGCTCCCATAACAGGTGCACCTTTTGCCCCACCTATAAGGCGAAGAGGTTTCGGATCAAGACCTTCCAGGAGATCAAGGATGCAATCGACGAGGCCGCCCAATTCGGCGGGGCCATCGAGCGGGTCTTCCTGGCCGACGGCGACGCCCTCATCATTCCCCAACCCAGGTTGCGGGAGATCATGGAGTACCTCAACGAGAAACTCCCCCGTTTGAGAAGGGTGGGGACGTATGCGAATGCCAAGGGGGTCCTGAAGAAGACGGCGGATGAGCTCCGGGAACTAAAGGAGGCAGGGCTCGGGATCATCTATCTGGGGGTGGAATCAGGGGATCAGGTCGTCTTGGACAGGGTGCGAAAGGGGACTACCTATGAGAAGTTGCTGCAAGCGGGCAGGATGGTGAAGGAGGCGGGGATCAAGCTCTCCGTGACGGTGCTCTTGGGGATTGGGGGCAGTGAGCGCAGCAGGGAGCATGCCGTCGCCACCGCCCGGATCCTGACGGAGATGGACCCGAACTATGTGGGGGCCCTCTCCGTGATCATCGTGCCCGGCACCCCCCTCTACGAGGAGCAGGCGCAGGGGCATTTCGTCCTCCCGACACCCTTCGCCTTGATCGAGGAGCTGAGGACCATGATTGCGCATACCGACATGCACGGCCTCTTCTTCTCCAACCATGCCTCCAATTACCTCCCTCTCAAGGCGAGGATGCCCAAAGACAAGGAGGGCGCCCTCCGGCTCATCGATGAGGTATTGGCCAAGCGAGACCCCGCCCTCCTCAGACCCGAGTATTTCCGAGCACTGTAGTGAGAGGAGATGAGGTGAATCGTCGAGGGGTAAGGGGTGACGATTGTGTGGAGCTTGATGTGCGGGTCCGCTATGCGGAGACCGATTCCATGGGGGTGGTCTACCACGCCAATTACCTCGTCTGGTTTGAGATGGGCAGATCGGAATATTGTCGCACGCGGGGATTCAATTACCGCGATCTCGAGGATGCGGGCTACTATCTCGTCGTTTCCGAGGCCAGGTGTACGTATCGCAAGCCCGCCCGCTATGATGAGGTAGTCCAGGTGAGGACCTTCCTGCACGCCCTTCGGCGGCGCTCGCTCTGCTTCAGGTATCAGGTAGTGCGACAAGGGTCAAGGGAAACCCTGGTCGAAGGTGAGACCAAACACCTCTGCATTGACGCCGCAGGGAGGGTAAAGGTCATCCCTGATCGCTACGTTGCCTTTCTTGCCCAAGGGCTCCCCATTCACGATTCCCATGGCTAGGGCTGTTCTCCTCTTGCCCATCCTCTTGATGATGGCATGTGGTGCGCAGGGAACCCTCGTCGGCACGGGGATACGCGTGGGGCTCGAGGGGAGCATTGCCACCTTGGACCCCCGCCTGGCAGTAGAGGCCAGGGCCATGCAGATTGGTCCCCTGATCTACAGCTCCCTCCTGGAGATGGACGCCAAGGGGCGCTTGACACCCGATCTTGCCCGCTCGTGGTCTCAACCGGATGCGCGGACCTATCTCTTTAGGCTGCGCAGGGGGGTGCGCTTCCACGATGGGAAGGAGGTTACGGCCGATGATGTGCGCGCTACCTTCATCTCCATCATGGATCCCCTTCATCGCTCGCCCAGGCGCGGTTCCTACGCGGCAGTCAAGGCGATTGAGGTCATCGATCGATACACCGTCAAATTCGTCTTGCAGGACGTGTATGTCTCGTTTCCCTATGCCCTCACGGTGGGGATCTGCCCCGAGGGGAGCCCCTGGGGGCAGAGGGACCCTCCGGTCGGATCGGGTCCCTTTATCCTCCAGCGCTGGAGGCCGGGGGAGGAGCTTGCGCTCATCGCCAACCCCCGCTACTTCGGGGGGAGGCCGCGGCTCGATTGGATCCAATTCCGCATCCTGGCCAACACCACCACGCGCCTGCTGGAGATGAAGAAAGGCGCGGTGGATCTCCTGCAGAACTGTGTGCCTGCCTACGCGGTGAAATTCATGCAGAGGGTTGCCGGTTTGCAGGTCATCCAGGAGCAGGGGATTACCTATCAGTACCTGGGCTATAACCTGCTCGATCCCGTGCTGAGTCATAAAGAGGTGCGCCAGGCCATCTCCCATGCCATCGACCGGCAGGCCATCATCGCCCACACCCTCAAGGGCCTGGCAATAAGGGCCGACGGGGTAGTGCTTTCCCCTTACAACTGGGCATACGAAGGGAATATCCATCAATACGCCTATGACCCCGGGCTGGCCAAGGAGTTGTTGGACGCTGCCGGGTTTCCGGACCCCGACGGGGAGGGGCCCCGGATGCGCTTTTCCCTCTCCTATAAGACGTCCACGGATATGGAGGCCATAGAGATCGCCCAGATCATCAAGGGATACCTCAAAATGGCAGGGATCGGCTTGGAGGTGCGCAGCTTTGAGTGGGGGACCTTTTTCGACGACATCATGAAGGGGAACTTCCAGGTCTATTCCCTGCGCTGGGTAGGGGTGGTGGACCCGGATATATTCTATTACCTCTTTCACTCGAACAGCGTTCCCCCCAACGGTGCCAATCGGGGCCGGTATCGCAACGCCGAGCTGGACAGCATATTAGAGCAATCGCGGCGCACCGTCGACCAGGCGCGGCGCAAGGAACTGTATAGCCGCATCCAAAAGATCCTGGCAGAGGATGCGGTATATACGAGCCTCTGGTACCGGGACAACCTGGTAGTTCTCAGGAAGGGTTTTTCCGGCTTCCAGATCTATGCGGGGGGGGAGTTTAGATCCTTACAAGACGTATTCCGGGAGGGGAATCATGGCGCGTCTGCCGAACGTCCTTAAAGTGCTTCTGTGCCTCTGCCTCGCCATGAGCGGCTGCTTTGCGCGCGAGGGCAGGGGTATATGGGTGGTGAGATACCAGATGAGCTCCCCCCAAGTCTTGGATCAGGTCGTCGATGATAGCCGGCAGGGGAGGTTCAATTTCCTCTTTGTGCAGGTCCATGGCCGCGGTGATGCCTACTATCGCTCCCACATCGTGCCGCGCTCCGAGGTCCTGGCCGAGGCACCCGCTGCCTATGATCCTTTAGACTACGTCCTGCAGCGCGGGCATGCGGCCGGATTGCAGGTTCACGCCTGGCTGAACGTCTTGTATGCGTGGCCCTATCCTCCTCCCTATCCTCTCTCCCCGCAGCACGTGGTCAACAGCCATCCCGAGTGGCTGATCGCGGATGACGAGGGGCGAAACCTCACCCAGTACAATCAAGCGGAGCGTACAAGAGACTCCAGCGAGGGGCTTTACCTTGATCCGGCCAACCCGCTTGTCCGCTCTTACTTTCTTAAGGTTTGCCGGGAGGTGGTCGAGGGATACGACGTGGATGGGATACACCTCGATTTTATCCGTTATCCGGGACCCCGTTGGGGTTTCAATACAGAGCCTTTGGAGGCATTCATCAAGCGCTGGGGGGTGGACCCCCGGCTGCTCTCCGTCTGGGTACAGAGCCCCATGCCCGATAGGTTTATAGAAAAAAAACTCCCCCGGCACCTGCGCTGGCAGTACTATTACTACTCCCTCTGGGCCGAGCAAAGGAGCGGCTATATCACCGAGCTCGTCAAGGAGCTCCACGATGAGGTACAGTCCATCAATCCCCACGTGATCCTCTCGGTAGCGGTCTTTCCCGACCCCCAGGTAGCCTACTATCTCAAGGGACAGGATTGGCCCACCTGGATGGCCCGGGGGTACGCGGACCTCATCGTCCCCATGGCCTACCACGGGGATTACTATAGGGTGCTGGCCCAGATGGCGGAGGCCAAGGCGAGGGCGCAGGGTCGCGTTGTATTCGCCGGGCTGGGGGCATGGGTCAAGGACCCCATAGAGTTACAGCAAGAGGTAGAGGGACTCAAGAGGATCGGGGTTGACGGCTTTTCTTATTTCTCCTATCAGGGGATGAAGGAATGCGATGCGGGGTATCTCCAGCAGATAAGGGGATACTTGCACCGCTCGCGCGCTTCCCTTCCCCCGGTGACAGCACGGCAAGCCGGACAAGGCAACCCGTCACCTTCGATTCTTGAGGCTGACGGGGCTCTCCTCCTCCGGCGCTCCCTGCAAAAACAGTTCTTCTCCCTTGACGCATACCAAACCCTGCTCGGGCGTCTGGGGATTACCGAGGATGCCCTGCAAGAGCAGCTGCGTGAAGAGTCAGCGGCCTTTGAGCGCATGACCAGGGAGATCTATGCCCAAGCCGTGCCCTCCCCTGATCAAGAGGTGTCCTTGCCCCGCAGTGTTGAGGTCCGGTCGATCGTACGCTATTGCCATCCTAAAGACGGCCCCCTGACTCGGCAGGAGGCAATCACGGCTATGCAGGAGGCCTATCAGCGGCTGAAGAGGGGAGATGCATTCGACCAGGTGGCGGCAAAGTACTCTCAGCGGTCGGCGGCCCCGGAGAAATTTTACCTCCAGGACGGGTGGGACCACGCCGATATCGTATCCTCCCTGCAGGAGGGGGAGATTACCCCGGTGATCGAGGGGCCAAACGGTTATCTCATCTATAAGGTCATAGAGTTTCATCCGCCGGAGCGCAGGGTCTTCGGCGATTTGCCGTTGTGGCTCAAGCGGGTGGCCTTTCAGGAGCGGCTCGCCCGTTTGGTAAAGGAGCAGGAGTGAGGGGCTTTTTCCTGCGCAGGCTGGCCATCGTAATCCCCACCGTCATCGGGGCCGTTACCCTCGTCTTTTTCTTCCTCCACATGATCCCCGGAGACCCGGTGGAGGTGATGCTGGGTGAGACTGCCCAGCAGGCGGATAAGGAGAAGCTGCGGGAGGAGCTGGGTTTGAACCTTCCGCTGCACGTGCAATATGGCAGGTTCATGGCGGGTCTTATACGGGGTGATTTGGGGAGCTCCTACTTTTATCGCCGGCCCGTGGCGCAGGTGATCGCCGAGCGGGTCCCGGCCACCGTCGAGTTGGGTCTGGCCGCCTTTCTGGTGGCGGGGCTG
>Ga0154787_1108_pt1 | contig 9440 bp, 8 predicted proteins | sample Rifle2008BG16ft_FD_105795 | JGI IMG/M metagenome (GOLD analysis project Ga0154787, IMG submission 105795) | Deltaproteobacteria bacterium RBG_16_54_11 | reverse complement strand
GGCAACGGAGAAAAGCTTCCCCCATGAAGCCTTCCTCCCCCCTGATCCGTATCAGAAGGGGGAGATTGCCGATGCCATGAGCCATGCCGCCTGCCAATTAGCGGCTGATTTGGGGGTGGCGGCCATCATCACGCCGACCCTTACGGGAAGGACGGCTCGTTTGGTCTCCCGGTACCGGCCCCGCTATCCCATTCTCGCCTTTAGCCCCCAATCCACCACGGTCAGGCAACTCATCCTCTCCTGGGGGGTACACCCCATCCTCGTGCCCGAATTCACCAACGTCGATGAGATCGTGGGCAAGGGGATCACCGCCGCCCTGCGGGGGGGGTGGGTAGCCAAGGGGCAGCGGGTGGTGGTTACTGCAGGGACCCCCGTAGACCTGCCCGGGACCACAAATCTGATCACCGTCAAGGAGCTCTGAGAATCAGGTGGTAGAGGACTTAAGGGCATCGGTCTTCAGGACAAAACAAGCGGTGATAGTGGCCTTGTCGGCCAATATCCTTATCGCCCTCATGAAGTTCACCGCCGCGATCTTTGTCAACAGCTCCGCCCTGCTGGCCGAAGGCTTTCACTCCCTGGCCGACACGGGCAACCAGGCCTTTCTCCTGCTCGGAATACGATTGAGCGCCAAGCCCGCGGACCGGAGGCATCCCTTTGGCCATGCCAGGGAGCGGTATTTCTGGGCCTTTGTCGTCTCCCTCTCCATCTTCATCATCGGTGCCGTCCTCTCGGTGCGCGAGGGGATTACCAAGATCCTCCACCCCGAACCCCTGAGACAGCCGGGCTGGGGATTTCTGGTCCTCGCCCTCTCCTTCTTCTTTGACGGTTATTCCTGGCGCATCGCCTTCCGTGAGCTCAGGGTGACCTTCAAAAGGCGAGGGGTCTTCAGGGCCCTGCGTGAGTCCAAGGCGCCGGCCATCTTCATCATCTTCCTGGAGGACTCTGCGGCCATCTTCGGGCTCTCCATCGCCCTGGGGGGCATCCTTCTTACCTTTCTCACCGGACATCCCGTTTTCGACGGCGCGGCCTCTATCATCATCGGGATCATCCTGGCCCTGGTGGCCCTGGTGCTCTTTTATGAGACCAAGAGCCTCCTGATCGGGGAGGGGGTATCGGAGGCCGACTTGAGAAAGATCAAGGCGGCCATCGCCACCGTGCCCGAGGTAAAGGAGTTAATGAATGTACTGACCATGCACCTGGGGCCCGAGGATATCCTGGTCAACCTCGACATCAACTTTGCAAACGGCCTCAGCACGGATCAGGTGGAGGAGGCCATCGACAAGGTGGAGCACGCGATACGGAAAGAACTGCCCGCGGTGAAAAAGATCTTCGTGGAGGCCGAATCCCTCAAAAAGAGACCGAAGCGGCGGCGCTGAGGGTTTATAAAATAAGCCGCTCCAGAGGGTTCGATCCCGCCACAGGCGGGACTAGCGCCCTTTATTTTCTTTTCCAATGTATTGGAAACAGCGGTTGAGGTGCTCCTTGGGCATCCGCTTGGTCTTTCTGCTTACCCATATGCAGAGGGCAAAAGAGACAGGCAGGGAGATGACGATGGGGTCCACATACTGCAACTGCGATTGCCAGGAGGCGGGATCAGCGTGAGCCACCAAATTCGCCGCTCCAAAGAGGGCTGTCGATCCCAGAGAGTGGAAGAAGATCATCCAGATAAAGCTTACACAGAACCCCCCCACCATGCTCGCCACGGCCCCTGCCCTGGTCACCCCTTTCCAGTAGAGGCCCAAGAGATACGGAGGCAAGAAAGAGGCAGCGCACAGACCGAAGAAGAAGGCGGTGGCAACCGCGATGCTGCTGGGCGGCAGCACAAACCCCCAGAGGACGGTGGCGATAATGGTCAGGGCAATCCCCAGCTTGGTGGTGAAGACCTCCCCCATCCTCCGAAATCCCATGCCCTTGGCGTAGAAGTCCCGCCCGAGGGAGGCGCCGCCGACATGGAACTGTGAGCTTAAGGCAGCGGTGGAGGCCGCCAGCATCCCCACCAGAAAGAGGGGGCAGAACCACCAGGGCATGATTGTAGTGACATAGAGGGGAATGATCTTATCCACATTCCCCCAGGCCATGGCAATGGAGATCGCGCCGAACCTCTCTACGAATATAACGTTGGTCAGGGGGCCGACGATGAGCGGAACCCCTATCATGGCCAGCATGAAAACCCCGGCCACCAGCACGCCCCGATCCAACTCTCGTTCTGAGGGAGCCTTCAGGAACCTCACCACGAGTTGAGGCTGGACCAGGGTGCCGATCCCCACACCGTACATGATGCTGGAGCAGGCGATCCACCAGAAGGGGCTTCCCAATCGTAAACCCGCTGTCCACCCCTGAAGCCCCCCCTCGGCCAATCGCTCCGGAACAAGGGGGGCGATTGCCGTCAAGGCCTGGTGGGCGGGGATGATCCCGCCGAGGAGCTTGTAGGTCCAGTAGCAGAAGATCGCCATCAAGACGAACAGAAAGACCCCGTGGAAGGCATCGGTGTACTTGACGCCCCTGAGCCCTCCCAGGATGACGTAGAGGGCCAAGAACAAGGAGAATGCCGCGAGGCCAATGACATAGGGGATATGGAGCGAGGCCTCGATGACCCGTGCCATCCCGATGAGGATGGCGGCTGCATAGATGGGGATAAAGGCAAAGACGACGATGCCGGCAAAGCCCTGGATGAAGCGTGATTGATACCTCTCACCCAACATCTCCGGGAAGGTATAGGCATTGAGGGCCCTACCCATACGGCGCGTCCTCTTGCCGCAGAAGACGAAGGCGATAAATACCCCTATCAAGATACAGAAAAAACCCAACCACAACAGGGAAAACCCGAACACCGCCGCTGTCCCCCCAAACCCGATGATGGCCGCGGCGCCGATATGGGTCGCCCCCTGCGAGAGGCCCAGCACGCCGGAGGGCGTCTCCTGCCCGGCGATCATATAATCGGAGGGCATGCGCATCGTCCTGCGCCCTTTGTAGGCGAGGTAGCACACGCCAAAAAGATACCCTACGACGACGACGCTATTTATAATAATGAAAAGCATCACCCCTGCCCTAGCGCCAATGCCTCCAGCGAAGGCCTCTGCCTTTTTTCACCGTCCCTCCCCTTCTCGAACTCCGCACCCGGCGAACCGGTTGCCCCGGATTCCACAGGAGCAAACCATAGAAGACGCAGAGCAGGGAGGCGAGGAGCGATCCGATATAGGCATAGGCTATGCCGGCGCCGGCAAAACCCAATAGGGTCCCAATATCCGCAAAGGCATCAATCAGTTCTTGCATAAGCTATCTTCTTTATTGAATGGGTAACCCCTTACTGTGATTATGTGTAAAGCTGCCAGATCAGGCCCAGGAGACCCGCCAGAAAGAAATTCCCCTCCACCAGGGCCTCAAAGCGCCTGCCGGCATGAAGCCATTTCCGCTCATATGCCATGAGGCAGAGGGCCGCTGACAGGACGCAGAGAAGCAGGAGATAGGCGAATGGTCCGCTAGCGCCCGATAGGGGGGCCGCAATGAGGCATATGCCTGAAAAGACGGCGACCCCCTTGAGGAGCAGCAAGGTCCTCTCCTCGCCCAGCGTAATGGGAAGGGTCTCTACCCCGACGATGAGGTCGCCCTGCTCCTGAAAGATATCGAAGAGGGCCGAGCGAATATACGTCATACAGAATACGAAGATGAATGCTGCCAGGGCAGCCAGCAACCCTATTCTTTGGCTTCCCAACAACGGGAGGAGGACGATAACGACACCCCATGCCAGGGCCTCCGACAGGGTCTTGGAGCCGGGGATGTCCTTAATCCTGGAATATTCCCACAGATGCCTGACCCCCTCGGGCACCAGAGGGATGCTGTACACGATACCGAGGAGATTTAATCCTGCCATGGCGAAAAAAACCCCAAGGCCCAAATAATAAGAGAGGGCAAGGGCCGTTATGATGGAGACGATCCCCGATAAGACTAAAAAGGTCCGGTATTTTCTATAAAATTTGGCAACCTCCGGGTCGTTGTAAGCGCTGGCGCCTTTATCGAGAAACCGATTGAGGACGTGCATGGCGTAGACGTAGAAAAAAGCCAGCGAGGGATAGATGATATCCGCCCTTCTCCCGGAGAGGATGGCGGCGGCATAAGCAAGGGCAAAGGCCCCGGCTGCTACTACCACGTTGCTCAGCAGCAAGGAGCGGACGACCCCTATGATCCAACGGCCCAGAACAGTCTCTGTGCGACTCTGTATACCCTCTATCTCCCTGAGTATACTCTTGATCATCCAATTGGGGGTCGAGGCGCCTGCCGTGACACCCACGACCTCCATGGCAGCCAGTTCTTCTCTAGCAAGCTCTTTTTCCGTTTCCACATGGAAGGTCGGGATCCCCGTCTCTCTGGAGATCTGAACCAGCCGCTGGGTATTCCCGCTGTTATAGCCGCCCACCACCACTAAGCCATCTACATGGCCTGAGAACGCCCGCACCTCCGCTTGACGGCTATAAGTGGCGTCACAAATCGTATCAAAGATGAGGGCCTCGGGAAATCGATCCCGTATGGCCTTCACCACCTCTTTAAAGTTTTTTTCCGCCTGGGTGGTCTGGGCAACCACGAAGAGTTTCTTCATGCGGGGAAGTTGCGCTACCTCCTCCGCGCTTTTGATGGCGCGGGCCTTGCCATGAGCATAGCCCATCAAGCCCATGACCTCCGGATGATCCTTGTCGCCCACGATGACGGCATGATATCCTTGCTTGGTATGAGAGCTGATAATGGCTTGCACCCCGGCCACACGGGGGCAGGTGGCATCCCTTATCCGCAGACCTGAAGACTTGATGCGACGGCGCTCCGACGGGGGGATGCCGTGCGCCCGAATGACGATGGTCCCGTCATGAAGGCCTTCGATATGATCGATTGCCTTGACCCCTTTAGTTTCGAGCAGCGCCGACACCTGCCTGTTATGGATAAGGGGGCCGAACGTATAGAGGGGTTGGGTCCCCTTATTGACCTCCGTCAGCACTATCTCCATGGCGCGGCGAACACCCATACAGAAACCTGCTGTCTTTGCCAGCTTGACCTTCAACGCTTAGCCTCCTCTGCAGCGCAGAGCAATCACTCTTGACGGATACGTCACTCCAAATCCCGCCTTGGCGGGTAAAATCATAAATCCCCCGTTGCCCTGTATCGCATAGCGATACATCCCGACCTCTCTGATTTATGCACAGCGTCCCTCTCCGCTTTCATAGAGATCTTAATGATGGGATGTCGCACTGCGACAGTACGGGACCCTTTAGAAAACCGAAGGTGGCCCTTTGGCCAGGGGGGTTGGGGGGATTTGAAAGCATATTTTCTAGACAATATTGTATGTGAGATCAAAGCGAATTACAACTGTCTTGACACACCATCTGCCGCGATCGGCACGATTAGATGATATTTTTTTCTTGACGAAACATATAGAATATGCTGTCATGTTTTTGTGTGTGTCCCGACCACCTCACCGACCGATTAAACATGGACCTGTCTCAAACACATGGCCACACCATGGCAGAATCATTAAAGGCCATATTGCTCCCCTATCAGGAGAGGATCGAGAGGGAATTGCGCCAATTCGCCCGTTTTCCAGGGCCGGCATCTTTGCGAGATCCCATCTCCTATTTTTTCACCTTGCCGGGAAAGCGCATCCGGACGTTGATCACCCTCATCACGGCTGAACAGTTCTGCAGTGATTATGAAGATGCCGTCCCCGCTGCCGTGGCCATCGAGGTCCTGCACGATTTTACCCTCGTCCATGATGATATCATGGATGATGATCATTACAGACGGGGATGTGAAACAGTGCATACCAAATGGGACGTCGGCACCGCCATATTATCGGGTGATGCCATGGTCGCCCTGGCGTACCGGAAACTGTTGACGTCGCAATCACCCCACCTCATTGCCATGATGGAGGCCTTTACCGATGGCATGTATGTGGTGTGTGAAGGCCAGGCCAGGGATAAAGAATTTGAGACCAGAGATAACGTATCCCTGGATGATTATCTCCCCATGATCTCCCAAAAGACGGCGCGGCTTTTCGCGCTGGCCTTTGAATTGGGCTATCTCTCCTGCTCATCCACTACTGACTTAGTAGGCGCCTTAAAGGAGATGGGGGAACACATCGGGCTGGCCTATCAAGTCAGAGACGATCTCTTGGATTTTGTGGCGGATGAAAAGATCCTCGGCAAAGATATCGGCAGCGATTGGCGGCGGAAGAAAAAGACCTACATCACCATCGGGTATCGACAAAAGGCCAAGGTTAATCCTCAACTCCCGCAAGACCTTTTTGAACTTCCTGCGTTTTCAGCGGCCAGAGACGCCGTCACACAGGCGGGAATTCTGGATGAAGCCCAACGATTTATCCAAGAGAGACTCGATAAAGCAAAGGCCATCGCCGTCTCCATCAACTTCGCACACCCTGTCTTCAATCATCTCTTGATGTTTCTGGCCGAGCGGAGCTATTAAAAGATAAAGGCTTCTAAAACCCATAAGTTTCCTCCACTCTTCGATTGGCACATCCCCCTACCCTGTCAAGCCTACCCCTTTGTTCTATTATGATTTCGATCCGGCGATCAGCCAATCCACCTCTCTGCCGCCCCCCACGACTTCAGGACCTGCCTTAGTCGCGCATCAAAAAAAGACCTTGACAGAGCCGGATGGAGGGGCTATTATTGCTAATGAATCTCAATAATAATAGGACGATTATGGATCCGATTGATAAATTTCGGGAATATATAAAGGAAAAGGGACTTCGCAACACGCCGGAGAGGGAGACCATCATTGAGGAAATCTTTTGTACCCACGATCACTTCGATGCGGATGAACTCTTTCTGCGATTGAGGAACAAGAGAAGAAGGATCTCCAAGGCATCCCTGTATAGGACCATCCCCCTCCTCATCGAAAGCGGCCTGATCAAGGAGGTCTATTTTGAGAACGGACATCGCCACTATGAACAAATCTATGGTTACAAGCATCACTGCCATCTTCGATGTGCCAATTGCGGGAAGATCATCGAGTTTGCCGACGATGAGGTCGTGAAGATCCAAGAGAGGATCGGCAAGAAGTATGGTTTCGTTATAACCTCTCACCGATTTGAGCTGGTGGGCTACTGCCCCCAATGCGCCAAAAGGGGTGTGGGCCGGAAAAGACGCCAGTTATTCACAAAGGAACGCGGGAAAGAGGCGCGATAGGGTGCGGATTATGAGTATGAGAAGAGGCCACAGGGATATCTATAAACAGTTCAAGGTCATCTTTGAAGGAGAGGGCCTTGACCGCATCGAGGAGAGACTGGCAATCCTCGAGGCCTTTCTCCGCACCGAGGACCACGTGTCTGCGGCTGAGCTTTGCAGGGTTCTCAAAGAGCGAGGGAAGATCTTCCCGGAAGAGTTTATCGTGGAAAACCTGAAGCTCTTCGCCCACTACGGCTTTGCCCGCGAAAAGCAGTTCACAGACCAGCTACCCCGGTATGAGCACCATCACCTGGACAGCCACCATGACCACTTGATCTGTGTCCGCTGCGGCGCCATTCTGGAGTTCTACAATCCAAAAATCGAGGCCCTGCAAGCAGAAACGGCCCGCAGCATGGAATTCCACGACCTCCAGCACCGGATGGATATCTATGGGCTCTGCTCCAACTGCCTGCGGGCACGAAAAAATATCATTCCGCTTGTCATGGCCTCCCCGGGCGAACGGGTCCGCATTGTGGGATTCCGTGGCGGCAAGGGGATGGAACGTCGTTTAACGAGCATGGGCCTCAATCGGGATGCCGAGGTAGAGGTCATCAAGAGCAGCGGGCCGGGCCCCTTGATTGTGGCTTCACGGGAAACCCGGATCGCTCTAGGGTTCGGCATGGCTAAAAAGATCTTAGTTACTACAATAATTGATACACACGGGACATGAGGAGTACCTAATGGCCGTACGACGACTGAATGAGTTGCAGACCGGAGACAGGGCTATTATTGAGCGGGTGCAAGGCATGGGGCGTTTCAGACACCGGCTCATGGAGATGGGCTTTGTCCCGGGAGCAGAGATCGTCGTGGAAAAATACGCGCCGCTGAAAGACCCCATCGAATATGTCCTGAAAGGGTATCACGTCAGCCTGAGACATAACGAGGCCGAAAAGATCTTGGTGCGGAAACTCGAGGAAGAGACAAGAGGGGATTAATGACCAAGAAGATCACCATCGCCCTGGCGGGCAACCCGAATTCCGGAAAGACGACCATCTTCAACAACCTCACCGGCGCCCGGCAAAAGGTGGGGAACTGGCCCGGCGTCACCGTCGAGAAGAAGGAGGGAACCGCCACCTATAACGGCTATAGCATCCGGGTCGTCGACCTGCCGGGGACCTACAGCCTGACCGCATACTCCCAGGAGGAGATCATCGCACGCAACTACATCATCGAGGAAAAACCCGATCTTGTGGTCGACGTGATCGACGCCTCTAACCTCGAACGCAATCTCTATCTCGGAACTCAGTTGATCGATCTCGGAGTGAAGTTGGTCTTCGCCCTCAACATGGTTGATCAGGCCCAATCGAGGGGGCAGCTCATCGATCATGAGCAGCTCGCCCTGCTCATGGGGGTGCCCTTTGTCCCGACGGTGGGGACCAAGGGGCGGGGGACCAGGGAATTATTGGAAGCCGTCGTCAAGGTGGCGGAGGACAGGGAATCAATTGCCCGCCACATCCATATCCATTACGGTCAGGAGATGGAAGAGGAGATCGAAAAGCTGCAAGGGTCGATTCGAGCCGCTGAATCATCGGTGGACGAACACCACGCCCGGTGGATGGCGATCAAGCTGTTGGAGAACGACGAAGAGGTCGGCAAAGAGATAGGAAAGAAATCCAGCAAGAAGGCCATCCTGGACCAGCTGGAACAGAGCAACGCCCACCTCCAGAAAATACTGGGCGATGATCCGGAGACCCTCATAGCCGACCGCCGCTACGGCTTCATCCATGGGGCCCTCAAAGAGACCCTGCGGCATACCAGGAAGGACAGGCGCTACCTCTCCGACCAGGTGGATACGGTCCTGACGAACCGCCTGCTCGGCTTTCCGATCTTTATCTTCTTCATCTGGGCCATGTTCCAGCTCACCTTCAAGGTGGGGCAATATCCCATGGCATGGATCGACGCAGGTGTGGGGCTCCTCGCCGGGTTCGTCGGTGGGCTGATGGGAGAGGGCCTCCTCAGGGATCTCGTCGTCGACGGGATCATCAGCGGCGTGGGCGGGGTCGCCGTATTCTTGCCAAACATATTCATCCTCTTTTTCTGCATCGCCCTGTTTGAGGATACGGGCTACATGGCCAGGTGCGCCTTCATCATGGACAAGGTCATGCACACCCTAGGGTTGCACGGAAAATCCTTCATCCCCATGATCATGGGGTTCGGGTGCAATGTGCCGGCCATCATGGCGACACGCGTGTTGGAAAGCAGGAGGGATAG
>Ga0154787_1049_pt5 | contig 9664 bp, 9 predicted proteins | sample Rifle2008BG16ft_FD_105795 | JGI IMG/M metagenome (GOLD analysis project Ga0154787, IMG submission 105795) | Deltaproteobacteria bacterium RBG_16_54_11 | reverse complement strand
GCGGATGGCGATGATCAACAGGATGGTGCCGCCGGCCACCTTAAAATCGGGGATGGTGACCCCGATGATTGTAAAGATGAACTTCCCCACCGCGAGAAATCCCAGACTGACCGCGAAACCGGTCAGGATAGAGTCCCGCACCACCTGTTTCCTCTCCACTCTTTTCATCCCCTCGGTTAAGGAGATGAAGATGGGGAGGACCCCTATGGCATCCATGGCGACGAAGATGGGGATGATGGCGAGCAGAGAGGTCTTAATATCCCAGGGCATCGTTACGGTTCAAAGGCCTTGAACAGAAGGACGCAGTTGACCCCCCCGAATCCCGCGGAGATGGAAAGCGCTGTCCGCACCTGCTTCTCACGAGGGCCATCGGGGACATAATCCAGATCGCACTCCGGGTCCGGGAACTCGTAGTTGATGGTAGGGTGGATTACCCCACGGCTAATAGTGAGGACGGTAGCGATGGCCTCCACCCCGCCGGCCGCTCCCAAGAGGTGCCCGACCATCGACTTGGTAGCGCTGACGGGTATCTGATAGGCGTAGTCTCCAAAGACCCTTTTGATGGCCTTGGTCTCGGTGGCATCGTTCAACTTGGTGGAGGTCCCATGGGGGTTTATGTAGTCGACTGCCTCAGGCGCAACCCCTCCCATGGCCAGGGCCTGTTCCATGGCCTTGCCTAACGAGGTGGCCTCTGGATCAGGTTCGGCGATGTGGAAGGCATCGGCAGTCATCCCAGAGCCGATGAGCTCGGCATAGATGGGGGCGCCCCTGTTAAGGGCATGGTTCAACTCCTCCATGATGATTATCCCCGCTCCCTCCGCCATAACGAAGCCGTCCCGATGAAGATCAAAGGGGCGGCAGGCCTTCTGAGGATCGTCGTTGCGGGTGGACATAGCCCTCAGGGCGATAAACCCGCCGAAAGTGAGGGGGGTGATGCAGGCCTCCGAGCCGCCGGTGACGATCATCTCTTCAGGACCATTCTGAAGCCTATTGTAGCTGGCGGCAATGGCGTGGCTCGCCGAGGCACAGGCCGATGAGATCACGTAGGTGGTGCCGTGGATGCCGAATCTCTCGGTGACGTTGGTGGCCACGGAACTGGTATAGACATTGGGGAGGGCAAAGGGGGAGATCCTCCGGGGGCTTCCCTGCTTCACCAAAATATCATAAGAATTATCCCTGACATCCATATTCTCCGTCGCCACCCCCATGATTGCCCCGATCTTGTAGGGATCGGAGTGGTTGAGCGCATACCTCCCCTCCACCCCCTCTCGGGGCAAGAGCTCTATCCCGGCATCCTCCAGGGCAAATTTGGCCCCCACGAGGGCAAATTGGGAGGTTCGACCCATGTATCGGTCGCCTTTATGAAAGGGAAGGTAATCCTGAAGGGAGAATTCTTTTATCTGGGCCCCGATCCTGGTCCTGAACTGCTCCATATCAAAATTGGGAAATTCGATCGGGCCCACCCTTGTTTTCCCCTCCATGAGTGCCTCCCAATATGATTCCCTCCCTATGCCTATGGAGGTGACTGGGCCTAACCCCGTGATAACAACCCTTTTTTTCTGCATAAAAGATAAACCCTTTTCGATAGTAAGGATAAATTAGCTATAAGATAAAGGTATCGAAAAAATTTTTCAAGGATAAACTTATCTAAAACTTGACTATTTTGGAGGTGTATGGTTTCTTGTTATCGAAAATCCTCAGGGGGTTACCATGATCGATCGAGGCACAGCCCTAGATCTGCTGAGGGAGTACTGCAGCGAGGAGGTCCTTATCAAACACTCCTTGGCCACGGAGGCGGTGATGAGGGCCTTAGCGGCAAAGATGGGCCATGACCCCGAGAGCTGGGGGATTGCGGGTCTCCTCCACGACTTGGATTATGATGAGACCAAGGGAGACCCTGCCCGACATACCCTGAGGACCGAGGAGATCCTTCAGAAAAGGGGGTTCGAGGAGGAGATCATTGATGCCATCAAGGCCCACAACGCCGAGGCATTACATATGAAACGGGAGAAACCCATCCATTTTGCCGTCACCAGTGCGGAGGCCATCACCGGCTTGATCGTAGCCACCACCCTGGTCTATCCCGACAAGAGAATAGCCGGCGTGAAACCTTCCTCCATCGTAAAAAGGATGAAAGAAAAGGGCTTTGCTCGCGGGGTACGCAGAGACGCCATCAAAGAGTGCGAAAAGCTCGGCCTGAGCCTGGAGGAATTCGCCGATTTGAGCCTCAGGGCCATGCAGGGGATAGGCGACCAGATTGGTTTATAAGGTTGACGGAGGGGGTATTTTTATATATGATTAAGGTTTTAATTATAAGGGGGATAAGCTGATGAAGGCCAAATATCTTGTTTCAATCGGCATGGTACTGATCGTTTCCCTTGCGTTGATCGGCTGTGCCGGCAAGAAGAAAATGCAGTCCACGCCCAAGGACCCTGCGGTACTGTACACTGAGGGGATGGTTCTTTTCAACAAAGGGAGATACTCAGATGCCACGGAGATTTTCACACGATTGAAGGAATACTTTCCCTCTGATGAGCTCTACGCCCCTAAGGCGGACCTCCGCATAGCGGACTGCTCCTTCTTTCGGAAGGAGTATCCGGAAGCCATCACCAGATATATGGAGTTCAGAAAGCAGCACCCCTTTCACCCGGACATCCCCTATGTGGATTATCAATTAGGGCTCTGTTATTACCGACAGGTATTGTCGAAGGATCGAGACCAGAAAGCTACGGTGCGAGCCCTGACAGCCTTTCAAAATGTGGTGGCAAATTATCCTAACAGCATCTTCGCCCAGAAGGCCCAGGAGAAGATTATCTTCTGTCGCCGAAGGCTGGCAGAGAATGAGCTCTATATCGCCCAGTTTTACCTCCGCCAGGGGAAATACGAGGCAGCAGAGAAAAGATCACTCACGACGTTGGCGAGGTACCCCGTTTCCGGCGTGGATGATGAGGCCCTCTACTATCTTGCCCTTGCCCTGCACAAACAGCAGCGGGATACTGAGGCCCTGACCCCCTTGACGCAACTCGTGGGGGATTACCCTCAAAGCCTCTTCGCCAAACCGGGGAGAAAGCTCCTGGCCAGCCTGGAGGCGCAAGGGGTGGTTGCAGCTTCTCCTGCGGGCCAGGAGATAGGCATGAGGGAGGCCAGACCCCTTGAAAAAGCGGTCAAGGCCCTTCCCTTCCGCATCACCGCCAAGAATACTAAAAACATCCTCGAGAAGAATGCCATCTTATATACGGGCGACGTCGTAGCCTTGGGTGAAGAGGTCACCATTCGCTGCGAGTCCCTCCTGTTGACCATGGATGAGGGTAATCTCCCCAAAGAAATGGTGGCCAGGGATGAGGTGGCGGTCAGGAGTGGAAAACAAGAAATCTTCTCCAAGAAGGCCGTCTGGTCCCCGGTTGAAAAAACTATGGTAATGACGGAAGACGCCAAGATGAGGGAAGCTGGAGATTGGATACGAGGGGATGAAATCACCCTCTACTTAGATACCGGCAAAGTAGAGATCAAGGGAAGGAAGGTGGAACCAATGCCGGGAACAGGGCATGATGATAGCCACGATAGCCACAAGTGAGAGCGTAATAAGGAATAAGATCGTTAACGACGAACGTACATTTAAAAAAAGGGGGGGTATCCCCCCTTTTTTGTTGTCGCGCGTTTAACCATGGAAAAGGTCTTTCTGATCAGCTTAGGTTGTCCCAAGAACCGCGTGGATTCTGAGGTGCTCTTAGGTCTCTTGGCGAACGACGGCCTCGTGCCCACCCCCTCGCTCGATGAGGCGGACGTGGTTATCATCAACACCTGTGCCTTTATCCAAGAGGCCGTACAGGAATCCATCGAAGCGATCTTGGAAGCAGCGCAGGCAAAGGAAAAAGGGAGGGGCAATAAACTAATCGTCACCGGATGTCTCCCCCAGCGGTATGGTGCGGAGCTGGCGCGAGAGATACCCCAGGTTGATCTCTGGATAGGGACGGGGGAATTCCCGCGGATACCCCAGTTGTTAAAGGGGGGTGAACCCACGGCATTGATCGGGAAACCCCGTTATCTCTATGATCATCAAACCCCCCGGATTATCACCAACACCCCTCATTCTGTCTATGTAAAGATAGCCGAGGGGTGCTCTCACCCCTGCACCTTTTGCCTTATCCCCCGGCTGCGGGGGCACTATCGAAGCAGGGAGATGGCATCCGTCATCCGGGAGGTCGAGCAGTTGGTCGCCGGGGGTGTTGCAGAAGTTATCCTGGTTGCCCAGGATACCACGGCGTTTGGGGTGGATCTGCGGCAGGAGAAAGGTCTCTCTCGGCTCTTGAAGGAATTAATAAGGATAGAAGGATTGCGGTGGATCAGGGTCCTTTATGCATATCCCCATCCTGATAATTTCTACCCTCCGCTCCTGGAGATACTCGCCGGTGAGGAGAAGATTTGTTCTTATCTCGATATCCCGATCCAGCATATCGACGCAAAGATCTTGCAGCGAATGGGAAGGAGGGCTTCTGAAAAGGAGACCAGAGTGTTAATCAACCGCATAAAAAAAGACTACCCTGAAATCCGCCTGCGCACCACCCTCATGGTGGGATTTCCCGGGGAGGGGGAGCGGGAATTCAAGAAACTCCTGGCATTTGTCCGAGAGATGGAGTTCACGCATCTGGGTGTGTTCGCGTATTCCCCTGAAGACGGTACCAGGGCGGCCCGGCTGAAGGGCCGGATTCCCCCGGAGATAGCTGCGGAAAGGGCCGCCCGGATCATGGAGTTACAGCAGGGGATCTCGTGGAAGAAGAATAAGGAAATGGTAGGATCCAAGGTCCCGGTTTTGATCGATGGGATAAGCGCGGAAGCGGGGGGACTCCCGCAGGGGAGGACCGCTTTTCAAGCGCCGGAAATCGATGGGGTGGTCCATATCAAAAAGGGTAAGGCGCATATCGGGGAGATGGTAACAGTGAAGATCACGCAGGCAGGGCCCTATGACTTAGTAGGGGAGATCGAAGGGACTTCTTGAAAGGATATTAGGCGCTGATATGATTATTTCCTATTACGGTTTCCACCTGATCACTTGATTTTCGAAATCTATGCTGTATTCGAGACCTCGCAAAAAATTCATCCCCAATAACCCGTCATGGCCGGCGGAAGGACCCTGAGGGAATATGATCAAGGCATTTATCTCTTTGGCCTCATAGGGGCCGACCCGCACGTAATCCAGTTTTGCCACGCTGGCATTAATCACCCTTCCACCTGTTACCCGCACATTAGCCCTGCCAGTGAGAGGAATATTTAACTGATCCGCAATCGGCCGATGGATGGTTATGACCTCAGCACCGGTATCCAGGACGAGCGAGGCCTGGACCTCCTTTCCCCCATAGCCAAGGGTGACGGGGACCAACACCTGATTCCCGCGTATCGTCACCTTCGTCACCAGGTTTTTTTCTGATTCCTCTCGAGCTTTTTCCTCGTCCTGCCTCTTCTTCTCCTCTAAGCTCTCTATCATCTGCCGCGTCCGCGCCTCCTCCGGCGTCTCACCTTTCTTCTCAACAGCTTTCGGTGTTTCTTCCTGGGAAGGCCCTTCGGGTTTCTCCTCGCGCACGGTCACTTGATTCCTATATTCCGGCGGGACCTTGCCCAAATCATCGACAAAATGAGTCGTGCCGTTCTTATCGACATACTTATAAATATCCGCGCGCACCTCGAAGGGGGAACATAGCGTTCCCAGTAAAAACAATAAAACGATTAAAAAACTTACAGTCGGCTTACTCATGTTTACACCTTTCCCCGGCGCACTGCTGTTGCGTTTTTGAGTGACTCATATGATACCCAGTTTAGTTTAATGAGGCCTTTTTGTAAACAAAAAACCTCTCCAAAGACAAGAGGAAGATAGAGCTGCATAAGAGGGAACTAAGAATCTACGTATCATCCCGCACCGATTTCCTCTACGGTCCTGTGCAGGGTGTAACATAGGTATCAGCGTAAGAACGTCCGTCTCCCGTTATATCGCTCGGTGTCGTAGTGTGTGCTGATGTCCACGGTGCGGATCTTCCCGATTGCCTCTTCCAGGGAGACCGCTGTTATCTCGCCATTCCGGTAGCTTACCATTTTGCCGAATTCTTCTTTGACGATCAGATCAACTGCCGCAATCCCGAAATAGCGTCCCATGCGGCGATCATAGGCACAGGGGGCGCCACCCCGTTGGAGATGGCTCAGGCTAATGGACCTCGTTTCCAGACCGGTTCCGCGCTCTATCTCAACAGCCAGGCATTCTCCCACACCACCCAGTAAGGCGTGTCCAAAACTGTCCTGTCCCTGTTTCCTGACAAATTCTTTACCCCCCTTGGGCTTTGCCCCTTCGGATACAACCACAATATCGTACCGGGTCCCTTTCGTGCGTCCCTCTAAGAGGAGCTCATTGATGCGATCAATCTCGAAATCTAATTCAGGGATGAGGATGATATAGGCCCCGCTGGACTCTCCACCCTCAAGCGCCAGCCATCCGGCCTGGCGCCCCATGGTTTCTACAACAAAAATTCTTTTGTGTGACCCGGCCGTGGTCCGCAGACGATCGATCTCTTCGGTAATGACTTGCACGGCCGACTCGAATCCCAGCGTGTAGTCCGTCCCCTCTAGATCTTTGTCGATCGTCTTGGGGATGCCGACGACCTTAATACCCATGGTGGAAAGTTTATACGCCACGCCCAGCGTATCCTCTCCGCCGATAACCACCAAACAGTCTATGGCAAGATGCTTCAGATTGTCGAGCAGCTGCTCACTCCGGTCATCTTTGGGGTTAAAGGGATTGAATCGGGATGTCCCCAGATTGGTGCCCCCGTACCGGTCCCAGGTCCGGACAATTTCTTCATCGAGCGGAACAATGTATTGACTGACATCGTCTTGTGATCGAGCGTCAATAGCTGCGATCCCCCGCCACCCTTCACGGATTCCAACTACTTGAAAGGTACCTTGTCTTTCTTTGCTGAGCCTGCTGTCCAGGGCTGTCTTTACCACCCACTTGATGGCAGGATTCAGACCGGGGCAGTCGCCACCACCGGTCAAGACACCGATCTTGATAGTCATCGTTTCCCTCCCTGTATGGTTATCATTGGCCTTATTGCCTACCGTGCGTTCCCATACCACATGCACAAGGACCCTGACGAAGCTAGCGTAACGTCACAGGGAACCATAACATCGTCTTTGGTAATGGCTATCCGCATATCTTCCTTCTCTCACATACTGTATGGTAGTGCGCTCCCGCACGCATGTAGCCATAGCGCCTCCGGGCAGGCGATGAAATGTTTTCTTAGCTCTGCGGATGGCATGCCTTGACGCACACCCCGCAGATGTATTGTCCGACATTATATGTGTTACGAAACTCCTTGAGTTTCTCGAAACATGCCAGGTGATCGAATTCCCTGACGTCCTCTTGAATGGCTCCGGCCGGACAGGCAGCAATGCACCGGCGGCATGTGCCGCAGGAGTCCTCCAGCGGCGTGTCCGTCTGCAAGGTGAGATCGGTGAGGATAGAGACCAATCTGACCCTCGCTCCGTATGTCGGATTGACGAGCAGATTGTTTCTTCCCCGCCATCCCAATCCCGCTGCTTGCGCCAAGGCCTTATGGGAGAGGTGACCTCGTTGACCCTCCCAATCCACGATCTGCGAGGCGGCGATGGGGATCGCCTTCCCGCCGGCGCGCTGGATGATGGCTGCCACGTCAAATGCGATTCTATCCAGGAGATAGTTGGCCTGCCGGTAATGGTGCAGATAGAGCACAGTCGGGTGGTCTGCAATATCCTCCAGGACGGCATCCGCAAGCCGTACCCCGATGGAGATACCGAAGGGGAGTTTCTTCAAGAGATCCTCATCGAGATCGTAGGTTACCATCGGCGTCTGCACCAGGTCGGCCACCCCGAAGAGGGCCCCGCCCAACCTTCGGCTCTCTTCCCGGAGCATGCGGTAGTGAATCTCTTTGATTTCCATTGCTATACAGCCCCCATTCTCTTGAGCTGGACCATCAGGATGGAGATGGCAGCAGGGGTGACCCCCGATATCCTGGTGGCTTGCCCCAGGGTCATGGGTCTAATCCGTGAGAGCTTCTCTTTGATCTCATTGGAGAGGCCGGGAGTTGTGTCGTATCTTATATCCTCGGGTATCCGCACCCGCTCCATGCTGCGGAACCGCTCCACCAATCCCTCCTGCTTTCTGATGTAGCCCGCGTATTTGACCTCAAGCTCCACCTGCTCGGCCACCTCCGGGGGGAGGGCATCGTGTGAGGGATCGAAGACCTTCAGGTCATGGTAGGTAATCTCGGGCCTGCGCAGCAGCTCCTCGAGAGAAGTAACATTCTTAATGGGGTTGCTTCCCAGTATCTTCAGCCTGTCATTGATGCCTGCGGTTGGTCTGATCTTGATTTTTTGGAGTCGCGCAAGCTCACAAGCGATGGCCTCCTTCTTCTCCACGAACCGGTTGTAGATCTTATCATCCACTAACCCGAGTCGATGCCCCTTATCCATGAGGCGCAGATCGGCGTTGTCCTCCCGCAGAATGAGGCGGTATTCGGCGCGCGAGGTGAACATGCGATAGGGCTCCTGGGTCCCCTTGGTGACCAGGTCGTCGATAAGCACCCCGATATAGGCCTCGGAGCGGTCGAGGGTAAAGGGTGTCTCCCCCCTGACCTTCAAGGCGGCGTTGATCCCCGCAATAATCCCCTGGGCAGCTGCCTCCTCGTACCCCGAGGTTCCGTTGATCTGCCCCACGTGATAGAGACCCTCCACCAGCTTTGTCTCAAGGGTGGGTTTGAGCTGGATCGGATTGACATAGTCGTATTCAATCCCATAGCCCGGGCGCATGATCTCAACCTTCTCCAATCCCTCAATGCTTCTGAGCATCTTGCGTTGGATATCCAAAGGGAGACTGGTGGCAAGACCGTTGGGGTAGCACTCGTGCGTGCGCAGACCCTCCGGCTCCAGAAATACCTGATGTCTCTCCTTGTCAGGGAACTTGACTACCTTGTCCTCTACCGAGGGGCAGTACCTGGCCCCGATCCCCTCGATGACGCCGGTAAACAGGGGAGAGCGATCAAACCCACTGCGAATGATCTCGTGGGTCTTGGGATTGGTGTAGGTGATGTAGCATGGCAGGAATTCATGGGGGAGCCCGCCGGTGGAGAAGGAGAAAGGCCGCGGGGGATCGTCACCTTCCTGCTTCCCGAGGCGGGAGAATGTGATGGTCTTGCCGTCCCACCGGGGGGTGGTGCCGGTCTTGAGCCGGCCCATCTCAAAGCCGATCTCCCTGAGGCTCTCCGAGAGCCTGACTGAGGGAAGCTCTCCCAACCTGCCGGCCGGAAAGTGGGTGAGACCTATGTGGATCAGGCCGTTGAGAAACGTCCCCGGTGCAACGATCACCGCCTGACCATTGAATGCCTCGTTGATCGTTGTTGCCACCCCCTCGACACGTCCGCCCTTGACAAGGATGCGGTCAACCTCACCCTGTTTCATCTCGAGCAAGGGCTGGTTCTCCAGGATATACTTCATCCGCAGCCGGTAGGCCTGGCGGTCGGACTGGGCCCGCGAGGACTGCACCGCAGGACCTTTTTTCGTGTTCAGCCTCCGGAACTGTATGGCCGTGGCGTCGGTATTCTTGGCCATCTCCCCACCCAGGGCGTCGATCTCCCTGACCAACTGC
>Ga0154787_1106_pt4 | contig 9666 bp, 10 predicted proteins | sample Rifle2008BG16ft_FD_105795 | JGI IMG/M metagenome (GOLD analysis project Ga0154787, IMG submission 105795) | Deltaproteobacteria bacterium RBG_16_54_11 | reverse complement strand
GACGGGATTCTACGCATAGTCCTCCATAAAAAAAAAGAGGAAACAAAGCCGAAGCAGATCAAGGTTGAGGTTGGGGAATAAGGGGTTGAAGGGAAAGATCGACCCCTTATTGTCATTTATCGTTAACGCATTTACTCTGCGCTACCTAACGACAGCACTCTGCCGATGCAGTAAGCCGAAGTGATGAACGAGCTTGGGTTGTAACCAGTCGGCTGCTGTACCTTAATTAGTGTTATTTGTTCTGTTTCTTTTTCATGAATTCCTCCAGCACCCCCTTTACCCCTTGCTCGATGAGTTTCGTACTGATCCCCACTTTCGGCTTATTAATGTCCCCGGTGAGGGAAAAGGGGATGGTGAGGCGGCCCTTGTCATCCATGAAAAAACTCCATCCTTTTCCCGTGAGGTCGCCTGTCACCGAGGAAGGCAAATGGGCTTCTCCTTCCATCTTTAATGTCGAGTCCAGGCCGATATCCCCCGACAGTTTAATGGCCGTGTCCTTTTCAGAGAGAAGCAGGTTTGGAACGGTAACCATTCCATTCTGGACGGTAAAAGCAGTACTGAGATCGTCAAACGTGGTCTTCTCTTTCCCTCCACCTTTTCCTCCCAGCGCCTGTACGATGCGATTGATAAGGTTCAACGAGGTCAGTTCACCCTCCTTTACCTGAACATTTCCATTGCCGGTGAGCGATTTTTTGAGAGTGTCGAAGGAAAGCCCCGCTCCCCCCAGTGCAACCTCGCCGTTGAGCTTTCCCTTTACCATCTCCTTGGATGAGGTAAAGGCATACACGAGGGTGTCGACATCCACTTCCGTCACCTTGGCCTTCATACGAAAGGGAGATGGGTCGTGTGCCATATCGAAGCTCCCGTCCCCTTCCACTGTCCCCTTAAAGGCAGCGCAGGTGAACTGCGTAATCTTTACCTGCCCGCTCTTCATTTCACCGGCAACGAGGAGATTGCGAAAGTCGGTCTTTTGAAACGTCCCTTCCTTGACCCTGAGACGCCCCCGTACATCGAAGCCGCCCTTGTGCGCGGTCTGTTTCTCTTTACCTGGTGTCTTCTTGGGAGGAGTTTCTTTTTCTGCGCCCTTTTTCTTTTCCACCAGTGCAATATCTAAATGAGAAGAATCGGCCTCCAGAGAGAGCAGGGGGTTGCCTTGAGCCGGGACTATGAGGTCGCCCGCCAGGGCTACAAGCCCCTTCAGCCTGATTGCTTGAGATACGATAAGGTCATTCATGGTGATTTCACCTTTGGCCTTGAGAGAGGAACCCTTATCTCGTTCGAAGCTCAAGTCGGCCTTTAAAGCCCCTCCCATAGTATCTTCTCCCCCTTCCGAGAGTTTTTTCATGAGGGAGGCGAGTTCAGGGAAATCTGCCTGCAGCCTGCCCTTCAAGGGGATATTTTTCAGATCGATGGTCCGGCCCAGGGGCCCTGCCCATCCGGCGAGCACTATTTCCCCGGGTGACCATCGCAAAGAGAGTTTGTATTGTATTTTCTTGTCCAAGGAGAGGTCACGCAAATCCAAATCGATCCGCTCTATTTCGGTTCTACTGACCGGTGTCGCACTCCTGTCCAGATAGATGAATTTCCCCTCTTTGATTGATGCCTTGGAGAGGTAAAGACCTTGCAGGGCCTTTGACTCATCCGTCTTTATCTTGCCGCTCTGCAGCCGACCTTTTCTCTTCGTCGTACCCGTCTCTTCCATGTACGGGATATTCAGCCTTCCCTGCGGGTTCTTCTCGATGAAGACCACGGGTCGGTTGAGGGTGAGCCCGGCAATCTCCTTTCGCCCGAACAGGAGCGGGATGATCCTGACCCTGACCTTGAGGGCCTGCAGGGAGAGCAGCGGGGTCTGAGAAAATGCCGGAGGATTGGAGATGACCACGTTTTCTATCTTGGCCCCCAGGGTTGGGAGGATGGTAATACGCAGCTTTCCGATAGAGCAATCTCGGTGCAAGGCCTGCTCCAGCTTTTCCTCGATCATCCCCTTGTATGTATCGAGGCTGACGAGGTAGGGGAGGATAAATGCTGTTGCGATCACGAGCAGTACAAAAGAGAGGAGGATGATCCCCGTAATCTTCATGCCTTTTTTCATCTTTTTCCTCCTTGTGCGGTTTTAGAGTTAACCTTATCGCTGTGGTTCAACGATTACCTTAATGGATTCACCACCCTCTGCCACCAGACGGAAACCCAAACCTGTCTCCGCCAAGCCCAAACGGTGGGTGATCATCTCATGTACCGGCACCCGGCGAGCACGGATCAGATCGATGGCCACGCAGATATCCAGGGGTCCGCCGCCATAGGAGGGCATCAAGGTGATCCCCTTGCGCCAAAACTCGTTGACGGGAACGGGGAGCTCCATCCCCGGCCCTGTCGGCGCGAAGAAGAGCACCGTCCCCCCGCGCTCCACTGATTGCAAGGCTTGAGAAAAAGCGGGAAAGGCCCCGGTACAGACGATGACCAAATCGGCCAGTCTATTGTCGTTGTCCTGACGCAAGCGGGCAGGAACGTCCGCTTCGGCATGGATGACGCAATCGGCCCCGAGGCGTTGCGCAGCATGCAGCCGGTAGTCGCTGACGTCCGTTGCGACGATGCGACCGGCCCCTGAAGCGCGGGCCATGGCCACGTGAAGCAGCCCGGAGATACCGCTGCCGAGGACAAGAACCGTCTGACCCGGAAGTAGACGCGCCAGCCGCTGCCCTCTGACGACGCAGGCCAGGGGTTCGATGAACGTACCGTCATCGAACGATATCTCATCGGGGAGTAGAAATACGCCCCGATCCACATTGAGGGGCGGCACCCGCAGGTATTCGGCAAAGCCACCAGGATCGTAATTGGTGGTGTGCAGGGTCTCGCAAACCGTGTGCAGGCCATGCAGGCAATAACGGCAGGTATTACAGGGAACGTGGTGGGAGACGAAGACCCTGTCGCCGACATGGTAACAATCAACACCCTCTCCGACGTCGGCGATCTCTCCGGTGATCTCGTGGCCTAACACGAGAGGGGCCTTTTTGATGCGATACCATTCCATCACATCGCTGCCGCAGATGCCGCTGGCCAGCACCTTGACCAGCAGCTCACCAGGGCCAATCCGAGGCGCCGGCATCTCCTCCAGGCGCACGTCCTGGTTATTGTAGTACATTGCTACGCGCACGCTATCTTCCTGTCAAAAACGGTTTATGACTATCTGGTAAAAGGTGAAACGAGAGGTGCAGTCCCATGAAAACACGCTGTTTGGTGACCTTTTCTTTGCGATTCCCCCCTGGGGGTCCAGGCTACTACTGCTTGCCGCTTTTTACGCTGTCGAACAGGTCTTGAGCCTCTTGGGCCGTAGCGTTCTCGTGGATGATGGCGCGCAAGGCCCTGGCCATGGCCACCGGGTGTTTGTTTTGCCAGACGTTACGGCCCAGGTTTATACCGATAGCTCCCTTTTGCATACCATCGAAGACAAACTCGAATACCTCAAGATCCGTCTTGCACTTGGGGCCGCCTGCCATGACCACGGGCACGGGACAGGTATCTACGACTTTGTCGAAATCTTTGCACCAGTAGGTCTTCACGACCCGTGCGCCCAATTCGGCAGCGATGCGGCAGCACAGGGCCAGATAGCGGTCCTCCCTCTTTTCCAACTCTCTCCCCACAGCGGTGACCGCCATGACAGGGATGCCGTATTCTTCGCATTCATTCACGAGGTTGGCCAGGTTTAACAGCGTCTCATGCTCGTAATCGCTGCCGACGAAGATGGAGATCCCCACGGCGGCCGCATTGAGGCGGACGGCTTCACGGACAGAAGTAGTAAGGCCCTCATGGGCCAGATCTTTTCCCGCAAGGCTGGTCCCGCCCGACACCCTGAGGATGATCGGTTTGCTGCTGGTCGGATCTATGCACGACCGCACTATACCGCGCGTAACAAAGAGTGCGTCGCAATAGGGGAGGAGGGGCCTCACTGTTTCGCCCGGCTTCTCCAGCCTTTGGGTGGGTCCCTGAAAGTATCCGTGATCTATGGGCAAAAAGAAACAGTGGCCGTCGGGCTGTATCAATTGTGACAGGCGGTTTTTCATCCCCCAATCCATGTGAACGACCTCCTCATATTTTCCTTGCAGCTTTCCGAGAACCGGCTATCAGTGATGAAAATCTCTCTTTTGATTGCGAACACAGCTATAATAGGAAAATGGCGCTTATTGGTCAAGGGGAAATATGTCTATGCTTCGTGCCCTTTCCCCTCTCCAAGATACTCGGTGCGTCAAAAACCTTCGGCCTATGATTTCTCATTGACACCTTTTCGCTGAAATGGTAGAAAGAATAGAAGCTGTAGCGGGAGGAGAAAAATGTTAATTAGTGATATCATGACGCACAATGTGATCACCGTCCCCAGCGATACGCCTGTTTTAGAGGCCGAGCGAATTATGGAGTTTCACAAATTTGCGCGCCTGCCGGTTGTTGATAAGGGAAAACTGGTGGGGTTGGTGACCAAGGATAACCTCTTAAAGGCCAGCCCCTCGAACGCCACCTCTTTTAGCCGGGGGGAGCTCTACTATCTCCTTTCACGATTGACCGTCAAGGAAATCATGGTGAAGAAGGTGGTGACGGTTTCGCCGGATACCAGCGTTGAAAAGGCTGCGGCCTTAGCCCAGATAAATAAAGTTGGTTGTTTGCCGGTCGTGGAGGGAGGTAAGGTTGTGGGGATAGTAACCACCAATGACTTCTTTTACAAAATATTGAATCCCCTTTTAGGAATCGGCGAGGCCGGCAAGCGGATAATCGTCCATGGAGCAGCGGAAGCCGAAGGGCTACAAAGGGTGCTCGATACGGTAAAGAAATCTGACATCGAGGTGAAGAGCTTCTGCTCCCTTACGTCGGCTGGGGCCGGGAAAAATGATTTTGTCCTGCACCTTAATTCCGAGGATGTCGATAAATTAGTTGCGCAGCTTAAGGGTATGGGGTTCTCGGTGGAAGAAAGGGAACATACTACCTAATCCATAACCTTTATCCATAGTTTCAGTTAATTGTGGGGGTATCCCCCCTGATAAAAAAGAGACGAAGTGTATCCTTTTTTTGTATGCCCTGTCGTGGCAGGGTAAGGGACGAGAGGCAGATTTACTAGAAAGAAGCCTTTAGGGATCACAGCCGAAATACCTTCCATCCTTTACAGTATCTCCGTCGGAGGAATTCCGGACAAAACTGCTTGCAACTATGCTGCTTTTTCTGTTATTTTGCCATATTGTGTTAGCCATAAGGAGGTAGAGACAAAGAAAGATGACAGGGGTTACAGAGGGGCTGATCGCAGACGTCAAAAAGTTGATTATCGAGAGGCTCAAATTAGAGGAGATAGCAGTCGAAGACATTGGTACCGATGCACCGCTCTTTGGGGAAGGGTTGGGTCTTGACTCCATCGATGCCCTGGAGCTGGTCATCGGCTTGGAAAAGGAGTACGGGGTCAGCATCCCTGATGCTGAGGTGGGCAAGAAGGTCTTCCAGTCGGTCAGGGCCATTGCTCAATATATCGTTGATAATCATGGAAGAGAAGTAGCAGCAGCTGATGGTGCGTCATAATGCGGGGAAAGTGACCCTCTGTTTCCCTGGCCAGCTGAGCAGGGTACCCGATGAGATAGGTACAAGGAGTGGGGGAGGATATAATCTCCCCCATCCTTTTTTGGAAAAGGCATGGGAGAAGGCCGGCTTCGATCTTTCCTCTTTTTTCTTTCAACGAGAGGAGGAAGATCGCTACCTCAATCTTAAATTACAGGTGACGAGCTATCTCTTGAGCATGATCGCTTTTGACCGCTATCGCAGAAAGGGAGGCAAATGGGATTTTATTACTGAGCACAGCATGGGCATCTATGCCGCCTTGGTGGCGGCTGAGGCCGTGACCTTTGAGGACGGCTTGAAGATAGCCAAGGGGATAGGCCTCATCCTGGAGCAGGCCGGGGAGAAGCGCCCCGGAGGCATGGCCGCGGTTATTGGGCTTGAGGCTGAAGAGATTAAGCGGATATGCGCAGAGGTACCCGGCGCTCTCTATGTGGCCAATGTGAATGGTTCTCGACACTTTGTCCTGTCCGGTGATGTGGCATCCTTGGAACGGGGCATTGAGTTGTCTCTCCAGCGGGGGGCCATCTCCGTCAACCGCCTCACCTTTACCGCCCCCCTGCATTCGCCCTTGCTGGAGTCGATAACGGAAGACGTACGCGAATTCATGGCGGGCTTTGATATTCAACCTCCCCAAACCCGCCTCGTGGGCCACTGGAGCGGGAAGTACCTGATTGATCCTGACGAGATCAGGGATTTTTTAGTTGAAGAGCTCCACAGACCCGTTGACTGGGAGGGATGCGTTCAGCATCTCCTCTCCCAGGATGTGACGTGCTTTGTAGAGATGGGACCGGATAATGCCCTTACCAAGTTGATCCGTTGGATCGACAGGGATGTAAAGGCTCTATCGTATGGGGTGCAAGATGCCTTATGAAACTCAACTGACGGTGCGTTTTTGCGAGGTTGATTCCTACCAGGTGGTCTGGCACGGCCACTACGTATCATGGTTCGAGGTGGGCAGAAATGAATTCGCGTCCCGCTTCGGTCTGGACCCTGAACAACTGAAGGAAATGGGCCTGATGGCCCCGGTGGTTGATCTCTCTTGCAAATTCAAACTGCCTGCCGAATATGGTGATGTGGTCATTGTCCGGATCACCATGCAGCGCTGTGAGACGGCCAAGTTGATATTCCACTACACGGTGATGCGTGATAACGATATGCTCGCCGAAGGCAATACCACCCATGTCCTCACCGACCTGAAGGGGACGATGCTCTATCAGATTCCCCCCGAGACAAAGAAAAGACTTGAGCGGATGTTTGCCTATCTCGGGATGTGACGATGCATATCTTTCTTGTGGATCCTCCCCATAAACTCTTCCCTGGGCTCAGAATGTGGACCCCCTCGTTCGGACTGCTGAGTGTCGCAGCCTATCTGCAAGCGCGGACGGGATTCTCTGTCGAAATCCTCGATTGCACCACCTTTCCCGATCCATGGGAGGAGCTTGCCGGGAGGATCGAGGCTGCCAAACCAGATCTCATCGGGGTGACCTGCTCTGCTACCTGCCTCTCGCCCGAGGCCCTGCAAACCATCCGGCTCGCCAAAAAAATCTCCCCCGACTCCGTGGTCGTGGCCGGTGGTGGGCACTTCAGCCTGGCGGCAGAGGAGGTCTTGGCCGATGTCCCGGAATTGGACTATATCATCACCGGGGAAGGGGAGGTTACCTTCGTTGAGCTTGCCTCCTGTCTTGATCAAGGAGGGGACAGCGTCGACGATATCCAGGGTCTCGCTTTTCGTCGGAATGGTCGGGTCGTCTTTACGAATCCGAGGGGCTTGATCAAGGACCTCGATTCCCTCCCGATGCCGGCATATCACCTCCTGAACATGGAGGCCGACGCCTATTACTGGCACGGGATGGGCAGGCGGGCCTTCGGCATCTCTACCAGCAGGGGGTGCGGTGATGCGTGCGCCTATTGCTCCGAATCGCAGTTTTGGGGGGGGAGGTGGCGCGGCAGGAGCGGGGCACTGGTGGTAGAAGAGATGCGCTATTTGAACCGAAGCTACGGCAAGTCCCTCTTTGTCTTTAATGAGAATACCTTTAACTGGAGCAGGGCCAGAGTAGAAGAATTTCTCCAGGAGCTCGGGCGTTCGGGTATGAAGGTGGATTTCTGGTTCCAGTCGAGGTTGAGGGATATCATCCGCGATGCAGACCTTATGCCTGAATTCAAACGGCTTGGCCTCTATGAGGTGATGTTGGGGGTGGAAAGCATCAACCCCCGGGTTCTCGACCACTACCAGAAGAGGCAGGGCAGAGAGTTGGCGCAAGAGGCCATCGACATCTTGAAACGCAACGACATCATGGTGATGACCAACGTGATGTTCGGCGATTGGTACGACTCCGAGGAGACGCTACAGGAGATATTCGACTTCGTGAAGCGCCAGGGTGATTTTTTGGTCCTCACCATGACCACACCGCTGCCCGGGACCCGCTACTACCAGGAGGTAAAGCGGCAAGGGCTTATCGAGGAGAAGGATTACGGTAAGTATGATTTCATGCATCCCATTGTCCCCACCAAGTATCTGCGCAGGGATGAGGCATGGGCGCTGCAACTGAAGTACCTGCGTAAATACTACACGCAACCCCGGATTCTGTTGGGAGCGCTCTTCAACAGAAATCCTTTTAAAAGGATGGCCTACCGGCTCATCATGAGATATGTCTGGGAGAATGCTACTCGTCGCCCGTGGCAACAGCCGGGGTATCTGCCCCTTGAGGCAGCAAATCTCTCCCGGGAAGGGAAGGGTGAAACGGCTTAGGCGGCACGTCGATTATCTCTTAGAGAAGGAGAGGGTGACAATGGGGATCAGCCGGAACACTTCATGTTGGGCCATTCGTGAGAGAGGCGCTTATGTTCAAGACACGTATTACTAAGATGCTCGGTATCGAGTATCCCATCATCCAGGGCGGCATGTTATGGCTCTCCACGGCCGAGCTTGCAGCAGCGGTATCCAATGCCGGGGGATTTGGGATCATTACGGCCCTCAGTTGCGGAAGCGGGGAAAAGCTTCGGGCGGAGATGCGCAAGTGCAAAGAGCTGACCGATAGGCCCTTCGGGGTAAATGTCTCGATGCTTCCTCGGCTCGCCGCAGGCGACCGGACAGCAGAGTACTTTGACGTGATTATTGAAGAAGGCGTGGCGGGCGTGGAGACCGCTGGTCGCAACCCCGAACCGTATTTACTTCGACTCAAAGAGGCCGGTATTAAGGTCATCCACAAGGTGCCTGCCGTGCGGTTCGCGCAGAAAGCCGAGAACATAGGGGTCGATGCGGTGACCCTGGTGGGGTTTGAGTGCGGGGGGCTCCCCGGCATGGATGATGTCACCACCTTCATTCTCATACAAAAGGCCACCGGCGTGCTGAGCATCCCCGTGGTCGCCGGCGGAGGCATCTGTGATGCCAAAGGCTTTATGGCAGCCCTGGCGCTTGGTGCCGAGGGAGTTCTCATGGGCACGCGGTTTATGCTCACCCACGAGTGCTGGATGCATCGCCGGATCAAAGAGCGATTGCTCCAGACCACGGAGCTTGACACCATGATCATCGCACGATCGATCCAGAACGCGTCGCGCGTTATCAAAAACCGGATAGCCATGCAGGCCCTCGAGATGGAGCAGCGCGGTGCAACCCTGGAAGAGCTTCGCACCGTCATCAGCAGCCAAATGGGATTGAAGGCCCTCCAGGAGGGTGACCCCGATGCCGGTATCATCGCCTGCGGTCAGGTAATCGGGTTGATCGATGATCTCAAGAGCGTTCAGGAGGTCGTTCAGGAGATTGTCGAGGGTGCACAGGCGATTTACCGCCGTTTCAGCGCGATAGGCATGGGCTAGCACGGGCTGGGGGCATACGATATGAAATCCGCCGTTATGGTCGTTGCAGTGCTCTGTCTTGCCGGCATATGTGCATCCATGCCGCAAGGTAAGGCCCGATCTTACAGACATAAGCGATGAGCGAACCCGTTCATAGCGTGCATCCATTCATCTGGGAGAGGCTTTCTCAGTCAGACCCAAAAGAAGTATGCCGGCGCAGCGGCGCGCAATTCGATGTTACCACCGGCTCCTATGCCATATCATTTTTGCTGGAGCGCTATCGAG
>Ga0154787_1054_pt6 | contig 9673 bp, 10 predicted proteins | sample Rifle2008BG16ft_FD_105795 | JGI IMG/M metagenome (GOLD analysis project Ga0154787, IMG submission 105795) | Deltaproteobacteria bacterium RBG_16_54_11 | reverse complement strand
GGTATGGGGAAGCAATAGAGGCGCTGAAGGAGGCCATGAGGCTTAGTCCTAATATTCTAGCAGATTCCTATTACTACCTAGGTGTTTGCTTGTTTCAGAAAGGTGAAATAAATGAGGCCATAAAGTTTTTGAAAATATACAAAGGGAGGGCAGGGCTTGAGACGAGGGTGGAAGTGTATAGATTACTCGGAAGGGCCTATCTTCAGCGACATAAATTACAAAAGGCCTTAAGCTGCTTTAAGCGTGTGGGATATCTTGAAAAACCCACGTGGGATACCTTGCTCAATATGGGTGTCGCATACTTCGGCCTTGATAGATTGGAAAAAGCGCGGGATTGTTTTGAACGTGCCAGGCAGATGGAACCTGGCTCGTTAAAGGTTGTTTACAATCTGGCTGTCGTCTATGAAAAGTTGGGCCTTATAGAAAAGGAGAAAAGGATGTATGAAAAAGCCTCCCAACTCAGGCCTCGAACTCCTGAAGAGGAAACCTTGATACAGAAGGCCAGGGAGAAGATAAAGTGAAGAAGTTTCTTATTCTTCAGCATTTCTGCGGCTTAAACAGGGACAGAGGATTGGTTTAAAAGATGGCTATGAAAAAGTCCTTTAAAGAGTGGAACGAGGTGATGGTAAGAAGGTATAATCCTGAGGACTATATTTTCCATTCGAACTTTTTGGTAAAATTTGTAGAGTTAATGAGATTTAAAAAGATTAAGGATTTGCTTCGATTGACCAACGGCGATCACTTTCTTGATATAGGATGTGGAAGTGGATACCTATTAAATCAAGCAGCCTGCAAACGAGGGGTTGGGGCAGATATTTCCGACCTGATGGTGAAGACCGCCTGGGAAAATTGTAAAAAAAATGGAAAAAAGTTTATCGTTCAGTCTGATGCTGAAAACCTTCCTTTTAAAAAAAGAAGCTTCAATAAAATAGTTTCTACAGAGGTAATTGAGCATATCCTGCATCCCGAGGCCTTGTTAAAAGAAATAGAGCGTGTCTCAAAAAATGAAACAGTAATTGTTATCACTATTCCAAATGAAAAGTATATTAATTGGATAAAGAACTTACTCTTTTCATTAAGAGTTGATAAACTCCTATTTAGGAAAAACTATCGTCCTTCTAGGAGAATGGAGGATGAGTGGCATCTTCATACATTTGATATTAAAAGGTTTAAAGAATTGATACATGGGAAGTTTATCATCGAAAAAACAATTCCCATTCCCACAGCCTTTATTCCTCTGCGCTATATTTTCAGCTTAAAGAGGGTTTTCTAGCAGGTTATTTCGAAGATATCTTCAAGTCTAAATAAGGAATAGGTTAGCCAACCGCGCTTCAGGAGCAGGAGGTAACAAGTGAAGATTACACAGGGTAACAAAGAAGCTTTGATCAAAAGAGCAGCCACGGACATCGCCGATTCTCGCAAGACCATTGCCTTGACCGGTGCTGGAATATCGGTGGAAAGCGGCATCCCCGACTTTCGCAGCGCAGGAGGCCTGTGGGACAAATATGATCCCGAGGAGTATGCCCATATCAGCGCCTTCCGATCGAATCCGGCGAAGGTCTGGAATATGATAAAGGATATGATGGAGTTGGTTCTGGGCGCTGAGCCTAATCCCGCCCATATCGCCTTGGCGGAATTGGAGCGGATGGGCCTTTTGAATTCCGTCATCACGCAAAATGTAGATGGCCTCCATCAGCGGGGGGGGAGCAGAGAGGTCATCGAGTTCCACGGCTCCAACCAGTGGCTGGTCTGCCTCGGATGTGGGTATCGCCAAGAATCTGCTTCCCTTTCCTTCGAGGATATCCCCCCTCGATGTCCCCAGTGTAGCTCCATCTTGAAGCCGGATGTCGTTTTTTTTGGAGAACCCATTCCGCCGGAGGCCCAAAACAGGTCCTTTGAGGAGGCGAGGACTTGTGATCTGGTTTTGGTAGTAGGGACCTCGGCAGTGGTCTATCCCGCTGCGGGGATACCTCCGTTAGCGAAGCAAAGCGGGGCCAAGGTAGTTGAGATCAATATGGAGCCCACCCCCCTGACCGGCTTCGTTTCCGATTATCTCATCCAAGGATCTGCCGGCGCGATACTCCCGCAGATCGTGGAGGAGATCAGGAGGCACGCCGCTTGAATATATCCTCCTTATATGCGGTTGGCTCTTAAGAGGCCGGTTTTCGCTCCAAAGCCCCTGTGGTATTGCAATCAGCGAGTTCTGATGTTATAATAATCCTCAATTCCATGAAAACAGCATCGTTCCAAAGCCTCTATCTCCCCTAACCTATTCCCTGACCAGGAAAAGTCTATATCTGAACAGAGACAGGATGACGTCTTGCGCATAGTAAAGCATCAGGGAGAAGGATAGAGAGGGCGAAAGAAGAAGGGCATTGAGTGCAGATGAACCTACATTTTGATGACGTCGAAGAGGCCAAGGCCCTCTTCGGCCCCCATAATGACCACCTGAAGGCCATAGAGAAAAAGCTTGAGGTAAAGGTCCACACCAAGGGGGGAAACGTCGTCATCGAGGGGGAGAAGTTAGATGTTGAGCTGGCCGGCAGGTTATTGAGGGAACTCCAAAGGCTCTTGAAGCGGGGCTATCCGATCTATGTCAGCGACATCGATTTCGCTATCCGGATCCTCTCCAGTGACCGCTCGACCAATCTGGAGGATATATTTCTCGACACGGTCTATATCTCCTCCCAGAAAAAGGTCGTCACCCCCAAGAGCGTGGTGCAAAAAGAATATATCGATGCCATGAGAACGCATGATATGGTAATCGGCATCGGCCCTGCCGGTACGGGAAAGACCTATCTGGCTATGGCCATGGCCCTTTCCTTCTTGATGAAAAAGGAGGTACAGCGCATCGTATTGACCCGGCCCGCTGTGGAGGCAGGGGAAAAGCTGGGCTTTCTGCCCGGTGATCTCTATGAGAAGATTAATCCCTATCTGAGGCCCCTCTATGATGCCCTCCATGACATGTTGGACTTCGATCAGGCGTCAAAATTGATGGAACGGGGGATCATCGAAGTAGCCCCCCTGGCCTTCATGCGCGGCAGGACCCTGAACGATTCTTTTGTCATCTTAGATGAGGCTCAAAATACCAAGCCGGAACAGATGAAGATGTTCCTCACCAGGATGGGTTTTGGCTCCAAGGTGGTCATCACCGGTGATATCACCCAGGTCGATCTGCCTGAGGGGAAGGCATCGGGCTTGATTCAAATTCAGCATGTACTCAAGAAGATTCAGGGAATAAAATTCGTTTACTTCAGCGAGAAGGACGTCATCAGGCATCCCTTGGTCCAGGATATCATCAAGGCCTATGAGGAGGCCGAGCAACAAGGCAGAGCCACGGAGCAGTGACGAACGAAATGGATAAAACGGATCAGGCGAGAAGAACACGGGGGGGGTTCTCCCGGTTGCTCTTATGGGGGAAAATAAAAGTGCGACCTTTCTGGCGCATCTTCAAGATGCCCTCTGCGCAGCGATGGCTTTTGTTGATCGTTGCCTCTCTTGCCATTGCTGCCTTCCTATCTCAAACCTTGGAACAAGCCCCTCCGCTCTATCGGCTCGGAGATATGGCCCAGAAAGACCTGAGGACAGACCGCGATCTCTTGGTAAAGGACAAGAGGGCTACCGAGAAAAATATGGAGGATGCGGCACGCAAGGTCCTGCCGGTCTATGATTATGCTCCTTCTGTACTCCCGGAGATTGAAGGCATTATAGATTCCGCTTTCTCGGTGATGAGGAGGCGCAGCTCAGAGAAGACGCAGAAGGGAGAAGTGGAGCACATTCTAGGCTTTGAGCTTACTTCTCGCGAATTTCTTGTTTTAAAGACATATCGCTTTAATGAAAAGCTGATAAAGCGCTTAGAAGATCTCACTGCCCCCCTCATGAAGCAGGGTATCGTGAGTGACAAGGAGCTCCTCTTGCAGGAAGAGGGGATTGTGGTGAGAAATATCCAAACAGGGGAGGAGGTAACCAGGAGGGATCTCGACTCCCTCCTCGATTACCAGGAGGCTAAAGAGGCCATTAAAAAGACCCTCGAAGGGCCTCAGACACAGAACGTCCCCATCGATCTCAGGGGGGTGATGGCAAAGATCATCAATAACCTCGTCTCACCCAATTTTACCTTCAATAGGGAGGAGACCGACAGAAGGAGAACGGTGGAGCGCACGCTGGTAAAACCGGTCTTCTTCTCGATTGAGAAAGGGGAGATCCTGTTGAGAAAGGGGGAGCGGGTGACCGAGGAGGGTCTGCTTAAACTCGAGGCCCTTCGCGAAGAGCGGCGCAAGGGCGGCACCTTGGTAATGGTTATAGGGTTTTTCTTGTTGACAGGTTTTTTTGTTGCTGCCTTTTATCTCTTTTCCACGAAGAACATCAGGAAGGTATCACCCACCAACAAAGACATACTCTTCCTTATCCTCATATTGATCTCCTCCTTAGGCATGGCGAGGATCTCGGTTGCCATAGCCGAAGGCCTCGCCGGTGCCTTTCCAGGGGTTCCGCTCAGCTCTTATTATTACTTCTTCCCCGTGGCCGCCGGCGCTATGTTGATCAGGGTAGTGCTCAATTCCGAAGTAGCCTTGGTCTATGCCATCTTTGTCAGCCTCCTGACAGGCCTCCTCTTGGGAGAGGGGATCTTTCTCCCCATCTTCTATCTCATCGGAAGTATCGTAGGGGCACACAGCGTGGCCCGCTGCGATCAAAGGTCTCAGTTGATTAAGGGGGGCCTTCTTGTGGGATTGACCAATTTTCTGCTCGTCTCTTTTCAGGGGATGAGCACGGGGAGGATCTTTGAGGTGGATATCCTCTTTGGCCTCTTGATGGGATTGGCAGGGGGGGCCGTTGCCGGCATAATGGTAGTGGGGATAACGCCGGTCGTGGAATCGATATTCGGTTATACGACGGACATCAAGCTATTGGAGCTGGCCAATCTGGATCAGCCGCTCCTCAAGGAGATGCTCATGAAGGCCCCTGGAACCTACCATCACAGTATGATCGTCGGCAACCTGGCTGAGACAGGGGCCAGGGCCATTACCATCAATCCGCTGCTCGCGAGGGTGAGCGCCTACTATCATGACATCGGCAAGATCACGAAACCTCAATACTTCATCGAAAATCAGATGACGGGGAACAACCGGCACGATAAGCTCACGCCGAGTATGAGCAGTTTAATACTCGTTTCCCATGTGAAGGATGGCATAGAGCTGGCAAAAGAACACAAAGTGGGCAGCAAGATCATCAACAGCATCAGACAGCACCACGGAACAAGGCTCATTAACTTTTTTTATCAAAAGGCAAAAGAGCAGGAGAATACGGGGATGCAGGAGGTGGATGAGAGGGATTTCCGGTATCTCGGCCCCAAGCCGCAAACCAAGGAGGCAGGGCTCGTGATGCTGGCCGATGCCGTGGAGGCCTCCTCGCGCACCCTGGATGATCCCACCCCCGCCCGCATCCAAGGGCTGGTCCAGAAGATCATTAACGATATCTTCATCGACGGGCAGCTTGACGAGTGCGAGTTGACCTTAAAAGATCTCAATGCGGCTGCCAAGAGTTTTAATATCGTCCTTAATGCCATCCATCACCAGCGCATAGAATATCCGGAGGCTCAAGCAGAAGGGGAGCGACAGAAGAATGGAGGTAGTAGTCCAAAGTCGACAAAAGAGGCAAAGGGTAAGGCCGGGAAAAGTAAAGAAAATGGCCGAAAGGATATTAAGCGACTTGGGGTTTCGCGAGAGTGAGCTGAGCATCGTCCTGGTGGACGACGATGAGATACAGCGCCTCAATCGCGAATACCTCTCCCGAGATCACCCGACCAATGTCCTCGCCTTCGCCATGAGGGAAGGAGAAGATAGACATCTAAATCCGTCGGTCTTAGGCGATGTCGTCGTATCGGTGGAGACGGCCGAGCGGGAAGCCCGGCAAAGGGGTGTAATCTTGGAGGAGGAGATGGTCCTGCTCCTCGTCCATGGGATCCTCCACCTCTTGGGCTATGACCATGAGGATGCCCCTGCGGAGGCTGTCCAGATGGAGGCCAAGGAACAGGAGATCTTGAGTCGTCTCGGTTTTGGGGATAAAGGGACTTAACCCTTTATCTCATGGTGCCCTTTCACCGAGTCCACGGAAACCCTCGCAGAAAAATATGGAATACCCATTGATAAGTTCCTTGCCCGCATAGATCTCTACTTCTTTTATCTTTTCTACCCGATCAAAGGCGCCGGCAAAATTATCAGGCGGGCGGCGGTTCAGCTTGGTGATATAAAGGGCGTTAAAACCTATCTTGTTCTCATACCCCTCCCATAGGTCGTACTGGCTTTCCGTGCGGCCCGAGAGGTTCAGAGTGTATACCGTGGGGTGCCCTTCCGCATAGAAGGCAACCTCGCTGACATAATCCCTCTTATAGCTGATGATGAAGGTTTTTTCTCTCCCCACCTGATCGAGGAGCCCGGTCATCTCCTCTCCGAGCTCTCGCCAACCCGTCAACCTACTGGTGGGGAATTTGTCGGCGGCGATATTAACCCCAAGAGCTACTGCCGCGCCCCTCAGCGCATCCATGGTAAAAAGCAAAGAACAGCTCGCGATCCCCACGATCAACGCCGTGGTCAAGACCCGTTTTTTGGCCTTTTCTCGCCAGCTCCCTTCCCACACAACTGCCACAGCCAAGATAAAGGCAGTGAAATAGGCCGGGGCAGCCCAATTCACATAGCAGACGGAAAAGAAACTCAGGATGATAAAGAAGCCTAAGAGGGGCAGGGCGTGCCAAAAAAGGAAGAGCAAGCGATCGTCATGATGCAAGATCCCCCGTTTTCCTCCCTGCCACAGGCCATAGAGCACTAAGAGAAAGGTAAGGGGTGAGAGGATACCGGCTTGAGGCCCGAAGAACCAGATGAAGGTGGTGAGGCTACTCAGGTTTCTTTGGCCTACCAGCCCGGCCGGCTGTTTGATGGAGGGCCACTGGTTGATATAATTCCAGTAGAGGTTTGGCGATAAGACGATGAGGCCGATGAATATGAAGAGATATGGCTCCTTTTTTCTCAACCAAGATCTCTTCGCGGGAGAAAAGGCGAGGTAGATGAACAGAGAGGGAATCAGGGCAACTATGGTGTATTTGCTGAGTAATCCCAGCCCTAGGCTGATGCCGGCCATATACCAATACGCTGGCTGTCCCCTTGACAAGGCCCGATGCAGCAGAAGGATGGTGAGCCCCCAGAAAAACATGAGCGGGGGGTCGATGGTCATGATGACGGAACCCAGGGCGAAGCCGGGGGTGGCATTGGCGAGGATAGAGGCCCAAAACCCCACCTTTTCATTGAAAAGGGCCTTGCCGAGGTAAAAGAGGACGAGACTGCTTCCCAGGGAGAAAAGGACCGCACCCAGGCGCACGAAGAAAGGATGGTCTCCACCGAGGCGGGTGAAGAGGGCAATCGCCCACGCCACCAAAGGCGGTTTGCTGTAATAGCCCAAGGCGAGGTTGCGGGACCAATCCCAGTAATAGGCCTCGTCCGGGGCGAGATCAAACGGGGTAAGCCAGATATAGAGGAGGTGGAAGAAAAAAAGCCCCAAGGCCAGGGCCCAAAAGAGCCGCTCGTATCCTTTTCCCGTCATGGTCTGCGTGCGCCTTTCAGTCTATACATGTCCTCTTGTCCCTGTCGAACATTATCGCATTCCATATGCCCTTGTTTCTTGAGAAAGCCCATGGAATCAAGGAAGAACTGTATGGAGAGTGCGCAATGCCTGCATAAGCGATATCCGATTGTGCGTTCATCTGATGGTCTCTTTTATCTCATACGTGAGATGGCGCTTCTTCATCCAGCGGACGGCCAAGAGGTCGGCAAAGGCCCTGACCATCCTATTGCGGATATTGTACTTCGTCCTCCCGAACCGCCTGGGGCGGTGGTTCACCTTGACCTGCGTCACCGTGAAGCCCTCCATCTTGGCGAGGGTCGGGAGGAACCGGTGCATGCCGTTGAAGAGCTTCATGTCATGCAGGGATTCTCTCCTAAATGCCTTCAGGGAACAGCCTGTATCGGCGATCTCCTCTTGGCTCAGCGTATTTCTCACGGCGTTGGCTATCTGAGAGGAAACGATCTTGATCCATGGATCTCTCCTTTTATGCCTCCACCCGCAGACTACATCGAACCTCTCTATCTTTTCCAAAAGACGGGGTATATCGCGCGGATCATTCTGAAGATCGGCATCCATGGTCACCACAATATCCCCCTGGGCCGTCCTAAAGCCGGCGTCGAAGGCCGCCGTCTGCCCTGCATTCTTTCTGAAGCGGATTGCCCGTATCCGCGGGTCATGCGCGGCAGCCTCCTTCAATAGTGCAAAGCTCCGATCCCGACTGCCGTCATCCACAAAGATGATCTCATAGGACTTGTCTAGCCCGTTTAGCACCTCCCCTAATTCCGCGATCAAGGGCTTGATGCTGTCCTGCTCATTGTAGACCGGGATCACAAGGGAGATATCTCGCTGCGGCATGTTCGTCTCATCTCACGTGGCGGTTAAAATGCTGAAGGAAACTCATTATAGGCCGTCTCTCCTGTTTTTTCAATTTCTAAAAACGATTATTAAGCGGCGAAGAAATAGAAAGAAGATTGCCCTAGTACCACGCCTAAGACAAGGAGGTAGGGACGTCTCACCCGCAGCTCATATTGTATATCACCTTTTAACTGAAACCACCAATCATCCTCCACCTTGACCACCGAGTCTTTTATCCCTTCCTTATTCACTGCAATATGCAGATAGCCGTAAAGGGGAGGAGAGCACCGCGGCGTTCCTCCTGCCGAAGGGATGACGATATACGTAATCCCATTGATGATATTCCTGAAATAGCAATGGATATGTCCGCTGAAGACATAATCGACCCGATATTTCTCCATCAACGCCATAAATCGCTCACCATCACTTTTAGGAAGACAATAGTCCTGGCCTGCTCGGGGATCGAAGGGGGGGACGTGCATAAAGACGAATATATGGGTGAATGTTCCCTTGATATCCCGCAGGGTGCTTTCCAGCCAGCGGAACTGATCCTCCGATATAATCGATTGCGCATCGTTAAATACGACAAAGGCGCTATTCCCCCGCGAGAACCAGTAATAATCACGGCCACAGTACCGCCGGAAGTTCTCCAGGCTATATTTGGCATTATAGCCGTAGTCATATACATCATGGTTTCCGGGGACGAAATAGAGAGGGGGTTTCCCCTTTACCTCCGCCACTTTTTTAAAGAAGAAACGATACCGATCTTCATTGCTATGCTGGACAATATCACCAAGGTGGACGGCAAAGTGATATTCATCCCCCGCTATCTTTTTCATGATGGGCATGAATATCCCCCAACCCTTATGGCTATCAGAAAGGACGGCGAAGCGAAAGGAATCAGAGGTGGCTTCGCTACCCTTCTTCTGCAGGGCCGGCCCATAGACAGGAGGTGTGCTTGCCCCCAGAAAAACACCCATAAATAAGAGGGCCAGCGCTCCAAAAAGGGATAACCCCCTTACATAAATAGGCCATCTCACCTTCTTTTTCACCATCACCTACTTCTCCTAAACGTAGATGGTTAAACAGTCGGGGTGACTCCCCCCCTCCGGCGCCTCAGCTTGATAGGGTAGTTGCCAAAGATATAGATGATACCGCCGAGGAGGCTGGCAACCATAACCACCAAGAACCCCAAGAGCCCGAA
>Ga0154787_1021_pt1 | contig 9773 bp, 8 predicted proteins | sample Rifle2008BG16ft_FD_105795 | JGI IMG/M metagenome (GOLD analysis project Ga0154787, IMG submission 105795) | Deltaproteobacteria bacterium RBG_16_54_11 | reverse complement strand
GGCACCTGTGATCAGGGAGGCCGGAGGGGACCGTAGCGGTGTTACCGGCGGAACTCGCGTCCTATCCGGAAAGATAAAGGTCCGGATAACGGCCAACCCGGGCGAGACCTTTTTTGACCAGATGATCTCCATGGTGGAGAGCGCACATCGGCAGAAGACACCCAATGAGAAAGCGCTGGATGTTCTTCTTGTCGGGCTCACCGCGACATTCATTGCGGTTGTGGTCACCTTAAAATTCTTTGCCGGGTACATGAGCGTCACCGTCACCATTCCCATACTAGTCGCCTTACTGGTATGCCTCATGCCGACAACAATCGGAGGGTTATTGCCTGCCATCGGCATCGCAGGGATGGACCGTTTGCTACAGCACAATTTTATTGCCATGAGCGGCCGGGCTGTGGAGGCAGCAGGGGATGTCGATGTCGTGCTTATGGACAAAACCGGAACCATCACCCTGGGGAACAGGATGGCCACGGAGTTTCTCCCGGCTGAAAAGATAAAGGAAAAGGATTTTGTCAACGCGGCTCTGCTGGCCTCCCTTGCCGATGATACGCCCGAAGGAAGGAGTATCGTAGTTCTCGCAAAGGAGAAGCTGGGGATGCGCGGCCGCGATATCCGTGCGCCTCAGGAGGCTTCCTTTTCCCCTTTCAGAGCAGAAACGCGGATGAGCGGCATCGATTGGAAAAATCATCAAATACGGAAAGGGGCCTCTGATGCGATCAAAGACTTCGTCACGGGCAAGGGCGGGCGAATGCCGGAAAAGGTTCAAAAGATCGTTGCCGATGTCTCCAAAAGCGGCTGCACCCCCCTTGTTGTCGCAGAGGACGGAAAGGTATTGGGTGTCATCCGCTTGAAGGACGTCCTCAAAGAGGGCATCAATGAACGCATTTCCCAGATCCGCCGGATGGGTATAAAGTCCATCATGATCACCGGAGATAATCCCTTGACTGCGGCCACCATCGCGGCGGAAGCGGGGGTGGGTGATTTTGTGGCAGAGGCGAAACCCAATGTCAAACTGGAGCTGATAAGAAAATACCAGGCGGAGGGTCATCTTGTCGCCATGATCGGCGACGGCACGAACGATGCTCCTGCCCTTGCGCAGGCCGATGTTGCGGTCGCCATGAACGCAGGTACGCAAGCTGCCCGGGAAGCTGCGAACATCGTGGACCTCGACTCCAATCCGACCAAGATTCTTGACATCGTGGAGATAGGCAAACAGATCCTTATTACCCGCGGGGCGCTGACCACCTTCAGTGTGGCCAATGATGTTGCCAAATACTTTGCCATTATTCCTGCCATTTTCAGTGCCCAATATCCCTTATTAAGGGTGCTCGACATTATGCACCTTACGAGCCCGAAAACCGCCGTGTTGTCAGCCGTGATCTTTAATGCGATTATTATTCCCCTGCTCATCCCCCTTGCCTTGCGCGGGGTGCGATACAGGCCGACCACGGTCTCGGCACTTCTGCGCCGCAATTTGCTTATCTATGGGTTGGGCGGGTTGGTGTTGCCTTTTATCGGGATTAAACTGATTGACCTCTTCATTGCCGTATTGAATTTGGTGTAGCGGGAGGAGAACCGTAATGCGATACCTCAAACAAGCTATGCTGACCTTTGTCGCATTTGCTGTCTTATGCGGCCTTGTTTATCCTCTTTTTATTACTCTTGTATCCCAGCTTCTGTTTCCTCAGAAATCGAACGGAAGTATGCTTACCTCGGGAAATAACCTTATCGGCTCAGAGCTCATTGGACAGAGGTTTGACAGCCCCAGATATTTTTACGGAAGGCCTTCCAGCGCCGATCCCGCATATAACGCGAGCGGCTCTGCCGGAAGCAATCGCGGTCCCTCTAACGCTCATTTCCTTGAGGAGGTCAAAAAGCGAGTAGAAAAGATCAGAAATGAAAATGGGCTGCCTTCCGATAGCCCTGTCCCCGCAGATTTAGTATTGGCGTCGGCGAGCGGGCTCGACCCCCATATAAGCGTTGAAGCAGCCATGCTCCAGGTCAGGAGAATTTCACTGGCAAGGGGAATGTCCGTTTCTGAGCTTGAAGGAATAGTTCGGCGACATATCGAGCATCCTTTTTTGGAAATCTGGGGGCAGTCAAGGGTAAATGTCCTGAAACTCAACCTGGCACTGGATGCCTGGAAAAGAGAATGAGGAATAGATGAAGGCGAAGCGCAGTTCAAAGAGCAAAAGGCCGGATGCCGATGCCCTTCTAAAAGAAGTACAGCGCGAGGAAACTAAGAGGGGCCGATTAAAAATATTCCTGGGCTACTCACCCGGTGTCGGAAAAACCTTTGCCATGCTCAATGAAGCCCACGTTTTAAAGAGGCGCAGTGAGGACGTAGTAGTCGGCATTGCCGAGACCCACGGACGCATCGAAACAGAGACACTACTAAAAAACCTGGAAATCATTCCCCCGCGCCGAGTGGAATATCAGGGCATCGTCCTCGAGGAATTGGACCTCGATGCCATTCTCGCTCGAAAGCCGGCGGTTGTGTTGGTGGATGAACTGGCGCACACCAATGCCGAGGGCAGCAGGCATCCAAAAAGATACCAGGATGTTGAAGAACTGCTTGACCATGGCATCGATGTTTATACCACCATGAATGTTCAGCACTTTGAGAGCCTGAATGATGTCGTAGAAAAGATTACGGGCATTCGCATGCAGGAAACATTACCCGATACCTTTCTGGACAGGGCCGATGAGGTCCAGGTAGTCGACATCCCGCTCGAGGAACTCTTCGAGCGGTTAAAAGAAGGAAAGGTATATATTCCTCAGCAAGCGCAACGCGCTATAGACAACTTTTTTCAGCGGGGGAATCTTGTCGGCCTGCGCGAACTCATGCTGACCCATGTAGCCCACAAGATGGATGCCGAACTTTTGAACTATATGAGGTCGAAGGCCATTGCAGGTCCCTGGGCAGCCGGGGAACGGGTGATGGTCTGCATAGCTCCAAGCCCCTATGCAAAAGAGCTGCTGCGTAAGGGTTACAAGATTGCAAGAGATGCCCATGCCGAATGGTATGCTGTGCATATTGCAACCCCCTCTCTCAAAGAAATGTCAAATCAAGATAAAACGTATTTGAACGAGGCCGTTAATCTCGCCGAAGAATTGGGGGCGAAAATTGCAACACTGTCCGGAGCGGATGTAGCACAGGAGATCCTGCGTTTTGCCCGTGAAAACAATATCACGCATATCGTGATCGGCAAGCCGCTTCGCTTCAGGTTATTTGGATTCTGGAAAGGCTCGCCGGCATCCAGATTGCTGCACACGCAGAGCGAGTTTGAGCTGCATCTCATAACGCCGACGATTGAAAAAGAGGAGATAACTGTCAAGCCGACGCGAGAACCGCGTATATTCCGCCTAAAAGAATATCTGTTGCCGGTTCTTATGGTGGCCGCCGTTACCCTGTTGAACTTTTTCCTTCAAAGATTCGTTAATCCCCTATCCCTTGTTTACATCTACCTGATTCCGGCGATTGCCAGCGCGCTCCTTTTCGGCATCGGGCCTTCGTTGTTCTCTTCGCTTATCAGCCTCTTTACCTTCGATTTTTTCTTCACCGAACCAAAATACAGCCTCACCATGAATCATCCCCATGACATTATCAATGTCATAGTCTTTTTCCTTACCTCAATCATAATCGGTCAACTTGTCAAGATAACGAAACGACAAAATATCGCTTTGCAGCTTCGCATCAAGCGGATTACCCTTATTGAAGAGATAAGCAAAGAATTTTTGATGCTCCCGCCTGTTGAGCAGTTTGTCGGTGGACTCGCTCAGGACTCGAAAGGGTGGAAAAACACCTTGTCGGTATTTCGCACTACGATCCTCGATCACATCAGCCATATAGCGATCAAGCACCTCGCAAAGATTATCGATGCCCCGGCCTTTATACTTTTCATCGGTCAGGATGGAAAGCTTCAGGTTTGGGCGCGAAACAACCCTGATAGTGATCTCACCGCCAAGGAGATGGCCGTTGCCGAGTGGACATATCTGCACGGAGAGCTTGCGGGCGCCGGCACACAAACATTGACAAACGTTAAGCTCTTTTTCATGCCGATGAAATCGGTCGAAGATACCATTGGCGTCATTGGCATTCAGTACGATTTCAAGAATCTTCTCTTCGATCAACGGCGCCTTTTGGGGGTTATATCTAATCTCTCCGCCCTGGCTGCGGCCAGATGGGCGAAAGTGGGATCCGGGAAATAAGAAAAGGGGTTCATTGAAAATATAAGAAGCATTCCCAAACACCTTTACAACCCTCTTTAAACGCCATATAATAAATTTTTAGCAGAGGTTCTCGTTGTTGGAAGTCAATTATGCCTAAACATTCAATCAAGACAGGGTTGAGCTTCGGCTTGACCTCCGCCACCATAACTACCCTCGGATTGATGGTTGGTTTACACGCTGGCACTAACTCAAAACTTGTGGTGATCGGCGGCATACTGATCATCGCCATAGCTGATGCCTTCTCCGACGCGCTCGGCATCCACGTCTCCGAAGAGTCTGAGAACAAGCACACCACTTTGGAGATATGGGAGGCAACCATCGCCACCTTCCTTGCAAAATTTATCTTTGCATCGACATTTATCATCCCTCTGCTTCTGTTCTCGCTTTCAACAGCCATTGTCGTGAGCGTTTTATACGGCCTGAGCTTGTTGTGCCTCTTTAGTTTCTATATGGCCAAGGAGCAAGGGGACAAACCATTGAAGGTGGTTGCAGAGCATCTCGTAATCGCAGTGGTGGTTATCATTATAACGCATTATGTCGGTGATTGGGTTAGGATATACTGTAGTTAAGTTCCTGCTCGATGCTTCGCACATCGACTTGTTCAACGCTAAAGGGGGGGTATAATAATACAAACTATAAAAGAGAGGGAGAAAATTATGGAAAAAAAGGAATTGATCGATCTTTTGAACAACGATATGGATGATGAGCATGCCGCTATCTTGCGCTATCTCATCCACGGCTATCTGGAGGGAGAGGATACGCCTATCGGGGCAAGCCTGCTCTCGCGCGCCCGTGAGGAGATGTGGCACATGCATTGGCTCGGGATGGCCATCGGCAAACTCGGGGGGGAACCCAATCTTAAGCCGGCCCCTTATCCCTATGATCCCACTAATCGGGCGACGATATTCAAGTCCTATGTCGCATACGAAGAAAAGCTAATACCCCATTATAATGGCGAGGCGGACAGGGTGGATGATTCCCACATCAAGCGCGTCCTACAGCGGGAGGCCTGGGAGTCTGCCATCCACGCCAGAAAATTCCAGAGGCTGCTCGACAAGTTGAAGCCGGAAGAGGCGAAGGGTGCGCCCGGAGGCCAAGCCGAATTGCCCAAGGCGTTTTTGGACACGCTGCAAAATGAGATCGCTGCCAAATTTACGGAGATGCTCCAGCACATCCGCTACTCCTGGGTCTTTCAAAAAGACGGGGTTCTCGGATGGCAACTCATGGATCAGGCCATGGAAAAGATGAAGCACCTGGCCCACTTTGCCGAGGATGTGGCGGGGAACGGCTTGGATCCCAGATTCGAGGCGGGCAAAATGGATATGAGCAAGGCCGCAGGCCAGGCCTTGAACAAAGCCCTGGAGGATGTCGGGGACAGCCTCAAACGTCACCAGCGTCTGCAGAAAGAGGGCGAGACGCAAAAGCATGGTGGGCTTGTAATCAACCTCGACCTCACTGCCCAACAGGAGGAATATCAGGGAGCAGAGATCAAAGACTGGATCAAAAAACAATAGTAATTCTCTATAGTAGCATCACGACCGACGAATAAAGCATATTGAATCAATTCCCTCTCCCTCAATTGTGTGGGGGAGAGGGGTGTCCCGCTCTGTCGCATTTCGACATCCCGCCCCTGCCCCTTAAATTTTAAGTCTAAGGAAAGCAGGATGTCGCAAAGTGACACATTCAGATTTTGCCGCCTTGCGGCATGATGTCCTTAAAAGATTTAAAGGAGCATCATTATACAAAGTAGTGCGGGACGCTTTGCACAAATCAGAGAATACGGGATGTGTCACCTTGCGACACCCCATCCATAAAAATATCCGAATGGCAGGGGGCCGCACAGCGGCAGGGGCGAAGGAAATATTTGAATTGCGGAGCAGTCTCCTGGCGCGAGAGGAAGGGTGAGGGGGTTCCTGCTTGCCTGACCCGGGCACATAAAAGACAAAAACAGTCTCATCATTGAAGCAATGTTTGCTGCTGCCATAAAATCATCAACGCATGCCGTAAGGGGTCCATTATCATCATGAAGGATAAGAAATTAACTAAATCAATAGAGAAAGCCGTTTTAGTTGCTCAAGGTAACGAGATTACGGAACACTTTGTTTATGATAAGCTTGCGCGGACAATAAAGAACCCCCACAACAAACGAGTCCTTAAACGCATTGCCTACGATGAATTGGAACATTATAATTTCTGGAGGGGATATACGCAGCAGGATGTGAACCCCTGCGGGTGGACCATATGGAAATATTATCTTCTTTCAAGAATATTTGGCATTACCTTTGGTTTAAAGCTTATGGAGAGGGGTGAAGAAAAGGCGCAGATCACCTATGGAGAGATCTCCAAACATATCCCCGCTGCCAAACAGATCGAAAAAGATGAACAGGAGCACGAAAAGGCGCTCATCGATCTCGTCGATGAGAGCGGATGAGATATGTTGGCTCCATGGTCTTAGGCCTGAACGATGCCCTGGTAGAGCTCACCGGCGCTTTGGCGGGATTCACCCTTGCCCTGCAAAATACGCGCCTCATTGCCATGGTGGGGTTTATTACCGGCATAGCTGCGTCGCTCTCGATGGGCGCCTCGGAGTATCTGTCGACCAAATCAGAAGAGGGTCCGCAAAATCCCCTGAAGGCCTCGCTCTACACCGGCTCAGCGTATGTCCTCACGGTCTTGTTTCTCATCTTTCCCTACCTGGTTTTCGCCAATTATTATGTGTGCCTCGCTTTTATGCTCGCCAATGCAGTAATCGTAATCTTCATCTTCAATTTTTATATCTCTGTCGCTAAAGACACCTCTTTTAGCAAGAGATTTTTTGAGATGGCGGGAATCAGCCTCGGCATAGCGGCTTTAACGTTTGTGATAGGCTTCGTGGTGAGAATGACCTGGAAGATAGATATGTAACAGCGTTGTAACCCCTTGTGTCATATACGCAAAGATGTCATTATAGTGCGTTGAGCGGAGGTAGTGCGATGGATAACCATATAAAAGAGCAATTTCTCAAGCACTGGGATACATATTTTGGCGGCGCAGAACTTCCGATCTGCTTCTATTACACCGATCAGGAGGGCGGTGCCGAGAAAGTAAAACCTGCCTCTGGGTTTCAGTGTTTTATCGGCGCCCTTGCTAAGGTGCGCAAGGGCCAATCGTTGTGTTTTGACGTCAATGCCATCGGGTGCTTTGGTGGAAAACGGTATCTCGGCTTTTCCGAAAAGATCATGCCGCGGTTCGAATACTTTCTCTCGTGCGGCATCCCCGGGAAGCTCGAAGGCGAGCGCTATAAAAAATCGCCTGAGTTGGTGAAAGAGATGATGAAGAAGATGCCGCCGTTTAAGGCCCCTGCGGCTTTCATCGTCTTCAAGCGCTGGGATATGCTCGAGGCAGCGGACGAGCCGGCAGTCGTGATCTTCTTTGCAAAGCCCGACGAGCTCTCCGGCCTTTTCACCCTGGCAAACTACGATGAGATCGAGCAGAACGGCGTTATCGCACCCTTTGGCGCCGGATGCAGCTCCATCGTTATGTATCCCTATCTTGAAAGGGATTCGCAGCGCCCCAGGGCAGTACTGGGGATGTTCGACGTCTCAGCCCGGCCCTTCGTGCCCAAGGAAATGCTTACCTTTGCGGTACCCATGAATAAGTTCGACCGGATGATCGACAACATGGATGAAAGCTTCCTCATTACGCCCTCGTGGGAGAAGGTGAGGAAGAGGATATCCAAACCTTGAATTCCTAAGACATCGAATCAATCGCCCTGAAAGATAGACATGTAACAAATCTTCCCCTCCACCACTGTCCCCTCTCACCCATACACTTCAATCCCTAAAAAGGGGTTACCTTGTTCCACCTCTCCTTCTATTTCCTTTACAAAAAACCTTGACAATCGTCTTTCCCCTTTGGTAGGGTTTGAGGCACTTAGGGAATAGAGAAAAGATTTTCTTAAATAATCAGAGGGGAGAAAGGGGGTAAGGATTATGAAGAAGGTCTTATTAACTATGCTTGGCCTCTTTGTGCTGGTCTTTGCCCTTTCGGGGATATCCTACGGCTGGCAGGGGAGGATGGGGGGGATGGGCGACCCCTTTGGCCTGGTAGTGGATGAGTCCGATTACCTGATACATCCGGCAAAGATCGCCAATGGCGAGGGGGTGAGGTTCTACGGCGACTACCGCTTCACTTACACCGGTGTGATAAAATGGGACGATCGTTTTAGTGTTTTTGGCCTAAGTGGCGTATTGATAAATTCAGGACTGATTGACGTCTCCGGCCAGGAGCTGGGGCACGATGCCTTGGTCGGTGCCGCTTTTCCCCTGTGGTTGGGGAGGATGGGGCTCTTCTTCACCTACGATGGGATGCGGGGTGACTACGACGGGATGTCGGGGACGAGAACTAGCTTAGCAATGGAGAATAACCTGGATAACTTTGCCGTGAGGGTCCTGTACGGGCTGCCCGTAGGTGGTGGCTTCAAGCTCGGGGCAGAGACACAGCTTGCCTATCGCCATGAACTGCAAGAAATGAATGTTTTTTCGGCGAGTCAGGTAGTGCTGAACTCTTTGGGTGTACCTTATCCATTCCCCAATAACTCCAGCTACCTGGAAGCCTTGTTCAAGGGTTCCATGGAGGGGAAAATCGGCTCCCTTGACGTCGAGTTCACCCTCAGGGGTGGCTTCTACTTACCTGGGTCAAATAGCAGTGAGTGGGACTTTCAGGTACAATCGCCTCCCGGCAACCCTGTCGCTGCCTGGAAGCCGAATGGTGAGGTGCACGGCTGGCAGGTCGGGAGTGATCTCTGGCTGCGCTACCCCCTGGCACCAGATCTCACTCTCCCCTTCTTAGTGCGGGCCGACTACCTGCAGAGGACCAGGAATGGATTTGGGTCCGGATTCGATGGGCCCTTCAGCACCAACACTGACTTCCGGGGTGAGGTAAGGGATCTAACGATAACCGTGGGCGGCGGCGTGGACAAGGAGTTTGGCAAGGCAACGAGGATCGCTGCCGGTATCTATTACAACTACCTTCAGAGGAAAGAAGATTTCACCTATACTGTAAGCAGTGTGGGCCCTGGGCTGTTTTTGATGGAGGATTTAACTTATCCTGATTCTATGGAGCATCAGCTCCTCTTGCGGCTGGCGGGTGAGCACACTCTCTCACCGGCAGTAACCTTGCGCGTGGGGCTCAAGTTATTCTACGGTTGGGTAATTCCGGAAGCAAAATTTGCTAGTGCTGCTAGTATTGCTCCGCTTCTTAGTATTTTTGATGTTAGCAGTGAGGGCCCTGGCCATGGATACGATTGGGGTATCGGGGTATCGCTGGGGGGGACGGTGAAGGTTAAACCCCTTACCCTGGAGCCCTTTATCGGTGGGGGCTACCGACAGCTCCATCTTGGACTGCATGGGGTAGGATTTAGTACTTTTTCTCCGATGCTTCCTCCGATACCAGACTTTCCGGACGATGTGATCACCCGCAACGAGTGGTCCATCGGCGGGGGGTTGTCAATCCTGTATGATCTCTAACTATCTTGAGACTTGACTTGAAAGGGCGGG
>Ga0154787_1091_pt4 | contig 9854 bp, 10 predicted proteins | sample Rifle2008BG16ft_FD_105795 | JGI IMG/M metagenome (GOLD analysis project Ga0154787, IMG submission 105795) | Deltaproteobacteria bacterium RBG_16_54_11 | reverse complement strand
TTATAGGCTCGATGGATGTCCAATGCCAACTCTTTAATCTCTTCCACGGTGATCACTGTATGAGGATCCGCATAGCTCCAATCATCACCGGGGGCGATGCCCAAGGCCCGTAACTGGATAAAACAAGCCTCGCAGGTCAAATCCTCGCCCATCTTCAAGGTGAGGATGAGATTTTTGGCCAACTCGCACTGGGTCACCTTCACCCCTTCGCACTCCTGTACATTGACAAGGCCCGACAAATTTTTTTCTTCCCCGACCTTCCCTTGCGCCCCGGCAACGGCAACAGAGCAAGCCATGATCACGATAACGATGATAGATCCTATGCGCATTCGAACCGAAAAGCCCATCCCTCCCCCTTTGTCGTCTCCTACTTTCGCTTGATTATTACAAAATTGAGAGAGATTTGTCAAGAAAATTTAGCATATCTTACCGGTATTCGCCGAAGATCTCCTGGTTGATCTCGATCGCGACCTTTTTCTTCATGGCCAGCAGCCAGCCCTGCAAGAGCTGCATCCCCTTGTAGCCGGTGAGCTGCTTGCGAAAGGCATCACGCTCCGCTTCATATTTCTTTTCGTCCACCCTCTCTACACCCTTGAGCTTGACCACCACAAAGGCACCATTAACCTCTGCTATGTCAGCAGGCCAAGGGTCTTCAAGGGTCAACGATACGATGTTGCCGGCATACTCGCCCAGGGGGCCGATGTGAGGGGGCGCAGCTGAGCTTCTCCGGAAGAATCCGGTCTCAGCTATTGTCAAGCCGTAGCGCCTCAACAGATCCGCGAACCCTGGGCCCTTTTTCCAAGCAATGAGAAGATCCCGGGCAGCGCCCTGTGCCAGCCCTCGGGCCAATGAGGAAACAAGGGCTTCTGTTATCCGCCCTCTCACCTTTTCCAGGGGCAGTATCTGGGGGGGTATCTTATCAACCGCTTGCAGGACAAGGTAGTCCTCCCCATCCTGGAAGGCCGAGGAGACCTGGCCCGCATCCAAGGCAAAGGCGATAGAGGCAAGCTTCTCCATGGGTCCCAGACCCTTGAGGGACTCCCCTGCTCTCAAGGGACCTGCCTGCCTCACCTTCAGCCCCACTCCATCGGCATAGGGTTTTAACCCGCCTGTCTTGTTCTTCGCCTGATAGGCCGCATCCTCGGCATGGATGGCGGCACTATCTTTGGCCTTTTCATGCATCAAGCGGGAGACTATCTCCTTCCTTGCTTCGTCCAAGGACCTCGTTTTCCCCTCCTGTCTATCTTCCACCTTGACGATATGGAAGCCGTGACTGGTCCTCACGACAGGGCCTATCTCGCCCTTACGGAGGGCAAAAACCACCTTTCCCAAGGTGGGTTCCATCTCGCCGCGAGCGGAATAGCCCAAATCGCCCCCCTTGGAGGCGGATGCATCATCGGATGATTGGCGCGCCAAGGCAGCAAAATCTGCGCCCCGGCGGGCCTCTTGAAGGACCTTCCCCGCCTTCAGCCGCGCTTTTTCCATTGCTTCGGGGCCGGCATCGGGGCTGACCCTGACAAGAATATGTCTAAGCCGCACCCTCTCGGGCCTGTGGTACTGCTCGCTGTTCGCTGCATAATACTCCTGGACCTCCTGGGACGAAACCTTTGCCTCCTTGAGGTATGCATCGGGTGAAAACCGCAGATAGATAACCTTCACCTGAGCAGGAGTGCGAAATTCCTCCTTGTGTTCGGCATAGTATCGCTCCAGATCGCCCTGCGTGATGGTCACCTGCCTGGTAAAGGCCTGAGGGGAGACCTCAACGAAGCTCAGGTTGATCTTTCCGTTCTCCAAAAAATAGAGCTCCTTCACCTCCTCCTCGGTGAGGACCACGGCGGTATCCCCGATGAGACTCCCCAAGCGCTGGTTCATCAACTCCCTTTTGAGCAGCACCGGAAATGTTACCGTATCCAAACCTATGCTTTTTAAGAACTGTTCATAGAGATAGCTGTCGAACTGCCCATCTCGTTGAAAGGAGGGGTTTTGCAAGATTGTCTCCCTCAACTCCTCGTCACCCACCCGAAGTCCTATATTTTGGGCCTCTTGCTGCTTAACTGCTCCATCGATCAATTGATCGATGACCTGCTGCTTGATGTTGAGCCCCTTGAGCAGTTCAGGGGAAAGCTGCTGTCCGAAGACCCGCTTATAATTTTCCAACAAGATATGGTATGCGCGATCGAACTCTCCTCGGGTAATATCCTCGTCCCCTACGGTAGCGACAATGGTCTCCTTTTTACCTTTGATGCTTCCCATGCCCCACAGGACAAAAACCACGATGATCAATGTCAGAAGGATCTTGATGAACCACGAGGTGGCATGGGTCCTCATGAACTTCAGCATAATCGCCCTCCTCAGGATAAGTCTGTAAAAAATAGATGATAGCAGGAGAAAAAGCAACTATTTTTATATATGAGGTCCCGCTGCCAAAAAGTCGGCAACTTGGATGGATCGAAAAGGGCTATGAAGCCCCCTGCCAGATGCCGGGGATTCCCCTGCCACAGTATCTACACTTTCCCTTGACCACCTGGTTGGCGAGGATGTAGTACCCCCTCCTGGCGATGAGGGCCTTTTTGCAAGAGGGGCAATAGGTGTTTTCCCCTGTATGGCCGGGCACGTTCCCGATATAGACAAATTCAAGACCAACGGACAAGGCCGTTGCCCGAGCCTGCTCCAAGGTCTCCACGGGTGTGGGAGGAAGATTGCGCAGTTTATAGAGAGGATAAAAACGGGTAAAATGGAGGGGTACATCTGCTCCGACCTCATCCTTGATCCAGAGACACATCTTTTTCACCACCTGCAGTGCATCGTTCTTGGTGGGGATCAAGAGGTTGACGAGCTCCACGTGAACCCCCCTTGCCCGCAAGTGCTTGATGGTGTTGAGAACCGGCTGGAGGCTGCCCTCGCTCATCTCCTGATAGAATGCATCGGTAAAGCCCTTGAGGTCTATGCAGGCAGCCCCCAGATACCTGGTGAGGTCTTCTAAAGGCTGGGGATTGATATAGCCGTTGGAGTGGCAGACGCTCAAGATTCCTTTCTGCTGAGCCATCATTGAGATGTCATACATGTACTCGAAGAAGATCGTCGGCTCGACGTAGGTCGAGGCGATGCTGGCGCACTGATTCTCCCGGGCCAGTTTCACCGCCATGGCCGGCGGGAGCCTGAAATTGAAGGTCTTCTCCGGCACCTCTTGCGAGATCTCCCAGTTCTGGCAGAACTTGCAGTCGAAGTTGCACCCCGCGGTGGCAATGGAAAAAGAACGGGTCCCCGGCAGGACGTGGAAAAAGGGCTTCTTCTCGATAGGGTCTATGTTGATCGTACAGGGGTTTCCATAGACAAGGCTGTAGAGCTGCCCTTGCCTGTTTTCCCTTACCTCACAATGCCCCCTCCCCCCCGGGGAGATCACGCACCCGTGAGGGCAGAGGAGACACTGGACCTCTTTGCCTGCGAGGGGCTTAAAATAGGGAGAGAGCTTTGTCTCAATAAGCCCCCAGTGGCCCTCCAGCCCCGGTTTTTCCGAAGGGTAAGCTTCTCTGGCCGACACCAGAGGGCATGAGGTGAGGGCAAGGGCACAGAGGCCTTTGCCGCAAATCGCTACGAATTCCCTCCGGGAAAGCCCCTGCTGCACCTTCATCCCTCCCTTCTTGGCCATACCCTACATAGTATCGCTCTTGCGAGGGACAATCAAGGGGGAGGCCGTGTGTCATTTGCAATTGAAAATGCACACCTTATTCCCTCAAAATCCGCCGTGGTGGGTTATCCGAAATGACAATTAAAACAAGACGATGAAAACTTGTAAACCCCCTCTCCCCCACCCGTGGCGGGGGGAGAGGAAGAAAGGGTTTATAATGCTTAAGAAGAGGGTGTGGGCAGCCGGGATAAAAGTGATAGAGAGTCAGGAGGAGGCGGTGTTGACGGGAGGGATGATCCGATGGTATCATCCCAGAAAAAGGGAGACCATGAGGGGAGAGAACTTTAAAAAGGTCACGGTGGCGGACAATAGGTTCGAGGCCGATCTCATCAGCCAGACCTTACAACAGGAGGGAATACCCTGTCTGATCCGTTCCTATCACGACACCGCCTACGATGGGATCTTCATCCCCCAAAAGGGGTGGGGGGCGATCATGGTGCCTGAAGAGTTGGAAGAGAAGGCCGGCGCCATCATCGCTGAGTTACGCCAGGGCTTGAAGGACAAGGAACTATCAGGGGAGATCGAGGAAAACTCCCCTTCATAAAATCCTACGCTTTGTCAAAACTCAACAGCTCTATCACGTGCATCACCCGCTGGGGCATCTTCTTCTGAACGGTATTGTCGATCAACTGGATCATGCAACCGGGACAGGCCGTCGCCACGATGTCCGCGCCGGTATCGGCGATGGCGCTCATCTTGTGCGCGGCTATCTGCTTGGAGAGGTCATAATATCGGACGTTGAAAGATCCGCCCATGCCGCAACATCGATCCGGTTCTTTCATTTCCACCAGCTCCAGCCCTGCTATGGACCTAATGATCGCCCGGGGCTGCTCCGAGATCTTTTGATATCTCACGAGGTGGCAGGGATCGTGATAGGTGACCTTGGTCCCCTTGGGCAAGGCTGTCTTGAGCGCCTCAGGGGGCGGCTTGAGTATGTCGACGATAAATTCGTTGATGTCCTTCACCAGAGCGCTGAACCGCGCATAGCGCTTTTCCCTATCCTTAGTGTCGGCCAAGAATGTCCTATATCCTTCCTTGAGGGCCGACCCGCACGTGGCGCAGGAGGTCACGATGTAATCCACTCCTTCCAGTTCTGAAAAAACCGCAATATTGCCGTCGGCCATTCCCCTGGCAGTAACGAAATCGCCGCTGCCGAATACCGGCATCCCGCAGCATCCCTGTCCCTTTGGAAAGAGCACCTCCACCCCCTGCCGGGTGAGAAAGGCTATGGTCATCCGCCCCACCTCGGGGAATATGAAGTCTGTCGCGCATCCGGCAAAAAAGGCGACCCTCATGCGCTTTTTTACCCCTGGGGGAGGAGGGATCACCTCGGGCAGTTCATCCCGCAGGAATCTACGGGCGATCTCCGGGATCTGTCTCCCTTTTCCCAGAGCGGAAAGGAAGAGGGGGAGGTGGCGGATCTTCCCTTCGGTTCTGGGAAGAAATCGCTGCAGCTTTGAGGCGAGTTTCAACACCGTGCCGAAGAGCTTTCTTTGCTTCAGCATGCGCGCAAAAACCATCTTCTCGGCAAAGGGGAGCCCTGTGTTGGCGACGATATCACCCCTGGCCGCCAGGGTGATGGCAGCTACCTCTACCTTGGCAGGGCAGAATTGGGCGCACCGATTGCACATGAGGCACTTACTGTAGCGTTCTTCCAAGTGCTTCCAATCAAATGGGGCCCCCTCCAGGAGCTCCATGGCGAGGACATTCCTCCCCCGGGCCACGATGGGCTCGGTACGGATCTCCCGGTAGACGGGGCAGAAGTACATACAGAAGCCGCACTTCATACACTGCAAGACCTTGTCTTGAAATTTTGTCAAATGCACCAGCTTCATCTTTTTGTTCCGTGCCAACCCAGTATCCCCCTGGAAACGTGTGAGGTCTCTATGCTGTCGAGGGCAGCTTGCACCCTCCTGCCAAGGGAGTTTCCCTTGACAAGCTCCTCCCGTTAATGTAGGTTTTTATTCTTCTTCTTTGCGAATAGTTCATGGTATCATGAAATATATGGGTTATCAAAGCATTCCCCTTCTTAGCTTGACTCAGGATGCCGATTTTTTCATCGGGTCTTGATTGAGGAAGACAGTGGCAGAGGGATTCGTGATCGTCTTCGTTACCGCTGCCTCTGAGCAGGAGGCCGCTTCGATAGGCAGGACCCTGGTGGAGGAAGGGCTGGCCGCCTGCGCAAACATCATACCTCAGATCCGCTCCATCTACCAATGGAAGGGAGAGGTCCGGGACGAGAGAGAAACGCTCATCATCATCAAGAGCCGCGAGGATCTCTTCGAGAGGATCAGGAGCCGGGTCAAAGAGCTCCATAGCTATGAGGTCCCGGAGATCACGGCCATAAAACTGGACAGGGGTGATTCGGCCTATCTGCAATGGATAGAATCAGTAACCACTAAAGGAGATTGACTATGGGAAGTGTCATAAAAAAGAGACGAAAAAAGATGAGAAAGCACAAACATAAAAAGCAGCTTGCCAGAGACCGCCACAAGAGGAAGTAATTCAATCAAGCTTCCATGAGATCTTATGCGCCAAATGCGGTGCTCTTTCTGTTGACCGTCCTCTCTACCTTCCTCGTCGGCGGCTTCATCTACTCCGTGGCCATCCTCTCCATCCTCGTGGCCCATGAGGCGGGGCACTATCTGGCGAGCCGCAAATACGGGGTGCCCTCCTCGCTCCCCTATTTTATCCCCTTTCCCCTCCCCCCCTTTGGCACCCTCGGGGCGATTATAAGAAGCAAGGGCCCCATACCCAATCGGAAGGCCCTCTTCGACATCGGGTCTTGGGGACCCCTGTGCGGTCTCGCGCTTGCCATTCCTGCGGTAGTGGTTGGGTTCCTGCTTTCGGAGGTGACGGATGTAGCAAAGCTCCCCGATCAAACGACGTCTTTGGGCAATTCTCCCCTGTTATCGCTCCTGCAGCGGATAGTGCTGGGGGATCTCCCGCCAGGCACCGATGTCGTCTTGCATCCCATCGCCTATGCCGGATGGGTGGGGCTCTTTATCACCTCCCTCAACCTCTTACCTACGGGGCAGCTCGACGGAGGGCACATCATCTACGCCCTGTTCGGGCGACACAGCAAGATCATCTTCCGCCTTACCCTGTTGGCGATCACCCTTATCTGTCTCATTTATAACCTCGGATGGCTCTTGTTGGTGATCATCCTGCTTTTCATCGGCTACAAACATCCCCCTCCTCTCGACGACCGTACCCCTCTGGATTGGCGCAGAAAGGTCATCGGGGGGTTCGCCTTTGCCATCTTCTTTTCCGCCTTCACCCCGATCCCCTTCCCCACCCTCGCTGTGGGACTCAGGGAGGTCTTACATTCATGGCTGAATCTGTGAGGGTATTCGATCTCCACCTCCACACCACCGCCTCCGATGGGACCATGAGCCCTGCCGAGATAGTCAGATACGCCAAGGGAAAGGGGCTGCGGGTCATAGCCATTACCGACCATGACACCATAGAGGGCCTACAGGAGGGGATGCATGAGGGGGACAAAGTCGGTTTGGAGGTGATCCCCGGCGTGGAGCTGAGCGCGGATGCGCCCAGGGGGACCATGCACCTGCTGGGATACTATATAGATCCCGCCTGTTCGGAGCTGGCGGATAAACTCATGGTCCTCCAGCAGGCCCGGATGGAACGAAACCTTGCGATAGTCGAGAAGCTCCGTGGACTCGGAATCCCCATAGAACTTTCGGAGGTGAAAGAGGCCCCGGAGCATGGGCAGATAGGACGCCCTCACTTTGCCTACGCTATGGTGCAAAAGGGCTACGCGCAGAACATCCAGGATGCCTTTGATCGCTACCTGGGCAAGGGAAGACCCGCCTATGTGGAGAAGTTTAGATTCTCCCCTGAAGAGGCCATGCACTTCATCAGAAAGGCAGGAGGGATAACGGTTTTGGCTCATCCGTTCACCCTCAAACAACCCCAGCCGGCGGATTTCGATGCCTTCATCGGTGAACTAAAAAGAGAGGGGTTAGACGGGATAGAGGTATACTACCCGGAGCACTCGGACGGGCAGAGGAAGTTGTACCGAGACGTGGCACAAAAATATGGGCTCGTCATCTCAGGGGGGAGCGATTTTCACGGTTTCAACAAGGATGAAGCGGACCTCGGTGAGGGCTATGGGGATAGGGAGCTGACGTATAGCCTCGTAGAAGCGATCAAAGCCAGGAGGGAGCAGCGGCTCAAAGGTCTATAGTTTCTCATACCCTGAGAGGGGGGAACTAAGAACAAGAGGATGCCGAGATGAGCGCTCAGAAGAATGCACTCTCCGATCTGGAGAAAGGGTCGAAACAACTGATTCTGGTGGGGGGCAAGGGGGGAGTGGGGAAAACCACTTGTGCGGCAGCCATCGCCTTGCACATGGCCGAATCAGGGAAGAGAACGCTCATTTTGTCCAGCGATCCCACGCCATCCCTCTCGGATATCTTTGAGATCACCGTCGGCCCCCGAGAGACGCCCATCCCGCATTGCACCAATCTCACCGCCCTGGAGATCTCCGCCGAGATCGTCCGGGAAAAGTGGAAGGACCGGTTCGGCCGTGAGATCTATGACGTGGTATCTTCTTTTGCCGACCTTGATTATGACTTCGTCCTGGACTATGTGGGGAGCGCGCCCGGGATAGAAGAGGAGTACATGCTCTATTTCATCATGGAATTGGTGCGGGAGGGGAAATACGATCTCGTGGTATGGGACACCGCACCGGCAGGACACACCCTGCGCTTGCTGCACCTCCCCGAGATCTTCCTGCGACACCTGGAGGGGGCGACGAAATTCTATCTCAACCTCTACAGTTACCTGGAGCGGGCGCGGGACGCGGTAAAATTAAAGAAGGGCAAGAAATCTTTCCTGGAAATCATCTCGGGATGGCAGGCGCTCTCCAATGAAATAGCCGCCTTTATCAGAGATGAGCGCCTCACGGAATACATCGTGGTCACCATCCCCGAGGCCCTGGGGGTCAAACAAACGGAGCGTATCATCCAGGACTTCGACGCCCACGGGCTCCCTGTCCACCATCTGATCATCAACCATTGCATCGAGCAAGCGGATTGCGCCTTTCACCAAGCCAGGAAGGAGATGCAAGCCCACTATATCCGCTTGCTCACCGAAGAATATGGCGAGCGTCTCCACCTGACCCTTCTTCCCCTTTTTCCCTATGAGATCAAAGGAACCGAGAGGATAAAAAAGGCCTCAGACATCCTCTTTCGTTAGAGCGAGCCGGGAATCCGGCCCGCATAACCCTTCCCAATCGACATCAATGATCACATCCCCCTCTGGGGCGACATAGACCAATCGCCTCCCTCTGCTGCCTTTGATCACCCTTGTAACTATATCCCGTATGTCGTCCCTCTTGATCAACCGGAGATACCGGATCAGGAACGTGATCCGGTCGTCCATCCCGATAAAGAGGGGGGTGGATGTATGTAATTGAATCAATTCCTTCAGGAACCCGTTGTGCCGGACTTTTTTGTCCAACCGGACATCATCCATGTCGACCAAGCCGAAATTCCACTTATCCTCAACTTCTTGCACCATGATGTTGCAGGTCTTGAGGTCTCTATGGGTGATGCCCTGAAGATAGAGATGGGCCATAAAACCGGCAAAGGCATCGAGGAAGGCCTCTCTTCGGGTATCATCTTTTTGAGCTCCGAAGGTCTTCACCATATAGCAATCAAGCTCAACATAACCAGGCGGGGATTCCATGATGAGAAAGGCCTCTTGTAACAGCCCCCTTCTGCTGCGCTCCAAAAGGGCCTGGGGGATGATACCCGCAACACCCCGGACCACCAAGCCATTGCCCATCAGCCATCCCCTGCGGGCCTTCGATCTCCTGAAGAGCTCTTTCCATGGCTGCCACGGCCCTGGATAACGATACTCCTTCACGCACAACCTGGTGTCCTTATAGTTAAAAAGGGTGATGGCTGTGCGGCGGTCTGCTTTGATCAAGCCCTCCTTACCCTTGGCCACGATATCCTTGTGTTTCGTTACTATCTTCAGCAATTGGTGGGTCTTCCATCCCCTCCTGCCGCATATCCGCCGGTTATCCTCCTTGACAACGAAAAAACCACTGCTGTTTTTGAGGCACCTCTTCGTCCTGCTCCGCATATGACGGCGATGGATCCTCGCCTCCTGCCTCTCGATCTCCTTTAACCCCTGC
>Ga0154787_1091_pt3 | contig 10116 bp, 10 predicted proteins | sample Rifle2008BG16ft_FD_105795 | JGI IMG/M metagenome (GOLD analysis project Ga0154787, IMG submission 105795) | Deltaproteobacteria bacterium RBG_16_54_11 | reverse complement strand
GCCTTTTTCTTCTCAGGAGAGAGCCATCCCTTGAGGGAATAGAAGAACTGCGCCAGGTTCCACAAGCGCCGGTGTTTGGAGACGCGCCTGGTGAATCTGGATCGGTGGAGGTCAATGAGATATAATTCCTTCTCTTCCATCCCCACCAGGATATTGCCGGCATGGAGATCCTGGTGAAAAAGGCCGGCCTTATGCGCCCCCCTGAGCAATCGGGCTGTACGGAAGAGAAGCTCCTCATGCCCCCCCTCGGGAATCAATTCGATTAAGGGGGCCGAGGGAGCAATGGCCTGGGTGATGAGGAAGGCATCCTGTAAAAATCTACCTTTGCGCCTCTCAGCCATGGCCAAAGGCACGGGGGTCGGGATTCCTTTGCGCACTGCACGATGCGCCATCTGCCACTCTTTTCGGGCTTTGGAGGGAACCACGAGGTATTTCAATCCCTCTGCCCAGCCCCTTATCTTATACCGCTTCAGGAAGAGCTCCCCCTGAGGGCCTGAGCAGATGGAGACCGTGCGAACCGGGGATTCTTTTAATGGTTTTTTAGGAGGATTATCGAGCAGAAATGCCTCTGGATCGTCTAACAATGAAGGAGGTAGCCACTGCGCAGTGCCTTTGGAAATGGTCCATCGCCATCCCCTCACACCCCGCTTGCGCGATAAATCATCAGATGCCTTTCTGAGCCACATCCGCTAACACCTTATAAAATCAAAGAAAGAAGGTTTCATAGATGATCTTCAACTCCAGCTAGAGATATTTCTCCCTTAAAATGACGACGCTGCTTGCGGGTTCTCTCATCCTTCGCCTGAGACCTTATAACCATTTCTATGGGAACGATAGTAATAGGCCAAAACAGTAGGACCATAGATTCCCATATACTGCTCCGGATATTTAAGGACATAGAATTCCAATAATTGTACAAATTTTTTGAAGATCAGTTTGTACCCTTTTTTCCCTTCCTTCCAATTGTTATCTATTGGTTCTTTAAATATCAATGTGATCTTCCCTTTCTGGTAAAGATGGATGAAGGGAATAACCGCTGCCTTGGCTTGATGAGCCAGGTAGATCATTCCTGTAGGAAAGTCCATCGCTTTCCCTAAAAAAGAGATTCTTTCCTTAGTTCTTCCTTCTCCGGCATCGCCGTCATAGTAGATGATCTTCCCAGATTGGAGTGTCTCCAAAATTCTATTTTTATACACTTCTGAAAGGGAAGGGTCATGGACAAAAATAGTATTCTCCTGGGTGTCGTAATATCGGATCTTTGGACGCTTCGGTACTTTCGGCGTTACTCCTTTGAGAAGGATCACGGCGTACCCCATAATCCTTAACGCGTTGAATGACAGATGAGGGATCCCAATATGTCCCGCGATCAGGACAACACCTCTGCCATCCTTTAATGCTTGATCTAAAAAATGAAGACCTTCCACCTTGACGAACTGTTTAATGAAAAGGTCATCCATATGAGGGATCAGATACCGCATTATTTTCCTGACCCCCCTTAATTCAAAGACACCCTGTACTATCCTCTTCGCGTCCCTTTCTTTTTTGAAGAAGAAGATTACTTTATCTTCAAATTCTCTCCACTGTTCTTTTTTCCGATAATAGCAGAAGAAGGCATAAACTCTAGGATACAAAAAAGCCAATTTGAACAAGAACCATTTCATCCTTATCCATTCCTCCCATAAATCTTTTTAAGGATGCCAAGAAATCGGGGGGCGTTGACCTCAACGGTATAACGATTTTCCACCGTCTTTCTTCCGGCAAGACCCATCTTTCTGCGTAATGCCTTATTCTGAATCAAGGTGAGAAGCTTATCCTCCCACTGCTTGTCGTTCTGCGCCCAATATCCATTGACCTTATCTTGAACAATATCTCTGTTGATGCCCACCGGGGTGCAGACCGCGGGAACACCTGCACTAAAGTATTGCAGGATCTTAAGGCCGCATTTACCCCTTGACCAGAGATCATCTCTGAGGGGCATCACGCCGATATCGAAACTTTTGAGATCCGCCGCTTCCGTCTCCGAGGACCATTTCTTCTTGATCACGGGCACCTTGCTGCTATCGAGAAACTGGTCACATACGATCTTAAGCTGAAAATGAGGATATCGCTGATAAAGCTTTTCAAATATGGGCATGAGGTTTTTTAAATATTTCAACGTGCTGCTGCTTCCAAGCCAGCCAACAATGACAGGGCCTTTCTGACGAGAAGGCTCTTTTGTAGTATATCGCGAAAGATCGATGGAGGTAGGGATAACCTCTACATGAGGATTATAGGGCAATACCTCCGATTTTAAAAAATTATTCCCCGCACTGATAAAATCAACACGCCTCATCATATAGGCAAACTTGATGCGCCTGGAAAGGGAGTAGGGGTTTTTCGAGCTGGAGCTCCGATACATGATAGCATCGTCAAAGTCGTAAATGATTTTTCTTGCTTTCCTGCGAATATAGGCAAATTCGAGGGGAGGGAAGAGTTTCCGGTGGATATAGAAGATATCATATTGTCCTAACATCTTATAAAAACTTAATTTATCACGCCATGTTCGTTTAAATAAATGGATGGATACGTCAATACCGGCTTTTTTAAGATAGGGAAGGTATTGGAGGACACGGTATCTGCAGCTGTTGATTTCCAAGCTATGAATCAAAAACGCTATCTTCATTTTTTACTACCGCTTCTTATTGCTCTTTTTAATTCTTCTAATGTAATAACACGGGGTATAGATTCTAGCCGTCACTTGAAAAAGCCCTCAAAAATTATTCCAAGATAATTTTACTTTTTAAAAAAGGGGGGTCCTTTTTTGCCAAAATGAATAACTTTTTTCCAAATAGAAGATCGCTTGAAAGGATATGGCTTAAAATATCTTTGTTTCTATCTCTCTGTTCTCTATTTTTTTCTCTCTTGAATGATCTGCATGTTGCCGCATAAACAAAGGGAACAAGCAAGGAAAAAAACATTGCAGTTACACTGTACATGTGAGTTTTAACCAAAATAATCTTAAATCCATTTCTATGCAGGTTGACGCGCAAATCAAAATAGTTAACATTATTTATATGCCCTCCGCCCTCGTGATCATCTACTTCATTTTGAGGTCTATCATGAAAAGTAGGAAAGCCCAGCAAAAAATTTGCAACGCGCGCCTTTAAGTTCAGGATATTAGGGGTCGTTATAAGAAGTATCCCGTGTGGCTTCAAAAGCCGATAACACTCTCGGACAAAAGTATACTGATCTTCCAGATGTTCAATTCCATTAGAGCTCAAGATATAATCAAAAAATTCATCTTCATAAGGAAGATTAATATTGAGATCTACCTTTTCACAATGAACACCCGGAAGATTAAACAACTCCGGTGCTATGTCGGCAGCAAAGACATCAAATCCGGCATCCTGTAATTTTTTTGATATTTCACCGGATCCGGCTGGAGCATCTAAGATCGTGCCCCTTCCCCTCCCAAAATTTTCTAATATTTCTATAACCATATTACGAGCTCTTATCCTGCTCGTGCCCATTCATTCGTCTCCGCCACTAATATTTTTGTCTTTCTTGCCTGCAAGGATTACAATAGATTTGGCAAAATCGACATTTAAGATCCTATGCAGAGGATAAAAGAGGGTGAGGCGTAAGAAATACTTTAAGAGGGAGGCATGAAAGGTACGATAGATCCCCAGCACCTCAAACCCCTGGCTGAGCACGATCCCTCCCAACTCCTCATAGCTGTAGGCTGTCTTGTGGGTGGCATCTATCCAAAATCGGCCTGGATTGAATATATTAGGGGCGCTGATGATCAACGTGCCTCCATCGACAAGCAGGTCATTGAGACGGCTTAACATCTCTATTCCCTGTTCCAGCTCCACATGCTCTATGACCTCAAAAAGTATAATGAGATCGAATTTCTCATGAATGTCATCTAACGAATAGTAATCATGGTTGACGCTCGGATCTATGTCCATGCTCTTGTAAAGGATATCAGGGTAAACCTCCTTGACCCTCTTTTGCATCCTCTTATCGCTCGCCCCCACATCAAGGATGCGCATGCCCGGGCGGAGGTGTCTCTTAACTAACCAGGAGGGCCTCTTGATCAGCTTCAGGTCCCATATCTGAGGATAACGCTTATGGATTTGATCACGACCAAGGATGAGCTGATTCCAGCCGAACATATGAGCTCCTCAACCAGTATAGAAGACTAGTATCTTTTCGAAATCATTCGGGTTTTGGATATGATTGTATAATGGCCTTGCCAACTTTTCAAGGTTAATCTCTGCCTTGTTCACCACGATTTTCAAAGGATGCTCACGTTTTGCAATTGGCTATGAACGCTGCTATATTCGAAGAGAGCAGAAGCGGCCATGCTTCTTCAATTTTGGACAGGGGCCAATTCCACCAAGCTATCTTTTGTAATTCTGCAATTATCGACTTATTAAAGCGAAACCGAATAAATTGTGCCGGATTACCGGCAATTATCGAATAGGGCGCTACATCTTCTGCTACAACACTACGCGCAGCAACTACGGCACCGTTACCTATCGTAACTCCCGACAAGATGAGCGCTTCACGCCCGATCCAGACATCATTCCCTATGATGACATCGCCCTTTGAACGCGGATGACCGGTAAACCTTTTGGCTTTCGAAAAAATCTTGCTAAATGGGTAGGTAGTTACCCAATCTATCCTATGTTCCCCGCCTAATAAAATTACCACACCGTCTGCTATCGCACAAAACTTCCCTATTTGTAATGTCGTGCCTTCACGCCAAGATCGTATGCTAGGGTTGCCATATGTCCATGCACCGATTTGATATTTTGCATATCGCTTGTTTTTATTCATAAAAAACGGTTCGGGAGGCGAGAAAAGTCTTCTTATAGCTTTTTTCACATTCATTGAATCCCTCCCGGTCTTAAAGATCGCCCTACCATCATGAGATGTCGGATCTCATCGGTTCAAGTCGCGATGGATTTAATAGCCTCCAGCATCGCTTGGTAAGACCTCTCCTGGGAATATTTCTCTGCTAATGCCCTCGCAGCAACCGAGGCATCTTTGAGCCTGACAGGATCGGAAAGATGTGCAATCGCCTCGGCCAAGGTCTCTACATTCCGGGGATCATCGAGGACGAACCCTTCCAGCCCATCCTCGATTATCCCCCCTGCCCCATTACGTCTCGTTGTGATAACCGGCAGCCCGCTGGCCAGGGCCTCCAACACCACCAGGGAGCAGGGATCGTAAAAGGTAGGATGGACCAGGATATCCGCGCCGGCATAATATCGCTCCAGATCCTTTACCCCGCCGGCAAAAAGGACATCATCCGCGCACCCCACCTTCTTGGCCAGGCGACGGTAGGGCCCTGCCCTGTCCCGCCCAATCACCAGGAGCTTGATGCCGGCCTTCTTCCCCTTTAACAAGGGGATGGCTTGAATGAGGTATCGCAACCCCTTGAGCCTGAAGTTATGGGAGACAAAGAGGAGCAGTACATCCTCGGAGCTCAAGCCGTACCGGCTTCTGACCTCCTCCCTGTACCTCCTGTTGCAGGGATGGAAGCGCTCAATATCCACCCCATTGTAAATGACTATCATGCGGTCCGCGGGTATGCCATAATAATCTACAATATCCCGGTGCACCATTTCGGAGATGGCTATGATCTTCTTGGCCTTCGCATAAGGCGCATTCTCTATGAACCCCTTGGCCCATTGTTTGGGGCTTAAGACCCTGCCGAGCAATTTAAAGATCCAAGGAACGGGCTTCCGGTAGCCATCTATCCCCCTCCAGAACCACTTCCAGTGGACCCCTCCATGGGGCTGAAGAAGGTCGGCATAGAGGGTGTCGCCAATCCCCATGATGCAGTCAAACTGTTCTTCCCTCATCATCCGGCGGCAGTTTACGGCAAAGGAGAGGACATGCAAGCTCTTCGGATGGGGTATGACCGGGACCTTGCGGAAGCGAAGCCTGCGATCCCGCTCAGGGAAGGCTGAAGAGTAGACGTGAGCGTCAACACCCTCCTTAACGAGAAAGTTCATGAGGTCGTAGCAATACCGCTCTGCGCCGCCTTTCTCGGGCAAGAATTCCCTTATGCCGAGGGCGATCTTCATGAAGGAGGAACCGCCTTCAAGATCTTCTGATAAAAGGCCTCCACTTCCTCGGCCTGACGCTCCCGGCGGAACTCCCTGTGGGCCATCGCATGGGCGGCCTTCCCCATTGCCTTGCGCAACCCCTCATCCCGCACCAGTGACAAGAGGGCATGGCAAAGGGCTTCAGGATCCTCCTGCGCCACAATGCCTGTCTCCCCATCTTGTACCAGCTCCGGGAGCATCCCCCTTGGCGTCACCACTGCCGGCTTCCCCATGGCCATGGCCTCCCGCAGGGCCCGTGCCGTGCCGTCGGAACCAGGGGTGAGCAGGCAAAAAATATCCATGCACGCCAGGATGTCGATATAGTCATCCACTCGATACCCGGCCAAGATCACGTGAGACGCAATTCCCAGGCGCTCCATGGGCTCTATGACGCTTTGTTGCATCTGGCTGCTGTGGCCCACCAACAAAAGCCGCACCTCGGGGACAGCCTTGATCAGGCGCGCAATGGCCTCCAGGAGGATATCGGTCCTCCTATACTGTTGAAACCTGGCCACGATCCCCACGACAGGCGATGCAGGGGGGATCCCGAAGACAGGGCGCATATCTTTGTATGCCTTATGAGGGTCAAACCTCATGAGGTCTACGGCCGTGGCGACCTTGACGACCTGCTCTGGAGAAAATCCAAATGCCCGCACGAGCCTCTCCCTGCTCCTCTCGGAAAAGGTGATCAGGCCATCCGTGTGCCTCCTGAAAAACCATCTGCTCACCGGATCCGCCTTCAGGGAATCCCTTTTATGATCCATTCGGATTGCCGGGGGGCGCCGCTTGGAGGCCCTCACCGCCATCCCACCCACGATATGGTCATGGGAGTTATGGAAATTGACGATATCAAAACGCTCATCATCGATATAGCGCGCGATACCCCTCACGTCGGAGATAACCTCTCTGAGGCGATATATCTGAAGGGGTTTGGAGATCGGTGCCAGATGAAAGCTGTCAACCCCCTTAAGGGCCTTCTCTCTTACACCCTTCTCCATGCTCTCCGCAGTCTCGATGGGGGGGCGCCGATAGGCCAGGGCTACCTCGTGCCCCCGCTCTTGGAGGGCCAGGCAGAGGTTTACCACCGGCTCGGCCGGTCCCGTCCACTTCCAGTCGGAGAAGAGGTGCAGGATCTTCACTCTTCTTTTAATCCCTTTGAAGCTCCCACTATTGAAGCTCGCCCGTTGAGTTGCATCCCTACGGTGTTATAAACCTCTTCTACCTCTATGAGATCCATGCACCGATGATCTTCCGGACAGAGCCGTTTAAGACAGGGGCTGCAGGAAACCTCTCTGCGGATGACCACGTGTCCTTCACCCAGGGGTGCGGTCGCTCGGGGATCGGTGGGGCCGAATATGGCCGCCACCCTGGTGCCTACAGCTGCCGCTACATGCATGGTGCCCGTGTCATTGGTGACCAGCAGACGACAATGCCGCAGCAGGGCGGCCAACTGCAATAACGAGGTTTCGCCTGAAAGATTGAGACAGCCTGCACCGATTCCCCGCGCAATAGCGGCATTCAACTCCTTTTCTTCGGGGCGAGAAGAGCCAAAGATGAGGATAGAGGCCCCATAATCCTTGATGATTCTCCTCCCTAATTGCACAAAGCGCTCCGGGGACCAGCACTTGGCCTCCCCATAGGTGGCGCCGGGGTTAAGGCCGATCAGCAGTTCGCCTTTCAGGCCATGGCGCGAGAGGAAACCATCGGCCCACCCCTGTAACTTCCCGTTGAGGGATATTGAGGGCAGAGGGGGTGATGGGCAACGGCCCAAATGCTCTACGAGATGGAGATAATAGTACATGCGGTGGCGGCCCAAAAGCTGGGTCGTGCAGTCGATCCTTTCGGTGAGGAGCAGATCTCTGCCCTCACCTTTATAACCAATGCGCCGGGGAATGCCCCCCAAGAAAACCATCAAGGCGGAGCTAAAGGAGCGGGGGAAGATGACGGCGAGGTCTATCGTTCTCTGTCTGATGAGTCGCGCTATCCGCAACTCCCCAAAGATCCTGCCTGCGCCGGCGGGCATATCATACGGGAGCACCTCGTCGACTGCCGGATTGGCCTTCCAGAGCTCGGCAAGGCGTGCGTTGGTCAAAACAGTGATACTGGCCTTGGGAAAGTGCTGGCGTAAGGCGTGAACGGCAGGAAAAGATATAATGGTATCCCCCACCCAATTGGTCCCCTTAACCAAAATCTCTTGTATACCCTTATATCTCCTCCTCTTCGCTATCATCGTCAACAAAATTCTTCAAAGGATCGTAACATAATACTTAATCATAGAGGATATAGCCATGTCAACTTCTTCTTGCCCAGGGCAATGAGATCCTCTTATCACTGTGTTCTAATCCTCTGAGACCTTTCATGATGTAAAAGGTAATGATGCAATAGACCTCGTGAGGCCGGAAAGGGGTTACCGTGAGGTCTTTCCTTAAATGTAATGAAGCAGCGGTAATGTGCCGGGGTGAGAGCGAGAAACTCCCTGGTCCCTTTTTTTATGCCCCGAATTTTGTGAGCTTCAAGGCCGCGGCGAGCATCAGGGGCATCTCGTGCACTGCCAAGAACCTTCCCAAACCGCCTTTGGCACAGGCCGCCTCGGCGAACTCTTTGACGTCGTCGATCCTTTCATAGCGGGAACAGAGGATAAAGGGGTTGGGGTGCCAGCTGTGACCCTTGAGCAGCGCAGGGGTGGAGTGATCGCCCGTCACGGCAATGACATCGGGGGCCAACTCTACGAGCACGGGGATGTGCCGGTCCACCTCCTCGATGACCTCTACCTTTTTCTCGAAATTGCCGTCCTCGCCGTAGCTGTCGGTCTTCTTGACGTGCAGGAAAAAGTAGTCAAAGCGCTTGTAGTTTTCTTTCAAGGTCTTGAATTCATCGGCGATGCCCTCGCCGGTTTCCAGGATCTCCATGCCGACCAGCCGGGCCAACCCCTTGTACATGGGATAGGTGGCGATGCAGGCCGGGGTCAACTTAAAGAGGTCGGACATGCTGGGGATCGCGGGAATCCGGGAGATCCCCCGCAGCAAGACCGTGTTGGCAGGGTGATGGTCTTGTAATACCTGATTGGCCCTCTTGAGGAAGTCCTTCACGATCCGGGCCGTCTTCTCGGCTTCAGGCGCCAAGGGTGTCGGCTGCCTCGGTTTGTTGCCCTCCTTCTGGGGGTCGGTGTCTTCAAGCCGGCCGTCCAAGCCTTGACCGATAAAACGCAGGACAAAGCGGTGCTCCTTGCCAGACCTGATCTCGACCCGTGCATCCTCTATCTCCTTGATCTCCTCCTGCAGCAGGGCACAGAGCTCCTTGTTCTTTTCTGTGGGGATGCGGCCTGCCCGGCGGTCGACGATGATCCCCTTCTGGTCCATGGTGGCGAAGTTCCCGCGGGCCACCACATCCGACTTCCCCAGCTCCATCCCGATTCCCAGGGCCTCCAAGACCCCCCTGCCGATCTCATATCGCAGGGGTTCATAGCCCAGCATCCCCAGATGCGCCGGTCCGCTCCCCGGAGTAATCCCCGGAGAGACCGGGTCTGCCACCCCGCAGATGGAGCGGGAGGCCAGTTCATCCAGATGAGGGGTATGGGCTGCCTCCAGCTCTGTCTTGCCCTCGATCCGCAGCCCCCCCAAGCCATCCAAGACCACCAGGACGATCTTGGAGGGCGTCTTCATCGCCAAAGAACGCATGATCTCGTCGCCGACCATGATTCACCTCCTCTGTGTTTCTCAAGGCCTTTCATCTCCATCTTAGCCCATGCTGGATACTCTTCTCAAGTCCCGCTCCTTATCGTGAGGGGTCTTATGCCCCCCCACGAGATAATCTTTACTTCTATATCATAGTTTCCATTATCTTGAAAATTCACCTCTCTGTTTTATCTTCCAAGCAACTATCCCTGGCCGGAAGAAAACAAGGGTATTTCCCTTAAAGGCCCTTTCAGCCCTTCCAGCTGAGGCTTGTCCATCCCTTTATGCTGGATCAAGACCTTAAAGGTCTCACCCATCCCCCCCGGGAGGATGAGATTCTT
>Ga0154787_1102_pt2 | contig 10321 bp, 7 predicted proteins | sample Rifle2008BG16ft_FD_105795 | JGI IMG/M metagenome (GOLD analysis project Ga0154787, IMG submission 105795) | Deltaproteobacteria bacterium RBG_16_54_11 | reverse complement strand
TTGCCCCCAGGCAGCGCCGAAACACATGAGAACGATAAAACAGATTTCGATAAGAAAAACTCCGGCCTTTTTCATAACCTGGTCCTCCTTACGTTTGAAGTATTTTGCCATCTCTTTATCGGACCTCAAGACCCTTGGGGATCTCAAGCAACCAAATAATGAGTCATGATCGCCTTCCCCTTGTCACATTGCCCTGCACCATGCCCATGCCGGATTGTGCAGCTAGGTGACCATTACTGTTTTTTGGTGCTAAAATAATATTAAAAAGAACGTTTTTCATCGGCGGGCAATGATAATTTCTGCCGGGGGACTATCACTTACTATTTTTGTAATAAAAAGTCAATACAAGAAATTATAAGTAATTTTTAGTTAAATATAAGCCATTTTACTCTATTATTGACATGGGTGATGGCTTGTGATAGGTAATCAACTATGGAAGAGCTGCTCACCACCAAGGAGCTGGCCGATTTCCTCCGCCTCAATGAGAAAAAGGTGTACCAGCTCATCAAGGAGGGGGGTATCCCCCACGTAAGGATTTCGGGCAAATGGCTTTTCCCCAAAGGGCACATTCTGCGCTGGATCGATGAGCGTGTGCAGAGGGAAAAGGATATATACATGGTGGGGAGCGACGATATCCTCCTGGCGCGCCTCTTGGCCCTCTATTCCCGGGAGCAATTCCCCCAGTCCCTTACCTTCTATTCTTCCGTAGGGAGCATGAGGGGCATCGAGGCCCTCGCGCACAAGAAGGGGCATGCCTGTTGCGCCCATCTCTTGGATCGGGAGACGGGGGAGTATAATCTCCCCTTTCTCAACAGGCACCTCGCTTCGCAGAGGTACATCGTCGTCAATCTGTGTTACCGAGGGCAAGGACTCCTTGTCCAGAAGGGCAATCCCCTGGGGATCAAGGGCCTGGAGGATGTGGTTAAAAAGGGCCTGCGGTTCATCAATAGGAACGAAGGGTCCGGCACCAGGCTCCTCCTCGAATATCTTTTAAATGAAAAGGGGTTAGCGGGAAAAGCGATCGTCGGTTTTGCCGATGAGGTTGATACGCATCTGGAGGTGGCCTTAAAGGTCTTGTTCGGCGAGGCGGATGTGGGCCTGGGAATCGAGTATGTAGCGCACCTCCTCCCCCTCGATTTCATCCCCCTCCGAGAGGAGCGCTTTGATCTGGTTATACCAAAGGAGCTATGGCCCACACAGGTTATGAAGGGATTTCTCTCCTATATAGACCCCGTGGCGATTCAGCGACTTGCCCGTAGCCTACCCGGATACAATCTCAAGGATACGGGAAAGGTCATCTTTGAAAATTAAAGGGTTTTCTCAAAAACCCATCGCCTATCCCCAGGTCACCAACAATCCCTGGGAATAGTGAGAGGGCATCAGGTGGGGATGGTGGGGTGAGATGCGGATATGGTAGCCGAACTTGCCCGTCTGCCTGCACATCAGCGTTGAGCGGAAGAGATAGACGCCGTTTTCAGACTGAATGGCCTCCATGAGGAGGAATCTCCGATCGACAAGCCTGCCCTCCGGATTGAGTTGTCCGTAATAGACCTCTGCCTTGACGTCTTCCGGCACCAATTCGCCGAGATGAACCGAGGCCGTTATCTTTAATCTCTCTCCTATTGCCAACTCGTCAGGGCATTCTTGTTTCACGTCCAAGATCGACACCTTTGCCCAGTTTGCCTCGATCTTTTGATACCATTCGGCCAAGGCCTTGGCCGCGGTCATGTGGTGCGCGGAAAGCGCGTCAATATAGGTTTGAGCCGGCCGGTAGAACAATTCCACATATTCCTCCAGCATCCGGTGGGTGTTGAATCGAGGGCAGAGGGACATCATGGAGGTCTTCATCTTTTTGATCCAATTTCGCGGCAATCCATTGAGCGCGCGGTCGTAGAAGAGGGGCATGACATCATGCTCCAGGAGACTGTAGAGAGACTTGCTCTCAATCTCATCCTGGTAGTTGACATCGTCGTAATCCTCGCCGCTTCCGATGAGCCACCCTACCTCGGGCTGATACGCCTCCGCCCACCATCCATCCGAGGTGCTCATGTGGAGGGCCCCATTGGCGATTGCCTTCATGCCGCTGGTGCCGCAGGCCTCGTTGGGACGTCTCGGGGTGCCGAGCCAGACATCGGCCCCCTCCACCAGATAGCGCGCCATCTCGAGGTCGTAATCTTCGATAAAGACCAGACGTCTCCGAAAACGTTCTTCTCCGGTAAGGGCGATGATCTCTTTGATCAGTCTCTTCGCCACATCATCGTTCTGGTGCGCCTTCCCGGCGATAATGACCTGGGCGGGACGAGTGGGGTGGTTCACGATCTGGGCGAACCTGTCCGGGTCCTTGAATAAGAGGGTGGGCCTCTTATAGGCCGCCATCCGCCGGGCCCAGACGATGGTCAAGGCGTCGGGGGTTAAGACCTCCTCGGCCTGCGCAATCTCCGCGGCCGATGCCCCCCTGCTGACACGCTGTTCACGCAGGCGCCTGCGACAGATGGAGATAAGGTTAAAACGCCTCCTCTCCTTGACACCCCACAACCCCTCATCGGGGATCTTTGCCGCCCTTTTCCAAACCTTTACGTTATCCGGGTCTTCCGACCAGTGAGGTCCCAGATACTGGCTATAGAGCGACGAAGCATCAGGGGAGATCCATGAGGGGATGTGGATGCCGTTGGTTACCGACTTTATAGGGACATCTTCATCGGGTATGGCAGGCCAGAGTTGATGCCAAAGCTTTTGGGAGACCCTCTGGTGGAGTTGGCTGACGGCGTTGATATGTCCTGAGAGCTTCATCGCCAGGATATTCATGCAGAAGGGTTCCGAAGCGTTTCCGGGTTCTCGACGGCCGAGGTCGAGGAGGGTATTGATGGGTATATCAAGGGCAGGGAGATAGTGGGCGAAGAAGCCCTTGATGAGCCTGGGATCAAACACCTCGATCCCTGCCGGCACCGAGGTGTGGGTGGTAAAGCACGTGCCGGCCATGATTGTTAGGAGGGCGACGGCAAACGGCACCCCCTCCTCTTGTTGCAGCAATCGGACGTGTTCCAATCCCGCGAAGGCGGGATGCCCCTCGTTTATGTGGTAGATGGTGGGATTGAGGCCCAGGGCCCGCAAGGCCCGCACGCCGCCGATCCCCAACATGATCTCCTGCTTGAGACGCATATCCCGTTCATCAGCATAGAGGCGCATGGTGATCTGCCGGATATGGGGGGGATTTTGAGGGATGTTGGTATCGAGAAGGTAGAGCGGTACCCGCCCTACATCGACCCGCCATATCTGGGCCACGGTCTTTTCATCGTTAAGCTCAACCTCAATGGTGAGGGGCATACCGTCGGGGTCCTTCTCCAGACGAAGCGGCATATGGTAGAAGTCTATTTCGGGGAGGATCTCGCGCTGTTCCCCTTCGGAGGTGAGCACCTGACGGAAGGCGCCGTATTGGTAGAGCAGCCCCATGCCCACCATGGGGAGGTTGAGGTCACTGGCTGATTTCAGGTGATCGGCCGCCAGCACCCCCAGACCTCCGTGGAAAAAAGGGAGGCAGTCGGTCAATCCATATTCAGCCGAGAAATAGGCGATGAGAGACTTCGGCCGCAGGGGATGATAGTCGGTAAAATGGGGCCTGGCAAGGTACTCCTTGAAATCCCCATGGACCCTTTCCATAGAGGCCAGAAATGCCCCGTCGCTCTCCACCTCGTCCAGACGGTCGGGGTTTAAGCGGGAGAGCAGAAGCACGGGATTGTGTCGGGTCTCATCCCAGAGGTAAGGGTCCAGACGCTGGAAGAGCTCCGCCGCCTCTACGTTCCAAGAGAACCAGAGGTTATAAGCCAATTCTTCGAGGGGTTTTAGCCGTTCGGGTATCTTGGCGAAGACGGTGAAGAAATGGGTATTCCCTTCCATATCCGGTGCATGATACCATAACGCCTTATGAGATCAATGAGAATGTTTTGCTGTTGCCATGCCTTTGTTATCATAATCACCGGTGATACGAGCGATTGGATAGATTGCTCAGGATCAGAGGCAGCCCTGGGAAAGGGCTCATCGTGATCAAGTCATGCCTGGAAAGGAGTGGAGCTATGCAGACCAAGATCCGCAAGGGGGTGATCCCTGCAGCTGGGGCGGGGACGAGGTTTCTCCCGGCGACCAAGGTCGTCCCCAAAGAGCTCTTGCCGATCGTAGACAAGCCCACCATACAATATATCGTCGAAGAAGCCGTAGCCTCAGGCATTGAGCAGGTCATCCTCATTACCGCCCGGGGCAAGGGGGCTGTTGAGGATCACTTCGGTGTCTCCGCAGAGTTGGAAGAGGTCTTAAAGAGGCAGAAGAAAGGGGATTTGCTGCGGATGGTCAAGGAGCTCTCCCAGATGGTGACGATGGTGGCAGTACGCCAGGAGGAGCCCAGGGGCTTAGGGCATGCCGTCCTGTGCGCGCGTGAGGCGGTGGGGGAGGAGCCCTTTGCCGTCCTCCTGGGCGATGATCTCGTGGATGCCGAGCCTCCCTGCCTTGCCCAGATGGTGGAGGTCTCTCGCCAAAAGGGAGGAGGGGTGATCGCCCTGCAGCGCGTTCCCGCGAGCGAGACGCACCTCTATGGCATCATCCGTGGAGAGCAGGTGAGCGAGGGGGTCTATCGAATAACAGAGTTGGTGGAGAAGCCCGCGCCTGATCAAGCACCTTCGAATCTGGCCATTATCGGGAGGTATATCCTCCCCCCGGAGATATTCCCCATCCTGGAGAAGACCCCGCCTGGCAAGGGTGGGGAGATCCAGTTGACCGACGCCTTGCAGACGTTGGCCCGCACGATGCCTTTGTACGGCTATGAATTCGCGGGGGACCGGTACGATGCCGGGGATAAGTTCGGCTCCCTGCAGGCAAATATCGCCTTTGCCCTGAAGCGCCCAGAGATGGCCGAGAGGTTGAAGGAGTTCATCAAAAAGGTTATCTGATCAGCCCCTGCCCGCCAGTATTCAAGTCCCGTCTGCGGCGGGATTGAACACTCAAACATCTGTGGCACGTGCCTTGGTCTATTGAGTTTTCTGATCGTAATCGAAGCCGTGGGCCACGACGATCCCCGATTCATCGACATGATAGCGGCGCATATCCCTTTCCCGGTCGTAGCCGATCTCTTCTCCCCTCTTGATGACATTCCCGTGATCGATGATGGCCCGACGCACCTTCGCCCCTTCTTCCAGCACCGCATGTCCGAGGATCACTGAATCCTCCACCTTGGCCCCGCTGGCGATGCGCACATCTCTCCCTATGATGGAGTCCCGCACATAGCCGCCGGCGATGATGGAGCCTCCCACCACGAGCGAGTTCTGTACATACCCTGCTTTGCCGCTGGTATCAACTATCAGCTTGGCAGGGGGGTCGTGATGTTTGACTGAGCGTACCGGCCATTCGGGGTTATACAGGTTCAGGTGGGGCAAGGGGTTCTTCAAGTCCATATTGGCATCATAGAAGCTCTTGATGGTCCCCACATCCCGCCAATAGTCGTTGGGACCCGGCAAACCGGGGACTTCATTGCGGCAGAAGTTATAGGCATAGATGCGTCTGCTTTCGTAGATCTTAGGGAGGATGTCCCGGCCGAAGTCGTGACTGCTCTCTGCATCGACGCTGTCTTGCACCACAGTTTCAATCAGCACGTCGGTGTTAAATATGTAGTTCCCCATGGAGACGAGACACTTATCCGGTTGGCCGGGCATGGGGGTGGGGTGAGGGACCTTTTCTTGAAAGTTTGTAACCCGCCATTGCTCGTCCACCACAATGACCCCGAGCTGCTCGCACTCGGCTCTGGGATAGGGGATCGTGGCGATGGAGATCTCCGCCCCTTTCTCAAGATGGTAGCTGATCATTTGGCTCACATCCATAAAATAAACGTGATCCGCCCCAAACACCAGGACCAGATCCGGTTTCGTTTGATGGATGAGATAGATATTTTGAAAGATCGCATCAGCCGTGCCCAGATACCAGGTTTCACCCACGCGCATCTGCGCCGGGACCGGGAGGATAAAGAGGCCCTCGATGGGATACGTCCCCACCCACCCCTGTTGCAGATGTCTCAGCAGAGATTGGGCCTTGTACTGGGTCAGGACATAGATCTGGTGTATTTTGGAATTTACCAGATTGCTGAGGACGAAATCGACGAGGCGATACATCCCTCCGAAAGGGACGGCGGGTTTGGCGCGTTGCTCGGTCAAGGGGTAGAGGCGTTCCCCCTTTCCCCCGGCGAGCACCATAGCTAAGACCTTTACATCCTTCTTCCTCATTGTCGGGATCCATTGATAGTATATGTAAAAAACCAGCGCAATCTATGTCTGGGAAAAGGTCGTCCCTGCGTTAGTCGTCAGAGACAAGATTCATCGCCCCTCCCCAAGCGCTCTCTTCATACGGATTAGGAGGAGGCCTCTTGCCGCATCCCCGGAGAGATCTCGCCATGGTAATCTCCCTCTTTGAAGAATACCAACTCCCAGTGGTCATTGGCCTCACTGTACCTCAAGATGTAGATATTCGCATCCTCGGCCAGAACCTTGAAATAGGCATGATCCGGCCCATACCATTGGTCCACTATGCGCTTGACCTTCATCCGTTTCTTTCCCACCGAGAAGGTCGAAGGCCTCTGATTGGCCTTGTGCCCGGCATAGCAGTCGACCTTTATCCCTGCAGACATTTCCTTTTTACCTTTTTCCAGCATGCCCTCATTATGTCCCTTTGTCAATAATGTCAAGACGGATGATTGCGAAGGAGATAGGATTTTGTCCTTGTCCTGCAGATGCCTTGACAATGCCTCGCAGAGAGGCCGCGCAGAGTTCTCCCCTCTGTTGCCGTCTCTCAGAACAATTCAGCAAGAGCCCTTTTTTTGCAGCTTACTCACTTCTTCCAGCAGTTTCTCTACCCGGTACCCCGAGGTCTTCGACGCCTCTTGTAATGAGCTTACCATCTCCCGGCAGCCGAGCATCTCAACCGTCAATCGCTTGGGCGACGCCGCAGGGTAGCTTATTGCCGCGGTAACGAATATCCACCAGAGGAGCTGCTCGAAGGCTTCTTTGTTGAACCACAGGACCTCCTGGTGGCGATTGACCAGCAGGGCGCGTTGCGCATCGTTGTCTCTGAAAAGAGATGAGAACATTTCATACAGCGGAGCCGCGCCGCCGCTTTCGAGCCAATGCGGGTGCGCGGTGAGGAGTTTGACCAGGGTTACCGCATAATCGGCCGACTGCTTATCCAGCCCGAAGTCCCGGATGACGCCCGCCAGTATCCGACCAAGCTGCCATTCGTCGAGCCAGCTTCTACTCAGCTCCTCAAAGCCGGCGCCCATTGCCATCTTGCCCAGATCGTAAACAAAGAGCCACCCGAAGAGTGTACCCCATGTCGCCGAATCATCGTCGAGCTTTGATCGCAGGTATTCGCCGACCTCCCCCTCCGCAAGCACGGACAGTCGTAAGGCGGACGCCAATCGCTCTCGTATCTCGTGTGCAACCGCCGCCTCATCGCCTTGTCCGCCGGTGAACTCTTTAATGGCGCGCAACAGCGCCTGCGCTTTCCCCTCCACTTCTTCAAGAAGCATCTTGGGGGGCGAGGCACCGACTTTGGTCACGCGTTTTTTCATCAACCGGCGGAATAGGTCGGCGTTGACCAGCTCGATGAACGGTTGGTGGACGGGTTGAAGCAGGATTTCCTGCAGCGCGGCCTCTACGCTCGGCACGCCACGTCCATTCAGATAGGCTGTGATGTACTCGTAATAGTGCCAGTCGTTATCACGGACTTCTCGGAAGTTCATAAATACGTGGCACTTATACGCTGCCATCTCCACGTACAATCCCCGCTCGCATAATTCTTTACTGCTCCGGATATATTCCAATCCCGATAGGTGATCGCGAAAGATGGTGAAGCGGCGTTCGTCCTGATGCAGCGCGAGGGCCTTACCTAATGTCCGATGCACGATCCGCTTGGAGCCGTCCGGCCTTTTGCTCGCGACTCCGACCGAGGTGCGAATCCATCCGCGGACGTCGGCGAATTTGTTGTGATAGACGATGAGTATTCGTTCATCTCCCGAGCGGTTTGAGTATGCGAATACATCTTCGTTGACGTATCCCTCTGACGTCCAAAAGTCATAGAGCACAAAATGCTCCACCTCCGAGAATAGGTGCCGTCGATGGAGCAAGGGAAAAATCTCCCTTTCGTGCCGCTCCACAAGAGACTGGTCGGGTAACTCATTCCAATACGCCCGGCGATACTCCATGCCATATTTTTCAGCAAACCCCTCGATCTGCCCGTGCCCGAACATGGGTAGCCCGGGGAGTGTGACCATCATCGTGCAAATGCCGAAATACTTATCTCCCTTGCCGAACTGGTCTATTGCGGTGTATTCGTCCGGATTGTTCATAAAATTAACGAAGCGCTTGAGGACCTCGGGATCGAACTCGAGGGTATTCTTCATGAGCCATCGGTACTTTGCATTGTCCTCGTCGCGCAACATATTCATGAACGCACTATTATAGACACGGTGCATGCCCAGGGTGCGCACGAAATAGCCCTCCATCAACCAGAAGGCCTCTGCCAACAAAAGGGTGTCCGGCCCCTCCCGGGCCACGCGATCCACTACCTCACGCCAGAACTCAGATGGTATGGCATCGTTAAATTGCTGGCGGGGCAGGCCGTTTTCTGCGCGCGAGGGGATGGCGCCTCCGGAGCCGGGCTCGGGGAACCACAGCCGCTGATAGTGCCGTTTGGTCAGCGTCATTGCCGCGTCGAAGCGGATAATGGGAACCTGTCGCGCCACATGGAGGATCGTCTGTATCACGGCCTCGCGCACTTCGGGATTCAAGAAATTAAGTTGGGCGGTATCATTCCACGGCATGTTGGTGCCGTCGTTGCCGTGGTAGATAAACTTCTCGCTGCCTGTCCAGAAATCAACCCGCTTGAAGACCACGGCAGCGTCGCAGCGGTTGTAGTAGTGATCTTCCAGAAAAATTCCCACCCGCTCGTCCCCCGAGAGGTTCGGTCCGCTGAAGCTGTAGGATGGAAAAGGACTATGGTCCAGCGAGATGAACCAATCCGGGTGTTCGATAACCCATTTGGAATCGATACCCATGTGATTGGGCACCATATCACTGGCAAGACGGATGCCGTGCCGCCATGCCCGCTCTCTCAAGTTATGGAATCCCTCCGGTCCGCCAAGATCCGGCACGATCTCATACTCGCGGAGCGAATAGGCCGAAGCCACCGCCTCGGGGTTGCCGCACATTTGCTTGATGCGTTGCGAGGCTGTACTGCGTTCCCACAGGCCAATGAGCCACAGAGCGGTAAATCCCCATCTGGACAGCGTAGCAAGCTCCTCATCAGGAATGTGGTCCAGGCGCGTGATCGGACGTTGGTATTTACGGGAAAGCTGATCGAGCCAAACGTGCGTATTTTTTGCCACAAGCACTACCTTGGGCATCCAGTCCTTATCCGGGCTGAAACGCTCCGGCTCGTACCCTCCCCTATCATAGACCGGTACCAGGGACGGGCCAGGCCCGAAGAAGATAGGTTTTTCTTCCTCCTTGATAAAATCGAGGCTGCTCAACAAGCGGTAGAGATGCTTGCCCAAGAGAGGTCCCCAGCCCTTCAGAATGTACTCCAGTTGTCCGGACAGGGAATGGGGTGCGGTGATACTCGGGCTGCGAAGCATGTCCACCACGTTCTGGTTGTCCGGGCCGAATAAGGGCTGGGTTTCGAAAAAAGAGCGGAGTTCTGCGAGCAGCGTGAGATACGATGTTTCCTGTTCCAACGCAACGTCGTCAAACAACTCCGGATAGGACATGAAGGCCGGATTCACGTTCGCCAGCCAGAGCATAAGCAGCTCTTCCAGCACGACCTGCCGATGGGGGATGCCCGCTGTCTCGCCGGCAAGGTATTCGGGGGCGGAAATTTCCCTCCGGTAGACGGCAACGGGCGGGAAGATATCGGTGAACTTCAGCAGGGCCGCTTCTACCTCCGCTTTCCCGAGTCTCGCGTCCAGCCAGGACAGTGCCTGAGCCATCACCTCCGGATTCTTTTGATCACGATAGCACGCCACAATATAGTGAAGAATCTCATCGATCAACCCCATGGCATTGATCTGCCCCGCCTTGACCGCCTGTTCCGGGAAGCGGACCAGATCCCGGCTGGCATTCATCTTCTGGGCGAATATCAATGCGGCGCGGAAATCGGCGAAGATGACGTTGCCATGCATCGCGAAGAGCGTCTGATCAAATTGATAACGGTCCCTTGCTTTGCGAGAGATGTGAAACTCGCGCACGGCAACGTCCCCCTGTGTGTGTCTCACCATAGTGCCCCTCGCCTCAAC
>Ga0154787_1116_pt7 | contig 10508 bp, 9 predicted proteins | sample Rifle2008BG16ft_FD_105795 | JGI IMG/M metagenome (GOLD analysis project Ga0154787, IMG submission 105795) | Deltaproteobacteria bacterium RBG_16_54_11 | reverse complement strand
GCCGGAGACTGATCCATTAGAATGGTCACAGGGATCAGGTCTCGGTGATGATGTGCGCATCATCACCGAGAGGTGATAAGGCGCACATCGACAGCCACTACCCCCTGCCCCTGCGGGAGCACAAAAAGAGGGTTGACGTCGATCCCCTTTATTTCCGCAAAATCAATCATCAGCTGTGAGAGCCGCAGCAGGGCCTCTGTGAGCTGTGCGCAATCGAAGGGATCGAATCCCCGCACACCCTTCAGAAGGGGGTAACCCCTCAATTCGGTGAGCATGGCTTCCGCCTTTTTTTCGGTCAGGGGCAGGATGCGCAGCACGGTATCACCGAAGATCTCGGCATAGCTGCCGCCGAATCCCAGCATGCCCACCGGGCCGAAGCTCTTGTCAACCGTTCCCCCCAGGATCATCTCCATGCCGTGGGATACCCACCCTTGTATCAGGATGCCGTCATTAAAGCCCTGTTTCTGCGCCTGCTGTGTGAGCTGCGCAAAGGCATCTTTGAGAGCGCGGGAATCTTGGATGTTGCGAGCAACGATGCCTATATCGGCCTTGTGAAGCACGCTGGGGCAATTGATCTTTAAGCCGATTGGATATCCTATCGCATCTGCGTGCGCCAGGGCCTCATCGATATCACGGCATACGGCCGATCGGGCAGAGGGAATGCCTGCGGCGCTCACGATCTCCAGGGCCTCAGCCAGAAGAAGGGGTCTTTTCCCCGCGTCTGCTCTTTGCAAGTTTGTCCCTATCGTGCGCCTATCGAGGGGAAACCGAGGGGGAACCCCTTCACCTTCCCGCTCCTTGCTTCGCACATAGTGATCTTTCGATACAGCCAGGGCGCGGATCGCGTCTTGCGGATCGGCAAACAGGGGTAGCTCGAAGGATCGCCTGATTTGGGGGGCATTACGTTCATCAAACATAAAACAGGCAGAGATCGGTTTTTGATACTGCATGCTCAGGCGATGGAAGGCCTTTCCCAATGATATCATTCCTGAAGCATCCTCGGTGGCGCCGCCGTGCTGAAAGAATATGCCATCGGCGCCTTCCTTGAGCGCATCCTCGGCGATCCCGACAAAAAGGTCGAAGTTGAGAAAATCGCCCAAATCCAAAGGGTTGGTACGCTTAATCACATTGGGGCCCGATTTCTTCTGCACCCTGTTAAGAAAACCCTGAGAGAGGGGATAGAGGGTGAATTTATATTCTGTTGCAAAATCAGCGGTCGAGATCGCTACCCCCCCTGAGCGGGAAACGATCACCAGGTTCTTGCCGCGCATAGGGGGGAGCGTGAGGATCTTCACCCAATCGATAGCCTCGCGGTAGCTGTGGGCCCTGACAATACCTGCCTCCCTGAAGGCGGCGTCCACCACGCGGTCGTCAGTCGCCAAGGCCTGCGTGTGAAACATGGCGATCTCACTGGTGGCGGGATACCGGTTCACCTTCTGTATGACGATCGGCTTGGTTGTCTTCGCGGCAAGTTCTATGAGCTGGCGCCCTCTCGTAATACTTTCCAGATAGAGGAGGATGATCTCCGTCTCGTCATCCTCGACGAGATAGCTCAGGTAGTCGATTTCATCCAGATCCAATTTGTTCCCAAAACTCACTGCCTTACTGACGCCGATGTTATTGTTGCTCAGCTGGTTAACCAGGTTATACATGACCCCCCCGCTTTGGGCCAACACCGCTACGGGCCCTTGCTTCAGGATCTCCTTGTGCATTGGCGCGAAAGGTGTTACGAGCGAAGCGCCCATATTGACGATACCCAGTCCATTGGGGCCGACCACGCGCATTCCCCACTTTCGGGCCGTGCGTATGAGCTCGTCGCCCAATTGCTTCCCGTCAGCTGAAAGCTCTCCAAAACCGCCTGTCTCGACGATGGCCCACGGGATCCCTTTGCGTCCGCACTGATCGACGATATCAGGCACCGTTGCCGCCGGCGTGATGATGATTGCCTCGTCTATTCCCTCAGGGAGGCGATCCACCGAGGTGAGGATCTCCTTCCCGCAGACCGTACCGCCGCGGGGCCCGACGGGGAACACGTCGCCGGCAAAGTCGAACCTGACGATATTCTCCATGATGTTTCGCCCTGCGTTCTCTCGCCTCTCGGAGACCCCGATCACCGCAATGCGCTCTGGATAAAAAAGCTTTTGCATGCCATTTCCCCGTATGCTCTTTTTTGTTTTCATTTCTCTCATTCAGCGGATGATGAACGGTATTCCGGAACGAATAGCTAAAGAACCAGACCCAGAACAGTTTACTCCTGCAGCTCGCCCTGTTTCTCGTATGATACGGTTGCCGGGATTATACCAAAGAAGAACTCATGAAACACCATGGTGTAATCTAGAGAGGGCTTCCCTGCCTATTGAAGAGATGACAGCTCGCTATAACAATCGTAAGAGTCCACATAATTATGCGCCTTTTTTTGGCTTAAATCAACTGGAAAATATTGCAGCGTTTATTTGTCAAGAAGGTCGGCACGGAAGGGGGCAACCCCTGCAACGTCTTTTCTTGCGCTCAAGCCATTACGTCATATTCCCGGCAAAGGAATTAATCGTTGATTTCTTCATACTCTTAAAGACAAGCTTAGCTGCGTTGATCCCGGAGAGGATCACCATCGGTATGCCACCGCCCGGAAAAGTCCAGTGGCCTGCCTGATAAAGATGGGCAATGGGTGTTTTCTGGCTCCGAATCCTTGAGAATTCTTTTGCCGATAGGTACCAACCCATGGTAGCGCCGTGCATGTTTAATGTCTCTCTCTCGTAGGTAAGAGGTGTTGAGGCATGCCGGACCATGGCATGGCTGGATAGACCGGAGATCACCTTTTCCGTGACGCCCATGATCTTTTGGGCTATCTCTTCCTTTATCTCCGCATAACGGGGGCTTATCTTTGCACCATCCGTGAAGAGTGCATAAGGGGTAAAGGCAGCGATGGCGACGGTATGCTTGCCCCTTGGGGCCAGCATCGGATTCTTTATGCTATCCATGCGGATCGCCATTTTCTCCTTTTCGATATCAAATCCCTCTACGCCCTTTTCCTCCCATGGGTTTTTACTCATGGCGGGGTAGTAGTGGACGAGAGCCCCGTCAAAGCCCATCTGTGCCAGATCGAGATCCACGCCTGCATAGAGGGTGAAGGTCGGCGCCGAGATCTCCTTCTTTTGGAGCTCCCTTACGAAACGATCAGGCAAGAGATCATAACCTATGAGAGAGTGAAAGGTTGCGTGGCTATCCCCGTTGGATATGACATATCCGGATTGGATCTCCTCTCCTCCCTCGATCTGAACCCCTTGGGCCTGTCCCTTTTCGATTACGATCTTCTTGACAAGAGCATTAAATGAGATCTCGCCGCCATAAGCCTTATACTGTCGGAGAAAAAGCTGCGGCAGGGCCTCCACCCCTTTGTCTTTGATGTAATAAAAGTTCCCCTTTATGGCCCACATAATGGGACTTGCGCAGGTAAGGATGGAGGATCCTTTGCGGGCGCCAAAGCTGAGAAGGTATTTTAAGAGAGGGTCTTTGAAAAAAGAGTTCAGGACTTCCTCCGCCGTCTTACCGCGATATCGGAATATTTGCGGCCCCTTGAGCATGCCCTTGTATAATAAGTGAAACTTCTCTTTGAGGCTGATGACTTCCAGAGATCTGAGGGGAAGGTCCTCGATGATTTTAACGAGCCTCTTCCATTCCTCTATGTAGGCATGGATCGATAGCCGCTCCTTGGGAAAGAGGCGGCTGAGATCACCTTCGAAGCGATCGATATCCGTGGAGAGGGTGAGTTGGAAATAAGGGGTAATGATGCGGCGCTGGGGGTCCTGCGGGCAAAATTCGATCTCAGGAGGAAGGCCCAAGAGCTGGAAGGCCTCTTCCATCTGGCCCTGGGGACCAAACTCATTGAGGTAATGAACCGCGGGGGTGAAGGTAAACCCATGGCGCTTGAAATTCACACAGTAGCCGCCGGGTTTTGAGGATTGCTCACAGATCAGCACCCTGAGCCCCTTCTTAGCCAAAAGGGTGCCGCAGCTTAGGCCCCCCATCCCTGCACCGATGATTACGACATCATATTCGGTCTTCATATTCCCGTTGCCCATAGTACTATGACTGTTTGAGAAATTCAAAAAAAATATTTCAATCATCATTGATGATTGAAGGCGAGCAGGCTTATAAGGTAAAGGGGGGTGATCAACTACTTTTTTTCCTTCAGCAAGGCGTCGAGGCCGGCAAACGGCCTGTAGGTAGAAGGCGGCCCTTTCTCGCCACCCGGCTTCGGGGCTTCAAACCATTCCTCATCCAGATACTTCGTGTGCTCATTATCGTGACAGTAGATGCACAGCAACTCCCAGTTGCTGCCGTCAGGGGGGTTGTTATCGTGGTTGTGATCCTTATGATGGACGGTAAGCTCACGAAGTCTCTTGCCTGCAAATTCGCGCCCGCACCGAGCACAGATCCAGGGGAACATCTTGAGCGCACGCTCCCGATAGGTCTTTTCCTGAAGCTCCCGCTTGCGCCGCGCCTCGGCAATGATCTGGTCGAGCCTTTCTTTGTCCGATGGTGTTTTCTTCGATTGCATCGGCTCACCTCCCGGCGAGTCGCAGTGTTTAGGTCAAGTCCAGCTTATTTAGTGATTATGCCCTCGAAAAGAGATATCAGAGGGCGAGAGGAAAGTCAAGGCAGGGCATAAAGCAAAAACAGCCAACCAACGTCTTTACAACCCGTTATCTTGGCCCTATAATGCTTCCCAGATATGGGAGGTATTTGAAATATATGTTCCAGGCAAAGGGGAGTTTAACCACGAAGGTCACGAAGTCCCAAAAAATGCTAAATCCTTTTCTATTTCTAACCTTCGTGTTCTTCCCGGAGGTGGCCCTTTGGCCAGTGGTGAAAAATTAACGCAGAGGAAGCAGTTATGACGGATGCGTCACCCACGCATATGAAGATACAACAGCCCCCTCTCCATTGCGGGGAGGGGAAATTTTGGGAGTTTATTTTTTAGCCATGTCGGTAAACCTGAAAGATCTCTCCCTCGAGGAGCTGGAGGCCCTCATCGCCGGGCTCGGCAAGGAGCGGTACCGGGCCAGGCAGATCATGCGGTGGCTCTATGGCCGCGGTGCCTCTTCTTTTGAAGAAATGACCGATTTGGCCAAAGAACTGCGCGCAGAGCTCAGCCGCACGGCCCGCATCTCCTCCTTAGCGTCCCTGGCAGAGGAACGCTCCCCTGATGGCACGAGGAAGTACCTCTTCGGGCTTGAGGACGGCAACCAGGTAGAGAGCGTCCTCATCCCCGATGACGGCCGCCTTACCCTCTGCATCTCTACGCAGGCGGGGTGCGCCATGGGGTGTCGCTTCTGCCTCACCGGTATGGGAGGGTTTGCCAGAGATCTCACCGCCGGGGAGATCCTGGATCAGATCGTGAGGGTCGCCGGGGCGCTCGAACCAGGCGAGCGGCTCACTAATTGCGTCCTCATGGGGATGGGGGAGCCACTGGCCAATTACGATCGCGTTCAAGGGGCCCTCGGGATCATGGCCTCCGATCTGGGATTCGGCCTCTCCCGCAGGAGGATCACGCTCTCCACCGTCGGGCTCATCCCCCAGATAAAGAGGTTATTCGCAGAAGGGGTACCATGCCGGCTGGCTGTCTCCCTGAACGCCACTACCCAGAAGGTCCGCAGCTTCCTGATGCCGATCAGCAGGAGATATCCCCTGAGCGCCCTGCTAGCGGCGTGCCGCGCTCTGCCCCTTCCTCCTCGAGAGAGGATCACCTTCGAGTACGTCCTGATTCAGGGGGTAAACGATTCCGATGCGGATGCCCACAGGCTGACTCAGATCCTCAGGGGAATCCGGTGCAAGGTGAACCTCATCCCCTTTAACGAGTGTCCCGGTATCTTATTCCGCAGACCGCAGGAAAAGGTTGTCCTTCGTTTTCAAAAGGTCTTGATGGAGGCGGGGTATCTGACCATCATCAGGGAGAGCAGGGGCGGTGCAATCTCGGCCGCCTGCGGCCAGCTGCGGGGGCGGATTACAGGATCTTGATCTCTCCTTCTTTTATCCCGGCAAGGCCCCGGCGCATGGCCCGCAAGGCCTCTTCTCGTGCCTCATCACCTTTGGTGATCTTCAAGACCACCCCCTTAACCTTATCCATCAGCCCCTCAAACAGGGTCTTGATAAGCTTATCCCTGAGGATGGATGCATCCCGGTGTTGTACCCCCGCCAAAATAAACCACAACTCTCCCTCCGCCGCATCACAGATGTCCCTTTCCCCCAGCTGGACCCGCTCTTCGAGCTTCTGCAAAGAGGAAAGGTCGCCCTGAAAGCAGAGGATAAGCGAGGGGAGGGAGGGCGATTCTCGGTAGACCGTGTAAAGATGGGAGAGAAGACGGGGGGGCAGGGCCTTTTCCTTTGGCACCCGTTGTTCACGTTCCGATGCGCTCTGATTTTGCTCAAAGAAGCGGTAATCCTTCCGGTACATCAGGGAGAGCTCGTCCATTCCCCGCTGTAGTTGCGTATCGAGCTGCACATACGCCCTGTACTTGCCCCTTATCAACTGCTGTAAGGCCCTGGCCTCGGCGAATTTCGCAGCGGCCATCTTATATGTCTCCTTGATCTCTTTGACTGCCGTCGGAGAGTAGCCCCGCTTCGGGTTAAAGACCCGGCACAACTGCTGAAACTCACCATACTTTTCCTCGAGGAGGTGAACGACCCCCTTCAGATTCCGCTCCAGGCCTTGGGCCTGCCTTTTTATATTTATCTCTTGCAAGGACATGGCGCTATGCCGATCCCTTCGCGCGTCTCGCAGAGGCCTTGTTTTTTCCGGCGGAGTCGGTCAAGGCCAATGCGAAGACCTCGTCGGCCGATTCCACAAAGAGGAACTCCAGCCCTTTCTTCAGTTCCTCCTCAATCTCCTCGATGTCGCCTCGGTTGCGGGCCGGGAGGATCACCTTCGTGATCCCCGCCGCCTTGGCGGCCAAGATCTTCTCCTTGATCCCCCCTACCGGGAGGACCAGACCGCTCAGGGTGATCTCACCGGTCATCGCCACATCGTTCCTCACCGGACGCCCGGTGAGCTCCGAGGCCAGGGCGCAGGCGATGGTGATCCCTGCTGAGGGTCCATCTTTGGGGATGGCGCCGGCAGGCACGTGGACGTGCAAATCGTACTTTTCAAAGAAGTCCTTCTCGATGCCGAGCTCGCCGGCCTTGGTGCGCACGTAGCTTAAGGCTGCCTTGGCCGATTCCTGCATCACCCCCCCCAATTGCCCGGTGAGGGAGAGTTCCTTCCTGCCGGGCATCTTCGTCGCCTCGACGAAGAGGATATCTCCTCCTGCCTCGGTCCAGGCCAAACCGGTGGCCACCCCGGGGCGGGAGGTGCGCCTGGCCACCTCGGGGAAGTGACGCTCGGGCCCGAGGTACTCACGGAGGGCATCAGGGGTAACGGTATCGCCGGTCTTTTCTCCCCGGCTTTTTTTGAAGGCCACCTTGCGGTAGACACGGGCGATCTCCCGCTCCAGGTTTCTTACCCCGGCCTCCCTGGTATAGGAGGAGACGATCTTTGTGATCCCCTCCTCGGTGAAACTCACGTCACCTTTTTCCAAGCCATGTTTTTCCATCTGCTTGGGTATGAGATATTTTTGGGCGATGGCGAGCTTTTCATGCCCGGTGTAGCCGGGCAATATCAAGATCTCCATCCTGTCCCGCAGGGCAGGGTGGATGGTCTCCAGTATATTGGCAGTGGTGATGAAGAAGACCTTGGAGAGGTCAAAGGAGAGATCAAGATAGTGGTCTCTGAAGGCGGCGTTCTGCTCAGGGTCAAGGACTTCCAGGAGGGCGGAGGATGGATCGCCGCGGAAATCGGTCCCCACCTTGTCGATTTCATCGAGCATGAAGACCGGATTACGCGATTCGGCCCGGCGGATGCTCTGGATGATACTCCCCGGCAGGGCGCCGATATAGGTCCGTCTATGCCCCCGGATCTCCGCCTCATCCCGCATCCCTCCGAGGGACATCCTCACGAATTTTCTCTCCATGGCCTTGGCTATGGATTGCCCGAGGGAGGTCTTGCCCACCCCCGGTGGGCCGACGAAACAGAGGATGGGGCCCTTCATATCCTCCTTGAGCTTTCTCACCGCCAGGTACTCGAGGATCCTCTCCTTCACCTTCTCCAGATCGTAGTGGTCCTCGTCCAAGACCTGCCTGGCCCTATCCAGACTCATGTTGTCCGTGGTCTCGCGGCTCCAAGGGAGTTCGATCAGCCACTCGAGATAGGTCCTGATGACCCCGTATTCGGGAGAGGCCGTGGGGATTTTCTCGAGGCGGCTCAATTCCCGCTCGGCCTCCTTCATCGCGTGGTCGGGGAGTTTTGCCGCCTCCATCTTTTCGCGGAACTCCTTGACCTCAACCTGGATCTCGTCCTCTTCACCCAACTCCTTTTTAATGGCCTTGAGCTGCTCCCGCAGGACATACTCACGCTGCCCTTTGGTCATCTTGTCCTGGACCTCCGACTGAATCTTAGTTCCCAGCTCCAGGAGCTCCACCTCTCGCTGCAGGATGGAGGAGATCTTTTTCAATTTTTCCTCGGCAGATTCAAGATCGAGGATTTCCTGCTTGTCCTCGGGCTTCATCTTGATGAACGTAGCGATGAAGTAGACCAGCCGGATGGGGTCTTCGATGTTCATGGCCGCAGCCTGAAGCTCGTCGGGGATGTAGGGGACGAGGCTGATCATCTTCTGGTACTGACCCATGACGGCCCGCATGAGGGCCTCCACCCGCTCGTTCTGCTCGGACCGTTCCTCCAGCACCTCAATCTCGGCCTTGGGGAAGGGCGAGTCCTGGATCACCTTTGTTATGCGGATCTTGGCCAACCCCTGTGTTACCATGCGCATGGTGCCGTCGGGGATTTTCAGCATCCGGTGGATGAGGACGGCTGATCCTGTTTGCTGAAATTCCCCCTTCTCCTTATCCTTGAGCATAACGGCCCCTGCGATGCGCTCATGTGCGAGGGCGTCGTCGACAGCGGCGGCGAGCCGGGGGTCCTTGATGATCAGGGGGACCAACGTGTGGGGATAGATGACCATATCCTCCATGAGCAGGAGCGGGAGCTCAGGGGGGATCTTGAGGGCTTCTCCTTCGTCAGCTACCTTGAAAACTTCCGCTTGTCCCTCTTCTTTTTTCTCATCCATTGCTTCACCGTTAGGTAATTGTGATCGTTATCTTCTTTCTCTCCGGGGGAGGAGAAGATAGCTTCCCGATGGTGATGGTCAGAAGGCCATCCTTGTACAGGGCCGTAATTGCTCCCTCATCGGTTCCTTGGGGAAGGGAGAAGCTGCGCTCGAACTCATTGTAGTTGATCTCGGCCTGATGATAGGTGCGCCACTGCCCCTCAAACTCATCCCTCCTGGTTCCTCTGATTGTCAAGACGCCCTTGTTTGCAGTGAGGGCAAAATCCCCTTTTCGCACCCCGGCGAGCTCCAGCTTGATTACCCAGGCCTCATCCGTCTCATAGATGTCGGCCAGAGGCTGCCACTTGCCCTCTGCCGCGGGATGGACCCTGCCGGGGGCCAGGAGCGAGAAGAACTGCCGCTCGGCCTGGAGGTGTAATTTTCTCAACTCCTCAAAAAGACCTTCTGCCTCCTTGAACATCTGCCTGTTTTCCTCCTGAGTTTTCGATATTGTTCAGTTATCGGTGACATATTGGTACCTGCCAAGGTCCATGGCCTGCTGTAATTTGGTGAGACGGGCCCCCCTTATTCGCAATTATTTTCTTGATAAAATTATGTATTGTTTTTCATGCCACGATTCTACTCTGCTGGTGGCGAAAATGGTGCTTTATCCATTTTTATAATAGTTGGTTTATAGAAAATAGCAAGGGTGATAAAATGAAGGAAAGTCAATAAAGCGGCGACAATTCGAGTATTTTTTTGATATTATTAGATAAGGCGGTTTTGTCCCATCCGTTAATTATATTTTCTAGCCTATCATAAATTTTTGTATCCAGGGTACCCTGATCATCCATCAAGGTATTTTCCATATGCTTCATGAGTGCCCAATAACAAAAAAATTTCTCAGGGTCTTGATCTATCCTAGCTTTGCTTTTTTGTTTTATTTCTTCTATTTTATCTTGCAGCGACTTTTTCATATTTGTACCGTTGGAAATATAAGTCAATGATCTCTGATTTTTTAACCAGTGATTCAACTTCGATCTTTTCTCGTTCTATATTTTCTTTCCCTCCCTCTTCCCGATCAACAAGGATAATAACTTTATTAACTTTAAGTCCTATCTCACGTGCTTTTTTTATAGCTTTTATTGTCGATGTCCCAGTTGTAATAACATCATCTAGTATAAGCGCTGCCTCGCCTTTTTTAAAGTCTCCTTCAACAATGGATATTATCCCATGGTCTTTTTCCTTATCTCTTATAATGATTTGTTTTATAAATTTGCCTTTTTGCCCGGCTATCAATGAGACAGCGCTAGAAATAGGTACTGCTCCTAAGACTAATCCACCGACAATATCTACTTCGTCATCTTTTAA
>Ga0154787_1101_pt3 | contig 10547 bp, 13 predicted proteins | sample Rifle2008BG16ft_FD_105795 | JGI IMG/M metagenome (GOLD analysis project Ga0154787, IMG submission 105795) | Deltaproteobacteria bacterium RBG_16_54_11 | reverse complement strand
TGTGCCAGAGGGGTTCTGGCACAGGGCCTTTCCTGAAGGGGTCCGCTTCGGCACCCTTATTTTTAGTATCGCTATGGACCCTAACATCACTCAATCAAAGAAAAGAAAGGAGAAAAAATGAATAAGGTGTTTCGTTTTTTTACGGTTTCCAGTGTGGTTGTCGTCTTAATCTCTCTTTTCGCGGGGATAAACGCCCATGCTATGCAGATGGGAAACTTTATCAATGGCGAGCAATACGTGACGTTCAGCGAAACAGAGCGTACCCTCGTTGTTGCCGGACTCTTCGACATGCTGAGCTTCGAGTGGGGACAACCGATCTACGCCGATGCCGCCGACTCCGGCACGCGAGCCCATATGGCGCGCGTCGAGCGGTGCGTTCAGGGCAAGACCCTGAGACAGCTGCGGGAGATGCTCGACGGGTATTTCGCGGCTAAACCCGATGCAAAGCGTTACAACATTGCAAGTAGTTTCGCCGCCATGCTCAATACGCAGTGTCCATAATCTCATTGTTCTTTTTGAAGCGGAAATCTGCATCAAAGTGCCGGAGGGGTTCTGGCACACGGTCTTTCCTTGAGAGGTCCAACATGGCGGGGGTAGAAATCAGGAAAGATAGATAAGAAAAAATTGCCGAAATCACTGCCAGCCAGAGGCGGCATAAACGCAATTAACTATCCCTCCAAAAGTGGGGGTATATACGCAATAATTGCAGATATGAACGAGTTAGGCTGGGCAAGCATGAAGATCATCACAACACAGACAAAAGCCAATTCCCCAAAGCCTTGGCGTACCCTTGGCCAAGCGAGCCGTTAAGTCAATGAATGCTTGAAAGGGAGATTCTATGGCTGAAGAAACCACGATTCAGGAAGTTTGCGCAAAGTTTATAGAGTCATATTGCAAGGAAAAAGGCTATCAAGTTAAAACAACATCTGAGCCGACGAAACTACGTCTTGACATTTGTAATCTTTCGGACCGAACGATTGTTAATATCTACAATACGGGCAAGATTCAGGTTCAAGGAAAAGATAATGATCTACATCAGGAAATATCCGATCTGAAAAAGCGAATTGAGGCTGGACCACAGGACGTCCAACAATATGGAGCGGTTACCAAAGCCTCTAGTGCAACCTATGATATCATTCTTGCCGATTTGCGGGAACGCATCAAAGAATCCTGGGCCACGGTAGCTCAAACATCTGAAATGGAAGTGTCTCCGTCAAAATACATCGCCTATCGGACGAAACTATCAGATAGACGGAGTATTGTAACCGTAACGCAGTTTACAAACGGAAAACTGATGCTTCAAGGCAAGACGGATTACCTCTTTGACATGTGTTGCGATCATTTGGAGAAGACAGCACAGCCATCAGAGAAGGAGGTTGCTGCTAGGTTCGTATCAAGCGATCAATCCGTCCTTGAGGATTTTGTTGCCAGATATACGCCTGATTTGGTCAGTTTTTCAGAAGAAGAGGTGCGAACCGAAATAGGAAATGCGTATGGCTTCCTGGATGACCACGATCAAAAATGGCTGGTCGCATCAAAATGCCTCTGTAATTCTGGTATTATGCTTCCAGAGTACTCACCATTTGTCATGCCCTCATCAAAAGCCTTCGAGGGGTTCGTAAAGAAGCTAATGGTGTCGATAGGGTTGGTGCCAGTGAATCACTTTTTCACAAAAGCGGCCAACTTCTCCATTCTCAATGATAAGACGAACCCTTCGCGGATGGCAGTTTGCGCCAAAGAAAAATACATGGATACGATGTTAGAGGATCTCCGCCTATCCTTAGACAAGTTCCGTAATTTTATGATGCACAGTGACAGCAGCTTCGTTACAAAAGTTGAAACACCTGGAGCAGCTAAATCCCTGGTTCAGGAGGTACACAAGACAATCAAAGAGAAGTTCGACTATTTTGGCAAAGTCTTCAGTTTAAGTTCGTAGGTAAAGTCGATGTCAGGTGCGAAAAGTCTGGTAGAGCTATACAACGAAATAAAAGGCGTTCTTGAGAAGAATGGTTTCACAGTTGATTCGTCTTCGGACATTTCTTACGGCATCCAGTTTCGGGTGGATGGCCCAGGCTGCTTCGGAACCCTCCGGGTGTTTCAGAATAAGAAGGGACTTCTAAAAATTGACTACTCGCAAATAAAGGGCACAAATTCGACCTTGGTTCAGCAGTACCTTGAATCGTCATCAGCCAATGGGCACCCGGAAGTTCCTACGTCAAACTTAGAATTGCCCATCGTTGGTTCGGATGAATCAGGCAAAGGTGATTACTTTGGCCCACTTGTTGCCGCTGCGGTCTATGTCGATAAGGAGATGGCAGAAATCCTGAAGAGTAGTGGCGTGCGGGATTCCAAGGACCTGCCAGAAACAAAAATTGCTGATCTCGCTGCTACAATCCCAAAAATTGTAGGAAGTAAGCTTGCTGTGATTGAGATTTCCCCAGAGAAGTACAATGAACTCTACCAGAAATTTGCATCTGAAAACAAAAATTTGAACATGCTTTTGGCTTGGGGCCACGCGAAAGCTATCGAAGTAGTTCTGTCAAAGGTGGAATGCAAGCATGCCCTGGCCGATCAATTCGCCGATGAAAGGTTCATCCTATCGAAACTTCAAGAGCGTGGCAAAAGGATTGACTTACACCAAATGCCCAAGGCAGAGACGAACGTTGCTGTTGCTGCCGCTTCCATTCTCGCAAGACATAGATTTGTATCGCGACTATCGGAGTTATCGAACCGGTTTGGCATTGAACTACCCAGAGGAACATCACAGCAAACCATTTCAGCTGCCAAGGCGTTCGTGAATATTCACGGAATATCGATGCTCGGCAAGGTGGCAAAGCTACACTTTAAGACGACAGAAATCGTGATAGGCAAAAAATAACGAAAGAAATGCCGGAGATATTCGAGCTAAAGGCCCAAGCAAACAAACTGAGGAAAACGTCTCGGTTTGCGGAAGCTCTTCCCATATACAAAGCTCTTTGGGAAGAAACGCGCGATGCCTTTGACGGTTCTGGTTATCTCTCCTGTCTTCGAAAGTTAAGGAAGTTCGACCTAGCGCTGCCATTGGCGACAGAACTATTGAAAGAACATAGTGACTTCGAGTGGGCACGAAAGGAAGCTATCTGGACGCTTATACAGGGCAAGCTGCTACTCCTTAGAAAAGATGTCTCCCTGGTGGAAGTCATCAACACCGCGAAGAGTGTCATGGAGACAACCCCTGATTTCATAGCAAAAAAACTGACAGTATTTACGGTCCTAAAACATGCAAAAAAGCATAATGATTGGAACTGCATTGCGGAATGGATAGATTTGTTAGACCCTTTGAACCTTTCGGACACTCCGCTCAAAAAAAACAGCATAGAAGGCTGGAGTGATCGAGAAATCTGGTACAACTACAAAATCAACTCCTGTCTCAAGAACAACAACGCTGAAGTTGCACTTGAGCTATGTAATAGTATTAAGGGTAAATATCCAAAACATTCGAAATTTTTCACCCGTTTAGGTGCCTTGTCACTTAAAGCCCTGGGACGAACAGAAGAATCGATTGCGGTTTACAAAGAGCTTTGCTATGGGGACAAGGTGGACTGGTGGTTGTTGTATGAGTATGGGAGCGTGCTTTCGGAAACTGGTGGGTTAGAGAAGACGATATTACTGTTGTGTAAAGCAGCAATAGCTTGCCCCAAATCAGCACTTGCAGTGAGGCTTTATCAGAAGATAGGCGATGTATTGTTTGCGTTGCAAGACAAAGAGAATGCCTTTATCCATTACGCTTTGGCTAAAGCTATACGCACTGAGAATAATTGGCCGATCCCATCAGAGCTTCAGTCTGCAATAGTATCACTTGAGTCAGAGGTCCGCCCACAAGAAGGCCATCGGGCTACCGTAGGGTTGATGAAATTGTGCAGAGAAACATGGAAAAAATTCCTGCCCGATTCAGGACCACGCTCCGATCGCCGCCAGCCACGGATAGGCCTCAAAGGTAGAATAAATATTGTGCCGGGCAGAAGAGTATGCTTCATCAATTGCAAGGACGGTCTATCAGCAATTTGTATGGAAGTGGAAATCCCGCCTGGTATAAAGGATGGTGAAGTAGTAAGATTTGACGCCGTACCTTCTTTTGATAAGAAGAAAAGTAGAGAATCATGGCGCGCAAAGAACGTTCAGAGAAACGCTGATGCGGGAACACTGGGGGACGTTGGTGCACAAGGTACTTGATCGAGGTAAGAGAAGTCGAATGAAGACATTCTTTGCGGTAGTTACTGAAAGAAGCACGGCAGCCACATCGGTCAAGGTCGCATTGTTCGTCTGGTCAATCCTAGCCCTGATCAATTATGGCGACCGCATCTTCCTGCGTGGCGATATGCACCCTGTAGACTGGGTCAAGCTCGTAATCACGTACTGTGTCCCGTATTGCGTGGCCACGTACGGTGCTGCCAAATACGCTATGAGACATACTTACGACAAGTGAAACAACGCAGCCACAGGAGGTCACAATGAAAGAACTATTTCAATTACTTTCCAAGTATAACGCCCAAACCAATGCCGAGATGATAGGGGTTCTGGAAAAACTCCCTGCCGAGCAGATTACCAAGGATGTCGGTTCATTCTACGGTTCCATCCTCGGCCTTCTCAATCACATCCTTGTCTCCGATGTCTTTGGAATAAAGCGTTTTTTCAAACAATATCCCGAGCTGGAGCAGACCAGGGCCAAGCTGCCGACCTTTCGGATGGAAGGCTGGAAGGACATCATCTGGCCGAGCCTGGCTGTCTTGAAGCCGATTAGGACAGCGGTAGATGAAGCCATTCAGCAGGCATGTGAGCTGCTCACCGAGCAGCAGTATGCATCAATACTGGAATACAAAAACTGGGACGGAAAGACCATACAAAAACCATCGTGGCTGGTCTTGCTGCACATGTTCAACCATCAAACCCATAATCGCGGCCAAATAGCCGTGATACTCGACCAGATGGGCGTTGATAATGACTATTCCGGCATGATCGAGAAGTTCTAGCATTAAGAGTCCCTTGCCTGAGTGCGTTAAAAATGATAGACTGAGAATTATATGCGGTTTAAACCAATGCCGACAAAAAACCCAAGGATCAATGTCGTCTTAGAAGAGCCCTTATACGCGGCTATTGAGCAGCTCGCGAAAAGAGATAAGGTGTCATTGTCACTGAAAGTGCGCGATCTTGTAAAAGAGGCATTGGAGATTGAGGAGGACGTGGCCTTGTCCGCATTTGCCGAGGAAAGGGATAAATCACTGAACAAAGCCACCGCATTGAAACATACTGATATCTGGTGATTTTAAAATTTGAAATCACATACCACGAGAAAGAAGGCTGCAAGATGAGAAAGCAGGCGCATTTAGAGAAAATAGAAAAGGTTATTGAGGGCCTAACACCCCGCGAACAGTTAAAGTTAGTTGAAAAACTTGCTCAACGGCTCAGGAAGACCGGACTTGCTACAAAAAAAGGGCTTGACTGGCGCAAGCTGTATGGGCTTGGAAAAGGATTATGGGGAAAGGAAGATGCACAAGACTATGTTAATCGGCAGAGAGAGGATTTTTTGAACAGCATCATGAGAGGCGATGAAGATTTCAAGGCAGGACGGTTTAAAAGATGGTCTGAGGTTAAAGAGAATGTATGAAGTTCTTATCTCTCATGAAGCTGAAAAGTATTACAAAAGGCAAGATAAAGATACCAAGCAGAGACTAAATAGAGCCGCCCATGTTTTAAGGAGAAACAGATGAGCAGGAATAACAAATCGAAAATTTTAAAGAGCAAACCACAGGTTATTATGAAAAACGGCAGACCAAATGCCGTCATAATCGACATCAAGGACTACCAAAAATTGCTTGAGCGCCTTGAGGACAAGGAAGATCTTACAGACCTCGTAAAAATGCGCAAGGGTAGCCTGCGTTTCAGGAAATTCGACGACTTTCTGGCGGATCGCAATAATGCCTTATGAACTGTATATTGAGCGACAAACAATGTCCCTTTCTACCCAAACGCTTGAGCCCTAGGGGCAATTCTTTACGAATATTGAAAAATCTACAGATCTGAATATAATAGATAAATGGTCGACTGGAATCGTTTCGAAGCAGCTGATTTTGAGTATGACTTTGAACATGATAAATTGGGTGTTCATAAAGTCACGTTTGAAGAGGCGATCGAGTGCTTCTTTTCCAATTTTGAAGTGAGGCGCAATAAATCTTACAGAGACCGTTACCAGCTTATTGGTAAAACCATTGGAGGACGAACTCTAAAAATTATTTTTCAACTCAAACCGGACAGAGTTGTCCGCATAATCACAGGGTGGGAGATATGAGAACAAAACGTAAGAAATTCTCTGAGGAAGAAATTGATCAAATAGTAATTTCTCAGGTAGACAATAATGATGCCTGGGAAGATCCGGTAAAGGTCATGAAACAAAGAGCTACATCTTTGTCTCTTCCTGCTATACTTGCCTCCAGGGCAGCGTTTTTCGCCCGTTTACATCGTGAGGCAAGCCTTGAAGAATGGATTAAGCGCATTATTCGGGAACGCTTGGATATCGAAGAAGCAGCCTTCGCTGGATGTAAGAAAGAACTGTCCGTAAAGAACAACCGCTAACAGCAAGCGAAAAAAATTTGCCTTACAATGCTCGCACTTCTTTTCGCGTGCCTTCGTCATGTTCATGCAAATTCCTTTGCAACCTCTATTTGTCCAATCTGCCTGGGAGACCGATTCCAACTATCCTAGCCCCAGTCGGGAAGTTAAAGAGATGAATCCGGCTTTTCCCTTGCTGCCCCATCTTTTTTTTGGTAAAATTAATGTAAAATTATAGGATAAAGAGGGGTTCTATGGCCGTCTCCAGCATCAAGAAAAAAGAAAAGGGATTGGATAAGGTCCGCCAAAAGATCGCTGCCCTGCATCAAAATATCGGCCGAGTGATAAAGGGCAAGCCCGAGGTCATCTCCCTTGCCATCATCACCTTGCTGGCCAGGGGGCACCTCCTGATCGAGGATGCCCCGGGCGTAGGCAAGACGATCCTGGCCCAGGGCCTGGCCATGTCCATCCATTCCGCCTTTCAGCGGATCCAGTTCACCAGCGACCTCCTCCCCTCCGATATTCTGGGGGTACCTATCTACAACCCCCATACCGGCGCCTTTGAATTCAAGCCCGGTCCCATCTTCACCAACATCGTCCTGGTGGACGAGATAAACCGCACCTCGCCCAAGACCCAAAGCTCCCTGCTCGAGGCGATGAACGAGTTTCAGGTCTCGGTGGACGGCCAGACCTACCCCCTGCCCCAACCCTTTATGGTGGTAGCCACCCAAAACCCCATGGAGTATCAAGGCACCTATCCCCTGCCTGAGTCGCAATTGGATCGCTTCATGATGCGGACCCACATGGGCTACCCCCCGCTTGCCGAGGAAAAGGAGATCCTCACCCACCCCAGGATAGAAGAAGAGGTCAAGAAGCTCGAGCCGGTGCTGACTGGCCAAGAGGTGATCGATATGCAGCGGCTGGCGGACGAGATCCGGGTAGAAGAGGAGATCCTCAACTACATCATGGCCATCGTAACAGCCACCAGGAACGCCGACAATCTCCGTCTGGGCATCAGCCCCCGGGGGGCCCTCTTTCTCATGCGGGCCGCCAAGGCCAAGGCCTTCATGGAGGGGAGGGATTACTGCATACCCGACGACGTGAAATCTCTCGTGATCCCCATCCTCGCCCACAGGATCATCCCGGCATCAGGCTATGGGATAGACGGATACCACGAGGAGGCAGAGAGGACCCTCTTGGAGATCCTCGATTGCATACCCGTACCGCTGTAATCCCGATCGAAGCATGGCCCTGCAAATCTCCATCGTCAACCGCTTTCTCCGGTTTACACCCGAGGGGCGAAAGTTCATCATCATCTCTCTCGCCGTCGGTTTTGCCGCGGTCAACACCGGCAACAACCTGTTGTATCTCGTCTTGGCGATGCTCTTGAGCCTGATCATCGCCTCCGGCTTCCTCTCGGAATGGGGGATAAAGGGGCTCACCGTCAAACGCACCCTCCCCCCCTATATCTTTGCCAGCACCCCCTGCAGCATCCTCTTGCAGGTCACCAACAACAAGAGATACCTCCCCTCTTTCTCGCTGGAGCTGGAGGAAGAGGTGGATGGAGAAAACAAAGGGGGGTTGGCCTATCTCTTTCGTGTCGGCCCCCGAAAGACCCAGACCCAGGTCTATCGCCTCTCATTTCCTCGCCGCGGCGTTCATAGGCTGCAGGAACCCCATCTCCTCACCCGCTTTCCTTTTGGGTTCTTTATCAAGGGCACGAGAACGAAGGAAACCCGTGAGGTCTTGGCCTACCCGCAATTGCTGCCCCGGGAGGAGTTCCTGCCGGAGCAAGCGCACGGGGATGAGAGATCGAGGTCCAGGCCGCAAAAAGGAAGAGGCGAGGACATCTTTGCCGTCCGGGAATATCTCCCCGGCGACACCTCGCGGGACATCCATTGGCGCAGCACGGCCAAACGCGCCCAGACAATGGTCAAGGAATATGAGCGGCCGGGGACAAAGAAGGTACATATTGTGCTTGACACGTCCGTGCCAAAGGAAGCAACCGCTGCGGACCTGGCCCTGTTTGAGCAAGGCGTCTCCAAGGCAGCCTCTCTGGCATATCATCTCTTACTAAAACAGGACTTCCTGGTTGGGCTCTCTTTGGGAGCAGAGGTTATCCCGGCCCAAGGAGGTGACGCCCATCTGCACCGCATGCTCAGGGCCTTGGCCTTGATAGAACCCCGGCAAGGAGAACAACAACAGGCGGCACCCTTGCCGGCAGACGCCCTCGCGATAGTCGTGGGGGCAGAAAGGTAAAAGATGGTCAGCGGCGAGAAGAGAATTGACCTCCTGCTGTTGATCACCGCCCACGCCCTGGTCCTGTGCGGGCTTACCTGCGTCATCCTCACCAATGAGATCCCGGCGCCCCTCTGGCTTCTCGCCCTCGCGGCCCATCCCGTGAGCATCTTCAGAAAGCCGGAGCAGGGGAGATATTTCTTTAACAGCATCGTCATCCTCTCTTTCGGCTACGCCCTTTTTTTATTTTTCGTCCTCCAAACCCCCTTTCTCATCGCCTTCACCCAGTTCCTCATTGTGGTACAGGCAATCAAGCTCTTTCACCTCGAAAAGGCCAAGGACTACTTCCAGCTGGCCGGCCTGAGCCTTCTCACGGTGCTGGCTGCCGCGGGACTGACCTCCCAGCTCTACTATCTCTTCTTCCTCTTCCTGCTGCTCCTCTTCGGCATCTGGTTTCTCTTCCTGCTGCAGCTGAAGAGGGCCAGGGAGCAACAGCCGGACTTGCACCATCCTCCCCGCTCCCTGACCGCGCCCTCCCTGTTTATGGGCATCACCGGCGTTGCCTTGTGCTCCTTCATCATCACCATCCTCATCTTTTTCACCCTCCCCAGGATCACCCTCAGTGTCAGCGGCAGAGAGCGATGGGGAGCAACCTCATCGGGCTTCTCCGACGTTGTGGACTTGGGCAATGTCGGTCCCGTCAGATTGGATAATCGCGTGGTGATGAGGGTCGAGCTCCCGCAACTGAGCGAGCGCCCCCCCCTTCCCCTGTATTGGCGGGGAATGAGCTTCGCCCGATGGGATGGTCAGACCTGGGGCAAGGAAACTACTGCGGAGAAGATCCCGCGGTGGAAAGGAGGAGTCAATCTCCATCGCGGGTCGGGGAATACAAAAGCTCTCTATCAGATAATCATGCTCGAACCCTTGGGCACCGATATCCTCTTCTGCCTCCACCCTGCCCTCGAGATCCGGGGTAACTTCCCCCATCTGCTCGTCGATGAAGGCGGCGGCATCCATCTCCCATCGCCGCCGCAGGAACGATACAACTATGAGGTCTACTCAGCCCCGGAACCAAGCAAACAAAGGTATCAGGAATCTATCGAGAAGCCGGCAGAGATATACCTCCAATTACCTGAACAGAAGAAAGCGGTTGCATCGTTGGCCCGGGAGATCGTCGCTAAGGCAAGATCACCCAAGGAAAAGATCGACCGTGTGCTCGCCTATCTCCGGGGCAATTTCACCTATTCCCTCAACCCAAAGCGGGATAAGCGTTTCCTCCCGCTGGAGGACTTCCTGCTCCACTCGCGAGAGGGTTACTGTGAACACTTCGCCACGGCTGCTGCCGTGCTGCTGCGTGAGGCAGGGGTACCCACCCGTCTGGTCGGTGGTTTTCTCCCGGGTGAGTGGAACTCCCTGGGTCGATACTTCATGGTGCGTCAACGGGATGCCCATACCTGGATAGAGGCCTATCTGCCGGATAAGGGTTGGGTCCCCTTTGACCCCACACCTCCGGCTGAAACACAGACCCTTGTCCCCGTGATGTCTACGTTCTATCGATATTATGACTTTCTCAAGCTCAAGTGGAACCGCTATATCATCCGGTACTCGCGCAGGGACCAGATAAGGATCCTCCTGTCCTTGCATCAGAAGGTAATGGGCCTGCGCCTCTTTCCGCACTCATCTCCGTTTCCCGGGGGACGGGAGAAAGCTGGTCGGCCCTCCTC
>Ga0154787_1029_pt1 | contig 10945 bp, 14 predicted proteins | sample Rifle2008BG16ft_FD_105795 | JGI IMG/M metagenome (GOLD analysis project Ga0154787, IMG submission 105795) | Deltaproteobacteria bacterium RBG_16_54_11 | reverse complement strand
CATGATCCGCATCGGCAACCAGGGCATCACCTCGGGTTACGGACAGCTCATTACGCTTTCGGGTGTGGGGCCCGGCCACAGGGACATGACCAATGACCTGTCCTACGCCATGCTGGAGGTCATCGATGAACTGTCGCCCATCCTGGAGCCCAAGCCCAACGTGCGTCTCCATCAAGGCAGCCCGGAAGCGCTTCTGGATAAAGTGGTAGACATGATCTCGGTGAGTCAGGGTGCACCCTTCCTGCTCAACTTCGACGAGCGTTCCATGGCCGGTATGCTGCGCGAGGCCAAGAAGGCCGGCGTCACCCATCTCATTAACGCGAACAACGTGCACGACTACGCACCCGTCGGCTGCCTGGAGAACACCATGCAGGGCAACGACCGTTCCGGCACGGTGGACAATAACCTCAATCTTTTGAAGTCCGTGGAACTTGCCCTGAACAACGGCAAAGACTTCCATGTGTTTGTGGACCCTATTACGGGTAAGAGCGAGAAGATCAAGCAGGATGGCCCCAAGACCGGCATGGCGACGGCAGTGACCACCTGGGAGCAGTTTTGGAAGGCGTATGCCGAGCAGACCAGGTTCAGCATCAAGCGCTGTGCAGAGCTCTATGAAAAGTCGGAGTCCATCAGGGCCAGGTTCTGCCCCACGCCCTACCTGTCCTGTCTGGTCAAGGGTTGCGCGGAGAAGGGTCTCGATATCACCGAGGGTGGAGCCGAGCTGAGCTTCACCACGCTGGAGGCGCTGGGCTTTGCCACCACCGTGGACTCTTTGCTGGCCGTCAAATACCTCATCTTCGACAAGAAGGAGTGCACGATGGCGGAGCTGATCGATGCTCTGAAGGCCAACTGGGAAGGCCGGGAAAAGCTGCAGGCCCAAGCCCGGTTCAAGGCCCCCAAATACGGCCGGGATGACGACGAAGCGGATGCCATGGCCAAAGCGGTGATGGAACTATGGTGCGAGGAGACGTGGAAATATAAGACCGTCTCCACAAACCGCCGATTCCGGCCGGGCATGCTGAGCTGGAACTACTGGGTGGGCGACGGTTTTATTCTGCCGGCAAGCCCGGACGGCAGACCGAAAGGGAAATTCCTGTCCAACGCCATCTGCCCGACCAACGGAGCCGACATCAACGGTCCCACGGCCAACGTCAACTCCGTGGGTAAGGCCATGGGCGGCAGGGATGCGGCAGGCAAGGGCGATTTTCAGGGGTATTACAACTGCCTGCCCAACGGCGCGAGCCACACCATCACCATCAACCCCTCGCTGCTGAAAAACCCGGAACACAAGGCCAAGTTCAAGGCCTTCCTGAGAGGCTCTATGGAAAATGGAGGAAGCGCTTTGCAGATCAACATACTCGATGCCGATACGCTGCGTGACGCCCAGAAGCGGCCGGAAGACTACCGTTCACTGCTCGTTCGGATCACGGGTTACAACGCGTATTTCACCAGCATCGGGCGCGAGCTGCAGGACGAAGTCATCGCGCGGATCAGCCACGGGTCGCTGTAGGCTCCGGATGAGCGCCAACGAAAAAGATAGCACAGGGACAATACTCAGAATACAGCGTATGTCCACCGAGGACGGGCCGGGCATCAGGAGTACGGTCTTCTTGAAGGGCTGTCCGCTTGCGTGCGTTTGGTGTCACAACCCGGAGGGTATCTCGCCCAGGAAGCAGATCCACTGGGAAAAAATCAGATGCATCGGCTGCCGGAGCTGTATCGAGGCCTGCATCAAAGGGGCCCTCGCGACGACGGAAACCGGTATTGCCATCGATCGATCAACGTGCGACTCCTGCGAAGCGTGTGTGCAGGCCTGCCCATCCACTGCCATGGAGATCTACGGAGAAGACTGCGGGCCGAATGATGTGGCGCGCGAGGTACTGAAGGATAAGGCATATTTCCAGAAGTCCGGCGGTGGAGTGACGCTGTCGGGTGGCGAGCCCACGATGCAGCCCCTTTTTGCCAAAGGGCTGCTTTCCTCTTTCAAGCAGGGCGGCATCCATACCGCTTTGGACACCTGCGGGCACTATCCGTGGGAGACACTGGATGAACTCCTGCCCTATACCGACCTGGTGCTGTATGACCTCAAGGAGATCAACGCGGATAAACACAAAGAATTCACCGGTGCTTCTAATACCAGGATACTCGAAAACCTTATCCTGCTGAGCCGCTTCATGAAGGAGCACAGCCTGCCCGGCGAGCTCTGGATACGCACACCCCTGATACCGGGCTGCACGGCCACGCCGGAGAACCTCCGGGGCATCGGCATGTTTATCAAGGAGCACGTGGGGCCGTCTGTCAGCAGATGGGAGCTATGCACCTTCAATAACCTGTGCATCCATAAATACGAGGGGCTGGGGAGCGAGTGGGCGTTTCGGAAGGCCGCCCTCCTCTCCCGGGATGAGGCGGAAGGATTCGCCTCTCTGGCACAGGAATCGGGGATCGACCCAGGGATCGTCTCTCTGAGCGGCCCCATGAGAGAGGCCGACACAGATGAATCTCGGGAAGACAAGACACATACAGGCGTCGCCCGGAGCAATGCCTGCTGATTGCGGAGTCAGGGAGGTTGAGCATGAGAAAGACATGGACACGTTTCGCTGAGATTGATCTGAAGCAGTTCGAGCCCGAGGCCAAAGTAGGGTTGATCGCTACCGTCAATCAGGAAGGTCTGCCCCATATCACTCTCATCACGGCCCTGCAGGCAAAAACGCCGGACAAGCTCATCTGGGGTCAGTTCTCGGAAGGACAAAGCAAACAGAATGTGAAGACCAACCCTAAGACCGGCTTCCTCATCATGACCCTGGACAGGAGCCTCTGGCGGGGCAAGGCTCTCTGGACTCATCAGACTACCCATGGCGAAGACTACGAGATGTTCAACAACAAGCCCATGTTCCGCTATAACGCCTACTTCGGCATCCACACCGTGCACTACATGGATCTCATAGAGACCTACGGCAGGGAATCCCTGCCCCTTCTACAGATCGGGCTGGGAGCAATTTTGACGAAGGCCGCGAAGTCCGCCGCTAGGCAAGAGAGTACTACCAAGCGTATCCTGAAACCCTGGGCCGAAGGCCTGTTCAACCGCCTCGACGCGATCAAGTTCCTCTCTTACGTGGGCGATGACGGTTTCCCGGCAATCATACCGCTTATCCAGTGTCAGGCGGCAGACAGCACGCGGCTCGCCTTTTCTCCCCTGGCCTATCATGAAGAACTCGGCGCCCTGCGGCAGGGTTTATCCGTAGCCATCTTCGGCCTTACCATGGAGATGGAGGATGTTCTGATCCGCGGAGTTTTTGCCGGGTTTGGAAAGCACCGGGGGGTCACGCTGGGAAGCGTGGATATTAGCTGGGTCTATAACCCTATGCCGCCCAAGCCCGGACAGATCTACCCTGTACAGAAACTCAGGGCCGTGGTGAACTTCTAATTCCATTTTTAACTCTTTCGTGCATTCATTATCCAAGGCCCAGTAACGATGGAGCGGATAGTTACGACAAGGGGGACGTCCATAAGACAGGGGCTGGGGTTTTCCCTCTATTGAAAGGAGCAGGGAGGAAGCTATCAGACAAGCCTCAAGGCTTTACCCTGACGGAGCTTTTGATAGTGCTGCTCATCATCGGCATCCTGGCTGCGATTGCCATCCCGAACTATATGAAGTTCATCAACAAGATCAGAGAAATGTGGGGGTGAGAAAAAGCGCTGGCGGCTGGTCTTCTTTTTTGCTTCCCATCCCCTGAGTTCGTGAACCCTGCTAATCAGGTTTATTTTTTCCGGCATCTGCTTTTTGACTTTATGGCCGAGAAAAGGAGGATAGTACTATGAATAATCGAGTAAGGCGGTATGGCAATCTTTTTTTGATTGCCTTCCTGATCAGCCTGTTTATTTTTCAGCTGAAGGCAATAGGGCAGGGAGTGCCTGGTGAAAATATTGATACAGCAGAATTTGCACAGGTGCGCATAAATAAATTGCAGCAGGCTGCGAAGCAGCTGCGAGGGCTTGCTGCGGAGCCTCTTCCTGCAAATCTCACTGAAGACGAAAAAAAAGAAGCCGAGCACTATACCCGATGGCTGAGAGAGTCTAGTCGGAAGCTCAATGAATTGGCGCTTCGCTGGCAGGGCACCCTCAGCGACATAGGCATGATTCAGAGCCGTGTTGCATCACAGAAGAAGATGAAAGAAACGAATACGTCTTTCAATCGACAATACTCAAAGTTACGGGATACGATACTGCACGAATCTCGGCAGTTCAGTTTAATTCCTCATAGTATGAAAAAAAATTACGCTATTGCTCAGGGCAGTATAAACAACCTGCGCTAATCAAATTGGAGCCGCTATGAGAGCCTTGGGGTCAGGTCTGGCAATGACACCCCCCTCCCAACTGAATTTTTCAGTCAGTCGTCAAAGAGGTGAGCCGGCAAGAGTGCCTTTGATGGCTTTCATTTACCTGTAGTGGTAAAAATTGGGGGGGGTGCACTCTATCTCTATGGGTTAAAAAGAGGGGTGCACGTTATCTATATCAGTTAAAATGAGGGGGTGCACATTGACCTTGAAACCGATCCTTTGAGGCATTAGCTTATTCCTATGACTTTCGACCTATTCATAGATATCTCCAAGCTTGCTCACGGTTCCTTCAACACCTTGCTGGCGCTTGTCTTTCTGTACCAGGCCCGGATGGGGCTTTCGATCAGAAGGGGGAGGAAAAGGGGCGAATCTCGGGTTATCGCCATGAGAAGACACAGGAGGCTCGGTCCTTTTCTTGTCGTCCTGGGCCTGTTGGGATACTGCCTTGGCCTGATCCTGGTCTCAATCGACAAAGGGCGGCTGTTGGAATACCCGCTCCATTTGGCCGTCGGGTCATTGATTGTGCTCTTTCTTCTCGGCCAATATGCAGTCTCCAGAAAAATAAAGGGGCCGGAATCATCGTGGAGAACGCCTCATCTCGCCATCGGGGTGGGGATCATCTGTCTCTACGTGTTACAAATAGTTATAGGAGTATCAGTATTGATGTGAAGTGTCGTAGGTGCGATCCCCTACCATTTGGATATCTCTAAGGTGGGGATGTCGCAAGGCGACACATCCCCTCATTCAGTATAGAGATATCTAAATAGGAGGGGGAGGGTATTGTTGTAGAGTGTGTCGTATAACGACACATCCTTGCAATTATATAGAGATATCTAAAAGTCGCGCACTTCTCCGTATGGAAATCCAAATGACGTGATGTCGCACAGCGACAGAGGAGGTGAATCATGAAGTATCAAAAATTGCTATTCGTCATTGCCGCAGTAGTGATCGCCCTTTGCATATCGGCGAGCTCGAAGGAGTCCGTAACCGTAGTACCAGTTGCCAAGGATGGTGTTCAGAGGGTGGAAATCGCAGGTGGCAGCTACTTCTTTAAACCGAATCATATAGTCGTAAAAGTCAACATCCCCGTGGAGTTGAAGGTATCAAAAGAATCGGGTCTCGTCCCTCACGACATAGTCGTCAAATCCCCCGAGGCCGGAATAGAATTTCAGGAGAGTCTGAGTTCAACCCCCAAAATCATAAAGTTCACCCCGACCAAGGTTGGGAAATATCCCATCTATTGCAGCAAGAAGGCCCCCTTCTCCAAGAGTCACCGCGCAAAAGGCATGGAGGGCGTCATAGAGGTGGTTCGGTAGATTGCAGGGGCCACATCTGCGCCAAGGTCAAGGGGTAGCCGGGGACCGGTAGATGCACCGGACGTGGCGCGTCGTTTTGCCACGCCGGTGCACCCCCGTTGGTATTCCTTTAATAGCGCGCTTGCGCCTCGTGATATTCACCGAAACCTCCCATGATCCGCTCGATCGCGTCCCTCAGGTTTTACCCTCACGGAGCTTTTAATAAGGCTGCTCATCATCGGCATCCTGGCGGCCATTGCGCACCCGAACTATATGAAGTTCGTTCAAAAAATCAAAGAATTGAGTGGGTAGTAACATGAGCGTGCCTGTACCGGGGCGGTACCAAGCTAATCATTTGAATCGTAAGTTTATATCGAAAAAAATAGGGGCACTGTGGGACTGCGGGCTGCACATTTGGGATTAAGATAATCCTTAATGAAAGTGGAAGGATGGACAATACAAATCGTGCAAATATAAAAGCAGGCTTACGGGTCTTAATTGTATTAAAGAAAGACCAGCATTCTGGAAAACTAACCGAAGGTATAGTGAAAGACATTTTGACGAAATCTCCTACTCACTTCCATGGTATTAAAGTCCGCTTAGAAAGTGGTGAAATTGGTCGTGTAAAAAAAATAATGTAAGCAAAGGGCCTGGGGGGCAGGGCTTGCCTTACCAACTCCTTGAGCCTCGGCAATGACCTTACAGCGTCCCGGATCGAAACGGGGAACGGTCTTAAATAATGCAAATACTTAGCTTACTCCTTCCTTGTTCAGGCGCCGTCTTCACCCCCTGTTCATTCCCCATTGATTCCATCCCTATTTGCTGGTATCTTAGAGGCAGCCTTTTTTTGCAATTGAGGAATCACCTCAGTGAAGCGTAAAAAATTGCTCAAACGGCTCTCCGAGGGGCATTTGAGAAATGTTGCCTTTGGAGACGTAGTAACTATGGTTGAAGGATTTGGTTTTCGGCTGGTGCGCACGAGCGGGAGTCATCATATTTTCTCACATCCTGATGTGGCGGAACTGGTTAATCTGCAAGACGTAAGGGGTGAAGCCAAACCTTACCAGATCCGTCAGTTTCTGCGGTTGGTCGAAAAGTACAATCTCAAATTGGAGGAAGAGGAATGAGCGATTACCATATCAACATTTTTTATAGCGACGAAGATGGCGGCTACATCGCCGATATCCCCGACCTCGATTCCTGCTCTGCTTTCGGTGAAACTCCTGAGCAGGCCCTGGAGGAAGTGGAAAAAGCCAAAAAGGCATGGATTGAAGCGGCGCATCAATCCGGCAAGCCTGTGCCATCCCCCCGTTATCGGCCAGTGATATACCAGGTCTCGCACTGAAAAGACCGAGAGGGGAGACTTGTGGGTCAAATCTTCATTAGGTATGATTATTGAAAACAGGGGAAGGAGGGTGGCGATGAAGGTTGCCGCGAAGTCCATAAATCCTGAGGATTATATTCTGTCCGTGCTTTCTCCCGAAGATCGTCTTGATGCAGCTTTTAAGATTGCTAAAGAGGCATTCAAGAATTCAAAATTGACTATGACGGATATCGATAATGCCGTCATATCAGTAAGGAGAAAGGCTTACGGAAAGAAAAGATAGAGTAGTTATCGATAATGACCTCCTCGCTATGCACTCGTTACCCTTTCAATTAAAAATATTGACCACACGAAAATTTATAGAATATACATGGAAATAATGCTCTCCGGGGATGGGGAGTTAGGTCTTGCCTTTTGCCGGGGGATCGAATTTTTATCCTTGACTTTTACCAGGCCCGCTGGCACATCTGTTCCATGAAGGTATCCGGAACGACCCCATCGCACAAAGCGACTGCCCCGGTATCGCATTCCCGGCCCTTCTACGGCTGGTGGGTTGTGCTGGCGGGCACGGCGGTGTTGTTTGTCTCCTCCGGCATCGGGTTTTACAGCCACGGCGTCATTCTGGACCCCCTGCGAAACCTGCACGGCTGGTCCAAGGCAACGATATCGTCCGCCATTACACTCTATTTTGTCACGGCCGGCATCAACGGCTTTCTCATCGGCCGCCGCATCGACCGATACGGGCCGAAGTGGGTGCTCGTACTTGGTTCCCTGGCCATCGGTTCAGGGTATTGCCTGTTGAGTCTTATCACGGCGAAGTGGCAGCTCTACGCGGCATATCTGGTGATGGCAATCGGGTTTAGCTGTATCAATATCGTACCGATAAACACCCTCATCGCCAACTGGTTCATACGCAGGCGCGGCTTCGCGATGAGTCTCGCCAACACGGGGCTGAGTCTTGGCGGCATCGTGCTGGTGCCGTTGGCGAGCTTCGTCATTGTGCAGTGGGGACTGGGCAGCGCCCTCCCCCTCTTAGGAGCGCTGGGCTGTATCATCATTATTCCTATGGCACTCTTCGTTATTAAGCAGCGCCCCGCCGATCTCAACCAATTCCCTGACGGCGAGACACGGCGGACTTCGGCAGTGGAACCGGGCGGCTTGTCGCTGAGCCACGCCATCCAGTCCCGGGTGTGGACCCGGGTCGAGGCCATGCGCACGATCGCCTTTTGGGCGATTGTGAGCGCCTTTTTGCTCGCCCTGGGGGGCCAGGTGGCCTTTTTGATACATCAGATCTCATTCCTCAGTCGGTATCTCGGCATAACCGGGGCGGCCACCGCGGTGAGTATCACCGCCTTTGCCAGTGTTATCGGCCGGCTCGTGCTGGGCACCTTTGTCGATCGTTTGGACAAGCGGTACGTAGCCATGGCGTGCTTTCTGCTGCAAGGTGCGGCGGTGCTCACCCTCGCCTATTACAACCACGTGGTCATACTCTACCTCGGCACCTTTGTGTTCGGCCTGACCATGGGATCGATTCTTATGGTGCAGTCGCTGATTATCGGAGAATGCTTCGGGCTTGCCTCGTTTGCTACGGTGACGGGATTCACCGGCCTCTTTACGATGTCGGGCGCGGCATTCGGCCCCACGTTGGCGGGGGTCATCTATGATGCAACGGGGAGTTATCGGATGGCGTTTACCATATTTGCCGCCCTCAGTATGATTGCGATGATCGTCGTCTTCTTTGCCCGGCCGCCGAGACCGGGCGCTGAGGTACCGGATCCGGTTGGGCTCCGATCGGGCCGCCCGCGATGAAAGGGGCGCGTGGGGGTCAGGTCTTGCCTTTAGCCTGGATAAAGCCGCCTGGTTGCGTGCCGCTGCCGGTAAGAAAATAAAAGGCGACGGGGTTGTTTATTAAAAAAACGGCGTGTCATCCAGACGGAAGAATTTACCCAAAGGATACACCCACGAAATACAGGTATTGCCTGATATACATTTTCGGCTGATTTTAATACAATGGTGTTTTAAGGGCCCCCAAAGGTAGATGGAAATGGATGGGCGAAGTCTGTCGTCGGAACGGGGGCAAACATGTTTTGGGCCATATGGGCGATTCTCTTAATTTTGTGGCTTCTGGGCCTGGTGAGCGGCTACACGATGAGCGGATTCGTTCATATCCTGCTGGTCATCGCCATCATCGTGTTAGTGGTCCGACTTATTCAGGGACAAAAAATATTCCAGCGATTTGGCCCCTTGCCGGAGAAGGGGAGGTAGTTGGAAGGGAGGTGGTCAGCAGGTCCAGAAAGATTTTGCAGAACCTTACCATAGCTTCAGTAGAAAAGGTCTCGTAATGAACCATTTCACCACAAACTTGCAGAGAGGAGTAACCGCTATGAATACGCGAAATATCATTATCCGCTGTTTAGTGCTTCTTATGCTGATCTCCGCTACCACCACCATCTTTATGGCCTGTGCATCGACGTCCACAAAAGAAAGTACCGGTGAATACGTTGACGATTCGGTCATCACGACCAAGGTAAAATCCCTACTTGCAAATGATGCTTTTTTCAAGTCATTCAAGATCAGCGTCGAAACGTACAAGGGCACCGTTCAACTGAGCGGCTTCGTTGATTCTCAAAAGGCCGTGGATAAAGCGGGTGAAATCGCCGGGAGCGTCAAGGGGGTCAAAAACGTAAAGAATAATCTGATCGTGAAATAGACGATAGTTATCCTTTGTAGCGCTTTTGACTCGTAAACCTGCTCAGGAAGGAGATCAGTTCTTATGAAACCGATAATGATTGTTGGTGTTTTTTTAATCGTCCTCGGCGTAGTGGCTCTTGTCTACCAGGGCATTACTTACACAATCCGCGAGAAGATCATTGATAGTGGCCCCATCCAAGTTACCCGTGAGACCAGAAAGATCATCCCGCTGTCACCCCTTTTTGGCGGCATAGCGCTTGCGGGTGGAATTGTGCTGGTCATCATGGGAGCCAAAAAAAAGCGCTGACAACTCTCGCCTAAAAAAGAAAGGGAGGTGATACGGATCTTATCATAGACTCTTTGTTTTTGGTGAGCGCGGATTAATGACCGGATCCATAACGTATGTAATTCAAATTATCTCCGCTAAAAGAAAAAAAGAGGAGAGGAAAAAAATGCCATGGGAACCATTCTGATCGTCATCTTAGTCGTCGTGCTTATCGCCGCCCTGCCCACCTGGCGCCACAGTAGGTCCTGGGGCCGTTATCCCAGCGGCGTCATCGGACTGATCCTTTTGATTTTAATCATCCTGTTACTACTGGGGCGGATTTGAGGTAGCTTTGCGGCACAAGGGAGACTTGGGGTTAGGTCTCGCCTTTTGCCCGGATAAAGCGGCCTTGCTGCGTGCAACTGCCGGTAATAAACCGCCAGGGATTTACCCCGTGCCGGAGCTATCCCCCTCCCCGCCTGGGGATCTTCGACTAATCCCCCAGGCGGGGAGACAAAAAGGAGGTGGTCAACGATGACGTGGTCAATCCAACGCGAGTCACACAAAACTTTGCTAAGGAGGAAGAATATGAAAAGATTTATTTTAGTCGTCATTAGTTGTATTTTTGTTGTGGCATTGACTGGCCGTCATAGCTTTGCCCAGACGGGCTGCTGCGCGAAGGGTGGGCAGAAGGGGGAGATGAAGCAGCAGGGCATGAAAATGGATGAAGGGATGATGAAACAGATGATGGAGAAATGCCAGCCGATGATGAAGCACATGATGGGCGACTGCATGATGAAGCAGGAAATGATGCAGATGATGATGGACATGATGAATATGCAGGAAAAGATGATGCAGGGTCCTAAGGCTGCCGAGAAAAAGCAGATGATGAAGGACATGGCACAGATGAAAGAAAAGATGCAGCAGATGATGTCAATGCATATGGATATGACGGGGATGGATGATTCGCAGTCAAAACTTGAGTGTGCCGAGCAGTGGCTCAAAAAGGCAATAGACCTTCATGAATTGCACA
>Ga0154787_1121_pt5 | contig 11151 bp, 13 predicted proteins | sample Rifle2008BG16ft_FD_105795 | JGI IMG/M metagenome (GOLD analysis project Ga0154787, IMG submission 105795) | Deltaproteobacteria bacterium RBG_16_54_11 | reverse complement strand
ACGCCGGGTACATAGAGATATCCCAGGTACACGCGGGATTCAGCGCCCCTCAGGCCATACCGCCCCACCGAGTCTAAGCTATAGAGCACTCCTATATCACCCCCGCCCCCCATGCCGATGCTTTCATACCCTGCGGCAAACTCGATCCCGCCGCCGGGCATAAGTTGGGATTGCAGGCGATCAATATCAATAATGAGCTGGACATAGCCGGGAAGGCCAAACGCGGTGTTACCGCTTATGTTGATGTCCGGGGTGCTGCTGAAAAGCGTGTTCGTATTCCTGGTATAGCTGAACAACTCAGTAAAAAGGCTGCTTTGTACGACACCCTGCCAATCAGGGGGGAGATCGCTCGCCTGCTGGTAATTATTGTGCAGGATTAGGTTGGTCAGGTACAACCCAATAGGTTCCCCCGAGTCAGCGGTGTAAAATGCCTCTTGAAAACCGCGCTCTACGCCGGTTATATTCGTTTCAACCGTCGAGGTTGATACGGCGTAGACCCCGATGACTGACAATACCAAGAGAATTAACAAGGCCATGATTATTGCAGTCCCCTGCTCACAAGCTCGACCCGCACCATGTGTAAGTGTTCTCCTCTTCTTCATTTTACCCCTCCTAAAAATTTCTGAGCTTGACCACCGTAGTATAGACACGACGGCGGAATCCATCTTGGGTCGCTGAGCCGACGTGATCTTCCAAACCAGGCCTGGTATAGGTCTGGTCTTCGCTATCTTGTATCGTGGTTCTCATAACGAGGTTTATCCTGACGACCGTAATGTCCTCATTTGAGGCACCTGCTGCAGCCGGTGTATTATACCAACTCGTGGTGTCATTCTTTACCTGATACGCAATTTGCAAATCTTCTACCTGCGATTGATTGGTACCTCCGGCCAGAATTTGTGCGCCCTCGCCGTTGTTACGCTGCAGGGTGTTGTTGCTCACACTGTAAGTAATGGCCCGGACACGAAAGACCCGCGCACCGAACGTCCCTAAATTATCAGATGGGGCCGCCGTCAAAGTAAGATTACTGCCGCTGACACTGCTTATCTGATATACGCGCTGTTCCCCCTCAAAAGCCGCGTAACTTCTATTGGGTGTCCCGCCGCTATTGAAAAAAGTGCCGATCGTAGCGCTGAGAGTAACTACCGTACCATTGACTGCCGTAACAGTAACAGAAGAACCGCCGGACGAAAATTCCTCGGCAGCAAAAACTACCCTTATCTGATCCGGCGCGGAACTGCTGTTGGTTGGCGTGATGGCCTCGGCGGCGCCATAGACGTTGAACCCATTTATGCCGGTCAGCATACCCGCCATGCGGACGTCACGCGCCATGATCGTGAGAGCAGCTCGTCCATCCTGTTGCGCACCCACCACCTGGTCTTGAATCGCATAGGTCCGCTGTTGGGAAATAAAGATAGAATACGTCCCGCCCACAAGGATGGCGCAGATCACCAGGGCGATCATGAGCTCAATGAGGGTAAAACCCTTTTGTTCTTTCATCTATTCCCCCCTTACACCGGGTTACGAAGAATTTCTTACGATAGTTTTTAATTGTGCTGTTACGTTCTCGCTCGCTTGCCCTTGTCGCAAGCTCTGCCATTGCACGGAGATGTTTATAATCTTCATATCGGTAGCCGGGCTATTATCCGTCACCGTCCAACTGATCGCATATTGCACCCCCTTGCCGCTCCCCACGCCCGTATGCGGATTGGCCTCAGTTGCCGCCGTCAGATTCGCATCGGTAAAGGGAAGACTTTTGAGGATTTCCGCCTGTTGTTGGGCGATCATGGTGGCATACGTCATCTCGCTGCTGAAGGCGTTTGTCTTGATCGCTACGAGCTGTAAGGCGCCCAATCCCAAGAGTCCCACGGAGAGTATTACGAGGGCAATCATCACCTCCAAGAGGGTGAATCCTTCACTTTTCTTTACCAAAAGTCTCTGTAATGCCCTGTGCTTCATCTTTCTTGCCTTTACGTAGTTACATGTTTAATTATGGATATTCCGTGATGCTGACTGCGCCTGCGCTCGTAACATCAACTCTCCTGCCTTTTTCGATGGCAGGATTGATGATAAACACCGTGCCCGACTGGAAATTCCCGGTATCGTCTCGCGGCATCCCGCGGCTGTCAAACGCGACGGCATTGTTAATGAAATTTATGCCGTCATTGCCGCCGTCAGATTGCGCGGTGTCAAAGACCACGCGGCTTAAAGTCACTTGTTTATAGATATCCGTTGTCTCATTTTCTTGGTCGCCGTCCCCGTCGAGATCGCCGATATTTGCCGTGTCCAACACCAGATCATTATCGTAATCAGGAAAGATCACATAGCCCGTTGCCGTAAATGCAACGGTGCAGTACTTACGTGCGCTGATCGCCTTCATCCTGGCAAATTGCAGATCGGAGGCTATGTCTCGAGCCGCCTGCTTGATCCGGTAATTCTGCACCCAGTCCCCGATGCTGGGGGTCATAAAGAGGGCCATGATACCGATGATGGCCATCACGATGACCAATTCGATGAGCGTTACGCCCTTTTCAGTTCTTTTTACATTTTGACCCATCATCTCTTCCCTTCTCCCAAAATCGGATTCTTCCTTAAGATATCAATTGCAGGATGGATGCCAATTGCCGAGCTATAAAAAAATAGCTAACTAATTGTTTTGAAAAGAGAAACAAAAAAGGCTATGGGGCTCATCTAAGCGTGGAACAGAGCGGTAAAGAAAAAGGTCTTTTTGGGCTGGGGGAAACTGACAAAAAACGGCATTAAAAAAGGCCCACCATAATAGGTGGGCCCTCTAATAAACTAACTTCAAAAAATCATTACTCGCCGCAGGGGACTATCTTGTAGATCTTGCCGCCTTGTTCATAAATGCTTTTCATCTCGCTTGGTTCAAGGACGAGTTTGATATTTCTCTTGTCCTGCGTCTTCACTTTCAGCTTACTGATGGTAGACACATCAATAGTCCCTAAAACCACGTAAAACGTTGCCCATGTTTTTTGTCTTGCCGTAAACTCTACCGTACCGGTCTTACCCACTCCTAATCTCGCTGCAAACTCCTCGGCATCGAACTCATCTGCCAAGCTCCATTTGAATCCGCCGATGCGTGCCCACCTCTCATCTAGATTGAATGCCTGTAAACGTCCATCCATCTCATACAGGCCTGTTTTTGCGCTACTGCGGCGAGCATCTTGAGCATACCCTATACCCCAGCTCAAGAACAAACTGGTAATAATAAGGGCTATTATAATGGTCTTGTATTGATATCTTTTTTTCTGTAAGAGCTTCATCACTGCCACACCTCCCTCCATGAAGTTACCCCCGTGGAATACACTGAGCCCGCCGGCTTAAGAGGCAAGCCCTCTTCAGTTAAGGGGGTGTACCCCATGGTTGTAGTACCACCGCCCGTCAGCTCAAATTCTTTAATCTTGAGCCCTCCCCCGGCAAACCCCTTGTCAAGCTGCAAGATAGCTGCCCCCCGATCATTGCCGCTGGTGTCTCTTATCAAATCATCGCCATCTATGATTCTTGTATCTCCTGTGTTGGTCAAGTCGAAGAACGAGTTTGAGACAGAGGTGCCGCCCGTATAATTTACGCCATAGAGGTTCGAAAGCCCGCCGTTGTTGGTGCACGCGCCCGTGATATCAGGCTTAAAGGAGATGAAAAAGAGCGTTCCTTGGTAGAGCGTGTAGTCCCCTAAGGAGCGTTCCTTTTCATTTAACAGGCGGAAATACCAGCCCTTCTTCGCTGCCGATACATCGTAAGCTATTTCTCTTGTCGTGTAATCCACTATATAATAACCAGTCATCTCGGGGGTATGTCCAATAGTGCCTACCACCTTACCTGGCAAGATGACCCGGTGATCAAGGACAGCAGGATCAGCGGCAAAATTAATAGTGCTGCCTTGCAGGACGAACTTGTCAGTTTCCCAATGCCGATCATAGACCCCTACGGTCATGTATTTACTTCGTGTATAGTTAGTTCCTGATACCGTTTCTGTTTGCGTGCATGTATAGCCAGTAGCGCAATTGATACCCGATTTAGCGGGACAATTGATACCTAAACCGCAGCAGTCGTTGTCATTCGCGCAGTAGAATCTCCCAGAACCTAAAAAGAGCCATACCCTGCCTTTTTCGTCCATAGTGACGGATGGCTTCATCACGATGGGCTGATCAGGGCCGAGAGAGAGTAGTGGTTCGGGATTTACCTCGTCATTGCTGTTGACATCGATGCTCCAAAACGCCGGATCAGTCTGATAGGTCTTGGTGGGCCCGGGACCGGATTCCGTAAAGGTCTTGATCCGCCATAAATTACCTTTGGCATCGCCGATATAGATCATATCCACGCTGTAATCCATGTCATAGTCTATGGCAACCGGGGAACCGAAGAAATTACCTGTTTTCCAAGCTGTTCCCAGGTCGATCGTTCTGCTGATGGTGCCTGACTCGGGATCAACGACAAAGATATAACCATTCGTGGGGGTCGTATAGCCATCGCTTGTGTCTCCTCCTGCACCCTCCCTTGTCCTCGGGCCGGAGCCGAAAACCAGATACCACTTCATCGTCGCCCCCTCTTTTATCCTTACTGCTATGGGTTTGGAGGTAGTGTAGCCAAAATCATTGTTACTGATCTCCCAGAGGAAATTGACATTACCTGCCGTCGGGCTGGTGACATCGAGGGCATACATGGCGGATCGCAAAGTGGCCTCTAGCGTGCCGTTGTTGTCGGTATCCGTTGGGCACGGGGTGCCTCCGATCCTCATTCCTCCTACTAAAACGGATTTCCAGCCAGTGCTGAACTTCATGTCCCACACATTGGCGGTGAGATCCACGTAGTAGCTGTGACAGGAATAAGACTTGGCGAGCCATTGCAGATGGGGGAGGAGATTATAGGGGATATAGGCCCACTTCTCTTCCCCACTACCGGCGTCGAAGCAGTGGAGCATACCGTCGTTGGCAGCAGTATAGAGGACCTTTGTGCGAGAGGTATTGGCCCAGAAAAAATCCCAGTAGCTGCCGTCACCGTAAATAACATCATACCGCGCCGAAGGCTCGCCGACAAAAACGGGGTTGGCGTGCATGATATCCCCCAGATACATGTTCATTCTCCCTCTGAGGCCGGTCGTGAATCCAGATGGCGTATCATTGCCCCGGATGTAGGAGATCAACGCATTCACTTCTTGGTTTGTCCCAACCTCATCTACATTACTATCACCATCCAAATTTACGTCAAAATATTTTCCAATGTTACCGGCATTAGCAGTAGTGAATGGATAGGGGTTCGTCTGGCCGGGGATATAGGTATATATGGTCCGCGAATCGGCAACAGCCTTCGATCGCAGCAACAAGGCGGCATCCCATTTCGGGTTATCCAAGACCAGATCGTTATCCCTATCGAGGGCCACGACATTACCGCTCGCGCCTTCGAGCAGGAAGCCGTCATTGCGCATGCGGAAGGCCCTGATATTCCCCCACCACTGGTCGTCATAGGGGTGCACGTAATAGGGTATATAGATCAGATCAACACCCGATATCGGTTCTGAGGTGATGGCTGTCGAGGCAGCAGCAGCTGCATCAGTCGTAATAATATCAAAAATCGACATGAGACTATTTTGTAACTGGGTTGCATCCTCTGGGCGAAAATACTCTCCCCCTCCGTTATAAGCGGCCTTGCTCAGCAAGGTTTCGCCATATCCACCCTCTGTTCCGAACGCAAAGATGACATGCGTAACAAGGTGCTGCTCGCCTTGCATCGCTCTGAGGTCAGTGTGCCGGGCATAATAGGCCACATCGTCGAGATAGGCGGATCCATTGCCCCATCCACTCCCATTATTGGCAAAGGTGGTTGCAGAGCAAACACAGGAGTAACCGCAGCCTGCATTATCACAGGGGCAGTAATCAGTATAAGGGGAACTGCCATCACACGTATCGCCGTCGGCATTCCTAATTGAAGCTCCTGTAGGAAGCGTTCTATCATCGGTTGGCTCGCCATCGGTCAAATAGACCACATAGTTTTTCGCACACCCTATTGGTGACTCAGTTGGATAATCCTCATTATATAAAGGGTCGCGCGTGGGATCTGCGGTAGCGGCAGTTGCTAACTTGTAATCCTCGGTTGCATAAGAAGGAGAAGAAGGGGGAGTATAGTAGGGAGTAACCTGTTGAAAGTACCGCGTGGCCTCATACAAGGTCTCTGCCAGAGGAGTCCACGTATGAAATAAATAAGAGCCCGCGGGGAAATAGGTATCACTATCTTGCTCGGCCAAGGTTAAGCGCAGTGATGCAGTAATAGCAGCAAGCTGTGTAGAGTTTAACTTTTTGACATATTGCTTTATGAATCCTCCTTGTGCGTTAGTGCCGTTATCGGCGTTAAAATGCATAAGTCCTAATCGTACCTTTTCTTCCAAGCTCTTCAATACGCCTGTCGGCTGGTACAGGGGGTCAGTTGTTTCCACCTTGATCCGGAGGTAATAGAATTCCTTAGTACCAGTGCAGGCTCCACATAGTGCGCCATCTTCTCCTGATACTGAAGAATATGAGCCGGTGCACACTTCCAAATAAGGCCACTTCCTTTTATTAGTATCTTCATTGATGCTGCCTGCCCCGGTGCTATAATCATCGGCATAGTAATAGGGGACTGGCCGATATCCCCTTGTCAGCCCTGTGTAAGGGGTGACGCCGGCAGTATCATTATAAAAACGATTAGGGGCGATGAATGTTGCCCCTTTTTGATAACGGGGATCGGCATTCGAGACAAGAGTTCTTACCCCCGAGACATCCTTATAATTCTGCCCTATCAACACATAGACCTCTACGTCCCAGCGGGTAAGGGAAGCCCAATTAAGGAAGTTGCCACTCCAGGAGCCGCTTGCGTTTTCGACAAAATATTTGTTCGTGCTGTCGTAGTTATACCTTTTATCTTTATTGAAAAAACCAATATAGGATTTGGAATTATCGTAGGCAGCAGGAAAAGCAGCGCCGAGCATACTCCCCGAGTTATCGACAATGAGCAAGACATTCGGCATGACTGACAGCCCCCCTGACGCCGGTGATACGGCGCAGGGCTGGGTAGCCAGGGCAGCCATAGCCGGGGGGGTTGCGATGACCAGCGCAAGGAAGCAAACGATGGTTAAAGGCACCTTCAAACTATCAACTTTTAGAGTAAACATCGTATTCCTCCTTACTTAACTTTACTTTCATGCTTTAATAATGAATGACATGACGGTAAGTGGTGTCGATATCGGAACTGGCGCCTGCTATGCCTTGTGAGACCGAATCCATGGCATAATAGATACATGTTTGTTTTTCCGCTACCGGTGCCCCAAATTCGCCTGAGTATCCTGGCGGTTCTTCTGCCCTGACGCGATTGATATCGATCTTTACCGTCGACGTACTCGTACCGGTATAGTCATAGTCAAAGTTAACATATGGGAGCGGATCAATGGAGGCAAACCCGAGGACCTCCTTCCGGAAATTAGTTTCGTCATTTACGCTGGTGTCTGTAGGGAGCGTTGGATTTTGTTGGGTGATAAACAGTGCAATTACCATGCGACTGCAATCTATCCCTCCGTCGGCAGCATAAAAGGCGTCTTTCAGGACCCTCTCGTTACCGGCAATCTTTGTCTCCAACGTGGAGGTGGTTACGGCATAGATCCCTAAGATAGTCAGGAGCAAAAGGATCATGATGGCGACGATCAACGCCGCTCCCTGCTGAGATTGGAGCATAAGAATTCTCACTTTTTTCCGTTTGGCAACCATTTAAATCTCCTTAATAAATAATTAGTTGTGATCCTCATCACTACAGATTCCGCACGTTAACCTCGGTGGTATAGACTCTCCTCCTGAAACCATCCGGTCCGCTAAGACCGGCAGTATGATCTTCTAAGGCAGGTTGATTAAATTTGGCCGAAGTAGAGGCAGCGTCCTGCACCACGGCATCCTGGACGGCAGTCCTCACACTAATATTTATTCTGACCATCCTGATATCGGCTCGGGTCTTGCCCGCCGGGAAATCAGTTAATGGGTCGTGATACCAACCGGTATCCCCTGCAACCTGATATGCAAACTGAAGGTCTTCCACAAAGGTATTTATTCCATCACCGGCAAGGGGTTGATTACTGGAGGCACTAGTGTGTGTGTCACGTTTGAGGATGCCGTCTGCACCTACTGAGTACGTGATGGCCTGCACCCCAAATGCTTTTCCGCCCACCGTCGTCGTAACACCGGAAGGGAAGTTTGTGATGGTTATATCCGTATCAGAAACCGTATTCACTTGATAGAGCCTGCCTGGCTGCTGATCAAAGGCGATATAATTTTTTTTAGCATCTGTGAAATAATAATCGACGTCTTTGGGGTTGATGCCATCGTCGGTGACTTGGATCATGGTACCGGTAACAGACAGTACTCTACCCAACGCTTCGGCGCCCAAGACCACCGTAAGCGTATCAGGCGCATTGGCACCGTTGACAGGATTTACGGCATAGTAAAATCCGTTTACAAGAATGCTGCTTAATGTTCCATCGGTAAAACCGGTACCACTCCCTCGCCCGGCTGCCAGCCCCGCCATGCGAATGTCACGGGCCATTATGTTAAGGGCAACGCGGGCGTCCTGCTGCACCCCTGCCACCTGATCCTGGACACTATACGACCGGCTCTGGGTAATAAAAAGGGAATAAATTCCTGCTACCAGGATGGCTGCAATGACCAGGACGATCATCAATTCAATAAGGGTGACACCTGCTTCTTTTTTCTTCATCGCTATCATGGTAAGCATTACCTCGCTATCACGGTGATGAAGCTTGTCTCGAAATCAACGGTCTGGGCGCCGGTGGCAGAACCGGCGGGAGAGCCTGTCCATTTTATGGTAAGGGTTACAGTCTTCATGTCGGTAGCAGGGGTATTATTATCGACCTTCGTTTCTACGGTATACTTCATTCCCTTTGTTTTGTCAGAGGGGTCAACAGTATCAGTTACCGTACCAGGGGTAATACTGTCATACGCCGTATTTCGTATCTGCTCTAACCTGCGCTGGGCCAGCATACCGGCGTAGGTCATCTCGCTGCTGAAGGCATTGGCCCGAATGGAGACGATCTGCAAGGTCATTAAGGCCAACAATCCTGAAGCCAATATCACCAGGGCAATCATGACCTCGATAAGGGTAAATCCTTGAGATTGTCGGCGCAAAAATGCCATAATTCCTCCTTAAAAAATTATCTTATGTCCACCCCTCGCGCGTGCTTATATTGCCGGAAGGAGCTACTACGACACGGTACTGTTTGTCGTTCGCGTCTTTGATATAAATACTCGCGGTCAAAGAAGGGCTTGATGTGGTGCCGGTAGAGTAAAACTGAATAACATTGCCGGTAAAATCCGTATTGTTTATAGTTATCCCTCGGGCAATTTGCGAAACACTACCTCCGGGGGTGATTTGATAGGTACCGGCTGCAGGGGTAAATGTCACCACGTATATTTGATGGGTGGAAATGGCTTGCATCTTAGCGAGCTGTAACGTAGAGGCAATATCCCTAGCGCTCTGCCTGATGCGATAATTGGCTACCCACTCTCCGATAGAGGGCGCCATAAAGGCCCCCATGATGGCGACGATCGCCATCACCACAGCTAATTCTATGAGGGTAATCCCTTGTTGTTCTCTGTCCCTTCTAAAGGGTCGCAAATAATGCCTCCTTCTCACCCTTCTAAGGTTGATTAATCCAATATCCATGCCAGCATGGTTAATTTATAACCAATTGATTTAAAATGATTTTTACGATTTGTTCCGCCATCTATATCCAAATTGCTATGAAATTATTTCATATAAGGATGAAAAGTATTCATAGTCAAAAAACAACTTACTCTTCGATCCTTATTCTGCCGGTGTAGTAAATAACAACTTTATATGTTTTGCCTTGCCCATTCTCTAGCTTGATGTGTCCGCTGGATGATGTGCCATCGGGGTCAAATTTTACCCTGGGAGGATTGTATGTTACACTCGCTATATCAACACCTCTCGGCACATGAAATTTACTCCCCTCTTGCGTCCAGGCACCGTCATTTTTCTCAAGGTGATACGTTTTATGAGGCAAATCAAAACATATTCTATGTTCTACGCGGCTGGAAATCGCTTTCATTTTTGCATATTGAAGATTTGAGACTATCTCCCTGGCCGCCTGTCTGATGCGAAAATTATCCAGCCACTCGCCGATGGCCGGCGCCATACAGAGCCCGATGACGGCAATGATGGCCATTACGACAACCAATTCGATGAGGGTAACCCCATATTCCCCCCGCTTCCTCATGTAAGCACCCCTTTCCCCCTAAACAAAGCAGTGCCAGAGTAGAGATATCGTATGGCTTAACCGGCGCGCAGCTTTTTCTCGCCTCCGGGCGAGCGACTTATTAAGCGCTTCGTGGAACGCGTCAATTCCAAAAGTGATCGCAATGCCTCATTTACCGATGCGGAATCACGGAAGGTTTTAGCTAGATCGGGTGCAAGTATGACCACGTTGGATCCTTCATCAAGCAATCTTTTAGAATACTTTCCGCGAACGGCTTGCGAATAATCGAAGTCATACTCAGGACGTATCTCATCAAAATTCTTTTTCTTTTTATCATGCATGTTTTTCCGTCTCATAGTTAGTAGTAAGTCTTGCTTCTCGTATAGCACGGAAAATTCGCGGCCTACTCCTACCCCCCTCTTCCGTAGTCTTTCAGTCCATAGTCCTTGAGCTTATAGAGCAAGGCCTTGTGGCTGAGTTCCAAGATACGTGCGGCCCTGAGCCTGTTGCCCCCTGTCTTTTCCAGGGCCTGTTTGATCAGCCGGATCTCCATTGCCTTGGCATTTTTCTTGATGGAGAGCTCTGAGGGAAGTGGCCCTTGTTCGGCCTCTCTTTGCAGGGGAAGGGCCTCAACGCCAATTGCATCCCGTTCTGAAAGAATCATGGCCCGCTCGATGATGTTCTCGAGTTCCCGCACATTACCGGGCCAGGCGTAGTAGAGGAATTGCTCCATCGCCTCCGGTGAGGCGCCCTTGATGCGGAGGCCTAATTTTCTGTTATTTGCGGCAATGAAGTGCTCGACCAGCAGGGGGATATCCTTCGTGCGTTCTCGTAACGGCGGAAGATGGATCGGCAGGACATTGAGGCGATAAAAGAGGTCCTCCCGG
>Ga0154787_1013_pt4 | contig 11189 bp, 14 predicted proteins | sample Rifle2008BG16ft_FD_105795 | JGI IMG/M metagenome (GOLD analysis project Ga0154787, IMG submission 105795) | Deltaproteobacteria bacterium RBG_16_54_11 | reverse complement strand
CCAGCAGCAGGACCTCCCCTCCGAAGAAGAGCAGAAGATGCGCGGCGAGTATGAGAAGATCGCGGAGCGGGAGGTACGGGCCTCCTTTGTTCTGGAAGAGATCGGCAAGCAGGAGTCGATAGAGGTAACGACGGAGGAGGTGGAAAATCGGCTGCAGGAGATGGCCCGCGTCTATCAGAGGCCGCTGGAAGAGCTGCGCCAGAACTCCTCCCTGGCGGCTGCCGTACGACGTGGCCTGGGGCGCGAAAAGATCTTGGACTTCATCATCGCCGAGGCTGAGATAAAGTACAAAGGTTAAAGGAAAAAGAGAGATGAATAATCTAATACCCATCGTTGTAGAGCGTGATGGCCGCGCTGAGAGGGCCTATGATATCTATTCCCGGTTGCTCAAGGAGCGGATCATCTTCTTGGGGACAGGCATCGATGACGATCTGGCCAACCTGGTGATCGCCCAGATGCTTTTTCTCGAATCAGAAGACCCGGACAAGGATATAAACCTCTATATCAATAGCCCCGGGGGCCTGGTCACCTCCGGCCTGGCCATTTATGACACCATGCAGTACATCAGACCTGATGTCTCCTGTATCTGCATGGGGCAGGCCTCGAGCATGGGGGCGGTGCTGCTGGCGGCAGGGACCAAAGGGAAACGCTTTGCCCTGCCCCACTCCCGGATCCTCCTGCACCAACCCATGGGCGGATTTCAGGGCCCGGCCACCGATGTGGATATCCAGGCCCGGGAGATCCTGCGGATGCGCGAGGAGCTGAACAATATCTTGATGAAACATACGGGCCAGTCGGCGGAGAAGATACAGAGGGATACCGACAGGGACTTTTACATGACCGGTCCCCAGGCCAAAGAATATGGTATAATAGACGAGGTGGTTGTCCAACGGCCGAAACCAAAGACCTAATGAAAGGGGAGAGCAATGGATAAACGAAAGGGAGGACGGCTTTTGGGCTGTTCCTTCTGCGGGAAGAGCCAAGATCAGGTGCGCAAGCTGATCGCCGGCCCGCGGGTCTATATCTGCGACGAATGTATTGAACTATGCAATGAGATTATCGCCGAGGAATTTGAAAAAGGACCTCTCATCAAGGAGAAGGTCCCCAAGCCGGTAGAGATCAAGAGGATCTTGGATGAATACGTGATCGGGCAAGAAAGGGCCAAAAAGATCCTTTCGGTGGCCGTGCACAACCACTACAAGCGGATCTACACGAAGAACAAGATCGATGATATCGAGCTCCAGAAGAGCAATATCCTCCTGATCGGGCCGACCGGCACAGGCAAGACCCTTCTGGCCCAGACCCTGGCCAAGATCCTCGATGTGCCCTTTACCATCGCCGATGCCACGACCCTTACCGAGGCCGGTTATGTAGGGGAAGATGTGGAGAACATCATCCTGAACCTTTTGCAGGCAGCTGATTATGACGTCAACAGCGCCTCCCGGGGCATCGTCTACATCGATGAGATCGATAAGATCGCGCGCAAGTCCGATAGCCCCTCCATTACGAGGGACGTGTCGGGCGAGGGCGTGCAGCAGGCGTTGCTCAAGATCCTGGAGGGGACTACGGCCAGCGTTCCTCCCAAGGGGGGGAGAAAGCATCCCCAGCAGGAATTCATACAGGTGGATACCACCAATATCCTCTTCCTCTGCGGCGGTGCGTTTGTCGGCCTTGAGAAGATCATTGAGGCCAGGGCCGGGGTAAAGGGTATCGGCTTTGGCGCCGAGATAAAGGGGAAGGAAGAAAAGCAGATCGGGGATATAATAAAAGAGGTCCAGCCGGAAGACCTGCTGAAATTCGGCCTCATCCCGGAGTTCATCGGGAGGCTGCCGGTCATCGCCACCCTCAAGGAGCTGGACGAGCGGACCCTCGTCGAGATCTTGAAGAAACCGAAGAATGCCCTGATCAAACAGTACAAAAAGCTCTTCGCCATGGAAAACGTGAAACTGAATTTTACCGAGGGGGCCTTGAGCGCCGTGGCCAAGGAGGCCCTCAAGAGGAAATCGGGGGCCAGGGGGCTTCAATCCATCTTAGAGAATATTATGTTGGATATCATGTACGAGATACCCTCCAAGGGGAACGTACGCGAGTGTCTCATCAATGACGAGGTGATCTTTAAAGGCGAAGGGCCCATCCTTGTCTATGAAAAAGAGGCCGAGGTTGCAGCCGGTTGACAACAGCGGTCTTTTGGTCTTATTTAGTGGGGGGGCGGATAGCTCAGTTGGGGGAGCGTCGGCCTTACAAGCCGAAGGTCACAGGTTCAAGCCCTGTTCCGCCCACCAAGGAAATGACGAAGCGTCATTTCACCAGTAGCTAGTAGCGAGTGGCTTATAGCTAACGGTAAAACCGAAAGCTTCATGGAAGAAATGACGAAGGGTTATTAGCGGGTAGCTTATAGCTATCGATAACGCCAAAGGCCACATAATAGCTAATAGCTAGTGGCTATAAGCTAACGGTAAAAGCGTAGTTTTTCTTAAGGGTTATTTACCAGTAACTGGTATTGTGTAGTCTATAACTAAAGATTAGATTCCTCATAGCTAATAGCTATAGGCTATAAGCTAACGGTAAAAGCGCAGCTTTTTTCGGGGGCGTAGTTCAGCTGGTTTAGAACGCCGGCCTGTCACGCCGGAGGTCGCGAGTTCGAATCTCGTCGCTCCCGCCAGCAATCTCAGGGGTTAACCGATAACGGTTAGCCCCTTAAAATTAACAGCTATTGCAATGCTGGTTAGAACGTCTCTGATCCCGTCATATATGACGGTGATCATCCCACTCATCCTAACGGGAAGATCGTGAGTTCGAATCTCGTCGCTCCCGCCAGTGATTTCAAGGAGTTAGCCATAGGTGCTAACTCCTTTTTTTGTTTCAGGTGCGTATAGGGTGCGGACGGGGGCATCATTTCTTTTTTATTTTCGTTTTTATTTTCTTTTTTATTTTTATTTTCTTTTTTGATTTCCTTACATTTAACAATAAATTTGAGCTTTCTTCTACTTGTCCCATCCTTCCAAACTTAATTCTTAAAGTATATTCTTTCGTTATATTGGGCAAATTGAATCGAACAAAGAATCTCAACCCTTCATTAGACTTCAAAATTCTAGTTGGCACGCTAGATATTTCCATCATCTCATCAGAAAGCTCTCGTAATTGTGTTAATTGCCCACCCAGACCCCAAAGGTCACTGTTTATGGTTAATCTACCGCTTTCGGGATGCTCAGTATCTAAGTGCATAAAGGATTTGGGGAACTCCACAGCACACAGCGGGAACTCGAAGCCATTTTTAGTAAAATTGAGGATTGAAAATTCAACCTTTTGCCCAAGCTCGTAAATTTTTCCTTCTGCTTCTTTCAGCCATGGATCATAGAGGACTTCCATCTTTTGGATTAGAAATGAACCTCCAGGAAGGGACTCAAAGAACCCTCCCATCATAGGAGGCAAATGCCCTGAAGGTTTTGCCTCTAACAATGGCAACCTGCTTTCATCCGCTTTGGGTAATGGTTTGGCTGGTTCAGGGACATCTGTTGCTTTTGTGCCTATATCGTCTATCTTAAGTTTCACTCCATTTTTTGAAGCCCCCAACTCCATTCCGCCCCTTTTAAGGCGCTCGGAAAATGCTTTGAGTGTTTTTTGAACATCTTTTTTAAAGAGCCCAAATAATAGATAAACCAATAAAGGCCACTTAATTACTTGTATCAGATTGATAAGAAAATCAAGAAAAGAGTCCATTTTTTTAATTTTAGCTATTATTAAAAGTCGTGAAATAGTGTTCTAAATTTAACACTTTAAAAATCTCTTGTCAAAATTAGTTGTGTCCAACCCATTTCTTTGCCCCTTCTGATGAAATCACCCAATCTGTGACATCATCTAATCTGTCCACCGCCTCCGCCGAGGGCTTGTCCCCACGAGCTTTGACCGCCTCTTGCCCCGGTGGTTAAGGAGCACCCGCCACGGGCCTCCTTTGTCCTTTTGTCTCACAATGACGCCCATAGTTTCTTTGACCTTCTTGCTTAATAAAAATCTCGACTAGATGACTCGTAATATATGATTCAATTTAATCAAAAAATTGTGCCGCGATAAAATTTTCCTCAAACTTCTCGCTGAACAGTGACTCATATTTGATTTTAATTACTAACGGTGATATAGCATTCGAAAATTTTTTGAATATAGCTTCGTCTCTTTTCATTTTTCGAATAACTATAAAATTCTCATAAATTCCTTGATGAAAGTGATATTCACTTCCAAAACAATTATAAGTGGGGGTGCCGTCGTCCGAAACATATAAACCCATCGCATTAAGAGCTTCGATAAAACTCTTTGCATTTAATGCATCGTAAGTTTTATCTTTTACTTGCAATGTTAGCTGCTTTATGATTGCCGTGCCGGAGCCACTGTTTCTAATGTATACTCCAACATCCTGATCTACCCATTGTGTCTGCGCTGTAAAGGTAATATGAGGCTTCGCTGCTTTGAGAAAGTTATGAGTTTGAAGTTTCATTTCCTTAATTTCATCAAACATTGCAGCAGTTTGTTTACGAGATTCCTCAGCTTGATTAGAAGCGATCAGCATTGACATTAGCGCTACTATCAATGAAGCTATGGCGATGATTACAGTAAAAATAGCAATAATACCTAGAATTTTTGTATCTGGTTTGAGTTTCTTAATATATTTAACAAATTCCTTCCACTTTGATGGCTTCTTCATGTCACCTTCATTACCCTCCAACTTGCGCTTATAGACTCTCATCCTTTTTCATCTCCTTGCGTCGCCTAAAATTTTTATGAGTTTAGAGTCTAACTAACATCAACATAAATATTGCTATGACAAAAAGGAACCACATGACTTTCCTCATTTTAGGGTTGAGACCTTTAAAAGTATCCTTTGAATATTCGGCAACAAATCCACCAGCGTCTCGGAGAGCGAGAACGCCAGTAATGAGGAGCACCAGCCACGATAAAAATTGGACGCTAAAGGCACCGACGTCCGAAGACTTAATACCAAACTGAACAGAGAAGGCGAGAATTGCGAACACTAGGCCAACAAAGAATAGCCGAAATTTTTGCAACGAAGCTAGAAACCATTCATGATATGCCTTTTCTTTAATCTTCCGCATTTCCCCTGAGTCATCGTCTTCGCCACGCCATGAACTGTTAGCCATGACACGCCTCCTTTCTCAAATCGCCTTGTGTGCTTATACAGCCTTATCCTTTTTCTTCTCTTTTCGCATCGCCATTATTACGGGATATTTTTTTATTTGCATTGTCTCGATAAGTAGCGTTATTAAGCAATTGTGAGCATTCTCTTCGATTTTTGTAACATCCTTAATTTTATTGGTCACACACGCATTCAACTTATCTCCGATATCGCGATCTTTCGGCCCGCGTAGTAAGCGAGAGGTTTCTTTTCTAAAATCAAGCCATATTTTATGAGCGATATCATTTCTCTTTTTTATATTATCGTTAAGCCATTGAACTAAAGTGATGTTAGTGCTTACATTGGCAAATTTTTTTATCAATGTTCCGAGAGTATCCTTCTTATCATATAAAGAAAATTCTTTTTTGAGGTATTTTACATCTTTTTTAATAATCTTCGCCGTTGTATCAAGATAATCTCTGATTGCTTCTTCGATAAGCTGAAAAGTCATCAAGGCTTGCCCAACTTCTTCCCTCAAATTAGCTTCAGTCGTCATAATGATAACCCCCTTTCTCAAAAAAAATCGTGGGAAGTGTTGAGGCCCACCAGGGGCCTTCAGGCCGTTACCGGTACCCGCTTCCCACGCTGTTTTGAATTTTCGGCCAATAAAATTGCCATCATCTCGGCATGGCCTCCGCTGGTGCATTTCAACGCCCACTAAATACCCTTTCCTCAGAAATGGTCAAGTGTTTTTTCAAGCGCCGGTGGGGGGAGATGAGCAACCCCCTCCCCCATACGTCCCTCCCGCCAGAAATTAATAAAGGGGTTGACCAACCTGGTCAATCCCTTTTATAGTTTGTATATGCCGGTTTTCGTCTATATCCTCAGAAGCCTCAAAGACGGAAGCTATTATGTCGGTTCCACCCAAGACCTTGAGCCGAGGCTAAAACATCATAATGAGGTAGGGACCCAATACACGAAACAAAAAAGGCCCTGGGAATTGGTCTATACGGAGGAACACCCTGATAGATCCAGCGCTATGAAGAGGGAATATGTGATCAAGAGACGCGGGGGCAGGCGATTCATTGAATCCTTGATTAAAAGTACCCGTCCTATGAGCAAGGATTAGTCCTGCCAAGGAGGATTTTGTCTCACGAAGCAGGACGTTTTTTCTAAAATCCCGTCGAATATCAAAGCCTCTCCATAAGGCCACATGATCTAAGCGACTGAAATCATTTATAAAACTTTTTTTAGACATATTGGTATGTTTTTTGCTATTCTTAAGACATATCTCGCATATATTGAATATTCCCCGCTGATGCAAAGGAGCTGAGCAAAAATTTCTATCGCTCGGCGGGAGGGATTATGTGTCATACTGAATCATAGCGCGCAAAAAATAGAACTTAAGGAGGCTCACATGAAAATTCTACTGACGGCGGTTATTATGATGTCTGTAATAAGCGGTGCCGTATATTCCGGTGCCGCGCAGAAGGGGGAGACAATGACACGCATCGCGACGTTTGCCGGCGGCTGCTTTTGGTGCACAGAGGCTGATTTCGAAAAAGTTCCGGGCGTTCTCAAAGTGATCTCCGGCTATACCGGTGGGCATAAGAAGAATCCGACCTACGAAGAGGTATCATCCGGCACGACGGGACACGTCGAAGCTATTCAGGTATATTACGATTCCAAAAAAGTCACGTATCAGGAGCTCCTCGATTTCTTCTGGAGACATATCGATCCAACCGATCCCGGTGGACAGTTTGTCGACAACGGAGCCCAATATCGAAGTGTGATCTTTTATCATGACAAAGAGCAGAAGCGATTGGCAGAGGCATCGAAAAAGGCGCTGAATGCGTCTAAAATATTCGATAAGCCCATTGTTACCGAAATCTTACCGCTTACTGAGTTCTATGAGGCGGAGGATTATCATCAGGATTACTATAAAAGGCATTCATTCAAATACCAGTACTATCGGCGCGGCTCAGGCCGCGATCAGTTTCTTGAAAAGACATGGGGAAAAAAAATGAGCAATACAGTGACAAAAGAAAAGGAGGCGAACCCCAAGCCTGACGCTGCGACCCTGAGAAAAAAGCTGACTCCGATGCAGTATAAGGTAACCCAGCAGAACGGTACCGAACCTGCCTTTGAGAATGAATATTGGAATAATAAGAAAGAGGGAATTTACGTCGACATCGTCTCCGGAGAGCCGTTGTTTAGCTCACTGGACAAATATGACTCCGGGACCGGATGGCCGAGCTTTACAAAGCCCCTTGAGCCGGATAATGTCGTCGAGAAAAAAGACAAGAGCCTGTTCATGAATCGCACTGAAGTGAGGAGTAAGCGCGCCGACTCCCACCTCGGCCACGTCTTTTCCGACGGACCGCCGCCAACCCGGCTTCGGTACTGTATGAATTCAGCGGCCCTGCGATTTATCCCTAAAGAGGATTTGAAAAAAGAAGGCTACGGGGAGTATCTGAAGCTTTTCAATCGGAAAAAATAGTAAGAGATCAGGCAATTCATTGAATCCCTGATTAAAACGTCTCGTCATGCAAAAGGGTATGCTCACGCCAATGAAAAAAGGGGTTAGCCTCCTCCGGCTAACCCCTTTTTATGTATTCAACAAACTTCCAACGCCTGGTCTTTATGATGAGCGAGGAAATAAATCCTTCACTTCTTCTTTATCGCCTCCCTGACCAGCCTGAATCCGAGCCAATCGCGGCGGCTGTCGGGGTTGCCCTTGATGCGTTCAGAGTACTTTCTTGAGATCGTCCCTGGAAAGTTCACAATCTCGCAGGATTTGAGCGAGGAGCCCACGACCGATAGTCTCACCACGATGTACGGGTACGACTGTGCTCCGTCCATCGAGATGGCGCACGTAATGATGGCTCCCCCTAACACGGATCACTTCGAAACCATGTTTCCGAAGTGCCTTGATAAGTTGTGTACCGGTAACCGAAGGGAATCCACTCATGAGGAGATGACCACACGCTGAATGCCGATGAATTCGTTTGATACGGGTTCCTCGACCTCAAGACAAAGCTCGATCGCTTCTTTCACCCGCTTCATCAACACGTCAAGGGATCTTGCTTGCGTGTGGCATCCTCGCAGTTCGGGGACGGATGCGACAAAATAGCCATCATCATCCTTTTCAATAACGACATTAAATTCTCTTGCCATCTTTAAAATCCTCCACTGTAATTATACCATAGTGAACTTATTATATGGATTTATCAAGATATTTGAGGTTGCAAGAAACGGCTGAAAGTCGAGGCTCAAGAATCTTAAGCAACTTCCCTTCACTTCTTCTTTATCTCTTCCCTGACCAACCTGAATCCCAGCCAGTCGCGGCGGCTGTCGGGGTTGCCCTTGATGCGATCGGTGCAGCGCAGGCGATCGGCGGCATTGCTCCAACTCCCCCCCCGCACGCTTCGGTAGCCCGAAGCCGTCTGCAGGATTTTCAGGATGCGGGAATAGCCTTCGCCGTATATATCCATGAACCTGTCGTTGACGAAGACGGGATTTCCTAATGTCCTTGTTGCCTTGAGAAAGGCATCCTTGTCGAAGATATCGAGACACCACTCCCATACATTGCCCGACATGTCATATATTCCAAGCTCATTGGGCAGCTTCCGGCCTACGGGATGGGGGCTTCCATCGGCGTTTTCCTTATACCACGCCAGGGCGTCCAGGGGCTCTGACCCGGCGTATTGCTGTCTCTTTCCGCCCCTTCTGCAGGCGTATTCCCACTCCGCCTCCGTGGGGAGCCGGAACAGGTACCCTGTCTTTGCCGACAATTTTCTGGCAAACTCCAGAGCCTCGTTCCATGAGACCTCCTCAACAGGGCATTGGATCCCGCACCGCTTGGCATCCGAGGGATTGTTTCCCATGAGGCGCCTCCACTGCTGCTGGGTCACCTCATGTCTCCCCATCCAAAAACCGTTCAGACAGACCTTGTGGGGGGGCTTCTCGCTATCACTACAGCCGGCCATCGAGTCCCCGCACCCCATCTCAAAGCATCCCTCCGGCACCCAGACAAAGCTCATCCCGAGACGCGGGTCTCTCCAGACCTCCCCGGCCTTTACAGAGCGCTTGACGACCCGCTTTTTCTTGACCACTTTAGCGGGAGCCGGCTTCTCCGGAGGCTGCTTCTCCTCCGTCTTTACCGGCTCTATCGGCGCCTCTACAATCGGCTGCTGTACCGCCGGTGCTTGTACAGCCGGTGTCTGAACAACCGGCGCCTCTGCCGACGTTGCCTCCACCAGATATCCAGCCATTATCTCCCCCTGTGCCTTCTCGACCTTTGCCACAGAGGATTCTTGTTCAACACTCGTTATGGTAAAGCATGCCACATACACGGGCTGAGGCCGCCTCTCTTTACCGACGAGGACGGTGTAGAATACCTTTCCTTGATCGCCGATCTTAAGACCCGCCTCAGTGCCTACATCTATCCGGATATTCTCCCCTTCGACAGTGGTAACCTCACCCTGGACCACGCCGGCGTGCACCGGCAGGGCGGCAAAAACGAGGAGGCACCCTATTGCCCAGAGATGGCGCAAGCGTGTTTTGAATGGCTGGCCCATGGCATAGAGCGGCTTATACAGGTGCATTATTCGGTGCCCTGTTCCGTTGCGGGGGCCTTATAGAACCTGTCTTGCCCCATATAATGGGAGACAAAGAGATATGTCAACAACATGAAGATAGCTGCGAGAAGGCCGATAGCAACGATGAGGATCCCCCTCTTCTTGGCACCCTTCACCGACTTTACCAACACCGTTTTTGCCTTGATCCCCAGCCCGTTTATACGCTTCAACGCGCCGAACTCGGCGGCGATGACCGTGATGTTGTCGTGCCCGCCCCGCTTGCGTGCCATATCGACGAGCTTGTTGCACGCCTTCTGGAGATCGGCGGTGTTGTGGACCGCGGAGAGGATCTCTTGTTCTTCCACGAGGTTGGTCAGGCCGTCGGTGCACAGCACGAGCACATCCCCGTCTTCCAGCTCTATCCCGACGGGATCATCAATGGCCACGTCTTCCTTTGTCCCGATGGACCTCGTGAGCATGCTGCGCATGGGAGACGTTCTCATCTCTTCCCGGGTGGCCTTGCCTTTCTTCACCATATCCTCGGCAAGGGAGTGATCCTCGGTCACCTGTCTGATCTCCCTCCCCCGGAGGTGGTAGGCCCGGCTGTCCCCCACATGGCCAATGTACGCATTCTGGTTGTCGATGAAGGCTGTCGTGAGGGTCGTCCCCATATTGGCTTTCTTTGCCTTTCCCTTCTTGAAGACCGCCTGATTGGCCCCACGGAAGGCATCGAGGATAAACTTTTTGATGTCCTTGAGCGGCTTTCCGGTCTTCGCTTGTGCGGCGAAGAGCGCCTTCACCACGTCGACGGCGGTCTCGCTGGCCTCTTTGCCTGCGACCTGCCCGCCCATCCCATCGGCCACGATGAGGAGCCCATAGCGATTGAGCGAACCTGCGACCCCTTGGGAAGTACTCCCTTGGGGTGCTCCCTCCTGGGGAAGCTCCATATAAAAACTGTCCTCGTTCGCCTCCCGCACACACCCAACATCTGTCTTTTTACCGATCGATATCTTCATGTTCGAGACCTCATAGCCAGGGTGGCTTCTAACCGGATCTTCTCGTTCCCTTTTTAGAGCGCATCACCGCGATGACGATGATGGCCGCGCCAAGGGTTATTGCCAGCGCGCAGAGGATGATCGCCAGCAGGTACTGCCAATTCATCCCCCTGCGATATGCCTCCAGCGCGCCGGTCGGCAGTACCGGCCGCAAGGTCGCCAGGTAGAGCCTCTCCACCTGCGCCTTTCCCCCGGCGGTTTTCAATTCAGCCCGGAGCCGATGCCAGCCATTGTCCAGGGATTTGCGCGATTGAAGGCTGACGCGGTATTGGTTCATCAACTGTCTCGCAATCGCCTGGTACAGATCGGACAATTCGCTCGATTCCTGGGCGAAGAATGCCCGGCCGCCTGACCCGCCTGCCATAGCCTCAAGGGCAGAGGCATCCACCTCTTTGCCCAGGCCGACGGTGATAACGGGGATACCGGCGC
>Ga0154787_1095_pt9 | contig 11688 bp, 10 predicted proteins | sample Rifle2008BG16ft_FD_105795 | JGI IMG/M metagenome (GOLD analysis project Ga0154787, IMG submission 105795) | Deltaproteobacteria bacterium RBG_16_54_11 | reverse complement strand
ATCGTCCATTCACTGCCGGGAAATTCCTTGCGCAAGCGTTCGAGCCCTTGGCGCAGGAACTTCGGCTCATGGCTTGTCAAATACTGTAATACGCCGGAATAATAGATTGCCTCCGGCATGGCAAAAGTCCCCTGATAGTCCGCAAATACTGCATCCAAATACCCTTGGGCGAGATCGTACCGTTTCAGAAATAGTGCGCTTTTTGCCCCGTCCAATAGAATCCGCGCGCTCATCTCCGGAGCAGTAAGGAATCCAATAAAGCGGTAATGCTCCCTTCCCTCCATATCCAGGAGGGCGATGGTCGGCGTCCAGGCTACAAGATGCTCTTGGAACATCGGCCTCTGTTTCTCCAAATTGATCCTTAAGGGAATAAATCGCGAGTTCATCATATCCGCTACGCCTTCATCTATCCAGGTAACAGCCTCCAGCTGTTGGCACCCGATTCAACCGGGATCGAAGAAATCCATCACGATCAGCTTCCCCTCGGCCTTTGCCTTTTCAACGGCTGTATCAAAAGATCCTTGCCATAAGATCACGGCTGCATTCTCCTTTCAGTATTTTTGTGATCGGAGTTCCGTTCCCTGACAAGATTGCGGCTCTTCGCTGCCTGCAGCGATGGGCCCCTGTATCCATTGTGGGGGACAACCACCACCCCGCACCTATCGACATGATACCGGGCGGCATCGTTGTCGACGTCATATCCGATCTTCTCCCCCGCCCTGATGACATTGCCGTGGTCTATAATGGCCCGGCGAATCCTCGCCTTTTCCTCGACGAAGACGTCCCCTATAAGCACCGATTCTTCAACCACCGCCCCGCTCGCGATATAGACATTCTGCCCTATCACCGAGTCCCTCACGTATCCGCCCGACACCACGCTGGAATTCCCCAGGACCGAATTCTCAACGCACCCGGCTTTCCCCGATGCATCGCCTGTCACCTGCGCCGGCCGGCCATGCCGGTTGATGGAGCGCAAAGGCCACGCTGGGTTTTCGAGAGTCAGGCGGCAGCGAGGATTATTCAGATCCATATTGGCCAGATAATAGCTCTCTACGGTCCCCACATCACGCCAGTAATCGTTCGGTCCCTCCACATCCGAGATCCGATTGGCTCGGAAGTCATAGGCATACATCCTTCTCCGCGCATATATCCTGGGGAGGATATCCCTGCCGAAATCGTGGCTGCTGTCGCCGTCGCGGGCGTCTTGTTCGAGCTCTTCCAGGAGCACGTCGGTATCGAATATGTAGTTCCCCATGGAGACGAGGGCCTGATCGGGACGATCGGGCATGGGCGTCGGAAAGGGGATTTTTTCTTCAAAGTGCCTGATCCTCCACTCATCATCAACCACCACCGTCCCGAATTGGGCGCAGCGGCTTATCGGCATGGGAATGGTAGATACCGTGACCTCCGCCCCCTGCTCCAGGTGATACTTGATCATCTGGCTCACATCCATGCGGTAGATATGATCGGACCCGAAGATGAGGACTAAATCCGGTTTGGCGCAATTGATGAGGACGCGATTTTTATATGCCGCATCGGCGGTGCCGAGATAGTACGTGCCATGATGGGCCGGCGTCGGCACGATCAGGGGACCGTCGGAAAAATAGGGCCGTATCCATTTCTGCTGCAGGTGGCGCAGTAAGGACCGGTCATGGTACTGGGTGAGGATATGGATCTCGGGGATCGCGGAGTTGAACAGGTTGCTGAGGACAAAATCGATGAGCCTGCACGATCCCCCGAAAGGCACTGCCGGTTTTGCCCGGTGTCCGGTCAGGGGATAGAGCCGTTCGCCCCTGCCCCCGGCAAGGACCATTGCCAGGACATTAAGATGGTCGTGAGCCGTCAAGGCCTCAAAGGCCGGCAATACCTCCATCTCGTAATCTGCGTATCGGATTGCTTGCTGCTGCATCTCCCTCCCCCTCCTTGGCAAATGAAATAATTGATTCCCCCCGTGCCCTGTTGCGATCCTTTAAAACGGATGCGTGATCAAGACACCTCCAGACGATGCGGCTCGCCGATAAAATGGATGCGTCCGGAATCGAGCAGATGCGCCACCACCTCGGTCGCCAGTCTCTCTCCCTGGAATCCCGGCGGTACCTCGTCATGGATGGCCTCGAGCAAGTCAAACAAGGTAGTGGTGATGCTCGATGACGGCTGGCGAAACGGCTTCTTTTGAGAAACGATCCGGGCTGCTGCTTGCATGCTCTCACCTCCCCCCCATTCCATTAGGGTTATGATGGTCGGCAATTATCTTGGCCAATACGGTAAAGACATCGGCGAAATCGCTGTCACTATAGGTCAACAGGCGCGGCCGCAGTCGGTGGGCGGCGGCGATGGTCTCCTTATTCCGATCAGGCGCAATGAGGATGATGCGCGTGTTGCGAAAGAGATTGCTCACGGGCAAGAGTCCCTCGATGTCCTCTCTCTTTTCCGCTAGCAGGAGCGCGATGGCGAGGTCGTTTTTAGGCTGGAGCAGCCTCTCCGAGAGGTCTTCGATGGTCCGACAGACCGTCCCCTCCCATGCGGGGGTCACCGATTCGATCACCCTCTGCAATCTCTCTTCCGAGCTCCCGTTCGTCGGGGAATAAAAAACCACATCCACCGTCTCACCTCCCTCTACTTCTAAGCCAATAACAAGAACCATGCCAAGAGGCACTCAGTCGCGAATAAATCAAGAAATGCCTTTATCTTCAGTCTGTTAGCTTATGCGAGCAGGGGGAGGTGATGGCGGCGAGGGCCGGCAACGCGCTAAAATAGTCCTGCGGGACAGGATGGAGTCCCATAGGGCGGGACGCTGTCTCGCACAGCAGGACTTTAAGGGGGGCAATGCCCTGAGGGCAGGGGTCAGGTGGCGGTGGATATGCCGTACTTCTTCAGGAGCGAGTACAGACGCGACCGGGAAAGCCCTGAGGTAAGGCAGGCCTGTTGGATATCTCCCTCGGTGCGCTCGATCAGATCCTTCAGGTATTGCCGTTCCACATCGACGAGGGCGGCCTCACGCACCTCTTGAAGGGTGGCAAAGGTAGGGGAGGTGGGATCGCCTCCCCGCCTTTCGGCGGGGACGACGGCAGGCGCGGCCTTCTTCCGGATCGAGGTGCGCGCCAACTGGGTGCGGATGTTCGTGGGGAGGTGTTTGGGATACAGGGTCGGTTCACCCGGTGCCGCGGCAAAGGCCCGCTCCAGCGCATGGACCAGTTCCCGCACATTGCCTGGCCAGGGATACCGGGCGAGGAGATCCATGAATTCCGGGGAGAGATCCTTAGCCTGTTGCCCGTGCTCCTCGGCCAGCTGGGCTATATAGTGCCGCACCAGCTCCTTGATATCTTCGAGGCGCTCACGCAGAGGGGGCAGCTCGATGGCGAAGGTGCGCAGGCGAAACAGGAGATCCTCCCGAAACTGCTGGCGCCGCACCAGCTCGTCGAGGTCCCGGTTGGAGGCGGCTATGAGCCGAAAGTCGCTTTTTATCTCCTCCTTGCCCCCGATGGGACGGAACCGGCGTTCCTGGAGCACCCGGAGAAAGGACTTTTGCACGGAGGGAGAGAGCTCGCCCACCTCGTCGAGAAAGAGCGTCCCCCCGTCGGCCTGTCTGATCAGCCCCTCCTGCGCCCTGTCCGCGCTGGTAAAGGCCCCCTTCTCATGCCCGAAGAGCACGCTCTCCACCAGATTCTTGGGCAGGGCCGCGCAATCGACCACCACAAAGCTGCTGTTGGCGCGACGGCTATTGTTATGAATAGCCAGGGCAAAGAGCTCCTTGCCGGTGCCGGTCTCGCCGGTGATGAGGACATTGGCATCGCCCTTGGCTGCCTGAGCCACCAGGTCGAGGCAGTCCCTCATCTGGGGGCTGTTGCCTACAATTCCCTCCCTCTTGATGGCCTCGGCCGGCTTGATCGCCCCCTTCTGCTGCCGGTATTGGAGGGCGCGGGTGAGGGTGAGGCTTATCTGTTGCCTGGAAGACGGCTTCTCCAGGTAGTCCCACGCGCCGTTCTTGATGGCCAGCTCCGCCCCGTCCGCATCGCCATAGCCGGTGAGGATGATGATCTCCGGGGAGGAAGGCGCCTTCCGGATCCCGGGCACCGCCTCCAGCCCGTTGCCGTCGGGCATCTGCACGTCGAGCAGTACGACGTCGACTGCTTCGGAGGATACCTTCTCGATCCCTTCCTGCAGGGAGTGAGCGGTGATTGCTTCGTGCCCCAGGTGCTTCACGATATGAGAGATGGTCTCACAAACAATCGGGTCGTCGTCGATGATGAGTATATGCGCCATAGGAGCCTCCTCAATCCCTTCCATCCAGGACGCGCCGGATGGTTTCGGCCAATTGCCGGGCGGAAAAAGGTTTCATCATGAACTCGCGAATGCCCATGGCCTTCGCCTCCTTCCCATCAACTACTTCGCTGAATCCGGTGCAAAGGATGATGGGGATGTCGGGCCGGCTGCGCATCAGCTTCGCCGCCAACTCTATACCTGTCATGCCGGGCATGCTCTGATCGGTGATCACCAGATCGAAGGCGTCCGGTTTCGATCGGAATGCCTCCAGGGCCTCGAGGCTATCCGTTTTGGTAATCACGGTATAACCCAGCCGTTCCAACAGGTGCCGTCCGCTTTGGGCTTGAACCTCTTCGTCGTCAATAAAAAGTATGCGCTCTTCGCCCATGGGTATTGCCCCTGGCTCCGCCGTCTCTGCTGCCGGATCGCCCTCGATACGCGGGAAGAATATATTGAAGGTAGATCCTTTACCCGGTTCGCTATAGGTGATGATGGCGCCCTCATGCCTTTTGACGATCCCATGCACAACCGCAAGCCCCATGCCTGTTCCTTCACCCGGTTTCTTGGTCGTAAAAAAGGGGTCGAAGATCCGCTGCATTATTGCTTGATCCATGCCATGCCCGGTATCGCTTACCACGAGCTTGAGGTAGGGTCCCGGTTTCAGATCCAGATGTTTGCCCAACATATGGGCATCAACCTCCACATCGGCCAGGCTCACCTCCAACGCACCCCTCTTTTCCCGCATGGCATGGACGGCGTTACTGCAAAGATTCATCAACACCTGATGGATCTGCGTCGGATCACCCAGGATCATCCCGGATTTATCCGCGATATTCTCGCGGATCTCGATATTCTTCGATACCGTTGCCCTGAGGAATTTCAGGGTCTCTTTAATAACAGGGGTTATTCTTATTGGGCTCCGCTCTTGTTCTTTCTGACGGCTGAAGGCGATGATCTGTTTCACCAGATCCTGCCCCCGTTGGGCAGCTTGCAGCACGGTCTTCAAATATTGATTGATCGGACTTGCTTCCGGGGTGTCATACAAGGACAGCTCCGTATTAATCATAATAGGCATCAGGATGTTATTGAAATCATGGGCAATGCCGCCGGCCAGGGTCCCCAGGGCCTCCATCTTCTGCTGCTGGAGAAGGTGCTGTTCGAGGATTGTCTCACGGGTCACGTCACGCTCGATGATTGAATAGTTGATGATGTTGCCCGATTGATCCCTTACCGGGGAAATAGTCACATCCAGTTCATAGGAGCTGCCGTCCTTCTTGTCCCGTGTAATGTGACCTCTCCATGACTGGTCACTGCAGAAGGTATCCTCTGCCTTCTTCTTAAACCCTTTATCCCGGACATCCCCTTTCAGGATATCAAAATAATTCTTTCCCAGGACCTCTTGAGGCAGGTAATCATTGATAGTGCCGAACGCCGGGTTGACGTACTGAATCACCCCTGCATCGTCCATTATCACGATAGATTCGCTGGACTGCTCAATAGCGGTGATCAGCCGCAATCGCTCTTCTACGGCCTCTTCAATGGCCGCCCCTAACCGCATATGTTCCTCTTTGGCGTGGACGCGCTCACTGATGTCGTGCACGAGGCTGACTACCCCGCTTCTCTTCCCCGAGTCATCAACCATCTCGCTGACGGTAATCTCTGCCGGGAAGATACTGCCGTCTTTTCGCCTCATTGGATATTCAGTATGGTATACCCCCCCTGCATCGAGGACGGGGAAAAGCCTCCTGCCGAGCTCCTCGTACATGTTCCCATTGACATACAGGAATTCGGTATGACGGCCTACTACCTCTTCCTCGGTATATCCGAACATTCTTTCGACGGCCTTGTTGCAGGTAACGATGGTGCGGCTCACAGGCTCCACCACGAAAACCGCATCGACGAGGCTGGCCATGGTCTTTTCTAACACTGCCTTGGTTTTTCTCAGCTCATCCTCAGCCTCCCGGCGCTCGGCCATTTCGTCCTGCAATGCCTCAACGACTCCCTTGAGTTCCGCGGTTCGTTCCTCAACCCGTCTCTCTAACTCATCATGGGCCTTTCGTAATGCCTCCTCCGCCCGTTTGCGCTCGGTGATGTCGCGGGCAACGTGCACGGAGCCGATGAGCCGGCCCTGCGCATCGTGTAAAGGCGTTGTGCTTACCAGGAAGTCGCCCTCGAGGCGGGGTTCGTGTATTTCGGCGATATGCTGTTGGCCGCTCTGGCAGGTGAGGGCGTGCGGGCAGAGCGCCGGCGGCTGGGACCCCCCGTGGACGGCCTCATAGCACTTCAGCCCGATGCACTGTTCGGATGTCAGATGCAAACGGTCCGCCATCGCCTTGTTCGCGCGGACAATCCGATATTCATTGTCCAAGATCGTTACCAGGTCCGGGACGGCGTCGAATGTCCGTTCCCATTCTTCCTTGGCCCGCAGGATCGCCTCTTCGGCTCGCTTCCGTTCGGTGATGTCATGGACCATCCCGATGGAGCGGATGATCCGGCCGGTGGCGTCGCGGATGTGCTGACAACGTTCGTGGACCACGCGCATTTCGCCTGTGTCCTTCCGCGCCACCCGGTGCTCGATCTCGTAGGCATCCCTTCCCTCTCGCAGCGAGCCTGAATATGCGTCATCCACCGCTGCGCGATCCTCGGGGGGCACGGCTTCGAGAAAGGCTTCGTACGTCGCGCCGAACTCCTGCGGCTCAAGACCGAAGATTCGGTATACCTCATCCGACCAGGATAGGCGGTTGTTCACGAGATCGAGCTCCCAGCTGCCGAGATGGGCAATCTCCTGTGCCTTGGTGAGCCGCTTCTCGCTCTCCCGCAGCGCCTCCTCGGCCTGCGCATGTGCGGCGCGCAGCCTGAGCGCCATTATCCCATGGGCAAGGTCGTCGGCCAATTCGGAAAGCAACTTCACCTCATCTTCCGAGAATGGATCGGGTTCTTTTGAATAGATATTTATGGCGCCGAACGCCTTGTTGTCGGCCATGAGAGGAAGGACGATTGACGATGCGTACCCTCGTTTTATCGCCTGCTCGCGCCAGGGCGCGAATGTGGGATCGGTGAGCATATTTCTGCACATACCCACCTTCCCGGTGCGGATGGCGGTGCCCGTGGGGCCGCGCCCGCGCTCGGTGTCGGCCCAGGTAATATGCAATGTTTCCAAATACCCTGCTTCAAAACCGGCATGGGCTACGGGTCTGACGGTCTTGCCCTCATCCTCCTCGGCAAATCCTATCCACACCATCTTGTGGCCGCAGTCTTCTACGACAATCTTGCATACTTCCTGCAAGTACTCGGATTCATCGCTGGCGCGCGTCATTGCCTTACTGCTATTGCTCAGCGCCGTGAGTGTCCGGTTCAGCCTGCGGAGTTCTTCCTCCCTTTTCTTGCGTTCGGTGATGTCCAGGAAGGTGGTCACGACTGACTGCACCTGGCTCGTCCGGGGATCGAGGATCGGCTCCGTGTTGGCCAGAATCCACCGATACGCGCCGTCAGCCGGATGGAACACGCCTATCACCCTGCCTTGAACGGCAATGCCGGTGCGCAGGGCCAGCATAGAGGGGTAGTCATCGCCCCCGAAGCGCGAGCCGTCCTCGCGGATGGCGTGCCAGCGGGGGTCCAGCAAGATCCGTCCCTCGATCTGTTCCTGTGTCAAGCCGAGAATCTCGCAGGCAGCGGCATTGGCGCCCAGGATGGTGCCCTCCCGATCCTGCACAATTACACCGCCGGAGATGGCCTCGTAGAGCCCGCGATAGCGCTCCTCGCTGCTGCGCAGCGCTTCCTCGGCCCGTTTGTGCTCGGTGATGTCCAAGCCATAGATCCGTAGCCGCTTGCCTTCGAAAACGGGACTAATGGTCTGATGGTACCAGAATTCACCTATCTTCAACTCCCGCGTATGGGATGTTTTTCCTTTTTGCTCAAAAATTTTAGCTGTCGCCTCCAAATCCTTAAGCCAGGGATGCTGGAGCCCCCTGGTCCGGAGGTCCGGGAACAATTGCTTGGTTGCGGGATTGAGATAATGGAGTTGCCCGGTTAAATCTACCTCAGCTACGGGATTTGGGTTGAGCTCAGGAAAAGAAGCAAGGGGAGCAAGCCTTTCCTCCATCTGTTTTTGCACTATTACATCTCTATCAGGCGTGCTTGGAGAGCGCTCTTTCCGCCTCCTTTCGGCGGAGGATTGAGAGGCGGTCTTCTTCTTTTTGTTTGCCTTGGCTGCCATGCTTATCCCTCCTCCCCGACACCCTTCTTAGTCGTCGGGGCTTGTTGAACCTCTTCTCAGAGACCAATGGTCCGTCATGACCTCTCTACCCCTGCGCAGGGGGTCATCCTCGTCAGTTTCCGTGAGCAAGAGACCCCCCTCATTCTTACTTGTGCTCAAGCTCTCTGGAATTGAGTGCTGGAAGGGGAAGGGTACAGTACCAACTTTAATGGAGTATTCCCCCGTATGTCAATCAAAATTGTCCTGTTTGGCAGGACCGTGTCCTGCTGAGCAGGACGAAAGTGAAGGTTTCTTTGCCTGCCTTTTTTCTCCCCAAATAGCTAATGCATTGAATTCAAAGGTAAAATAAGTTTTCGGCCCGATTGGCATGAAACTTGTTATATAACCCAAAAGGAGGGCATATCCATGGAAGAACCTTTTACGCTGCACCTGGATGACAAGCCGGTGAGATTCACTCCTGACGGCAAGATCTCCATCATCGATGCCATCGGGGCAACAACGCAATCAAATCATGCACGCGCCATATGGGAGAGCTTGAAGGTGGACCATCCCGAAGTCCTCACCTATTGTGAAGATTACCCTTTTCAAGGGAAACCCCCTCTGCCGGTGGCAGATAGCGCAGGATGGGAGATGATCATGATGTTGCTATTGTGTGATTTATCTGGCGATGACCTGGAAAAACCACTGTACTGCGCTGCGGCTGGCTGAGCAGTGGTAATAGTAGAAGGGGGTGTAGTATGAAAGACAAGGTCAACTTCGATTCTGTTAGCGAGGCACGCAGAGGGTTTATCAAACAGAGCGGAATGTTGATAGCCGCGGCTGCCATGATGCAACCTTTCGGTTTACTCGCGGCAACAGCGCAAGCGAAGCCCGAGAAGAAAGCCGAAGACGGCAAAGAGATTTCCCCTGCTGAAGACCTGATGCGCGAGCATGGTATCCTTTCCCGGCTGTTGCTCATCTACGAGGAGGTCATTGCACGCCTGAACAGCGGAAGGGAATTCCCCGTGGAAGTCCTTGTCGATGCCGCAGGTCTTATTCGGCGGTTCGTCGAAGACTACCATGAAAAGCTTGAGGAGAACTACCTCTTCCCTCGATTTAAGAAGGCGGGAAAACTCGTTGATCTTGTAAAGGTGTTATTGCAGCAGCATCAGGCTGGACGCCGTCTCACGGATCGTATCAGGGGCCTTGCCACTGCCTCGGCTATCAAAAATCCCGCGAAAAAAAGACGGCTGGCGCGCTATATGAGCTTGTTCATTCGCATGTACCGGCCTCACAAGGCGCGGGAAGATACCGCGTTGTTCCCGGCTTTCCGTTCTATCGTTTCACCGAAAGAATATGCCTCCTTAGGCGAGGCATTTGAGGATCAAGAAGAAAAACTTTTTGGCAAGGGCGGCTTCGAACACGTCGTGAGCGAGGTGGAGAGATTGGAAAAGGCCATGGGCATGTACGAGCTGTCTCAGTTTACGGCAAGCATATAATTGACACACGCAGCATAGAAAAATCAGCTAGAGAGGTGAAGTGATAGAATATATAGTGGTGTGTCTGGTGGCCCTCTTCGTATCGGGCTTAACCCTCTTTTCCGGCTTTGGCTTGGGCACGCTGCTCATGCCGGCCTTTGCCATGTTCTTTCCGGTGCCGACGGCGATAGCTGCCACAGCCGTGGTGCACCTGGGCAACAACCTGTTCAAGCTTGCCCTGGTGGGGCGCAAGGCGAATTGGTCGGTGGTGGTAAGGTTTGCCCTGCCGGGCGCGGCTGCCGCCATGGCCGGGGCTGCGCTGTTGAACGTATTTGCCGGGCTGCCGCCCCTGTGGTCGTATCAGCTGGGCGCTCGCAGGCACGAGATCGCGGCAATCGAGCTGGTGATCGGGGCGTTGATCGTCGGGTTTGCCATCCTGGATCTCCTGCCGCGTTTCAACAAGCTGAGCTTTAACCGCAGGTATCTGCCGCTGGGAGGCATGATTTCCGGCTTCTTCGGCGGGCTATCCGGCCTCCAGGGGGCGCTGCGCTCCGCCTTCTTGATCAAGGCCGGATTGGACAAGGAATCATTCATCGGCACCGGCATTGTATCGGCAATCATCGTGGATGCGGCCCGTCTGCTGGTCTATGGACTCGGCTTCTATGCCGGCAGCCTTTCCCACATCGCCCCGGGCATGAGGGGGCTCATCCTCGCCGCTACCCTGGCCGCTTTCGTGGGATCTTTTACCGGCACCTGGCTGATGAAAAAAATCACCCTGCACGCCATCCAAATCATCGTCGGGGTGATGCTGATCGTGGTGGGCGCAGGTATGGCAGGCGGGCTCTTCTGACCAGAGAGACCGAAAGGGCGCTATTTTATCTCCTATGACCCCTGAAGACGTGCTACATCTACATTAAAGTAGGATATAATAGCACCCGGTATGAGAACGAACCATTCGCAAAGAAACCGCAATCACCGGCAGATCTGCTTCCCGGCCCGGCTCAAGGAGGAAGGGGAGATTGTCCTGGAGGGGAACCTCTTTTCCGCCCTGGGCAAACGGGAGCCCTTTCCGGGTGAGATCATTACCGTCCAGGATGCGGCGGGCAAGGCGTTCAGGGGGAGGATCATTGAGCTCAAGGAGGACCAGGCGCGCGTCTTCATCTTTGAGGAGATGACGGGGCCGACTGAGCCCCCCTTTGACCTCTTCCTGTTTCAGGCCCTGCCGGAAAAGGAGCGGATGGAGCTCATCATCCAAAAGGCCACAGAGCTGGGGGTAAGCTGCATCTGCCCCTTTAAATCAAGACACTCTATCTCCCTTGAAGAGCGGGAAGCGACCCAGCCGAAGACCCACCGCTGGCAGCAGATCGCCCTCAAGGCGGCCAAGCAATGCCGGAGGGCCTCGGTGCCTGATGTGCTCCCTTATTGCTCCTTTGCGCAGGCGCTGGAAATAGCTCGCGAACTCGATTTTAAGATCATCCTCTGGGAAAAAGAAGGGACGAGGCTCGCCTCTCTGATAAGAAATATGCCGCCGCCTCGCAGCGTAGCCATGATAATCGGGCCGGAAGGGGGGTGGGCAGAGGAGGAGATACAGCAGGCTCTGCAAGAGGGCTTTTGTGCCGCCGGCCTGGGGGGGAGGATACTGCGGACCGAGACGGCTGCCATCGCTGCCTGCGCTATCCTGCAGTACGAGTGGGGCGGGCTTTGATAAGCGCGAGCAGCAGCTCTTTTGCCTCTTGCACCCGCTTCTTGATC
>Ga0154787_1100_pt2 | contig 12972 bp, 12 predicted proteins | sample Rifle2008BG16ft_FD_105795 | JGI IMG/M metagenome (GOLD analysis project Ga0154787, IMG submission 105795) | Deltaproteobacteria bacterium RBG_16_54_11 | reverse complement strand
CGCAGACCATCGTGATCCGTGGGGCTGTACGTATATATGCCGTGGCACGCCTTAAATCCCTTGGTCGCCTCCAGGGCATCCCTGAATCGAGCCCTGGTGACCTTGCCCTGACACCGCTTCAAGGCATCGTAGACAAGCCAGGTGGCGTCATGGGCATGACCGGCTATCTGATCAGCCCCGATCTTATAGCGCGCCTTCATCCGCTTGTCGAAATCGATGACGATGGGGCGTATGGGGTCGTTCTTATCGAGCTGATCGGGGACCACAGGTTTTCCCGCCGCGAACTCCACCCCCTCCATGGCCGCGCCCCCAAGGGCGATGATAAAGCCGAAGCCGAAGGCGTGGGTCCCGATGACCGGGGTCTTTATACCGAGAGCGCGCATATTCTTGACGATGATGGGACCGGGAGGACCGCCGGTGCATGCGTAGAGGCAATCCACCTTTTCTTTCTCGATGATGGGTTTGAGCTTAATTAGCTGCGGGGTCATGTCGATATCGCTCGGGGCATGGGTCTCAGAGGAGATGATGACCTTGATCCCCTTGTCCGCGCCGATGCGCTTGAAGTTTTCGGCCAGGCTCTGGGCCAGGGGCCAATTACCCGCGAAGACCAGGGCCGTCTTGTACCCCCGGGCCAGACACAGATCCACCAACCGTTGGGAGACGACGACGTCGCTCTGGGCGATGTTAAAGGACCACCGCTGCTTAAGACCCCGCACCATGGGGTTGGAGGGACAGAAGATGATGTTGGTGATCCCTTCCCGCTCGGCGATAGCCCTGGTGGTGGCCTGGAGCGGGTCCTCAAAGGGCCCCACTACTGCCAGGATATCCTTTGCACGGGCGAACGTGGTCATGGCGGCCGCGGCCCTGCCCAGATCGAAGCCGTTGTCCACGATGACGAGCTCCAGGGGGTGCCCATCAATCCCACCCTGTGCGTTGATCCGCTCCACCTCCATCGCCATGGCCATCTTGACGGTCTTGGTTATCTCCGCCCACGGACCGGTCAATTCGAGGTTCACCCCGATCTTATAGGGGGCCTTTCCCGCCGCTTGGGCAAGGACGGGCCCTGCCAGCAAGAGGGCGGCTACCATGGTTAGTACTGCGAACTTTCTGAATCCCTTCATATGGAGACCTCCTTCTGTATGTTATACCCTAAACGCCTGTACGATCTCAAGTCCCGCCGTAAAGAGGGTGCGACTCCTCTTCCCCCGCATCCTTCCGTTTGAACCGGTCCATCATCGCCAAGACATTGCAGAACAACCGGCCGGTCCAGGCAGGGCCGGACCTTCTCGCATTGGGGTTGACAAAGCAGAAATGCCTGCATTTAATCTTTTGCAGGGCCTGTTCAAAACCCCTGATGTCCGTAACCCCATTGCCAGGGGGAAAATAGTCCGGGATGAAATAGCCCAATGATGAATAGGTCTGATTATACTTGGAGCTATGCGCGCGGTAAAAATCCCTGAAGTGCGTTCTATCGTGCGTAATGCCATATTTTTGCGGGTCCATATGCCAGGGAGACCCCGGCTCAATCTCTATGGAGAGGACCCGGATACAGCGGACGTTCTTGAATCTTCGCTTGATGAACCTTTTGAGTCTGATCGTTTCTTGTAAATCGTCGGGGGTCTCCCCGGGGATGCCATAGGTAAAAAAGACCTCGCTGTTTACCCCCAACTCCTGCAGATACCGCAGGCAACCCAGGAGCTCTTCATTGGAATAAGAGCAGTGCTTGTGCAACCGCCTCAGCCGCTCCGAGCCGGTGTCCGGGGAGATGCATAAAAACGACTCCTCATGGGGGAAGGTAGCATGGAACGCATCCATGAACGGCTTGGTCGGCAGGCCGTGGCACTCGAAGACCATCTCGCACTGTATGTTGTTCTCTCTTATCTTGGCAAAGAGCTCTATGAAAAAATCGTGGTTGTCGGGGTAGGGATCAAAGACCACGTACATCGTCTCGTAGCCATAGGACAATGCCTCTTGGATCGATTCCAGTATCTTGTCCATGGACCGATAGATGGGTTTCGTGCGCCTGGTGATGAACCGCTGGGAGAGGACGCTGCCGGCGCACCAGGTGCACGTCATGGGACATCCCCTGCCGATTGCCAGCGGAAAGGTCTTGGAACCGATGGAAAGCTTTTGGAAATTGGCTTCCTTGGAAAAACTCTTCTTCCACATAAAGGGGTGGCCGAAGTAATCGACATAGGTCTTGTAGTTTTTAAGGAGGGGGAGGTTGGTAAAACGCAGGGCATTGAGATCCGCCTCTGTGGCGCAATAAAAGGCCTCGTTCTCCACGATCCGGCCATCCGAGCGCCAGGTCAAGTTCGGCACCTTGTGTAAGGCACGTTCCTGCTTCGTCACCTGCTCAACCAACCTCAGCAGGGGCTCTTCCGCATCTCCTTGGATAACGGCGTCAAGGCACGGAAAGTCTTCAAGGATCTCCTGATGATAATAGCTTGCGGTAAATCCCCCCGCGCAAATAAAGATATCCGGATACGCGGCCTTGATCGCCTCGGCAACCTTGATGACATCATAGGCCTGGTAGTGCCAATGGAGGGAGAGGGCGCAAACAGCAGGACGGGTCTTTCCTATATAAGCGATGAGATCGAATGCGTGATCCTCGATCCACTCGATGCCGAGGTGCACGATTTGCGCCGAATAGCCGTGCCGATCGAGATTATCCGCCAAGGCAAACATACCCATCGGCAGGTAATTGATCCAGATATAATCACCGAGAGGTTTGTACCAATTATCAAACTTCGGGGCATGAACGAGCAAGCAATCAAGACGTTTCTTATCCATCTTTTTTCCTCCGGCCTTTCTGGTTTTAGCCTTCATACCGTTTAACACCCCTTTCCCTGTTCTGCCGCCGCGACGTGCTGCCAGAGCCCCATCTGCTGGAGTGCCTGCCGCAGGGGATCACGGGAGGGTTCGGGCGTGCCCAGCCAGAAGGCATGGACAATGGCCTCTGTGCCGATTGTTTCATCCGTTTTAGAGCCTTTGTCCTGTCCGGCGATCTGTGCGGCGCCATTGATGGTCTTCATCCGAGCGATCTCCAAGAGGGGCGGCGGGACAAAGACCATCAGGCTGTCGAGTACGGAAGCCGCTTCCGGGCTCAAATGGATGCGGCTTACATCCGGGGGCACGTTTTCCGCGAGCGTCCGGCGTTCGATGATGGCCTCGATAAAGCAATCGAATCGCTCGAGAATCGCTTGGCGTTTCGCCTCATCCACTTGTACCGTTTTTTCCGCCCAGCGTTTGCAGTAGCCGCATTCCTCGCACGAGCTATGGTAGCAATCGTGCGTCTTGAAGTGTTTTGCAAAACCGTCAAGGGCGCGATTGTCTATCTGCATCACATCGGAGAAGGAATAGCCGAAGATGTCGGCCATCTCAAGCATCAAGTCGATATTTACCAGCTCAGGCTTAATGAGATATTCCAGATTCGGCGGGTTGTAGGCATTACGGCGAGGAAGGGTCAACAGCTCGACGAAGTTGCCGTCAAAGCGCCGATCCTCATAGGCGCGAACCACCTGCATCATGGTCTCGGTGTTGCGAAATCGTTCGAGGAGCTTGAGGGAATCGATGCCAATTTCCTCGTAGTCGCCGACATCCTCAGGCCGCACCCACCGCGCCTTGAGAAGCTCATCGGGCTGCGCCAGTTTCAAACGCTGGCAGTATACCTGGCAGTGGTCCAGCACAAAACCGCCGCTCACATGGCCGCCCTGGGCCGAATGTGACATCATGTTTATATGGTTCGTGTCGAGATAACACATATAGAGACAGGAAGGGTTGGCGATGACCTCGAGCTTGCAGCGGAGTGCCCGTCGCATCGCCTCCAAGGATGCAAAGTCACGGGTGGCATACTCAGCCACAATGATCTCATCCGCGCCGATATCCTCCCAGTATTTGGCGCGCTTGACATTGGCCACACGCGCCCAACTGGATACCACCACCTTGAACTCCGGAAAATGGCGTTTGAGCCATACCAGTATGATGGGCAGAGTGACGGTCACCTTGTCGGCCCCTGTCGAAGCGACCCATTCGATATGGTCAAACAGGATGCGGTTTCCCTGCCTGGTCATTTCGAGGTTGTCCTGGCAGGCGCCGTTGAGGAGATAGTTAAAGTGGAAGCCTCGTCGCCGCGCTTCGGCGATGAATTCCGCCGCCTGATCCCGATTGACTTTCGGAGCGAGAAAGGAACCGCGCCCCCCGCCAAAGGGATCGTCAGTGATCTGGCCGAAAAGCGTTTCCACGGAAGCGGATTCGCTGCTGAGGCGCTCCAAAAGTGTTTCATCCCAATTGCACGCCACTGAATATTTCATGGGTCAAATCCTCCTGTCATTCTATCCGGTGATGATTGCGAAAACAGGGTGCCTATAGTCACCCCCGTATAAAGGGGGATTATTAAGCAAGCAGTGTGCCAGCAAGCAGGGCTTGTAAGGAGCCAATTTTATTCGGGAAATCGGTAGGGGGTGAAAAAAGATTGTTCCAGATTGGAACAGTTGTTACAGGATGGAACTATGGGCGAGCGGCAGGTTTATCTGCCAATTTCGAGTCCTATGGATTTCTTTCAAAAAAACTTGACATGCACAAATCTTGGTTATATATTTAAGTGATTGCTTAATCACTTAAATATACCGTAGTTGACCTATGAAAATAGAACCTACCGAGATATTTAAAGTGCTGAGCGTGGAAACGCGCGTAAGAATAATCGAGTTGCTTAAAGCCCAGGGGCCTTTAGGCGCCAAGGATATTGCCGCAACCATCGGGATAACGACGGCGGCTGTTTCCCAACACCTCAAGATATTGAAACAAGCAGGTCTTGTCAGAAGCGAGCGGAAAGGATACTGGATACCATATTCAATAGATGAGAAAGCAATGGAACATTGCCGGCAGCTATTAAATGCGGTTTGTACGTGCGGATGCCAAGGAACAGGAAAATTTAGAGAATCCGAATTAGAAAGATCAAGCTTGGAATCCCTGAAAAAGTATGAGGAAGAACTCAGAAAAGAGCTTCGTATTGTCCGACAAAGGTTGCAGAAGATTGAGTCTATGAACAAGTAAGCAATTTTTTTTGTGTATATAGTTAAGTTATTGCTTAAACTCTTAAACAGAAAGGTGGTGATCAAGATGGCGGGAAAAAAGAGCAGCTGCGACTGCGGATGCATTCCGCGCAAACAAAAGAGCGTGAAAGCGGCCAAAAGCAAAAAGAAGGGCAAGAAGTCTCAGTAGGCAGAGCGTCGCCAAGGGGGATGGGGAAGTAGAAAAAATCCCCCTCCCCTTTGGCTATGTGCAGGATTTATCGGAAGGAGGTGTGCCATGATTTTCTGGGTAGTGGCGTTGAGCCATTTTCTCCATGCCATGGGAACAGTAGTATGGATTGGCGGAATCCTGATGACTCTTTTGGTAATAGTACCGGGCTCGAAAGCAGCTTTGGAATCGCCGCCTCTGGTTGGCAAACTGATGAAGGAGATTGCAAAACGCTTCACTCCACTGGCCAACATGAGTATCCTTCTGCTCATTGCGACGGGTATCATCATGTTGTACTATGACAAAAACTATACATCTTTTTTAGATCTGAAAAAAAGTTGGCATGTGATTATTGCTTTAAAACATTTTTTCGTCGCCGCAATGATTATTATCCACTTTTACAGGGGATTGATACTGAATCAAAAAATCGAAAAATCCAGTTCAAAACGAGATGAAATACGATCAACAAGATTAAAGAAGATTTCAATGGACCTTGTCAAAATAAACCTTGTATTGGGAATCATAGTCCTGTTGCTCACTGCCGTCTCGCTATCCGTGTAATCCGTAACGCCATCGGTTTATTCAATGGCGGATAACTACGGGATGATACCGTACTCCTTGAGCCGCCTCCAGAGGGTGTTGCGTCCGATGCCCAGCTCCCGGGCTGTCTCGGCCTGGTTGCCGCCGTGCCGCTCCAGGGCAGAGAGGGTGTGGCGCCGCTCCAGCTCCTTGAGGGTCATCCCCTGGTCAGACCCCGTATCGAGCAGGGGGATACTCAGGGATAGGTCCTGCGCGGTGATGGAGGAGGATTGGCAGAGGATAACGCCCCGCTCCACCGCGTTCTCCAGCTCCCGCACGTTCCCGGGCCAGGGATGGTCGAGCATGGCCTGGGCGGCATCAGGGGCAAAGCCCATGATCTCCTTTTTGGCCCTCTTCCTATAGACATCCAGGAAGTGCTGGGCAAGGGGGATGATGTCGTCGGGCCTCTCCCGCAAAGGGGGGATCACGATCCTGACTACGTTGAGGCGATAGAAGAGGTCGTCGCGGATGATGCCCTGGGCCACCAGGGCGTCGACCTTTTTGTTGGTGGCGGCCACGATGCGGACCTCGACCCTGATGGTCGCCGTGCTCCCCAGCCTCCTCACCTCCCCCTCCTGCAGGGCACGCAGGAGCTTCCCCTGGAGGGGCAGGGGCATGTCAGCGATCTCATCCAAAAAGAGGGTTCCCGTATGGGCCGCCTCAAAGAGCCCCTTGCGCCCCTTGTCCGCGCCGGTGAAGGCGCCCTTTTCATAGCCGAAAAGCTCGCTCTCCAGGAGGGTGTCGGGGAAGGTGCTGCAGTTGATGGGGATGAAGGGGCGATCGCTGCGCAGGCTCCCCCGGTGGATGGCCCGGGCGACGAGCTCCTTGCCCGTGCCGCTCTCCCCCTCGATCAAGACAGTGGCCTCGGTGGGGGCAATCTGGTCTATCTGCGCCAAGACCTCCCTCATCTCCTTGCTGGCGGCGATGATCTGTCCCCTTTCTCCTCGTCCCTGTAACTCCGCCCGCAGGACCTGGACCTCCTTGACCAGGGCCTTGCGCTCCAAGGCCCTGGCTACTTTCAACAGGAGCTCCTCTTCATCAAAGGGTTTGCCGATGTAGTCATATGCCCCGAGCTTCATCGCCTCGACTGCCGAGGCTATGGTCCCGTAGGCGGTGAAGATGAGGACCTCGGCCTGAGGATCAACGGCCTTGATATGGCGCAGGAGCTCTATCCCGTCCATCCCCTCCATCTTCAGATCGGTGAGGAGCATGTCGTACTCCCCCGGCGCCAGCATCTTTATCGCCTCAACCCCCCCGCTCGCCTGCGAGACCCGGTACCCCTCCCTCTTCAAGAGGATGGAGAGGGTCGTCCTCATGGAAGGCTCATCATCCACCACCAGGATGTGACCCTTATGTTTCCGCTCCGTCATCCTTCATCCTGTAGGGGAAGGAAAACGGTGAAGAGGGTCCAGGAGCAAGCGTCGCTTGCCACCTGGATAAAGCCATTGTGGGCCTCCACGATCCTGCTGGCGATGGAGAGCCCGAGCCCGGTCCCCTCGCGCCGCTCCGTGTACAGGGGCTCGAAGATCCGCTCCCTCTGCTCAGGGGGTATGCCCGGTCCCGTGTCCCTGAATGATACCTCGGCCCAGCGCCCATTGCGGCAGGAGGAGACAAGCAGCTCTCCCTCCCCCCCCATGGCCTGGGCTCCGTTGAGGGCGATGTTCCAAAAGACCTGCTCCAGCTGCTCGGGGTCGCAGGGGATCTCCTTGATCTGCGGGTCCAGGCGATAGGTGATGCGCACCCGCTGAAACGCCTCCCCCCTCTTTGCCCCCTCCAGGGTCCGCTGCAGGATGGGGTGTAAAGGGTTCATCCTGATCCTGGGCAAAGGGTCCTTGGAGAAGTCGAGGAAATCGGCCAGGAAGCGGTCCAGCCTGGCAGACTCCCGCTTCATCACCCCAATCAACTCCTCCTGCTCCCCCCCCGTGGCATCGGGGAGGAGTTTGGCAGCGGTCACCAGGGAGCCCAGGGGGTTGCGGATCTCGTGGGCCAGGCCGGCGGAGAACTCCCCGAGCCTCGCCAGGCGGTTCATCCTCTGCAAGGCCTCGGTCCTCTCCCGGACCTTTTGCTCCAGCTCCTCCACCATCTGCGCCTTTTGGGCCGCCATCATGGCCCGCCAGTCCGCCCACATCCAGACCAGGGCCAGGACCCCAAAGGCCGCCATCACGAGTATGGCATTCCTGATCTCGCGGGCCTCAAATCCCGCGGTCCAGGCGATGACCTCATGGTAGGGGACGCTGGAAAGGAGGTAGGTGCCGTCCTTCAAGGGGAGGCAGACCCAGTATTGATCACCCAGGCGAAACCCCCCAGGGCCGGCGGGAAGGGAAGCAAGGATTGAATCGCTCATGGATTGCGGCAGGGGATCGGTCTTTCCCAGGGGGCGGAGCTCCCTCTCCGGCGTCACGCGATAGAGGGGGCCGGGAAAGGCCTGCTTGCCATCGGCCATCTCCTGCAGCTCGACCAATCGCCCTTGTGTAAAGCCCTGCTCTGCCCTGGCCCGCAGCTCCCAGATGCTGCTGCGGGCAAGGAGCACCACCACGATACAGATAAAGACCATCAAGGCGAGAAACCGTAAGGCCCTCTTGAAAGACATGCTGTATGCGTACCCTTCTTCTCGGCGGGATTATCCTAACATACCAGCAAAGGTGGATGGGTTCAATGGGGGATGAAACCCCCCGGGAAGAGGGGTCATGGTCTTGATGCCTCAGGCCACTGTGCCGGGCGTCCTGACTGGGAAAAGGTCCGGATATACCGCTTGCCAAATTCTGACAATTGGGTAATATTAATGGTCACAAGGGGGTTTCGGAAGGAACCCCTTATTCCAAGAAATACCATAGTGAGGAGGACCATAGATGCTTGAAGGAAAGACCTTCATGGAGATATTTCAGATCGGCGGTTTCACCATGTATATCCTCGTGCTCTGCTCTTTTTTGTCCATAACCATCCTTTTAGAAAGGCTACTCTATTACCGGAAGCTATCCAAGACCAAGAGAGCGGAGTTTATGGCAGGCATAGCCAGGGCGGTAAAAAGCGGCAATATCGACAAGGCGATAGACACCTGCAAGGATACGCTTGCCCCTTTCGCCGCCGTGATCTGTTCCGGGCTTGAGCGCTTTCGCCAGCGTGACAAGGAGATATCCAATGCGATGGAACGGGAGATCACCATCGAGACCGCAAAATTGGAGCGCTTCACCGGCATCGTGGGGACCATCGGGAACACGGCGGTCTATATCGGGCTCTTTGGGACGGTGCTGGGGATCATCAGGGCGTTCCATGACATTGCCGCGGCCGGGGCCGGCGGGATGAGCATCGTGATCGGAGGGGTTGCCGAGGCATTGATCTGCACGGCAACAGGGCTTTTTGTCGCCATCCCTGCGGTTATCGCCTTCAATTATTTTGCCAAGAGGGTAGAATCGTTCATCATCGACATGGAATTGAGCGCCTCCGAATTGTCCGACATGATCGGCAGGAAGTAACATGAGGAGAAGGACAAAAACACCCCAATTGATGGCGGAGATCAACATCACCCCATTTACCGATGTCGTCTTGGTCCTCTTGATCATCTTCATGATAGCCACCCCCTTCATCTATCAATCGAGCATGAAGGTACAGCTGCCGCAGGCAACAAAATCCGCAGAGACGTCCCGGGATGTCATCATCACCATCGATGCCGAGGGTGAGGTCTTTCTTGAGGATGCGAGGATCGACCTGGATGCCTTAAAGGATAAACTGAAGGCAATGGTGCAGAATAGCCCCGACGTCTCCGTGATTATCAACGGGGATAAAAATGTCAGGTATGACTCTGTGATCCAGGTGATGGATGTCCTGACACAGGCAGGCGTGGAGAACCCCGGTTTAGGGGTCGAGCTCAAGAGATGAGAGAATTGGGGGCGGAAGCCGAGGCATCCGCCTGCGGAGGCTGCAATTCCCCATTGGGTAAACATCCCGATTAAATTTCAGCTCCTATGAGAAAGCGTGCTCGAAGCACTGATAAGAGCGGCTTGCCGCGGGCAGGGGCCATCTCCCTGGTGCTCCATATTGCCCTCGTCATCGCCCTGGGCTTGAGCGCGAGGCTCGTGATTACCAAGATGGTGCCCTCTGTTTACCGGGTCGCCATCATGCCTTTTTCCCCCCCGGGAGACGGCCTTCCCAAGGGCGGCCCCGGCCTGACGACCCCTCCTACAATCCCGCCTGTACCGCCGGCAGCTGAGAAGCCGAAGCCCGAGGAGAGCAAGAAGCCGGAGAAGGTCGTTGCCGTTGCTCAGCCGGAGCAGAAGAAACCGGAACAAAAGACGGAAAAGCCCGCCACAGCAGCGGTCTCTCTCGCTCCTAAAAAACAGAAAACGCCTGATATCAAAAAAGATGAGCAGCTTGCCAAGGAGGAGGAATCCGATAGATCCCTGCAGGAGGCCATTGAGGAGATTCATAGAAAGGTAGCCATCGAGGAGATTCAAAAAAAGGTGGCCGAACGAGAGGGGGCAGGGCAAGGAGCGGCTGAGGGAGGGAAGGCAAGCAGCCCGGCCCAGGGGCCGATTGTTGCCACTACCGGGGGCGGCGCGGGTTCCGGCATTGGCTCAGGCACGGGGACGGGGTCCGGCGGGGGCACGCTGGAACAAGTGCACGCGGGTCTGGTAGAGAAGAAAATAAAACAAGAATGGGCCCTGCCGCAAAACTTTCCCAAGGGGAAGAGCCAGCTGGAAGCCATCATCGTTATTATCATAGAAAGGGATGGGCGGGTGCAAAAGGCGTGGTTTGAAAAAAAATCGGGCAATGCCGCGTATGACCAGATGGCGATGCGCGCGATTAAAAAGGCTGAACCGTTGCCGCCTTTTCTTAAGGGGATGACCGAAAACACGACTGCGGTTGGCATCCGCTTCGGACCCGACTGAATACCATCTCACCGGCGTGTCTTTCGGTAGCGGAATGCCCTTTTCGCCTTCTTGATAAGGCGATCTTGCCGCTCGGCACGCCACGCAATTTTGCCCTAGCAATTTAAGATATTCTATGCTATATTAGTACAGCCAAATACAACCTCTCAGCTTTCCCATTATCTTCAACTACATAAAAATGGCCGATTGCCGAGCAGGACGGAACGGCCGAATACTATCTTAATACAACAAAGGAGCACTATGAACACTATGCAACACAAAAGATTTGACGATTTGAATTTATCTAAGGAGCTGCAACACGCAGTGGCAGACATGGGATTCGAGGACCTCACACCGATTCAATCCGGGGCGATCCCTCTTATCCTTGACGGCAAGGACATTATCGGACAGGCACGGACGGGCACGGGGAAAACTCTTGCCTTCGGCATCCCCATGCTTGAGCTGCTCGCGCCGCGGGGCAGGAGGCTGGAGGCCCTCGTCCTCTGCCCCACGAGGGAGCTCGCCGTGCAGGTTTCCGAGGAATTGAAGAGGCTGGCGAGATACAAGACGGATGCGCACATAGTCCCTGTTTACGGGGGACAGCCCATACAGCGGCAGCTCAACAGCCTGAAGAGAGGTGCGCGCATCGTCGTCGGGACGCCGGGACGCATTATGGACCATATGAACCGGGGCACGCTGATATTCGATGAGCTCACGATGGTGGTGCTCGATGAGGCGGATAGGATGCTCGATATGGGATTCGTGGATGACATGAAGACGATCCTGTGGGCCATGCCGGAAGACCGGCAGACCCTCCTCTTCTCGGCGACAATACCCCGCTCGATTATGGACCTCACGAGGAAATTTCAGAGAGATCCGCAGGTAGTCAATGTAGCCGGAGAGCAGCTGACGGTCCCCGAGGTGGAACAGGCATACTTCGAGGTGAAACCGTGGATGAAGCTCGACGTACTGTGCCGTCTTATCGATACGTACAGCCCGACCTCCTCCCTGGTTTTTTGCAATACCAAGCGGCGGGTAGACAAGACCGTCAAGGACCTGCAAATCAGGGGCTATCGCGCCGGCAGTCTGCATGGCGACCTGACGCAGTCCCGCCGCGACAATGCCATGCTGAAGTTCCGCACGGGGCAGTCGAGAATACTCGTGGCGACCGACGTGGCCGCCCGGGGCCTGGATGTGGACGGCATAGAGGCGGTTATCAATTACGACCTGCCCCAGGATGATCAGCATTATATCCACCGGATCGGGAGGACGGCGCGAATGGGGAAAAGCGGTCGCGCTTTTACCCTTGTCGTTCCCCAGGAGCTTGAAAGGCTGCGGGAGATACAGTACTGCGCCAAGACGCGGATACCCCGCCGCTCAACCTCCTCTCTCCCGGGGCAGCAAAAGGTGAAAAGCAGCGGCGCTGCCTTCAAGACCGGGGGCCAGGCACAGGCACGGCGCCGGCACACCAATTGAGCTCTTTGACGAAGGGGCACAAAGCGCAGCGCAGTATCGAGCTAAGAAGGATGTGAGTCTTCGGGGTATTCCGGGGGCGGGATGATAGGTATCCCGCCCCCGGAATGATACGGTTAGCGTCCCAACTTTTTCGATTTACAAATGAAGATGTGATACCATGAAAAAGGCTGCACGCCCCTTTGGGTTATAATGGGTCTTGAGGACCAGTCCCGCCTTTGGAGCGGCAGCACGGTGCCCATCCTGTGAGGATGGCACACAACCTGTTCGACATACACCTTGACATTTTACCGAAGTGCATATAATGTGCTACAATGTGGGAGTAGGGGAATGTCAAAAATAAGGATTCTTTGGAACAAAATCCCTGAGCAGCTCAGACACCTGCTGGCGCTCCTCGTTATCATAGCGGCCGGTTATATCCTGGTTCGATGGATATTGGTGCCTGCCGACTTCGGCTATTTGGGCCACTATCGGGCCTCTTCGATCACAACGAACCTTCAGAAGCCAATCAGATACGCGGGCGCCGAGGCCTGTGAGGAGTGCCACAACCAGGTAGGTGCTACCTTGAAGCAGGGATATCATCGGGGTGTCGCCTGCGAGGCATGTCATGGACCTGCCTCAGCGCATAGTGAAGACCCTGAGAATATCAAGCCAGCGGTGACGCGAACGAGAACGCTCTGCCTGCTCTGCCACGAGTATCTCCCTACCCGGCCCACCGGTTTCCCGCAGGTCGTAGCCGAATCCCACAACCCGTCGAAGCCGTGTGTTTCCTGCCACAGTTCGCACGACCCGAAACCGCCGCAGCCTTTGAAAA
>Ga0154787_1073_pt1 | contig 13333 bp, 16 predicted proteins | sample Rifle2008BG16ft_FD_105795 | JGI IMG/M metagenome (GOLD analysis project Ga0154787, IMG submission 105795) | Deltaproteobacteria bacterium RBG_16_54_11 | reverse complement strand
CGGCGATCAGGGCCGCTGCCTTCTCTCCTGAGAGCAGCATGCCCACGAAGATAGGCCCCATCCGATAGGCCCCGAAGGATGCGTTGGCGGACATGCCCGCCACAAAGACGCCGGGGAAGACCTCTTTGGTGTTCTCCAGGGTGCTCGACTCCGCCTTCTCCGCCCAGAGGGACCTCTCCCCCATGACCCTTCCCGTGGGGGTGAGCAAAGCGGCGTCCACCTTGCGCTCGATGACCTTGACCACCTCCGTCGCGTGCCCGGTAGCATCGATGACGTACTTACTTCGCATGGTCAAGGGATCGACGTGCAGCGCAGCCATCTCGACCGCCGTCCAATTCAAAACGAGCCCTACAACTCTTTCCTTACGCACCACCACATCCTCCACGCTCATCAAGTTGAATATCTTAACGCCTGCCTGTGCGGTCTTGGAGCAGAGGGTTGAGATGGACTCGACGGCATCGGCGGTATAATACCCCTCGCGGTAGAGCTCACTCCTGATGCCGAACTCATCGAGGATCCTCTTGCTTTCCTCCTGCACCACGATCTCATTGAACATCATCCCCCCGCCCCACATCCCGCCGCCGACGCTCAGCTTCCGCTCGAAGAGGGAGACCTTATAGCCTGACTTGACCAGATAGTACGCCGCTACCAGCCCTGCAGGGCCTCCCCCGACAACGGCGACGTCTACCTCGAGGGATGCAGTGAACTTCCGCAGAAACCTCTCGATGATTGCCCGGGAAATGATCACCTCGTCTAGCGCCATACCATCAACCCTCCTTTAGATGAAAATCCCAAATGAAAAGCCGTATATCCCATGATGGAAGATACGGCCTGTTACGTAAATTTCTGCCGCTTTCCTTCGCTGGAATTACCCATACAGGTTCACAGGGTCATCCCCTAAACGGGATTTCTCAGCCCTTGCGAGCTCCCCTAGCGACCGCTATTCAGTTGTTATGAGTATAGTATAAGCCCCCCGGCGAGGATGTCAACGAGAAACTGCCCTTAAACGAGAAGGCAACATTCAAGGCCAAAAGAAGCGCGATAGCATTTACCCAAGTTCTATTTGCCACGTAGCTTATTGTTCGGCAACGGGATAAGCGATCATTATCACCCCAATTCCCATTCCTCTCGCAATACTTTTTTAATTTCACGAGCGCCGTGCACAACGGCAAGTATCTCAATAGTATCATTATCGGTAAGCCTATAAACAATCCGATACTTTCTGTACATAACTTCTCTAAAGCCGTACCTTTCAAGCTCTGGCACTATACGACCACACAGTGGCATCATCTCAAGTTTTTCGGTTGCTTTGATAAGAGATTGTATGAACCGGGTTGCGTATGTTTTGGAATCTCTGGCAATATACTCATGAATTGCTTGCAAGTGAACGATGGACTTTTCCGTCCATTTTATTTTGCCCATTGTTCAACTCTTTTGAGGAGTTCCTCGGTGGTCAGCAGTCTTCCTTCTTCAGCGTCTTTTAGACCATCCAGAACTTGAGCAATAAAGTTTATTTCGTACATTATGTCCTCAAGAGAGCACTCATCAGGCAAGCGTTTTATCGTTTCAATTGAGGCTTCTTTGATTGCAACCATTGGAATACCTCCTTTCCTCAAGGAAATTATATCACAATTAAGATATTACTCAATATCCCGTGCCCTTAAATCTTGACATTTTCTCCTTATTCTAAGATAATCACCCGGAAAGGCCAAGGTATGCTGAAAAACAGGGAGATCATACTGGGCGTGAGCGGAGGGATCGCCGCCTACAAGTCCGTGGAGCTCCTCCGCGAGATGACCAAGAAGGGGGCGAACGTCCATGTGGTGATGACCAAAAATGCCCAGCAGTTCGTAACTCCCCTCACCTTTCAGACCCTCTCGGGCAACCCCGTGCTCCGTGATATGTTCCAGCTCTTGGAGGGATCTAAAATCGGCCACGTGGCCTTGGCCGATATCGCCGATCTCATGGTGATCTGCCCCGCCACGGCAAATATTATGGGCAAGATAGCCAACGGCATCGCCGATGATTTCCTCACCACCATGGTCATGACCACCAAGGTACCGGTGCTCTTGTCACCCTCTATGAACGTGAATATGTGGCAGAGTAGCTTTGTGCAAAATAACGTGGAGCGGCTCAAGGCCCACGGGTATCAGTTCGTAGATCCAATAGAAGGCGATCTGGCCTGCGGGAGCATCGGCAAGGGAAAGTTGGCCGATATCGAAGAGATCATCGAAAAGATCGAGGATATCTTTACCAAAAAAGACCTTTTCAATCAGCGCATCTTGATTACGGCAGGCCCCACGTTGGAGCCGATCGATCCGGTCAGGTATATCACCAACCGCTCCAGCGGGAAGATGGGATTCGCCCTGGCAAAGATGGCCCGCAGGAGGGGGGCGGAGGTAACCTTGATTACCGGGCCACATTCCCTCTCGCTCCCTCGAAGGGATATTCCTCAAATCATGGTCAGCGATGCCCGGGAGATGCACGAAGCGGTCATGCACTATTTTGAAGATAGCCACATAGTCATCATGGCTGCGGCAGTGGCCGATTTCCGTCCCCGAGATATCCTCACGGAAAAGATCACCAAGAGAAAAAACGGGGCCTATCTCTTAGAGATGGAGAAGAATCCCGACATCCTCAAAGAATTGGGAGAAAAAAAGAGCAACCACATCCTCGTGGGCTTCGCCGCCGAGACCAGTGAGCTCATGGAGAATGCGGAGGTAAAATTAAAGGAGAAAAACCTCGATCTGATCGTGGCCAACGACGTCACGCAGCCGGGGGCGGGGTTTGGGGTGGATACCAATATCGTCAAGATCTTAGACGCCGCCGGGAAGGTTAAAAAAGTCCCCCTCCTGAGCAAGGACGATGTCGCCCATATTATCCTGGATCAACTGGTAAAATTGGTGAAAAAAAAGGAGAAGGACCTTCCCTGGCCCCGCAACTGGTGAGCCGGATTAGGCCATACCGCACGTCGACTCGGCGCTTGCCAACTGGTTTTTCAATTTTCTCAGGGCCTCACCCTCAATCTGTCTGACGCGTTCCCGGGAGATCTGAAAGGTATCTCCCAACTCCTGCAGCGTCATGGGGTCGTCGGCCATAATGCGCTGGCTGACGATGAATCTCTCCCGCTCGCTCAGATGCCCCAGGGCCGCTTCCACCTCATCCTTGAGAACATCATCCTCTTCCGATTCTCCCAGAAGCTCTTCCTGGTCAGGTGAAAGATCGGGCAAGAGATCCAAAAAGCTGATGCCTTGATCGAAGTCCAGCTTGGCGTCTAAAGAGAGATCCCGCCCGGCAAATCTTTTCTGCATTTCCTCTATATCTGAACCGCGCACATTGAGCTCTTGGGCCAACTCCTCGATCTTTTCTTCTTGGTGCTCCTCATGAGCGATGCCCTTGATCCTCCCCATCTTGTAGAAGAGCTTCTTTTGAATCTGGGTGGTCCCCATCTTGACCAGGCTCCAGGACCTGATGATGAAGTTTTGGATATAGGCCCTGATCCACCAGATGGCATAGGAGATGAATCGATACCCCTTATGGGGGTCGAACTTTTTCAGGGCCACCATCAGGCCTATGTTCCCCTCCTGAATTATGTCGAGGAGCTTAAGACCGTAGCCCCTATACTCCAAGGACACCTTGACCACAAACCTGAGGTTGGAGGTGATAAGCTGGTGGGCGATCTCCATATCCTCCGTCTCGCGATACCGTGCCGCCAGAGCAAACTCCTCCTCTGGGCTCAAGAGGGGATACTGCTTTATCTGGGCCAGATAATGGCTCAGGTTATCGCTTACTACCGGCAAATTCTCTTTCATAGTCGCCTACTCCAAACCTTTATTAGCACTCATTGTAGTTGAGTGCTAATAAAAAAGCAAAGGTATAAATTCGTTATTAATGGTAAAAAATAGCTATTAATATGAAAATAAATGAAAATTTACGCACGGAACTTTAATTTTTGGCATAAAGATCAAAATATCTCTCTTTTTTAATGGAAAGGCCCTTGCCAGAAGGCCGGATATCGCGGCTATACTGTTACTTGAGACGAGGAGCACATCCATGAAGGGGCTTTTTGAGAAGACAGAGGGCGGTCATTTTCCATTCCTTCAAAAAAGGGGCTCAAAAGAGCCTGAGTGCAAGGGCATGTCAGAACGGGAGGTGAGGGCAGATCTTCATCTACCAAAGCTGCCTGTTCCTCGAACATATTCCCCCGGGGGCGCGTGGCCAAGGAAATAGCGTGCGATCTCATCCCCATTTTCTTGCCACCACCTATTATTTATAGTAAGATAAATGGTAATAATCGTGAAGGAGAATGGCATTCGGGAAATGAAGAAAGGGATTATTTATATCCTCTCTCTAGCGCTCATTGCTCTCGCCGCGGGATGCGCTTACATCCAAGAGTATCCGGCGGCGGGATCGTCCGAGACCGCGCTTTCAGGGGAAACAACTCCGCCTTCGGAGGCGCTCTATCACTTCTTGTCAGCCAGGATCAAGATGAGAGAGGGTGACGTGGATGAGGCCATCGCAGAGTACCAGAAGGCCATCTCCTTGGACAACCAATCCCCGTTACTATACGTGGATATCGCCGCCCTCTACCTCAACACGAACCGGACAAATGAGGCGATGGCTGCCTGTCGGGATGCCTTGACCCTCGACCCCGACTATCTCCCCGCCCACTACCTGCTCGGAGGGGTCTATTCCGCTGCGGGCAAGTATCGAGAGGCCGTGAGCGAATATGAGAGGGTCCTGACGATCGATCCCGACCATCTTCAGGCCTACCTGATGATCAGCTCCCTCTACGCCGAGCTGCGGGATTTTGAGCGGGCGGTGGACACCTTGCACCAACTCTTGGAGAAGCAGCCCAAATACCTCATGGGCCTCTATTACCTGGGCAGGATCTACGCCGAGATAAAACTCTACGATCAGTCCCTGAAATATTACCACGAGGCCCTCGATCTTAACCCGGAATTCGAAGCGGCCCTGATGGATATGGGTGTCGTCTATGAATTCAAAGGGGATGTAGCGCAGGCCATAAAAACGTACAAAGAAGTACTGGAACTCAACCCCCTCAACTTCCAGGCCAGGGAACGGCTTGGCCAACTGCTGCTCAAGGAGGATCGGCTTCAGGAAGCCCTTGACCAGTATAAGAGCTTCAAGGACCTCGATTCTGAGAACATAAGCATACGGGTGAAGACGGGGTTGATCCTCTTTCAACAGGAGCGGTATGAGGAGGCGGAGAGGGAATTCCGCTTTGTCTTGGCTGCCCGGCCTCAGCAGGGTAATGTTCGATATTACCTGGGGATAACCCTCTATCAAATGGGTAACTCCAAGGGTGCCTTGGCAGAACTTAAACAGATCCCCCCGGAGGGGGAATTCTTCTCCGAGGCGACGAAGTATATAGCCTTCATCCTGCAAAAGGAGGGGCGAACAGAGGAGGCCTTGACGATGGTGACAAAGGCCCTCGAGGCCAAGGCGGGTGATCAGGAGTTGCTCTACACCATCGCCCTCATCTATGAGGATTTGAACCGATACCCGGAAGCGGTGAAAAACCTAGAGGATGTAATGACCAAAGGGCCCAACAATACCGAAGCCCTCTTTCGCTTGGGGATTGTGTACTACAAGATGGGAAAGACCGAGGAATCCATCAGCTGCATGCAGAAGGTGGTAGCACTCGATCCCAAAAACGCCGATGCTCTCAACCACCTGGGATATACCTATGCTGAAAAGGGGATCCAGTTGGACGAGGCCGAGGCCCTCGTCAAGAAGGCGCTGGAGCTCAGGCCCGAGAACGGGTATATCACGGATAGTCTCGGTTGGGTATACTATCAAAAAAGGGAATATCCCCGAGCAATCGAGTGGCTGGAGAAGGCCCATCGTCTGGTCCCCGATGATCCCATCATCACTGAACACCTGGGTGACGGTTATCTCAAGTCGGACAAGAAGGAGGAGGCCTTCCGGATGTACCAACGGGCCCTGGAGCTGAAACCCGAAAAGGAACAGGAGCGGGCCCTGCGCAAAAAAATCGAGGAGATGAATGGAGGAAAAGGGCACGTGCCCTAACCCTCCTGCCACGGATAGCCCCCCAGGACATCTCCGTTTCTTCATCCCCTCATTTGCTTGATAACGCAGGGGTTGTTAACAACTATGGTGGAGCATTATGCAGGTGCCGACAGGACTCTTGGTGACCTTTGAGGGCATAGAGGGAAGCGGGAAGAGCACACAGATAGAGTTGACGAGGGCATTTGTGGAGGAGCAAGGATACTCCTGTCTGGTGACTAAAGAGCCCGGCGGATGCCCGCTCGGGGAAGAGATCAGAAGCTTTCTTTTGGACAGGGGAGATTTGAGGATAGATCCGCTGGCCGAGCTCTTCCTCATCGAGGCCGGCAGGACACAGCATGTGGCAGAGGTCATCAGGCCTGCCCTGGAAAAAGGCCGGATGATCCTCTGTGATCGCTATACCGATGCCACCATTGCCTATCAGGGATGTGGAAGGGGATTGGACATCACCGTTATCGAACAGATGAACCGATGGGCCACAGGGGGGCTTACGCCTCATTGCACCATCGTGCTGGATTGCCCGGTAGAGGTTGGCATGGCGCGTGCTCAGGGGGAGGATAGGTTTGAGCGGGAAGACCGAACATTTCACCAGCAGGTGCGGGAAGCGTATTTGCGGATCGCCCGACAGGAACCCGGGCGTGTGAAGGTGGTCTCCGGGCAAGGCGAGCAGTCGGCGATCCAGGGAGAAATCCGAAGGATCATCCGCCCCCTTTTCGATCGGAGATGACGATGGCCTTTTGCGACGTGGTAGGACATCAAAGGCCGCTCCAGATCCTCGGCAGGGTGATCGATACGGGAAGGGTACACCACGCCTATCTCTTCACGGGGATGGAGGGTATCGGAAAGAGGCTGGTGGCCTTGAACATGGCCAAGGCCCTCAACTGCGTCGATCAAACAGGCGAGGCCTGCGATCACTGCCGGTCCTGCCAGCTGATGGAAAAGGGGATGCACCCGGATCTCATCCTGATCAACCCCACGGGGGAGAGCATTAAGATAGAACAAATCAGGGAGCTGCAGCGATCCATCGCCTTTAAACCTTATGAGGCCCGCTGGCGGGTGATACTGGTGGACAGGGCAGAACAGTTGACCAGGGAGGCGGCCAATGCCCTCCTGAAGACCTTGGAGGAACCTCCTCCCCGGACGGTGCTTATCCTGGTAGCCATTGCCGTCGAGGGCTTGCCTCCCACGGTGCTTTCTCGCTGCCAGAGGATCAGGTTCAACCCTTTGAGCCAAGAGGAAGCAAAAAAGGTATTGATTGATCGTCTTTCCGCGGAAGAAATCAGTATCCTCGCCCCTCTGGCCGGCGGAAGCCCGGGGCGTGCCCTACAAATGAATAGGGAAGAAGTGACGCAGGTAAAGGGCCTATTATTATCCGCCCTCTCGCCCTCCCTCAATCAAAGGTTGCACGTAGCCCGCGAGCTTGCTCACGAGGAGGGGTGGGGTAAACTTTTTTTGGAGATCTTAGGAGGATGGCTCAGGGATCTTATTATCTATCACGAGACAAAAGAAGAGGGTAGGCTGCTCAATTGCGACCTGCTCGAGGAGATTAAAAAGGTTGCCCCTTGCCGGCAGATCGAGGGGCTGCTGCGGGATTTTTGGTCCCTCCACGAGATCCAGCAAGGCATAGAGGCCCACGGCAACCTTCAGCTATCCCTGGAGAACGCCCTCTTGGGAATAGGAGGATCATAACGCAATGAGAGCGGTAGGAGTCGAATTGGATAACAACGGCAGGGTGCAGTATTTTGAGGCTGCGGACCTGAACCTTGAAAAAGGAGACCTGGTGGTGGTCGATGCAGAAAAGGGCATCACCATGGGTACGGTCGTCATCCCGCCGCAGGAAGAGAAGTCAGGGCTCTTTAAGCGTTCCCTGAGCAAGGTCATCAGGAAGGCCACGGCCAAGGACGTGAAGGAGCAAGAGCGGTGGCGGAAAAAGGAGAAGGAGGCCTTCGCGCTCTGCGTGCGGCTCATAGGAGAGTTGAAACTGCCTATGAAGTTGGTTCAGGCGGAGTACCTCCTGGATGGATCCAAGGCCATCTTCTATTTCACCGCCGAGCACAGGATCGATTTTCGTCAACTGGTGCGGCGGCTTGCCGCCCAGCTGAAGATGAGGATCGAGATGCGGCAGATCGGCGTCAGGGATGAGGCAAAGATGGTCAAGGGAATAGGCTGCTGCGGGCGTGAGCTCTGCTGCGCTACCTTCCTGCAGGACTTTGAGCTGGTCTCCATCAAGATGGCCAAGGAACAGCAGCTCCCCCTGAACCCGGCGAAGATCTCCGGGCTCTGCGGCAGGCTGATGTGTTGCCTCTCCTTCGAGGCCGATGCCTATAAGGAGCTCAAGAAAAACCTCCCGAAGGTCGGCAAGAGGATCACCACCAAGTATGGGGAGGGCAAGGTGCTCAGGCAGAATCTCCTCCTGCAGACCATCACCCTGGAGATGGCGAGTGGAGGGGTCATTACCATCAAGACCGAAGAGCTCGAAAAATAGAGTCCCGCCCTGTGTCGCGGTGCGATCTCCTACCATTCGGATAGTTTTAAAGAGGGGATGTCGCAAGGCGACACAGGGCGGGACTTTGGGACAAAGATCTAACTAACGGCGAGGGTTTAACTCCCGGAATAGGTAAATAAACCAGGCAAGCGGCATGAAGCAAACCTTCTACGTCACCACCCCTATCTATTATGTGAACGACGTGCCCCACATCGGCCACGCCTATACCACCGTCGCCGCCGATGCCCTGGCCAGGTATAAACGGCTGAGCGGCTATGACTGCTTCTTCCTCACCGGAACCGACGAGCATGGACAGAAGGTGGAGAAGGCGGCCGAGGCAGCCGGCCAGACCCCGCTCGCGCTTGCCGATCAAGTGGTGGAGCGGTATAAGGAGCTCTGGAAGATACTGCACATCTCCGCCGATGACTTTATCAGGACGACCGAGCAGAGACACTACCAGGCCGTGGCCGCCCTCTATCAAAAAGTCTGGGATAAGGGGGACATCTACCTCGGCGACTATGAGGACTGGTACTGTACCCCCTGCGAGACCTTTTGGACCCAGACCCAGCTGGCCAACGGGAATAGATGCCCCGAATGCGGGCGCCCCACCGAGAAGCTCAAGGAGAAGAGCTACTTCTTCCGGATGTCGAAATATCAGGATGCCCTGTTGCGGCATCTGGAGGAAACCCCCGATTTTATCCAGCCCCCCGGCCGCTATAACGAGATCGTGAGCTTCGTCAAGGGCGGTCTGCGCGATCTGAGCATCAGCAGGACTACCTTCAAGTGGGGGATTCCGGTGCCCAATGATCCGGCTCACGTCATCTATGTGTGGTTCGACGCCCTCACCAACTATATCACGGCAATCGGATTCCCCGGCGACCAGAAGAGATTTGAGCGGTACTGGCCCGCCAATTGCCACATCATCGGCAAAGATATCCTGAGGTTCCACGCCGTCTATTGGCCCACCTTCCTCATGTCCGCCGGCATCCCCCTGCCCAGGAAGGTCTTTGCCCATGGCTGGTGGACCGTGGAGGGGCAGAAGATGTCCAAGTCCCTGCACAACGTGGTCGATCCCTATCAATTGGTGCAAGAGTATGGGGTGGACCCCATCCGCTATTTCCTCTTGCGGGAAGTGCCCTTTGGGGCGGACGGAGACTTCTCCCGTGCCGCCATGGTCAATCGAATCAATAGCGACCTGGCAAATGACCTGGGCAACCTCTTCAGCCGGGCACTCAGCATGGTCGTCAAATATCGCGCCGGCCTGATCCCGACCCCTTCCGATCTGCAGCCTGTGGACCGAGGGCTGGAAGAGGTCTCTAAAAAGATTCTTCCCCAGCTAGCCAAACAGCTGGATGATCTGGCCTTTAATAAAGCCTTGACGTCGATCTGGGAGCTGGTCAACGCCGGCAATAAATATATCGATGAGACCGCGCCCTGGGCCCTGGCCAAGGCGGAAAAGGATCAACCACGTCTCGGCACGGTGCTCTATCAGGCGCTGGAAGCCCTGCGCATCATTGCCCTGCTGATCGCCGCCTTCATGCCCACAACCGCTGAAAAGATGTGGTCCCAACTCGGCATGGAGGGGAATCTCTGGGAGCAAAATATAGGAGAGAACGGAAAGTGGGGAGGCCTAAAACCGGGAAGCAAGGTGGCCAAACCTCTCCCCCTCTTCCCCAGGATCGAGGCGTAACCATGAGGAGACAAAAGAGGGCCATGGATTTTAACGTCAAAGCCGTGGTGAAGGGGGCCTTGCGGAGGTTAGACCTCGATGCCAAGATGCAGGGGTATGCCGCCTGGGGGGTCTGGGAAAAGGCGGTGGGGGAGACGATAGCCCAGCAGGCCCAGCCTGCCTTCACGCGCGGCGGCGTGCTCTTTGTAAAGTGTGCATCCTCGGCGTGGATGCAGCAGCTCCAGTTTATGAAGGGGCAGATCTGCGAGCAGCTCAACCGGCTTCTGGGGAAAGACGTGATCAAGGATATCAGGTTTCAGATGGGGATGATCGATTCTCGCCCTCATGGCGAGCCATCTGCGAAGAATCAAGCGGTTGCGCTGGATGATGCGGAGCAGGCGCGGATCGATGAGGCGCTGCGCCCGCTCGCAGACCCCGAGATGAGGGAGATAGCCCGCCGCATCATGACAAAAGAGGCATCAGCAAAAAAGACCCTGCACCACTGAATCTCCTGGCAGCAGCGTCCGCTATGAATTCCGCCTTGGCGGGAAAAACCGATAATCCCCCTTCACCCCCCTTTAGAAAAGGGGGGATGGGGGGATTTGAAACCTATTTTCTAGATAGTCACACAAAGACACGGAGAGCATAAAGAATTAGCGGGAGATATTGAAAGATAAAAAATCTCTGTGGACTTTGTGGCTTTGTGTGAGAGAATAAAGATGAATTTCAATGGTGCGTATTTTCTGAGCAATCAGAAACTATTCGAGGAGAAATGGCATGAGCACTTTAGCGATAAAGGTTGATCCCCTGGCAGTCGAAGTGTCTGTCGGCACAGATGCTTTGCACGTGAGCCTTGCGGATGGCCGGGAAGTCTCTGCGCCCCTGGCATGGTTCCCCCGTTTGTTGAAGGCAACCAAAGAGCAAAGAAATAAGTGGCGTCTTATCGGGGGGGGCATCGGCATCCACTGGGAAGATGTAGACGAAGATATATCGGTGGAGAGCTTACTCTCCTCTAAGTGACTGCCCTCCAGCGCAGAAAAGAAAAATTATAGATGATCGCGGATGACCTTGAGGAGAGTCTGGATCTCCGCCGCGGTGAGCTTGCCGTCTTTTCTGAAGATCAATACCCCTTTTTTGTCAAAGACGAGAACATCACTGCTATCGTCCGCAATATTCCACGCCTGCACCAGCACTTTCTTGTAATCCCTCACATAAATGGTTTTGGGATAGCGCTTCTGTTTATCTTTCAGGGCGGAAGAAATGGCAAAATTGGGCATCCAGGTTGCTGCCATGTTAATGATGCCATACGCTTGAAACTTTTCGCCGGGAAACTTCTCTCTGTCCAGAGCATCACTGGCATCATTGTTCGTATCTTTTTCATCAGGATCGACGTAAAAGAGGACACTGACCTTCCCCTGCAGCTCCGCGCTGCTCCACGGCGTTCCATCCAGCCGTCCCCCCAGTTTCTCTTTTAACTCTGCCTTGGGAGGAATCGCGCCCATATCAATAGCCCGGGCAGACTGGTTTAGGAGAACGACGGCCAAAACAACAAACAACCATTTCACGAAATGCTTCATCATCCACCTCCTAAATTAGTGGCATAGCTTCGTTCAAGAACGTCTAGGGGGACATAGTTAAATTATTCAAATATTTTATCATCCCCTCTGGCGCCTCTCGGTCCTCGCACTGTGAATAATGTGAATATTTGACTCCATTAGTTCGCCTTCAAGCCGCTCCTGCCTCGGCATTTCCACACCTCTAAAACCAACTAGAGCTGGTTAACATAGTAAATAACGTTGCCCATTGTGCCCACAATTATTCCCTACAGTTAATTCAATATTAATTTATCTAGCTCTTCGGGTTCAAAAGAATCTTTATTTTCGAGATAAATATTTAAACATTTCCTGATTATTTCAGCTAATTCACAAAACATGGTTATATCGAATTTATTATAATCAGCAGAGTGAACGATTTTGCTTCTCATTTTATAAATATCTTTGATTTTCCTAAAGAAAAGATAACCATCTTCCTTGAATCTTTGTCCAAGTAATTTAGATGACCTAATGGAGAGTTTATATGTTAGATTATCAGGACTATCCTTAGCGAAAAGCATTTCTAATATTGTAGCTAGTTGTAAGAATCTAATGTCATAATGCTCACCTTTTGATTGCAAAGATCTTAAAAACAGAAAAGTCATTAGAGATAAATGGCCATCTGAGAAATCAATTCTTTCGTAGATATTTCTTAATCCATTGCCGTCAGCTTCGCCGAGGGTCAAGTAGCCGAAAGGGCCATTAAAAGGATTAAGATATTCGTCATTTCTTCCTTCTGAATGCTTGTCGCTATTAAACCAGATAAAGATTCCACTTGAAGTTAGTTTAAAGAGTTTTAAAGCAAGATTTATTTTCAATGCTTCCTCGTGAAAACGAGAAAGAAAAGGAGCTGGAAGCGTTAATTCTACACAGTGATTAGCTGCCAAAAAGTGCTTCAAATTATCACTCATTTCAGATAAGTAGCCCCCCCCGTGCGGATCTGTAAAAGATTCAATTTGAATTTTATCTCTGAATGGGCCTTCATCAACAAACTTATAACCTATCCTGTAGCCCCTAGAAATATCTTCTTTTTCTCCTTTTGTAACGGCACGAATTACCACTTGTTCCGATAATTTTATATTTTTTTTAAAATCTTTAAATACAATAGGACAAACTATTGTTGTCATTTTTAGTCTCACTTTTAATTGAAATCCATTTCACGGGCAGATAGTTGGGGACGTTGGTGCGCAAACGACTTTCTTATAACTGGATGTCCCTCATTTGCTCTCCTTCCCCCCTAACATATTCAGTCCTTTTGTTTAAGAGCTTCTCTCCCCTTGCTGATGGCTTCTTGGTAGACCTCTTTTAGCGGGACCTTTTTCTCTTCCGCTGTCTGGCGGCAGCTTTCATATTCCGGCATCAGGTTGATGACCTTGCCCTCGCAATCAAAGGCCACCTTTGTTTTGATCAAGCCGTATTTGGTCTCCACCTCCCGTTCCTCCCGGTGCAGGATCACGCGCTCCACCGGATACATCCTGATACCGATGGTGGTGGATTCGCGCAAGATGACTTCTGCCAACCTTTCCCGCTGCGCAG
>Ga0154787_1010_pt4 | contig 15051 bp, 17 predicted proteins | sample Rifle2008BG16ft_FD_105795 | JGI IMG/M metagenome (GOLD analysis project Ga0154787, IMG submission 105795) | Deltaproteobacteria bacterium RBG_16_54_11 | reverse complement strand
GATATGCCGCTTAAAGACCTGCCGCATCTTGTTTTCATCCATCGACTGATAGGTGATGGGCTCCTCCCCCAACACCTCCACGGTTACAAGGGGCTCTTTGCTGCAGATCCCGATGCACCCCGAGGTGGTCACCATGACGTCCTGGACCCCTTCCTCCTCGATGGCGCTGATCAGGGTGTTGAGGACCTTCCGGGCCCCTGAGGCGATCCCGCAGGTCCCCATGTGGATAGTTGTCTTCACCCGCTTCCCCCCCTCTCGCAGGGAGGTGGCCTTCTGCACCTCTTCTTTTATCCTCTTAAGATCCTCAACCTTTATCTTCGGCATTGCTCCCTCCTTGCATGCACAGGCGATGGCCTACTCATATCGTTCCACCATCTCACGCACCTTACGCTCCTTTACCTGCTTATAGGTATCCTCGTCCACCACGATCACCGGGGCGAGGCCGCAGGCCCCTAAACAGCGGATGGTCTCGAGGGAAAACCTGCGATCCGGGGTGGTCGCACCGGCCTCGATGCCCAGGTCCTGCACCAAGCGGTCGAGATTCTTCTTCCCCCCCCGCACGTAACAGGCGGTCCCCAGGCAAACGCGAATGATGTGCCTCCCGCGGGGCACCATGGTAAAAAAAGAGTAAAAGGTCACCACGCCGAAGACCTGGCTCTGGGGAAGGTTGAGCCCTTCGGCAATGCGGTGCTGGACATCGTGGGGGAGGTATCCCAACACTCCCTGAACCTCCGCCAATACGGGGATGAGCGAACCGGGTTTCCCGTGATATTTTTCTATGATGGCGTCTACCTGCTGGAGCTGCTCCTGGGAAAACTCCTTGAGCAGTTCATCCGAGACCGTTGCCTGGTGAACACCCATTGCCTTCCTCCTTCGACTTAGTATGCTGCTTGAAATCTACTGAGCAGAGATGGCGAGGAGTCCGCGGTGAACGCAACACGAGGCCGACCCCGCTCTTTTCCGCCCCTCTTTATTTGCTTATAACTCCTTACAAAAAAATACTATGTATCCCATTGGTACGACAAAATCAAGGTACAATAAGTGGAAGGGGATATCATAATTTTTCGCGCCACTGCCGCTCTTAAAAATGGTAACCCAGTTCCTCCAGCCCCCTTCTTGTCTCATCCCTGATAAGCTGAACCACCTTGGGATGATCTATGGGGACATCCTCCAACTCCCGCTTGATCTCCACGGTATCTAAGCAAAAGGCCTTATCCCCTTTGCTGTGCACATACCGAAAGTCCATAGAGGGATTCCCCACGATGAGGGCCACCAGGGTGCTGGCGATATCCCCCAAGGGTTTGCAATCTATATGGTGATAGCGGAAGGTCGCCCGCACCAGGGTCCCCTTCCCCTGCCTGGATCGGACCTTAAGATCCCCCTCGCACGCCCGGGCTGCCTGTTGCAGCAGGGACAACCCGAGGCCGACCCTGCGGGTGGAGCGGGTGGTAAAAAAGGGATCGACCACCCGCTCCACGAGATCCGGGGAAATCCCCGCCCCATTATCCTCAATCTCCAAGGTCATCCACTCCTTTTCCAGGTCCTCGGTAATACGTATCGCCACCTGCGAGGCCTTTGAGGCGACGGAGTTCTCCACGATATCGAGTATATGCAAGGAGAGGTCCTGCATACAAAACTACGCGAATCCCTTTACCCGGCGGCCTCCCTCACCCCGAAGCCCTTGGTGGATCTCCTCAAGCGTAGGGGCCTCCAGCAGGAAGAGGGTCCTCCTCTGCCCGATTGCACGCAGCGCATGGGCGTCAGAGGCAATCACCACCTCATAACCCTCCGGCGCCTCGCCCTGCCCGCCGGCGATCTCCACGGCTGCTATGGGCAGGCCCGGGGGGATATACCCCAGTTGATGGATGATGCTGAAGGCCTCCCTGTCCACATGGGCGGGGATACAGATTCCTTCCCGATCCCTGACACCCTTCACGATCTCCTCCAGGGAGAGGTCGAGGGAGCTGATCAATAATCGCTCTTCAAAACGCAGAACATACCCCTCCTTATCAACAATCGGTTGATGGCCGAAGATTTCAGGGTCGTTGCGCACCTCGGGGAGGTATGGGTAGATATAGGCATCCCACTCCTCAAGGGCCTTAAGGCTTCCAAAGAGAGAGAGGAGGTGGACCTCCTCCCTGCTCTGGACCTCCATCCCTGGGATGACGGTGAGCGGAAGATCAGCGGCCGCCTCGATGACCGCCCGCGCATTCTTGCCCGAATTGTGATCTGTCACCGCGATGATATCCAGCGCTGCCTCCATTGCCGTGCGCGCGATGTTGCCCGGTGACATCTCGACCTCCGCACAGGGCGAAAGACAGGTGTGGATATGGAGATCTGAGGCATAAACCCTCGCCATCAATCTTGGCCATGGATACCCAGGCGATAGAGTCTGCCCACGATTTCGTAGGTCGGCAGGGGGGTACACAGGATAGGAACCCCTTCCTCCTCGGCCCGCTGTACCGTCTCAGCATCGGGCTGCCGGCCATTGGCCAGGATGATCCCCGCCAAATCACGCAGCGTCGCTACGGCCACGACATTCGGATGTCCCTGGATAGTCACCCAGATATCCCCCTCCTTGCTATGAGCCATGACATCGCTGAGCAGATCGCTCGCGTATCCCCCTTTCACCTCTCTGTCGAGCCCCTTGTCGGCTGACCGGACAGTCAAGGCGAGTTCCCTTATAAGCTCTGTAAGCTTCATCTCCCCCTCTTGGGCAGGGAATGGGGGCGTTTCTCCGCCAACTGCATGACCTCTCGGGCCAGGTCCTTGACCCCTTCCCGCCACTTAAAGATACAGTCGGTTACCTCCGCCCTCCCCTGCACCACGTCATCGGCAAAGGCGCGGCAGTTGGGGGCGCCGCAGGCCCCGCAATCCAGACCGGGGAGGGAGGCGTGGATCTCATCCCGCACCTTCATCTTCTCCACGGCCTTGAGCGGATCGGCATCCAGGCGGCCGGCAAAGGGCCGCGGCTTCAACCCCTTCTCGAAGAAGTAGTACCCCTTTTTGAAGCGTTTCACCACCTCTGCCCGGGTTACCGCCGATGCCTTCTCATTACTGAGCATCAGCTTCCTGATCCTTCCCCTGGACACATAACGGTCAGCCACTGTCAGGGCCCCGCCCACGCACCCCTCGGGACAGGCCCTGGCCTCGATGAATTCGACGTTGCGCAGCTTGCCGTTCTCTATCTCATCGAGGACATTGATGGCGTTCTTGATCCCGTCCACCACAATGCTCTCCTTGTCGCCCCGCAGGGATTGTTGCCGCTCCAGCTCCCTGATCTCACCCCCCTTGACCGCCCATCCGATCCCGGCCCCGCTCGCCTGCTGCAGATTCTCCTCTTTCCTCACCTCCCGCAAGGCCGCCAGCAACTGCCCATAGATGTCTGCGATAGAGATCACCCTATCTATATTCGATCGCTCCTTGGTCTCCGTCTTCGTGATCGCCACCATCGTGGCCGGGCACGGTACCAGATAGAAGATGCCCAACTCTTCTTCCTTGATCCCCAGCTCCCGAGCCTTCGCCTTTCTGATATCCTTGGCCGCGATCTCCGCCGGGAGATCAATGGGGTTGATCTGATCGACGAAATGGGGAAACCTGATCTGGATCAACCTGATGATGGCCGGGCAGAGGGAAGAGATGAGGGGATAAGGACCTTGATACGCCTTGAGGTACTCCTGGGTGGCGATACTCGCCACCTCCGCTCCGATCGCCTCCTCATAGACGTAGTCAAAACCGAGGGACTTGAGGGCGCAGAGGATCCTGTTGGGCGCGCCCTCCCCGGGGAATTGGGCATAGATGGTGGAGCTCGGAATGCAAATGGTGTATTTAAAATCTTTTAGATCAGCCAGGCCATGGGTCCGGGAGGTAATGGCATTTTCCGGGCAATCGCGAAAGCACTTGCCGCAGTAGATGCATCGAGCGGCGACGATCCGGGCCTTGCCCTCGAATATCCTGACGGCCTCGGTGCGGCAGGACATAATACAGTTGACGCATCCTTGGCATTTGTCCTCATCGATGGTAATGATCCCATACGATCGCTTCATCCTGATCATTCTCTGGGGAGGGGGGGCCTGATGACCATCTCCACCACCGTCCCCTTGCCCACCGTGGAGGCGATGTTCAATTCATCGGTGTTCTTCTTCATGTTGGGCAGCCCCATCCCCGCCCCGAATCCCATCTCCCTGATCTCGGCAGGGGCGGTGGAGTATCCCTCCTGCATGGCCAATGCGATATCGGGTATGCCGGGCCCCTGGTCCTCTACCACGATTTTCAGCGCCTCCGGAAGGATGGCGAAGTGCAACGTCCCCTTCTCCGCATGGCAGACCACATTCATCTCCGCCTCATAGGAGGCGATGGCCACCCCCCTCACGAATGCAGGATCGAACCCGAGTTCCTTCAAGATCTCCTTAACCTTGCTCGAGACCTTCCCCGCGTTCCTGAAGTCCTTCCCCTCTATCTCATATGCCCACTCCAGCGCCTTTCCCTGCATCAACACGTACTCACCAGATGGTCCCCGAGCTCCCGGTCAGCCCTCTCATGGCCAGCCTGGCGCAGGCCTCAAAAAGAAAGAGCCTCGTGGTCAATAAGGGAATGCCTTTTATCCTGGCCAATTCGATGGTTTTCTCATCAGGCCTCTTGCCATGGACGAAGGCGATGGCCTTGATATCGACCATCTCCGCCGTCCTGATCACCTGGGAGTTGACCAAACCCGTAAGCAGGAGTTCCCCGCCCATGCTTTGGCTCAAGACATCGCTCATCAGATCCGCGGCCTGAGCGATCTCGATCTCGAGTTGAAGATCGACAGGCTCCCACAACACTTCAGCCTCTAATATGCCTTTGACCTCCCAGAACTGCATAACACCAGAGCTCAGCCTTAGCGCAACAAGCGTGACGCTTCAGCACTGTCAGCTTCAGCGATAGGCGATATTTTGTAGTGTATCTTGGTGCCTAAGGTTAGAAACGGTTGCCCCGGCCCCTGCCTCCTCCACCTCCTCCACCTCCTCCACCGCGAGGTCTTTCCGTGCGAGGACGCGCCTCATTGACGTTCAGCGTCTTTCCCTTTAATTCCTTGCCATTAAGGCCGGTGATGGCGGCTTTGGCTTCATCCGCCGAGGGCATCTCCACGAACCCGAATCCTCTCGATTCTCCGCTGTACTTGTCCTTAATGATCTTAGCGGATTCAACCTGCCCAAAAGGCTCAAAAGCCCCCCGCACATCTTCCTCAGTGATGTCCGACGACAAATTGCCCACGTAGATGTTCACTGTCCCCTCCTTTTTCGTGAATGGTTGATTTTTTATCGCCTATCCATACGGTATAGACTACTCCACTCTTCGCTCTTCTGTCAACGAGATGGAAATAGCTCTGTAACGGTTTTTCCTCATGATAGGAAGGGAAGGTAGGTGGAGGATCCCCGGCTCACAACAGGAACTGGATGGATTGCCGGGCCAGGGCCAGAAATGCCGAAGGCAAGATCCCCATCTGCAACACCCCCCAAACCGATATAATGATGGCCAGGACGGCAGCGGGTGAGAAGCCACCGATAGCCTGCTCCCGCTCCGGCTCCCGGAAGTACATGTAGATCAGCACCCTCAGGTAGTAATAGGCGGCGACGGCGCTGTTCAAGACCCCGATGACGGCCAGCCAGTAGTAGTCGGCCTTCACCGCCGCGCTGAAGACATAGAATTTGGCCATGAAACCGGCCGTGGGGGGCACCCCGGCCAGGGAGAACATGAAGACGGCCATGGCGAGGGCCAAGAGGGGGTGGTGATAGCCGATACCCGCGTAATCGCCGATCAGGGTATTCTCCTCCCCCTTCTTCCCCAGCAGGATCACCACCGTAAAGGCCCCGATGTTCATAAAGACATAGGCCAGGAGGTAGAAGAGGATGCCCGATATGCCCAGTTCGTTGCCGGCCACAAAGGCTACCAGGATGTAGCCTGCATGGGCAATGCTGGAGTAGGCGAGCATTCTCTTGATATTGCTTTGGGAAAGGGCGATGATATTCCCCACCGTCATCGTGGCCACCGCCAAGATCCACATGATCTGCGTCCAGTGGGCCTGCAAAGACGGCAGGGCATAGAAGAAGACCCTGACAAAGGCAGCGAACCCCGCGGCCTTGACCCCCGTGGCCATAAAGGCGGTGATGGAGGTGGGGGCCCCCTCATAGACGTCGGGCGTCCACATGTGAAAGGGGACCAGGGCGAGCTTAAAGCCGAATCCCACCGTGAGCAGCGCGACTCCGGTGATGAGGATGGGGCGGCCGCTGATCCACGATTGTTCGGCGAGAACCCGTCCGATTCCGGCAAGATCGAGGGTGCCGGTGGAAGCGTAGATCAGGGCGATACCATACAACAGAAAAGCCGAGGCAAAGGCCCCCAGCAAAAAGTACTTAAAGGCCGCCTCCACCGATCTCGTATCATCCCGCATGATGCCGGCCAAGATATAAATAGAAATGGACATAACCTCCAGCCCCAGAAAGATGATCAGGAGGTTGACCCCGGAGGCCATCAACATCATCCCCACGGCGGCGAACAAGATCAAGACATAATATTCGCCGAACCCTATCCCCTCCCGCTTGGCATAGCCCAGGGAGACCAAGACGATCAGCAGGCAGATGAGCAATATCATCGCCTTGAAGAAGAAGGAGAGGGGATCGATCCTCACCATGCCGCCGAAGGCGCTCGCCTCCACCCCGATCCCCCAGTACAGGGAGACCATGGCCGCTACGACGCCGAGCAGGGCCGTGTAGCCGAGGAATCCCCTCCGCTCCGGGCGGGCAAAGGCGCTCATGAGCAAGATCACCAAGGCGAAGCCCGTCAGCGCCAACTCCGGGGCGATCACCAGAAGGTCTGTCATTGTAACCTGAACTTGAAAGAGCTCCATCTCCCTCCTACTCCTTTACGCCGATCGTGGAATCCACCTTCGAACCGGGGACTTCCTCAGTCGCAGGTGATGCCCCTTGCCCTGCGCCGGATGGGGCCGTTGCGGACTCATACCTGGCCTTCACATCGTAGAGGAAGTTTTGCACCGAGAGGTCCATCTTCTTGAAGAAGAACTTGGGGAAGACCCCCATCCAGATGATCAGGACGATGATGGGTATCAAGGTCACGATCTCCCTGAGGTTGAGGTCCTTGAGCGCCCGGTTCTCCTCATGCGTGATGGCGCCGAACATTACCCGTTGGAACATCCAGAGCATATAGGCCGCCGCCAAGATCACACCGGTGGCTCCGAGGATCCCGTACACGGGATTGGCTTTAAAGGCCCCCAACAGGATGAGGAATTCTCCCACAAAGCCGTTGGTCCCCGGCAGGGCAATGGATGAGAGGGCCACGATCATGAAGAAGGTGGCAAAGACCGGCATCACGCGGGCGAGGCCTCCGAAATCGGCGATCAGTCTCGTGTGCCTGCGCTCGTAGACCATACCGACGATCAAAAAGAGGGCCCCCGTGCTCACCCCGTGATTGAGCATCTGATAGATGCTCCCCTGCACCCCCTGCACGTTGAAGGCGAACATCCCCAGCATGACGAAGCCGAGGTGGCTCACACTGGAGAAGGCCACCAGCTTCTTGAGGTCTTCCTGCATCATCGACACGAGGGCGCCGTAGATGATCCCGATGAGGGCCAAGACGGAGATGATGGGGATCGCCTTGAAGGCGGCAACGGGAAAGAGCGGTATGGCGAAGCGGATGAACCCGTAGGTCCCGAGCTTCAGGAGGATGCCGGCCAGGATCACCGAGCCGGCAGTAGGGGCCTCCACGTGGGCATCGGGCAGCCACGTGTGGAAGGGGAACATGGGCACTTTGATGGCAAAGGCCAGGGCAAAGGCAGCAAACATGAGATACTGGGTCGTGGCAGGCAGGCCGGCCTGGTAGAGCTTGAGCAGGTCGAAGGTGTACTCGCCCGTTGCCTTCCCGTTTAAGAAGTACAGGGCGAGGATGGCCACCAGCATCAAGACGCTCCCTGCCATCGTATAGAGGAAGAACTTGATGGCGGCGTAGATCCTCCGCGGACCGCCCCAGACCCCGATGATGAGGTACATGGGGATCAAGGTGACCTCCCAGAAGACATAGAACAGGATGAGATCCAGGGAGACCAGGACCCCGATCATCCCCGTCTCCAGAATGAGGAAGGCGATCAGGTATTCCTTTACCATCCGCTCCACCGCCCGCCAGGAGCTGAGGATGCACAACACCGTCAGGAAGGTGGTCAGGAGGACCAAGAGGAGGCTGATGCCGTCGATCCCGATGCTATAGGATACCCCCCACTCGGAGATCCACGGGACCCGCTCCGCGAACTGCATCCCGGCCGCCCCCTCATCGAACCAGATGAAGAGGGGAAGCGAGATGACGAATTCCACGAGCGAGATGACCAAGGCGGCACGCTTGAGAGATTCCTCCTTGGCCCTGGGTAAAAAGAGGAGCATGACGGCCCCTGCCAGGGGGAAGAAGGTAACTGCGGTCAAGAGGGGAAAGCCCACAGGGTTCATGCAAGACTCCTCACCTGATCAAGAATATGATGATGATCACGGCGCCCAGGATGATGCCGAGGGCGTAACTCTGTACGTAGCCTGTCTGGATCCTGCGCAGCACGCTCCCCAGCCAGGCCATCAACTCAGCCACCAGGTTCACGCTCCGATCCACGACCCCGTCATCGAACCTCCGCCATAAGAAGGTACCGAGCTTCTTGGTGCTGTTGACAAAGCAGACCTCATAGATCTCATCCACGTAGTACTTATTGAAGACGATGGTATAGATGGTCTTAAACCGCTCCCCCAATCGCTTGGGGACCTCGGTCTTCCAGATATAGAGATAAAAGGCGATGCATATCCCGATGATGGCGACGGCCACGGAGACGCCCATGAGGAGGAGCTCCATGTTGACGCCTTCACCCACTGCTGCCCCCCCGCTGGCAAAGACGGGCCTGACCAAGGAAAAGGCGGCATGTTCTGTCCCCTGAGGAGCTCCCCCCAGCACCGGGGCGAGAAACTCATGGAAGAAATTCCTCCCCCCGAGGATGTGGGGTATCCCCACGTATCCGCCGATGACCGAGAGCAGGGCCAAGACCATGAGGGGGATGGTCATGATGGGAGGGGACTCATGGATGTGCTTCTTCACTTCCTCGGAGGCCCGGCATGGCCCCAAAAAGGTGACGAAGAGCAGCCGGAACATGTAGAAGGCGGTCATCCCTGCGGCAACGGCCCCCACAACCCAGAGATACAGGTGGCCGTGGTTGCTGCTGAAGGCCTGCCAGAGGATCTCGTCCTTGCTGAAGAACCCCGAGAAACCGGGGATACCCGCAATGGCCAGGGTCGCCACCAAGAAGGTCAAGAAGGTGATGGGGACGCGCTTCCAGATGCCGCCCATCTTTCTCATGTCCAACTCCCCGCTCATGGCGTGCATCACGCTCCCTGCCCCCAGAAAGAGGAGTCCCTTAAAAAAGGCGTGGGTCATGAGGTGAAAGATCCCTGCACTAAAGGCCCCCACCCCGACCGCCAGGAACATATACCCAAGCTGGCTGATGGTGGAGTAGGCCAGCACCCGCTTGATATCGAACTGCAGAAGCCCCATGCTGGCGGCATAGAGGGCCGTGGCTGCTCCGACAATGGCCACGACGGCCATAGAGATCGGGGCCATGCTGTACAGGAGATGGCAGCGGGCGATCATATAGACACCCGAGGTGACCATGGTGGCGGCATGGATCAAGGAGCTGACCGGGGTGGGACCCTCCATGGCGTCGGGGAGCCATACATAGAGGGGGATCTGCGCCGACTTGCCGGCAGCCCCTACAAAGAGCATCAGCGTAATGAGAGTCACGGTCGCCGTATCGAGGGATGGGGCCTTGGCAAAGACCTCGTTGAACCCCACCGTCCCCAGATGGGCAAAGATCAGGAAGATACCCAGCAAGAAGCCGAAATCCCCTACCCTGTTGACCACAAAGGCCTTCTTGCCGGCATTCGCCGGCGCATCCCGCTCGAACCAAAAGCCGATGAGGAGATACGAGCAGAGCCCCACCCCCTCCCATCCGACGAACATGAGGAGGAAGTTGTTGGCCAAAACCAGGGTGAGCATCATGAAGACGAAGAGATTGAGATAGGCGAAGTACCGGGTGAAGCCCGGATCATCGTGCATGTAGCCCACGGAATAGACGTGGATGAAAAAGCTCACCCCGCTGACCACGAGGGCCATGACGATGGAGAGGGGGTCGACCTTGTACCCGATCACTGTCTTGAAATCTCCCGAGACGATCCAGTCGAAGAGGACCTTGTCGGGCACGGCGGCCCTGGCCTCCGGGGGGAGCTTGAGCAGGCTGAAAAAGATCAGGATGGAGAAGAGGAATGACAGCCCGAGGGCGGTGCACGCCACCGAGCCGACGACCCGCTTGTCGAGGTCCAGCCACTTTCCGATCAGGCCGTTAAAGAGAAACCCGACGGCAGGAAAGAGGGGTATCAGCCACACCAGATCGATCATAGAATGCTTCCTTCCATCTCACCACTTCAAGAGATTGATCTCATCCACCCTGATGGTCTTGCGCCCCCGGAAGAGGAGGACGAAGATGCCCAGGCCGACAGCCGCCTCAGCCGCCGCCACCGTCATCACGAAGAAGACCATCAGGACGCCGTCCAGGGAATTGAGATAGTGCGCGGCGGCTATAAAAGTGAGGTTGACGGCGCTCAGCATCATCTCGATGCACATGAAGACGACGATGGCATTCCGCCTGATCAAGACCCCCGCCGCGCCGATGGCGAAGATCAGGGCGCTCACAACAAAAAAATAGAGAGGCGTCACACTTGCCGGCATCGCTGCTAACGCTCCTTTTTGCTCAGGATCACCGCCCCGATGATCCCCACCAAGAGGATGATGGAGGCCACCTCAAAGGGGAAGAGGAATTTTGTAAAGAGGAGACCCGCTATTGTCTTGACATCACCGAGCTCGGCTATCCGCTCGGGGCTGAACTCGCCTTGCTCCCCCGGCAAGACCTTAACAACCACCCCAAAGATGAGCTGCGCAAACAGAATAAAGACCAAAACCATGCCGAGCATCTGAGCGAGCGGGACCGGGATCTTGCGCCTCCGCTCCTCTTCCTCCACGCTCAGCAGCATGATGACGAAGATGACCAACATCATGATGGCACCGGCATAGATCATTACCTGGATGATCGCGATAAACTGCGCGTTCAACAGCAGGTAAAGGACGGCGATGCAGAGGAAGTTGAGGACTAAAAACATGGCCGAGTGGATGGGGTTACGCCGGGTGATCACCATCACGGCGGCAAAGACCGCCGCGAGGGCAGTCACAACGAAGGCGATCCAGTAAAAGATGCTCCCCGTCATCACCTATACCCCCTCCGGCCTATTGGCCAGGAGCCTCTCCTTATCGAGGACGAGGTTCTCGCGCCGGTAATCGACAAATTCGTAGTTCCGCCCCAGCTTGATGGCATTTACCGGGCAGGCCTCCGCGCACATGCCGCAGTAGATGCACCTGACGGAGTTGATCTCATAGATCTCCGGATATCGCTCTCCATTATCCAGCTCCACCGCCACCAAACGGATGCACTGGGAGGGGCAGATGGCTACACAGAGCCCACAGGCCACGCAGCGGGTATCGCCTCGCTCGTTGCGCTCGAAGTAGTGGACCCCCCGCCACCGGGGGGAGACCTCCCGTTTCCTCTCTGGATATTGAATGGTTATCGGGCGTGAGAAAAACATGGCAAGGGTCAGCCGTAATCCCTTTAAGAGGGCAAAGACCGTCGTAAAGAGCAGCCCGATTCCCCTTAGCAGTGGCATAGCCATCGCGCTTACATCCCCCTCAAGACCATATACAACCCCGTGCCCACTATATTGGCCAGGGTCAAGGGCAGCAGGAACTTCCACCCGAACCGCATGATCTGATCATACCGCAGCCGTGGAAAGGTCCCCCGCTCCCAGATGAAGAAATAGACGAGGATGCCTGTCTTGGCCACAAACCAGATCCACGACAGGGCAGGCGGCAGGTTAAACGGACCGTCCCACCCCCCGAGAAAGAGCGTGGTGGCGATGGCACAGACCGCTACCAGATGGGCGTACTCCGCCATAAAGAAGAGGGCGAACTTCATGCTGCTGTACTCGATGTTAAAGCCGCAGGCCAGCTCCGCCTCGGCCTCAGGCATATCAAAGGGGGTGCGGTTGATCTCGGCGAGCGCGCAGACGAGGTAAAAAATAAAGGCAAAGGGTTGATACAGGATGTTCCAGTGCCACCCGGCCTGCTGCCGCACGATCTCGACCAGGTTGAGGGTCCCCGCGATCATCAAGACCCCCATCACCGAGAGGGCCAGGGCCACCTCATAGCTGATCATCTGGGCTGCCGCCCGTAAAGCGCCCATGAGGCCGTATTTGTTATAACCGGACCAGCCGCCCAGGACGATCCCGTACTCCCCCAGGGAGGCAACGGCAAAGACATAAAGCAGCCCGATATCGAGACTGGCGATGGTGAGGGATATCCTCCTGCCGAAGAGCTCTATCTGCTCCCCGAAGGGGATCACGGCAAAGAGCGATATGGCTGCCGTGATGCTGATCATGGGGGCGATGACGAAGAGGGTCTTATCGGCCCGCGCCGGGACTAAGTCTTCCTTGAAGAAGGCCTTGATCCCGTCGGCGATGGGCTGGAACAGGCCGAAGGGACCCACCCGATTGGGCCCGTACCGCACCTGGATGCGCCCCAATATCTTCCGCTCGGCCAGGGTGAGATAGGCCACAACCAGCATCAGGACGGCGAAGACCGCCACCACCTTGACGACAGTCTCTATCAGGAAATAGGCCAGCTCCATCTGCTCTCCTTACGCCTTTTCCACCCTCGCGGGCATACGCCCGTAAGCAGGCACGTGTGATTGGGGGTCGGTATCGGGACCCACCAGTTGCGCGGCATCCACATCATAAAAGGAGAAAAAGAGGTAGAGGCAATCCCGCCTCATCTCCTCCGAACACTGTACCGCCGCCACGGCCTCACCCCACGGGGTGAGGATTCGTACGCCATCGCCGTCTGCGACGCCTATCCGCTTGGCCTCCTCGGCGTTCATCTCCAGAAAGCAACGGGAGACCTGAGCCAGCCCCTGGGCCCTCTTCTGATGGCCGGTGCCGATGAGGTGGTTTTCGAAGATACCTTCTATGGAGAGGGAAAAGGGATACCCTTTGTCTCCCGGCGAAGGTTGCGATTGGACGGCCCCGAAAGCCGCCTTCTGCAACACTGCACCCCCGATGCCATCCCTGTGCTGGGGGGCGTGCGCATCAAAGACCATACCCTTATATAATGGATTGATCTTTGCCATCTCTGCAAAGACCCGTGCCGGGGAGGCGACGGGCATCTCTTTGCCCATGAAGGAGGCAACATCCGATAAGATCTCCCCTGTCCATAGCAGGCCCTCGGGGGGCTCTAAGGCCCGGCGCAGCTGTTGGACCCGCCCCTCGCAGTTGGTGAAGGTGCCCACTGACTCCGCAAAGGAAAGCGCCGGAAGAAAGACGTGTGCTTGCTCGGCTGTCTCCGAGAGGAACATATCCTGGACCACCAAAAACTCCAGGGCCTCAATCCCCTCCTCCACCACGGCCCTGGGGAGGGTAATGAGGGGGTTTTCCCCGATGACGAACAAGGCCTTGAGCCTGCCCTTGGCAGCTGCCTGAAACTGCTCCACAGCCGAAAGCCCCTTTTTGCTGCTTGGACCATAGCCGGGGAGGAGTGCGGGCGCGGCCCCCATCTCGACGACGCCGACCATGTTGCTCTGGGGTCCCACAAAGTGAAACCCTCCCCCGTCGGCAAAGGCCCCGCACAGCAAGGCCAGGTTGACCAACGCCTTGATCTGATCCACCCCATCGAGCCCCTGCCCGAGCGGCGGAGAACAGAGGAAGGCCGGCCGTTTCGCCTGCGCCAGGTATTCAGCCGCCTCCTGGAGGAGGTCAGCCGAAACGCCGATCTCCTTCGCCACGGCCGCGGGGGTGAATCCTTTGGCCGCCTCTTTGAGTTCCTTGAATCCCTTTATCTTATCCCCTGCCGATCCCCCGGCCTCTTGCTGTTTCAGGAGGAGGTGGATCATCCCCTGTGCCCAGACCGCCTCTGCACCCGGCCGCAGGGCAAACCAGCAATCCGCCTCCTCAGCCAATCTGCCTTGCCGGGGATGGAGCACGATGAGGCGCGCCCCCCGGCGCCACAGGGCCTCACGGACACGATTGGCGGCGATGATGTTGTTGTTCGCATCCAGATCGCCTCCGGCGACGACGATACAGTCGCTGTGGACGATATCATCGAGGGTGTAGGGGAGACAATCCCTCCCCAGTACCTCTTGTATAGCCAAGCGGTACGGCTCCAGACAGAGCCGACCGGTGCTATCGATATTATGCGTCCCCACCACCTCCCGCATGAATCGCTGAAAGAGGTAGGCCTCTTCGTTGGTTGAGCGCGGGGAGATCAATCCCCCCACCGCCTCAGGGCCGCTGCCCAGAATGACCTTGTTGATCATGGCCGCGGTGTAGGAGAGGGCCTCCTCCCAGGGGACCTCCTTCCAGGAGCCGCCCTGCTTGATCATGGGTGCCGTGATCCGCTGGGGGTGGTGGAGGAAGTCATAGCCGAAGATCCCCCGAAGGCAGAGGCTCCCCCTGTTGCTCCCGACACCGGTCGGCGCCGTCACGCCGATGACCCGGTTCTCGAAGCAGGTGAGCTCCAGCTGGCACCCCAGGGAGCAGTAGGGACAGGTGGTAAGGACCTTCTGAGACTGCCAGGGGCGGGCCTTGATGCGGCTGACCCGCTCGGTGAGGGCACCGACCGGGCAGACCTGCAGGCACTCCCCGCAGGAGATACAGGCATCTGCATTCGTTACCCCCACCTGGGCCTCGTTCCCCGTGCCTACGAGGTCGATGGCATGGGTGCGGACGATCTCATGGTCGGCCCTGATGCAGCGCAGGCACATGACGCACCGATCACCCCACTGTCTGATGAGGGGGGTGGCGAACTCCCGCATCCCCTGGGTGGTCCTGGTCGCCTGATACTCCTGGTGATCGATGCCGAAGGCGAAGACCAGATCCTGCA
>Ga0154787_1138_pt5 | contig 15646 bp, 14 predicted proteins | sample Rifle2008BG16ft_FD_105795 | JGI IMG/M metagenome (GOLD analysis project Ga0154787, IMG submission 105795) | Deltaproteobacteria bacterium RBG_16_54_11 | reverse complement strand
ACGACACAGATTTCAAAGAACACTTTTCGCAGCGTTTTAACCAGCCTGTGAACAGATATGTGAAATTGAGTTTCAGGGTATTACATCCTCCAGCAGTATCAGATCCCGCTGCTCCATCACCTTGCGCAGGCGCTTGAGGGCCTTGACCTCGATCTGCCTAATACGTTCCCTCGTTACCCCGAACATCTCACCGATGGCCTCCAGGGTCTTGGGCTCCCCATCGCGGAGCCCGAAACGGAGTTTGATTACCGCTTTTTCCGGAGGAGAGAGAAGCTCCAACCAGGAGGTGACGAGCTTAACGAGCTCCATATGCTCGGTGACGGAAAAGGGGCCGGGCTGTTCTTCCTCCGTGAGGATATCCGCCAGATGATAGCGCTCGTCTTCATCCAAGGGGGATTCAATGGAGGTGGCCTTACGCACAGCCATCATCAAACGAGTCATGTAGTCCGCTTCCACCCCCATCTCCTTTGTCAGCTCCTCGAGCAGGGGTTCTCTCCCCAACCGCTGCGTTAACGTGCGCGTGACCCGAATCATTCTTCTCAGATCTCCGACCACGTGGGCGGGAAGCCGCACGGTCCTGCTCTGGCTTGCCAGACCTCGCTCGATGGACTGTCTGATCCAGAGAACGGCATAGGTGGAAAAACGACACCCCTTCTCCGGCTTAAATCTCTCCACCGCCTTGATGAGCCCGATGTTACCCTCTTCGATCAAATCCAAGAGGGGAAGGCCTTGCCCCATATACCGTTTGGCCACCTTGACCACCAACCGCAGATTGGACACGATCATCCTCTTTCGGGCCGCGTCATCCCCCTGCGCTGTGCGTCGGGCCAGCTCCTGTTCCTCCTCCGCGGTGAGGAGCTTGGCTGACCTTATATCCTGGAAGTACAAGCTCAAGGAATCGAAGGAGACATCCGCAGGGGAGACCTGTTCTTCTTCTTTCCCGAAAACGTCGTCTTTTTCCTGCATGATTCCCTTTTTTAAGGTAGAAACCGCATGGGATCCAGGGGGTTGCTCCCCTTGCGGATCTCAAAATGGAGGTGCGGGCCTGTGGCGCTTCCCGTCTTGCCGATTCGGGCGATGGCATCACCCCGCTTGACAAGCACCTCTTCCTTCACCAGATTCTCCTCGTTGTGGGCATAGATGGTAAAGAAATGATCCTGGTGCTCGATGATGATGAGGTTTCCATATCCCCTCATCTTATTGTCGCTGTAAACCACCTTGCCGCTATCCGCCGCTCGCACCGTGGTGCCTGCCAGCGCAGAGATATCAATGCCATCGTGACGCCTTTTTTCAGCCGTCGCATTCGCACTGAACGTGGCCGTCACCTGCCCTTCAGCCGGCCAGATGAACCTCCCCTTTTCGTATCGTACGGCTGTTGCTTTCTCTCCCGCGGTGACATCTTCTACATAGATATCAACCTTCAATACCCTTCTGACGCCGGGGATGAAGATACGCTGCCCCACCTCGATCTTGGTCTTGTCCTTGATCCCGTTTATCCTGGCCACCTCGTTCATATCCACGCCGTAGGTCTTGCAGATCCGCCAGAAGGTCTGGTGGCGTTTCACGGTATGATAGACGCCACGCTGGCCGCGGCCGACATCCCTGGCCAAAGGGCCACCTCCGGTCGGGTGCCGGCACCCAAAGGAAGCAGCCAAAAGGACAACCAAAAGGAGCGCCGCAAGCCTCACCGCGTTTCCGCGCAAGGCATCCCGACATATGCTCGGAAACTGCATCACCGAAACATATCTAAAAGCATCGTGACTGATGTGCGCCCCCCTTCCGCCATGGGGACCCTCTTCTCCAGCTTCCAGGTCTTAATCCCCACATGGTGACCCCTATCTGTCCTTTTACCAGTCTGCCTTCCACCCATGGTCTCCTATCAATTTCACGAACCGCACGCCGCCCAGATCTTTCTTTGCATATCCCTTCTCCTGTTTTACCACCTTGAGCAGGGTCTGGGAATATTCATTCCCAACCGGTATCACGAGCCTGCCCCTCTCCTGCAGCTGTTCAACAAGGGTTGGCGGGATATCCGGCGCCCCGGCAGTCACGATGATCCCGGAAAAGGGGGCTTCTTCGCGCCATCCAACAGTGCCATCCGACACCCGGATGAGGACATCGGCATAGCCCAACTCATCCAATATCTTTCTGGCCTTGGATGCCATGGAGCTGATCCGCTCAATGGAAAAGATCTGGTTGGTCAGCTCCGCCAGGATTGCAGCCTGGTATCCAGAGCCGGTCCCGATCTCCAGGACCTTGTCATCGCCTGTCAACTGCAAGGCCTCGGTCATCAAGGCGACAATATAGGGCTGCGAGATGGTCTGCCCCTGGCCAATGGGCAGCGGGAAATCGCCGTAGGCCTGATGCCATAGCCCCTCCTCCACAAAGAGGTGCCGAGGCACCTTCATCATAGCGTCAAGGACTCGCTTATCTTTTATACCCCTGGCCACCAGCTGCTCTTGCACCATCTTTTTTCTGGCCAGGGCAAAATCAGGCCTTTTTTTCAATCCCCTTCTTCCATCATCTTTTTCCAGTGATAGAGGAGCTGAACAGCCTCCAGAGGCGTCAGGCGATTAGGATCAACCTTTTGGAGTTCCCGATATATACGATCGTCCCGCTGCGCAAAGAGGTCCAATTGATCAACCCCTTGTCCCTTCTCTCCCCCCTTGACAGAGGCCAGTCTCGGCATGCCCTTTTCGTCCAACTCCCCTTTCTCCAGATTAGCGAGGACCTCCCTGGCCCGAGCCACAACCTCCTCGGGGAGACCGGCCAATCTGGCCACCTGGATGCCGTAGCTGCGGCTCGTCCCACCCTCCACGATCCTGCGGAGAAAAATGATCTCGCCGTTCCATTCACTGATTGCCACATTGTAGTTCTTCACCCGCGGTTTGGTCATGGCCAGCTCAGTGAGCTCATGGTAGTGGGTGGCAAAGAGGGTTTTGGGACCCTTCTTATCGTGCAGGTATTCCGCCACTGCCCAGGCTATGCTGAGGCCGTCAAAGGTGCTGGTGCCCCTGCCTATCTCGTCCAAGATCACCAAGCTCCGGGGGGTGGCTTCCTTCAGGATATCAGCCGTCTCCCTCATCTCGACCATGAAGGTGCTCTCCCCCCTGGCCAGATTGTCCGAGGCCCCTACCCGGGTAAAGATCCTGTCAACCAGGCCGATGGTCGCCTCCTGAGCAGGCACGAACCCGCCCATCTGGGCCATCAGGCAGATCAGGGCCACCTGGCGGATATAGGTGGATTTGCCCGCCATGTTGGGGCCGGTGATGATGATCAGCTGGTTATCGCTGCCGTCCAAGCGGGCGTCGTTCGGGACAAAGGGCTCGAGATGACCCATCCGCTCGACAACCGGATGCCGCCCGCTCGTGATGACGATCTCATCCTTGTCCGTGATCCGGGGCCTGTTATATCGATATTTGTCCGCCACCTCGGCCAGGGAGAGCAGGGCATCGAGGGAGCCGATGGCAGAGGCGGTGCCCTGAATTCTGCGGTTCTCCCCTGCCAGCCGCTCCCGCAGCTGCCGAAAAAGCTCGTGCTCCAAGGTCTTGATCCTTTCCTCGGCCCCCAGGACCTTATCCTCGTACTCCTTGAGCTGCGGCGTGATGAACCGCTCGGCATTGGTCAGGGTCTGCTTGCGGACGTAGTCCTCAGGAACCAGATCCAGGTTGGGCCTGGTGACCTCGATGTAGTAGCCGAAGACCTGATTGTATCGCACCTTTAATGAGGAGATGCCGGTGCGCTGGCGCTCCTGCACCTCCAAGCGGGCGATCCACCCCTTCCCCGCCCGGCTCATCCCCCTCAGCTCATCAAGCTCCTGGCTATATCCGTCCTTGATGATCCCCCCCTCGGTCATGGTAATGGGTGGGCTGGCGACAAGGGCATCGTCTATCCATGCAGCCACTTCATCGAGCTCATCCAACCCCGCCCTGATCTCTTGCAGCAAAGGAGCTGCCATATCCGCCAGCCCCTTCTTCACCGCAGGGATCGCCTTCAGGGTGGTCTTTAACGCCACCAGATCCCGCGGGTTCGCCTTCCCCATGATCACCCTGGCGTTGAGCCTCTCCAGATCATAGACCTCCTCCATGAGCTCCCTGAGATCGGCCCGCACAAGGGGCGTCTCCTTGAGCTCCGCGACGGCCTCCAGCCGACCTTCGATCTCTCTGCAATCGACGAGCGGATAGGAGAGCCAAGCCCTGATCCTCCTCCCTCCCATGGCGGTGATCGTCTCGTCCACGATATCGAGCACGGTGCCCTTCTTGCCCCTGCCCCCCTGCGAGGCAAACAGCTCGAGGTTCCTCTGCGTCGTCTCGTCCAAGATCAGGTAGTCCTCCAGCCGATAGCAGAAAAGAGGCTTGATGTGCCCGACATCGGCCTGCTGGGTCTCTTGGCAATAGCGAAAGGCGGCGAGGGCGGCGCGACGGGTTTCTGCACCTGCCGATGAAGGGATCAAATCTTTTATAAGCTCTTCTCGAGGGCCGGCATCGGCCTCGGGCCGAAAAGAGGGATCAGGCAGGGTGTTTACCAGCATGGAGGGGAACTCCCTGGTGAGATCCGCCAGAAGCCCTTCTTCACCCTGCAATCCTTCGGGGATCAGGGCCTCGCGGGGCCTGTTCTTCACCACCTCGCCCATCAGGAGATCCTTGTCAGCTATCCGACACCCCTTGAACTCCCCTGTGGAGAGGTCCAAAAAGACAAGCCCATACCCGCCTTCGCCTCGGTACAGGCTCATCAGAAAGTTGTTCTCCTTCTCCTGGAGATTGGCCCCCTCCACCACCATCCCCGGCGTGATCACCTGGGTGACCTCGCGCTCCACCAACCCCTGAGACGCCCTGGCATCGCCCACCTGTTCGCAGATGGCCACCTTATAACCCTTGTCGATGAGCTTGGTGATGTACGGCGCTGCAGCATGGCAGGGGACCCCGCACAAAGGGATCCGCTCCTTTCCCCCTTTTTCTCTGGAGGTAAGGGCAATCTCCAAGATCTTGGAGGCGACCTTGGCGTCATCGAAGAACATCTCGTAAAAATCCCCCATACGAAAAAAGAGGATACAATCTCTATAATCCCCTTTAATCCGCAGGTACTGCCTTATAACGGGTGTGTGATCCTGCATTCCGGAGGCCTCTGCGCGTCAAAAATGGTAACAAAACGATGGGGTAATGTAAAGGTCACCTCGCCCGCAGGAGGTGTTGCGCCAGTTCCAAATCGACGGGGCCGGTGATCTTTATATTACGCGGATCTCCCACGAGTACTTTCACCCGATGGCCCGCCCTGAGCACGAGGCCGGGGTCATCGCTGGTATCCGTGATCCCGGCCTCCAAGGCCTGGCCGTGGGCATCCCATAAGGTTTGAAACGGAAACGCTTGGGGGGTCTGGATCTGATACAGCTCCTCCCGCGGCAGGACCCTCGTGATCTCTCCATCCAGACACTCGACGATGGTGTCCACAGCCTGCAGGCCAAAGGTCATCCCCTCATTGCCTTCCCGAACAGCGGCATCGATCAGCTCTTGGCTTACCAGGGGGCGTACGGCGTCATGGACGACCACGATATGCGGGGGATCCGCCTTAAGGAAGTGCAATGCCTGTTGGCAGGAGAGCTGTCTGGTCTCCCCTCCGGCGATTACTCCCTGTATCTTATCGAATGCATAAGGTTTAAGCTCGGCCTCGCACCGTTTTTCCCACCCTGCCGGCACCACCACCACAATGGCATCTATAGAAAGGGAGCGCTGAAAGGCCTCCACGGTGTGGACGATGACGGGCCTCTCCCCCAAGGGGAGGAACTGTTTGGGGATCCCCCCCATAAACCTCTTACCGAGGCCTCCTCCCACTATGATGGCCGTATTTTTCATGACGCTAATCGGACTGGTTCAAGATCGCCCACGAGAGATTTCGCAGAAACTCGCTTCGTTTCCTCTTATAAGAGAAAAATATTGATGAGTCAAGGAGGAAGTGAGGCATCAGAGGGGGTATTGCTCCAAGAGCTTTTGAAAATCCTTCGCCTCTCCTTCTTTTCCCCTCTTGAGATAGCCGCTGATGAGAACGCGCACTTTTCTGTGGAGTTCCTGGATGGTGAGCTCACGCAGCTCAGGGGTCAACACCCCTATTTTGAGGATTTTGGCCAGCGCCATCACCCGGTACCTATCATTCCCCCATTGTTGCCGGGAGAGTTGATCCCGGTGCCCTCCCCTTTTGATGATCAGCCTCTGGGGGATGAAGAGGATCGGGAAGCGGGCTGCGGCACGCAGCCATAGGTCGTAGTCCTCGCAGACAGGGAGTTCGGGATCAAAGACCCCGACCTGCTCGAAGAGATCTCGACGCATGAGGGCCGAGGATGGACTGACGATACAGAGGGGGAGACAGTGAGGATAGATCCGCCCCGAATATTTGGCGTGTCTCTTTTTGGGGTTGACCCGCACCCCGCGCCTGATCCAGATTTCATCGGTATAGCAGATCTGCGCCTCCGGGTGTTGATCCATAAAGGCGACCTGCACCTGTAGCTTCTTCGGCAGCCAGAGGTCATCGGAATCGAGGAAGGCGATGAACTCCCCGTGGGCGAGTGCGAGGCCGCAATTGCGGGCCACGCTCACCCCGTGGTTCTCTTGATAGTGATACCGCAGGCGCTCTCCATACTGCTTGAGGACCTCCCCGGTGCCGTCTGCAGAGCCATCGTCCACCACGATCAGCTCATAATCCCCATAGGTCTGCGCAAAAACAGATTCCACCGCCTCCAGCACGAATGCCTTCCTGTCATGAGTAGGGATGATGATCGATACCCGGGGCATCTGTCTCTTCTCTTGCGCTTCGCTCCCCGAATCAAGTTTGCCGGGAGCCATGGGCATAGTGGATGATGCATCGTAGCATTCACGGGTAATGAATACAACGGCGGCCTCTTACACTGGCCAAACCGCCGGCAGGAAAATCGAACCCTTGAATAATGGAGAGAGAATGGATATACTCAAGAGCACAAATATCCGGCGAAGGAGCTCCATAATGAAGCAAGAAAACGACCTGAGAAGATTTGCCGGCGCTTCGCAATATGTACTGGATGATGAGCTGGCTGAGATCGTCAACATCTCCATAGCCCTCGAGATGCCCCTCTTGCTCAAGGGCGAGCCCGGCACGGGCAAGACCATGCTGGCGCATGCCATCACCGAGGCCCTCACTATGAGGCTCATTGTCCTCAATGTTAAATCAAGCATGAAGCTTATCGATGCCCTCTATCAATATGATACCTTGACCCGATTGAACGACAGTCGATTTGGGGATTCCAAGAGGGATATCAGCAACATCGAGGAGTACATCAGGATGGGCAAGATCGGACAGGCCTTTGTCTCGGATGAACGGGTCGTGCTCCTCATAGACGAGATCGACAAGGCCGACACCGATTTTCAGGACGACATGCTCGACATCCTTGACCAGATGCAATTCGACATTATCGAGATCGACAAGACCATCACGGCAAAACACCGGCCCATCGTGGTCATCACCTCGAATGCCAAGAAGGACCTCTCCGATCCCTTCCTGGGGCGCTGCAACTTCCACCACATCGCCTTTCCCGAGCCTGATATGATGAAGAACATCGTTCAGGTGCATTTCCCGGATATAGACAAGGAACTTCTCAACAGCGCCGTACAGGCCTTCTACCGCCTTCGCGAGATCAAAGATATCGAGAAGAAACCCGCCACCAGGGAGCTCATCAACTGGATCAGGGCCCTGCGGGCTGATCCCGACTTTCGGGTCAAGGACCTCATGAAAGGGAATATCCCGTATTTGGGGGTCCTGTTCAAGAAGAGCCCCGATTATTTCACGGCCCAAAAGACGGTGGCCACCATCAAGATCTAGAGGTAGGCGACAAGGATGTTCGTCGATTTCTTCTATACCCTACGCACCGTCGGGATACCGGTCACCCCGACCGCCTTCCTGCGGCTGCACAAGGCCTTGAACATGGGGCTTATCAATTCCGTCGATGATCTCTACACCGCGGCCCGCTGCATCCTGGTGAAGAGCGAGAAGTATTTCGACCTCTACGACCAGGTCTTTGCCCACCGGTTTCAGGGCGTTGAGCTCAAAGATCCGGATGAGTATGAGCTGACTGAGATAGCCAGGGCCCTGCTGGAAGAGTGGTTAAAAGACCCACAACTCCTGGCCCAGGCGCTCGGCGTCGATGAAGCCGAGCTGAAAAAATTGAGCCCGGAGGAGCTTATCGAATACTTTCTTGCGCGGCTCAAGGAACAAACAGAGGCCCACCATGGGGGGAATAAATGGATCGGCACCGGCGGGACCTCACCGGTCGGGCACTCGGGATACCACCCGGGCGGTATGAGGGTCGGGGGAATATCCAGGAACAAGTCCGCCGTCAAGGTGGCCATGGACAGGCGATACCGGGACTACTCCCAGGAGGTCCCTTTGACCCAGTCCCAGATCGGTGAGGCCTTGAAGCGGCTGAGACATATGGTGCCGGTCGGCCCCAAGGACAAGGTCAACATAGATAAGACCATCTACCAGACCGTCAAGAATGCCGGCGAGATAGAAATCGTCTTTAGTCAAAGCCTCAAAGACCGCCTTAAGGTTATCCTGACTATCGACAACGGCGGGTGGTCCATGGATCCCTACGTCCACGTGGTGCAAACCCTCTTCAATTACGCCCGATCGCAATTCAAGGATCTCAAGAACTTTTACTTTCATAACACGATCTATAACTGTCTCTGGGAAGATCCGAGCCGCCGCTACAAACGTTTTCATGTCGGCGAGTTGGTACGGCTGGATCCGGAAACACGGTTTATCATCGTCGGCGATGCCAGCATGGCTCCCTATGAACTCATGAGCGAGAATGGTTCTATCTATGTTGGTGAGCAATCAGGAAAACCGAGTTTCGAAAGTCTGCGGTTCATAGCCAAGACTTTTCGCCACGCCATTTGGTTAAACCCCGTCCCCGCTTGCGAGTGGAGACAGACTCACACCATCGGTGTGATCCGGCAGATCTTCCCCATGTTTGAGCTGACCCTTGATGGGTTGGAAAAGGCAGTCGCACATATGAGGCGCAAGAATTGACAGCAGCGGCGCTCGCCGCATCAATTCATATTACAATCGATCATGACGGAGCGTCACCCACGAACCATGGGAATCGGCAATCCCTTCCCATCCCCAATTTTCTAAAGGGGGGATGGGGGATTTCAACCATTTTTTCTAAGTAATCCTTCATGACGGATACGTCACCCGCGAACTATGAAAATGCCTTTTACCCCCTCCCCTTCATCCCCTCCCGCCAGGGGAGGGGAGTTCTTTGGAGGTACTTTCTGAGCAATCCATCATGACGGAGCGTCACCCACGAACAATAAAAATCCCCCTCGATCCCCCTTTACTATAAAGGGGGAAAAGCTCCTCTGGCTAAACCGCCGCCGAAGCCGAAGGTGACCCTTTGGTCAGTGGCCCTTTGGCCAGTGACCCTTTTGGCTAAAGAGCCACCTTCGGGGTCAGAGCCACCTCCGGCCTTTTGTAAACCGGAGGTGACCCTTTGGTCAGGGAGGTGGGGAGAGATTGGGTTGGTTTATGTTCTGAGCAAACAGTGTGGAGTCTTATTCTCTGTCTTCGTGGACCAAGGTGATGACAGTCACCTCCGGGGGCGCAAGAAAGCGGATGGGTGGCCCCCATGTCCCGCTGCCCCTGCTCACGTAGAGAAAGGTATGTCGGGGCAGAGGCACCAGTCCGGCGTCGTGGGGGAAAAAGGCCTTGGACAGGTAGTTGAAGGGGAAGATCTGACCTTTATGGGTGTGCCCTGAAAGCTGCAAATCAACGAGACCCATTGCTTTATCATCTATTACCGGTATGTGCTTCAGGAGCAGGGTAAAGCGTTCACGAGGCACGTTGGCAAGGAGGGAGCGCTCCGAAGGTCCGCGCACGAGGCCAAAGTACTTCGCCGTCGGATCATCGACACCTGCAATCGTCATAAAACCAGCCGCATCCTTGGCCTCTCCCCTCAGCACCGTAAAACCCGCCTTCTCTATAAAATGCAACGCCTGCTCCAAACCGGCATAAAATTCATGATTTCCCGTCACGGCGAATTTACCATAGGGGGGATGGATATCACGCAAGAGCTCGGCAAGTCCCTGGAGGTCGGCGATCTGCCCGTCCACCAGGTCGCCGGTGGAGACGAGGATGTCTGGTTGCGCCCCCGTGACCTCTCTCAATATCTTCTTCAACCTCCCCTCTCGAACAATCAGACCCAGGTGGACGTCGGAGATCTGCACGATGGTGAAAGTGCCAATTCCCCTCGGGACCTTAGGGCTCGTAATGACCACCCGTTCGCTGTGAATAGAGAGGGCCTCAAAATAGCCGTATGTTGCGATTGCCGCGGTAACGAGGAAGGGGATGAAAAAGGCAAAGCGCGGTGCAGGGGAGAGCGAAGAAAGGTTCGTCCGCAGTATGAGTCCGACCACAAAGACACAAAAACGATACAGATCGATGCAGAGCGAAGAGGTTAAAAACAGAAAGGTCAATCCCATCCAGGTATACCCGACATACGAGAGGAGGCGGGCGAGAAACTCTAGCCCCTGTCTTTCGGATACGCGCACCAGAACCGGCGCACTGACCATGACTGCCATAAAAAGTATGAGGGCAATGAAGGCCCCCGTCCCCAGCGTGAAGGCGCCCTTGATCTTGAGGAATATGTACAGATGTACCGAACTATAGAGAAAGAAAAAGGTGAGCAAAAAGAGCGTCATCGCCACCCTTTTGCCTTGCCCGGCTTCTGCCCGTTCTGATCCGTTCGGCACACTGTGACCGGAGCTGTCCTCCCTGCTGCGGCGTTCAAACCCTTGTCAGCCTTTCTATCTTGCTGCCCCTGACGAAAAAACCACGAAGATCGCCAGGAGCATAGTAGCTGTCCAACATCCTCTTCACGAATAGGCAGCTGGCTAGCTCGATTTTCCCCCTGTATATTTTTTCTTGAGAAATTCCATTCCGGTCTGGGGGTAGAGGGCGTAGATCAGGATCTCCCCGGCGGTTCGGGCAATCCCCTTGGTCTCCTCCCGGGCCTTCGCCATCTCGTCCTCCAGGGTATCGGCGGCACGACAATCGATCGGCGTTTCGCCGCGGGGATAACCGGCGAGGGCAAGCCTTTGTATCTCGGGGTTTACCGGCGCTGGAGATCTGCCGTAGAGGCCGTAAAAGTAGTCCTTCACCTGCTGGGTGATCACCTTGTATCGACCAAAGAGGACGTTGAGGACCGCCTGTACGCCCACGATCTGGCTGGTGGGTGTGACCAGCGGGGGATACCCCATATCCTTACGGGTGCGGGGTATCTCCTCATAGACCTCGGGCAGCCGATCCAGGGCCTTTGCTTCTTTGAGTTGTTGCACGAGATTGGAGATCATTCCTCCCGGAATCTGGTGCATGAGGACTTGCGTGTCGAAGACTGCCATGCGGGTGTTCTCTATCAGATCATGGTATTTCCCCACTATATCCTCGACTTGCTCACTTAAACGGAAGATAAGATTTAGATCCAGACCGGGATCTCGCGCAGTGCCCGCAAGACCCACCAAAAGGGGCTCACAAGGCGGCTGAGAAGAGCGCATAGCTAAAGGAGCCAGGGCGGTATCTACTACGTCAACGCCCGCCTCGGCGGCCTTTAAATAGGACATGGAGGCCAGTCCGCTCGTGTAATGCGTGTGGAGTTGAACCGGAATATCCAATGCCTTCTTCAGGGCACTGATCAGCTCAAAGGCATCGGGGGGCGCGATCAAGCCGGCCATGTCTTTGATGCAGAGAGAATCGGCGCCCATCAACTGCAGGATCTTGGCCTTGTTGATATAATAGTCCAGGGTAAAGATATCTCCACCCATTCGATGTTCCGTCAAGGAAAAACAGAGGCAGGCCTGGGCATGTTTTCCGCACTCGTTAACGGTCTTAATAGAGACCTCCAAATTCCTCTCGTCGTTCAAGGCATCAAAGATTCTGAAAATGTCGATACCGCACCCCGCGGCCTCCCGGATAAACTCCCTGACCACATCGTCGGGATAGTTTCTGTATCCGACTAAGTTCTGACCGCGAAGGAGCATCTGTAAGGGGGTATTGGGCAACAGCTTCTTCAAGGTTTGGAGTCTCTCCCAGGGGTCTTCGTTGAGGAAACGAATGCAAACGTCATAGGTTGCACCACCCCATACCTCCAAGGAGTGAAAGCCTACCTTATCCATCTCCGGCGCAAGGGGCACCATATCCTCGATACGTAGCCTCGTGGCAAGGATGGACTGATGGCCATCCCTCAGTGTCGTATCGGTGATGCGCAGAGGGTCGGAAGTCATCGTTGTTGCTCCTCTCTCAGGAATTATTCACGATGGTTCGATGTAGCAAAATTTTAAGTTTAACAACCGATAAGATTCCTGTCAATCCTTTACAGGCTCCAAGAATAGCCATTTGTTTAGTGGATGATCAGCAATAACTAAGGATATGGACCAGGTTATTCAATCTTCTTACAAGATGGCCGGAAGGGCCCGCCAGGCAATAATGTTGAAAAATTGTTCATAACAGGAAAACCTCGGCTCGATTTTACAATTATTGTGCTCATAAACTCAAAATTTATGTAACTCACTGTCTTTATTGAACTTTTATAATGCCTACTTATTAGGCAATCGATTGATTTCCTTATGATATTGGGCTATTAGGCATTTTCCCAATGACTTTTCCACAAGTTTTAAAGAAATATCGTTGAAAGATCTATGGCCTAAACCCTTATCTTCCCACTCCCCACAACCCTATCCCCCTCGTAAAAAACCGCTATCTGGCCGGGGGCGGGCGCAAACTGCGGCTCCTCAAATATCACCAAAGCCTCCCTGCCTTTCACCTCTACAGTGGCAGGGGCTGGGTCATGTCGATATCTTATCTTTGCAGAAAGGAGAAAGCGTCCATCCCCTTTTCTCCAGAGGACCAGAGTTACCCCGATGCTCTTGGCATAGGCTTCGCACTTCGGGCCGATGATCACCACATTCTTAATGGGGTCAATCCCTATAACATAGTGAGGAAAAGAAGCGCGTATACCAATCCTCTTTCTTTGCCCCATGGTGTAATAAAAGAAACCTTTATGCAATCCCACGAGCTCCCCTCTGCTATTAACCAATGTGCCGGTTCGGCTATCAACTTTCACGTGTCTCTTAATAAAGCTGACGTAATTATCATCCGGGGAGACAAAACATACCTCTTGGCTCTCCTTCTTGGGCCTCAAAGGAAGCCCTACCTCCTGGGAGATCTTTTTTATCGCCTCCTTGGTATAACTCCCTAAAGGGAAGATAACTTTTCTTAAGACCTCCTCGGGGAGAAAAGCGAGAAAATATTCTTGGGATTTTCTTTTGTCCTTTGCTTGAGCGAGATAGACACCTCCATTCTCTTCTGCGAGCCTCGAGTAATGTCCCGTAGCCATACGGGAGGCTCCTATGGCCGACACCTTTTGCAAAAGGAGACCAAACTTTATCTTCTGATTGCAGATGACACAGGGATTGGGCGTCCTTCCCGCCATATATTCAGAGATAAAGTAATCTACAACCTCTCTTTTGAAGTCCTGCGTGAAGTCGAAAACGTAATGGGGGATATCGAGGAAGTGGGCGACCCTACGGGCGTCTTCGATGTCCTCCAGGCGACAACAGCGGGAAACCTCGGGGTAGAGCTTCAGGGTAACCCCCACCACATCAAACCCTTGTTCCTTGAGCATATAGGCCGCAACGGAGGAATCTACCCCCCCGCTCATAGCCACCACTATCCTCTGAGCCACCGCTCTTCCTTTTCCAGCGCTTGTCGATGTCTAAGACATACTATATAAGGCTCATCCCTTTGAGAGCGAAGGAGTTCCTCTTGCCAGTGGGCATGATAGAGGGAACAAAAGGGGTCCGGGCAGAAAGGATCGCCGCTCTGGTAATAGAAGAATGCCTGCAAGAGGATGCCGGCGAGGACCCTGGGGAGTCGGGGGTCGTTGACGGTGAGATACCGATCCCGCAAGCTATCCGGCATCATTGCATCAGGGATACCTTGACTCCGGAGGAGGTAATATTCCCGCGGCCTTGCCGGCGCCTCGATGATTCCAGGAAGAGAAATGAGCACAGGAAATGAGAAGACCCCATACCGGAGATGCCAGCGGAGGTCATCCCTGTCAAAGGTGGCAATATAATCGCGGGTGATAAAGAGCGGCTTGTCCCCCCACAGAACCCTCCTGGCTGACAATCCCTTGCTGAGCAACGCGGCGAGATGAATGCCGGCATACACGGCACCTTTGCCGCATTGACAATCCTCTCTCCGGCGCCTCTCAAATGCTATCTCTATGGGGAACGGGTTCTCATTTAAAGCAGGGCTGTCGAGATTAATAACTCGCAGGCCGGCGAGATCCTCCGCCGCACCGGGCGTTGCGCGATAGAGGCACTCCCCCTCTCGCATTTCCTCTCCCGTCCAAGAGGTAAATATACTAACGGCTTCCCTGATCACCTCCTGGGAGGGCCGGAGGTGGCCCTTTTGGCTAAAGAGCCACCTTCGGGGCCAGAGGCAGGGGAAGAGCATCATAGCTTTTTTAAGACTTCTTCCGCCGCCCTTCTGCCGGACAGAAGCATGGCGCCGAACGTAGGGCCCATGCGGGGCAGCCCAAAGGTGGTGGCGGTTGCCATGCCGCAAACCACCAGACCGGGGTGAACCTCTCCTGTATATTCCACGACCAAATCCTCTGACCTCTCCACCCACATCCCGCCGAACCCCTTGGTCTTGAGTACCCCCCTCTCCTCCATTTTTCGCACCACTGAGGCATCGTGTCCAGTAGCGTCGACCACCATCGTGGCCTCGAGGGCGATGGGGTCCACGCAGGTAATCTGACGGGGAAGGGCTTCCACCGGCGTCCAGTTTACCACCGCGCCCCCTACTCGATTGTTCTCTCGCAAGACCACATCTTCAAAGACAGTCATGTTGAGAATCTTTACTCCGGCGTCGCAGGCAGACGCGATAAGTCGGGCACAGGCATGGGGACCATCGGCGACAAAGAGCCCTTCGCGCGCCTGCTCAAAGGGGATCCCCAGCTCCTTCAATACCTCCTCGCCGGGGTGCCTCACCGTTATCTTGTTCATGAGGAAGCCGCCTATCCAAAAACCACCTCCCAAATAATTGTTCCGTTCGACGATGAGGGTCCTTTTCCCTTTCGTAGCCAGCTCTCTGCCCGCCATGAGCCCTGCCGGACCACCTCCGACGATGATCACATCGCTCTCCACGAATTTTTCGAACTCTCGAATGAATCCTCCTACGATCGCTCGCGTTATATCCTTTTCGCTTACTTTGGCGAAGATCTCTCCCATGTTCTTGTCTCCTTAACTGTTTGTCTCATTTACAAAAAACATGTTTCACTGCTTCTCTTTTTACCTATCTTGTCCCTCACGACCTATCCGCCGGATAACACCCTTATTATCCTGATTTCCATCTCCTCCTCCAACCTCTCATCAGAGGTGATGCGCCTTGCCTTCTTTTTGTCGAGCGCTACTACCTCCTCTTCTTTAAATGAGAAGTGATTGAGGAGTTGGCGCACGGTCTTTACCCCCGCAACCTCTCTCACCTCATTCTCAAAGGGCAACCATACCTTCATCCATTGACCTCATCATTGAGCTTGCCCTGGCGATACCCCTCCGAATCC
>Ga0154787_1073_pt8 | contig 18806 bp, 19 predicted proteins | sample Rifle2008BG16ft_FD_105795 | JGI IMG/M metagenome (GOLD analysis project Ga0154787, IMG submission 105795) | Deltaproteobacteria bacterium RBG_16_54_11 | reverse complement strand
GGTGACCATCAATCCGCCGGCGACGTCCTGCGCCAGGCGGGATATCTCATAGGGAAAACGGGTTATATTTTGCTTGTGCACATTGGCCAGAAGTATGTTGACGCAGTATGTCCCGCTGGGCTCCTTGTGGCCTTCCGATGCACAGGCGATGCACCCGCAATAGAGCGTTTCATTCAATTGATTCATCTCGATGATCTTGTCCTTGATATGGGACGCTTCGGCAGCGCCGTTATACTCCGCTATGGTTTGTGCCGCCCCTATCAGCACATCGCCGACTCCCACCTTGCACGCATAGCTCTGGCGGTGATACGAGGCAAATTTTTCCACCAGGGATCCGGCAAAGTCATATTCCTTGTACATGAAAACCCGTTCCCAGGGGACGAACACGTCGTCAAAGACCACCAGCGCCTCGTGCCCCCCGAAGAATTGGTTGCCGCGGTCCAACGTTCCCTCTTCGAGCTTCCTGGTGTCGCAGGATTGACGTCCTATAATATAGGTGATGCCCTCGGTATCGCTGGGCACGGCAAAGGAGATCGCATAATCCTTGTCCGCTTCCCGCATGGCGATGGTCGGCATGACAATGATCTCATGCGAATTTACGGCGCCTGTCTGGTGGGCCTTTGCCCCCCGCACCACAATACCGTCTTTCCTCTCCTCTACCACATGCATGAACATATCGGGGTCTGATTGCTCATGCGGCGCGCGGCGCCTGTCACCCTTGGGATCGGTCATGGCGCCGTCGCAGGTCAAATCATTTTCCTGGACATATTCCAGGTATTGCAAAAAGCGCTTGTGGTACTCCGTCCCGTGTTTTTTATCGATGTTAAACGTCGTGATGGAAAGGGCATTCAGGGCATCCATCCCCACACACCGCTGAAAACAGCATCCCGTCTCGCGTCCCAACAGCCTGCCCATCTTGCTCTTCTTCACCAAATCATCGATGCTCTGGTGAATGTGGCAAAAACGGTTGATCCGCTTGCCGGTAAGGTGCGAGGCGGCAGTCATGATATCCTCGTGCTCCGGTTTCAAGGCCATTTCGTACGTGGCAGCCACGGCATTCATGGAGGGACGGATAATCGGATCATCAACTACGTTCTTAACCCTTTCCCCGAACATATAGACGACCGGATTGAGTTTCCGGAGGCTCTCTTCATACTGTTTGGCATTCATCAAGGCCATGTCTTTTTACCCCTTATAAGTAGTTTATCGCTCGTACATTTTATTGTGCCAGACTCACCGCGTAAGTACAAGGCCTTCGTTGATGAACTCTTCGAGATTGTGCAAAGCCTCTTTCAGGGAAACATCTTGCCGGGGTTCAGAATGGCATGAGGATCGAGGAGCTGTTTCACCTTCTTCATCCATTCCAGGGAGCGTCCATGTTCCGCTTCCATGAATTGAGCCTTGCCGATCCCCACCCCGTGTTCTCCGGTTGCCGTGCCTTTCAGGGCCAGGGCCTTATGCACGACGCTGCGATTGGCCTCCTTGATCCGCTGCCAGGCGTCGCGATTCCCCCGTTCCGTTTCGACGACGAGGTGGATGTTGCCGTCGCCGGCATGACCGAAGGTATAGGCCGCCCCGGCGCCGGCCTTGCGCGCCGTCTCTCCGGCAAAGGCGATCATCTCCGGATAGGCCGAGATGGGAACCGCCACATCGATGGCGATCCTGAAATGGTCCGGATGATCCTGCCTGATCATGTCGCCCAGGGCATACCTGGCCTCAAGGAGACGATCCCTTTCCTCCCTGTCGAGGCCCGGTCTAAACTCCCGGCACGCATGCTCGCGGCAGAGCCCTTCGGCAATCCCCATCACCTCCATGAGATGATTCCTGGTGGGCCCGTGAAATTCCATGAAGAGGGTGGGAGAAATATGGAGCCCCAGGTTCTTTTGCCTATTGATGAGATCGATACACTCCGGCGCCAGAAGCTCCAGGGCCGCGGGGTCGAGGCCCGCGCGGATGATTGCGAAGACCGCCTTCCCGGCATCCTCCACGGTCTGAAAGGTGGCCACTGCCGAGGCGATTTCCGCAGGCAGGCCCACGAGCCGAAGGGTGGCCTCGACCACGATCCCCAGCATCCCCTCAGAGCCCACGAAGAGGTGCAGCAGATCGAATCCCGAGGAGGTCTTGGAAGCGCGGTTGCCGATCTCTATGATCTCCCCGTTGGCCAGGACCACCACCAGGCGCAGCACATTGTCCTTGGTGGAGCCGTAGCGAACCGTCCTGATGCCGCTCGCGTTATTGGCGATCATGCCTCCGATGGTGGCGCCGGCCCCTGGATCCGGCGGGAAGAAGAGTCCCGTATGTCTGAGCTTGTGATTCAGATCCTTGTAGATGACGCCCGGCTCCACATCCGCCTGGAAATCGTCTTGCCGGATCTCCAGGATGCTATCCATCTGCGTAAAATCAAGGACAATACCCCCGTGCAACGGGATGGGATTCCCTTCCAGACTGGTCCCTGCTCCCCAGGCGGTTACGGGGATCCGTCTTTGGTCGGCATATCCGAGGATGCGGGAGACCTCCGCACTCTCCTTCGGCCACACAACCGCCTCGGGACGGGACGCGCGATGGCCGGACATGTCTCTGGAATGAAGGTCCAGGTTGGACTCGCCCGTGGAGAAGCGCTCCGGAGAAACGATGGACCTAATATATCTTTTGTCTTCGTCCTGCAGCGTGTCGAATCCCATAGATAAATTCCTTCGCAACCATGCCTTATTCAGGCCGATCAAACATCTCTATTTCATGCACTGCGCAATTCCCCGCTGATGCACGGCTTAGTATTCCTCTTGCAATACAGATCGAACCTATCGCTGTTTTTCTTTTTTATATGTTTAAGCACAAGCGTGTTTTCGTAGTACACCGGACCTTTCAGAAAAAAATCGAGCTGTAACGGCCTCTCCATCCCCACATCAGGCAGCGAAGAAACGCACTGAGCGACGATGCGTATCGGCTGCGCAAAATCCCTTTTAAATCCCTGCATGCGGGCATAGAGAGAGCCGTAGTGCAATCCGTTGGTATCCCCGGAAACCCGGGCGAAACGAAACCTGTCTTTTGCCGGCAGATACCATTCCTTTATCACAGGAGCGCTATCGATCGGTTCGAGCCGGGGAGGGGTATAGGCTGCTTCCCTTCCGCCGAATCCGCCCCTCACAAAATATGTCGTTATATTTTTCCATACCTTCTCTTCACCGGCTCTTATCTCCGATATAATATCAACCTCAAGGCCCTTGGAGATAATTCTTACTGGTGAATTATAACAATTGATGTCGAGTGTCTCATCAGGCCTTATGCCGCGGCGCATGATAATACTGGTTCGCGTATTCAGTACCTTAAACAGGGAAAAGGGCATCTCTCGCCTGCATAGGATCCGCATCATATAAGGATAGCAGAGCGTAAGAGGATAGAGGATATGCAGAAACGGCAGAGGGCCGACATGACAAATCTCATAAAACGCCTTCAGATGCCTTGCATTGATCCTTAGGCTTGATCTGCTCGCATGTATTACCGGCACCTTTTCTTCGGATGCAAACCTGCTCTTTCGGGATCGGAAGGCCTGCCAGAGCGTATAAATGGCCGAGGGCTTGTGATGGAAGATGAGGTTAATGGCTTGTTTCATCTTTGTCTCACGACGTAGCGGGTCACCGAAACATCACAGGAGGCTAATACAAGCCATTGAGCTTGTCAATCTGAATCGGAAATGGGTTGTGTCCTAATTTGAAAATGAGCGCGAGTTGGCGAAATAGGTTTCTTGGCAGGTCTAACGTCGTAGCTCAGCCGACGGGAAAAAGCGCAGCTTTTGACCGGTCGGCTGCAGCGTAGTGTTAGGCGTTTGTTTCGTAATCATTTGACCGGCCCAAGCAAACTTTCCACGTCAAGATGGTCGAAATCAGCAATCTCACTCATTTTGATCGGTTTTGAGAGCGTAAATTTTTTCCAAGTTTCCTTGAACTCTTCGTCTCCCCCATCTTCCGCATCCTGATTGATGTTTTCTCTTATCCGCATCTTTTTTGTCATAAGGTTTATGCTGACCGATCGTTCAACAACAGGCCCATGGTCCTGACTACTATCGTAGCCAATCAGCTCGAAATCGGAGTTCTGATATCGAAAATTGTAGGTCCAATAACCGTATCTGCCATGGGCGTAGTGAACGAGAAGATTTCCTTTGCTTATACTGACGCTAAGCTCCGGCGCATAATAAACGCCGCCATCTTCATTTTCAGATGAAAAACAACCTCGATTTTCCAGCACAAGTTCGTATTGATTTTTGTTTTTGAAGGCAATGATAATGCCTCGACGGTTGCGATCCAGCTCCCCGCGGTATTTATCATTGACGAATTTAGCTCTGTCTGTTCCCTTGATTATAAAAACGTAATCCGCTTGATTGTCTTTGTTTAAGTCACCCTGAATTTTCTCGAGGACAACATATCCGGCTGGGACAAACTCGGTGGGGGGTTTTGCTGTTTTTGGTGTCGCCTGCCCGAAAACATTTGTTCCGATCAAAAGAAAAATGATAAAAACAAGTTTTTTCATTCCGCACCTCGATTGTTGGTGGATGTAAGAAGCCTAACAATGAGTATATAGTTTCTCTATAACACCCCTAGCCCGCATAGTTGCAATATAACACCCCACGACCGAAATTACCATAAGCCTTGTGAAAACAACGCATTGCGGCAGTTGAACTGCTTGGCGAGAGGATACCCTGGACGTATGGCCCTGGGATCGGCCAACTGGATTCGCAGGAACTGCTATGGAAAGTACCCCTAGCATAAGCCCCCCAGGCTTTGTGATTGATCAAAGGCTAGCATCTTTTGTCCGAGAATGTCAAGTTTCAGAATGTCTCAGATTAGGATACTACCCAAGGATGTCCTGCAATGGTAGTGAAGGCCTATCCCATGGTTTATAAAAAAAGAAACCGGATTGACATTATAGTCTTGCCGCGGTAATTATTCCCCAATGGGTAAACGAATAAAAAAGAATGATTCCCTGAATCTCGCTGACTACCTGGTGGCCTCGGCCAGTAAGTATCCCGAAAAGACGGCGGTGCGCCACGAGGGGGTCGAGACCACCTTCCGACAGCTCGATTGCGCTACCAATCGCCTGGCAAATGGTCTGACCAGGCTCGGGCTCTTGCCCGGCGATCGCTGCATGGTCATGATGCCCAACAGCATCCACTATATCGCGCTCTATTACGCGCTCGCCAAGATGGGAGTCGCCATGATCCCGGTAAGCTTCCTCTTCCGCAGCCATGAGCTGACCTATATCCTCAAGGATGCGGCCCCACAGGCCTTCATCGGCGCCGACCCCTATCTGGAGGAGATCAGCCGCGTCTTTGCGGCGCAGGGGTCTCCGCCCATCACGCTTGCCCTGCACCCCCCTGCCAGGGGCGGATTCAAGGATATGGAAGCGGCCTATGCCGAAGAAGACACCTATGCAATCCATCCCACCCGGCCTGAGGACACCCTGAACATCCTCTACACCTCGGGCACCACCGGCGACCCCAAAGGGGGCATGCTGACCCACGGCAATCTGGCGCGCAACGCCGCAATACTGGCCCGGATGCGGGGGACCATCGAGCCGGATACGATCGTCATCGGCGCTCTGCCGCTTTATCACGTTTACGGCATCACCAGCGTCATGAACGTATCCATGTACCTCGGGCTCACCGTGGAGCTCTTTACTCATTTCGAACCGGGAGCGGTCATCGCCGTGACGGAGAGGGAGGCGCGCACGATCTTCTTCGGCGTCCCCACCATGCTCAACCGCCTGATCCAGGCGGCGGAAGAGCGCCCTCCCAAGCGAACCTCTCTCAAGTTTTGCATATCCGGCGGCGCCTCCCTGCCGGTGGAGTTTATCAAGCGCTTTGAGACCCTCTTCGCCACCAAGATCCATGAAGGCTACGGGTTGACCGAATGTCCGGTCTGCGTGGAGAACCCGTATGACAGGCCCGCCAGGCCCGGCTCCATCGGCCTTCCCATCCCGGAATTCAGCGCCAAGATTGTGGACGAAGCCGGCAAGGAGCTTGCCCCCGGGGGAAGCGGCGAGCTGCTCATCAAAGGGCCGGCCGTGATGAAGGGCTACCTGAACCGGCCCGAGGCCACCGAGGAAACCATTCGGGACGGGTGGCTGCACACCGGGGACATCGCCCGCATGGACGATGATCGCTACATCTACATCGTGGACCGTAAGAAGGACCTGGTGATCCGCGGGGGCTACAACGTCTATCCGCGCGAGATCGAAGAGGTCATCTATCAGATCCCCGAGGTCTCCGAGGCAGCGGTATACGGGGTCCCCCATCCGGATCTGGGTGAAGAAATCGCTGCGGTGGTGGTACTCAGGGAGGGCGCCCGCCTCGGCCCCGAAGAGATCAAGGCCTATGTGAAGGAGCGCGTCGCCCCCTACAAGTACCCGCGGATCATTACTATCGCCTGTTCGCCGCTGCCCAAGAGCGGTTCCGGCAAGATCCTCAAAAAAGAGATCCGCAAACGATATACGGCGGCTGGCTGATTGCTGAAGCGAGCCGTTGCCCGGATCCCTTGCAAGAGCATCTTCGCGGCCTTCACAAAAAGCCTTTATTGTTTTATAGTGTTGCCGGTGTTATCACGGTAAAGCTTGTAGATTACTTTTTTTAAACCGGAGCCTTTATGAGCGAATTTCAATATTGTCCGCTGTGTGGAAAAGGCCTGACAAAGAAGCAGGTTGATGGAAAGGAGCGGCTTGCCTGCATAGCGGATACGTGCGGATACGTGTTCTGGGACAACCCGCTGCCAATAGTTGCCGCCGTCATAGAAAAAGACGGCACCATCCTCCTCGCGCGAAACAAGCAATGGCCGGAAAAGATCTTCGGGCTCATCACCGGGTTTCTCGAAAAAGGTGAAACACCCGAAGCGGCAGTCAAGAGGGAGGTTAAAGAAGAGCTTGGCCTCGATTCCGAGATAATAGAATTGATCGGCGTTTATTCTTTTCCCGAGCAAAACCAGCTGATTATCGCTTACTATCTCTCCGCCGCCGGAGACATACAACTAGGCGATGAACTGGCGGAGATCAAGATGATCCCTCCTGCTAAATTAAGGCCATGGCCGTTCGGAACAGGATATGCCGTGCGCGACTGGCTGGCAAAATACGGCGCGCGATCATAGGCAATATCTTTCAATGTAGGATGAACGAGTCATGGTACCAATAGCATATATGGAAGACCTGCGGGATGGTATCTATAATCGTCATAAAGCCGGCCTCGGAGAGACAGACCAGAAACAAGCTCCTGGGCAAGGAAGACGCCATGTTCTATATAACCGGCGGCCATTTTTCAAAACGGTATTTGATCAAAAGCATCCTGGAGGGCAAGGTATGACTATGATTGGTAGAAATAAATGAATGCTGAGCAGTGCTGCCGCTGATACTTGGACCGGATTGCCCAATCATGCCCGCCTTCCTTAGCTATACCTCCAGATATTTCTCCCTGACGTCAGGACGGGCATCGAGTTCTTTAACGGTCCCCGCAAAGGCCACCTCGGCCTTTTTCATGATGTAGAGGCGCTGGGCCAGAGACATGGCCACCCTGAGGTTATGCTCCACCAGGAGGATAGCGACGCCGGTCTTTTTGATATCCTCAAGCATATCCCGGACCTCGCTGACCAGTAAAGGGGCCAGGCCTTCCGTGGGTTCGTCCACCAAGAGGAGTTCGGGATTGCCCATCAGGGATCGGCCGATGGCCAACATCTGCTGTTCGCCGCCGGAGAGGAGCGCGCCTTTACTCCCCTGCCGCTCCTTCAAGGGAGGGAAATGTTCGAAAACCCTCTCCACGGTCCAGGCATCCGGATTCCCCTTATCTATCTTTCCTCCCTTCATACCCATGGCCAGGTTTTCCAGCACGGACAAGGTGGCGAATATCCGTCTCTCCTCCGGAACATAACCGATGCCGGCTCTGACCACCTTGTACGGGGGATATCCCGCCACATCCTCGCCTTTGTAGAGGACGGTCCCCGATCTCGGCTTGGCCAGGCCCATGATGCTCTTGAGCGTCGTGCTCTTTCCCATGCCGTTTCGACCCAGAAGCGCCACACATTCCCCGTGATCGACTGTCAAGGACATGCCCTGCAGCACATGGCTGTAACCGTAATAGGTATTCAGATCCTTGACCTCAAGAAGCATCCCTATCCCTCCATTTCCCCTAAGTAGGCATCTTTGACCGCTTTGTTCTTCCTGATCTTGTCCGGGGGACCGCTTGCCAGGATGGTCCCGAGGTGGAGCACGGTAATGTGATCCGCCAGTGAGAAGACCACGTCCATGTCATGCTCGATGATAACCGCGGTCTTTCCCTCGGTGAGCTTTCTGATCAGCTCAACGGCATAACGGGTTTCGTCCTTGGACATACCGGCAGTGGGCTCGTCAAGCATGACTACATCCGGATCCGTGGCCAGGGCCATGCTGATCTCCAGGGAGCGATGTTTCCCATAGGATAAGGCGCTTGCCGGCATGTTCCGCTCGCCATAGAGGTTGATCCGCTTGAGGATCTCGTCGGTTTCCCTGGTAATATCCTCCATCTTGTCCACCTTGCGGAAGAAATTAAAGCGGATGCCTCTCCTGGACAGGACCCCCATACGGATATTCTGAAAGGCCGTCAGCCGGTTAAAGGTGCTGGTGATCTGAAAGGAACGCCCCATACCGAGGCGCACCATGCGGTGGGGCTTAGCCCCGGTGACCACCTCTCCCTTGAAGAAGACCGCCCCCCGGCTCGGCGCGTAGGTGCCGGTGATGACGTTGAACAGGGTCGTCTTGCCGGCGCCGTTGGGCCCGATAATGGCGTGCCGCTCCCCCTCCTTTACCTTCAGGTTTACATCGAAGAGGACCTCGAGCCTGTTGAAATCGTGATAGAGTCCCTTAGTCTCCAGGATATTCATGAATCCCCCTCCGTTGGTTTCTTTCCCGCTTATTTGCCGAACCATTTTCCCTTGATCAAGCCTGCCCCTTTTCCCCTCGTAAACCCTAACAATTTTCCCTTGACAATCGCTACAATATGTATAAATCCCCCCGGGAAAAACAGGATCACGATGATGAGGATCAATCCCTCTACCAGTTGAACCCGTTCCGTATACCGAGTGGTCAGTTCCTCGATAACGGCGAAAATGACAGCGCCCCAGATAGGCCCAAAAAAGGAGATAACACCCCCGACCATGGTCATTACGATGGGTGCAAAGGATTGCGCGATGCCGAGGGCGGCGGCGGAGATGAGGTTCTGAAACATCGCGTAGATGGAACCGGCGATCCCGGCAAAACCGCAGGAGAGGGTGTAGATGATTGCCTTGGTCTGCGGCACCTTGAACCCCATGTAATCGACCCGTTTGTCATTATCCCGCACACTGACTATGATTTGGCCGAAAGGCGTCTTGGTCAGAAACCAGGCCACCCACAGACTGCCGCACAGGACCGCCATGGCAAAGTAATAGAAATTCAGGGGATCGGTCATGTCAACGGAAACGACCCCGGGAATACGGAAGGGCGGTATGGGAAACCCCCCGATCCCATCCTCCCCGCCCGTGATACCCCTCAATTTCAGGGCAAGGGTATACAGGAGCATGCTGAAGGCCAGGTGCAACATGGCAAAGGCGGAATGGGCGAGCCTGGCCACGATGGGGGAGAGGAGCAGGGCGAGGGCGACCGCGCCCAAAAAGCCGAACAGGAGCGCCACCAGCAAGGGGCAGCCCTCGATATGGGTCAGGGCAAGGGCCGTGGCATAGCCTCCGGCGCCGAAGAACATGGCATGTCCAAAACTGAAAAGACCCGTATAACCCAGCAGCAGGTTGTAGCTGACGGCAAACAGGGCAAAGATGGCGCATGTCACAATAACATTAGTAAAATAGATGCCGAAAAGCCATGGGTACAAGGCCAGAATGACCAGTATGACCCCCCCTACAATCCCTTTGACTCTCCTAGTCATCCTTCTCTCTCTCCAAAAAAGCCCGTGGGTTTAATTGCGAGGACAACGGCCATGAAAATGAACATCAAAACCGGTGCAAGCTGGGATACGAACTGAACGCCGTAAGAAGACAAAAGCCCGGATATGATGGCGACCATGAGGGCCCCGCCCAGGCTCCCGAATCCCCCCACGATCACCACGATAAAGGCGTCCATTCCCATCTGGTCTGCCAGTCCGGGAAAGACGGTCAATATGGGGGCTATGGCCACCCCGGCCAGCCCGGCCAGCCATGTGCCGACCCCAAAGACAAACATGAAGAGACGGGGTACATTGATCCCCAGTGCATTGACCATATCCGCATCGGAAACCGCCGCGCGCACCACCATGCCCATGCGGGTCTTGTAAAGGATGAAGGCCAGAAAACCCAAGATCACGAGGGACAGGCCGATGATGAAGAGCCGATATATGGGGTAGTCCATGCCCCCGATACTCACCAGGCCCTCTAGCAGCGAGGGAACGGGAAGCGGGAGATTTTCGGTTCCCCAAAATACCTTGACAGCCTCCATGATGACGAACATGACCCCGATGGTCAGGGTCAATTCAAAAAGCAGTCCAAAGGCGTGGATCCTTCTGAGGAGAAATCGTTCCACCAGAATCCCAACAATGGCCGTAGCGATAGGCGCCAGAAGCAGCGCCAGCCAGAAACTTCCTGTCCAGGCCACAACCTGGTAACAAAAATAGGCTGACAGCATAAAGAAGGCGGTATGGGCGACGTTCAGGATCCCCATCATGCCGAAGATCAGCGTGAGCCCGGATGCCACCAGAAAGAGCACCATCCCATAGGCGAGCCCGTGTATGCCTTGAGCAACATACATCGCCGTCGTTGCATCCATCTCGTTGTCCTCCTGTCAAAAGAGCGCCTTAAGCTCAGCTTGGCGCACCATGTTCCCTATTATGTGTTACAAACCGTTAATCCTCATTACCCTGAAGCACTCTCCCTGATTCATTCCTCATTGATGGTCCGCCTCCGTGTTTTTGCCGGAGGCGGACCATCAAGAAGGGGTCGCGATTCAATCCGTTGCTTTCACCCAGTACTCATGAAAAGACGGGCTATGGCCCTCTCTATTTACATAGCTTCGGATCCGCCTTAGGAAGGACCTTGTCCCTCGGTATCTTGAACGATGGTCCTGTCACGGAATACCCTTTGTACCAGTAATAGGGGGGGATGTTAAAGGACTGCCTCTGTTCTGCCGGCGGCACATAGAGTTCGATATGGAGGTCTTGGACCGCCTTGTGGTCGCACGCCCTCATCTCCATCACTTTCCCGATGACATATTGGTAGGTATCCCCCTCAAAGACCTTGATGATCTTTTTGGCTTTTGTACTGCCGGCCCTTTCAATCACGCTCAGAAGCCAGTAGGTCTGCGCCCTGTACGCGCCGATGTTTCCGGTCCCATGTTCGTACAGCCTGGAGTTGTAGGGCGCCCCCCATTTTCCGGCCTTCCACAGGTCATTCCAGGCCTTATAGTACTTGATCTGCTCGGGTGTCTTAAAAGCTCCTCCCTCGACGCCATACTGACTCACATGGACCAGCCCGTTGGTCCCCTTAACCCCCACCGCGTGGAGGAAATTGGGTTCATCCATAAAGGTATTAGCAAAGGGGAGCTTAATACCCATCTGCCTCGCCTGCTTGAGCAGGTTGGCCGCGTCCGGGATCCAGTCGCCGGTATAGATGACCTCGGCGCCGGAGGCCTTGATCTTCGTCAGGTACGGGGCAAAGTCGGTCAGAAAGAGCCTATGGTAGTCCTCCCCGACGATCTTGGCATCCGGATAGTACTCCTTCAGGCCCTTTTTGAACCCCTCGGCCATCTGGTGGCCGAAGAGGTAATCCTGGCAGAGGATATAGAACTTTTTCTCCTTCTTTCGCATCTGGCCGTAATAATAGGCGAAGGCACGGCCTATCTGCTCGGTCGAAAACGAGGTCATGAAGGAATAGCGGGAAAAGTTTTGGGCATCATAGAGGTCATCGGAGAGTGAGGCGGCGCATAAGGCAATGACCTTGTACTTATTAGCCACCTGGTTGATGACCTTCATCAGATGGCTGCCGTCGGTGCCCCAGAGCACGTGGACCTTCTCCTGAAGCACCATCCGCTCGCACACCTTCTTGCAGACATCGACCCTTGACTGGTGGTCCGCCTTGATCACCTGGACGAGCTTCCTTTTACCGTCCACCAGGATGCCGCCCCGCTTGTTGATGTCATGGGCCGCCCACTGGACAGAGATCCAGTATATCTGCCCAACCACGGCAGCCGGCCCGGAAAAAGAGGCCACCAGTGCGATCTTGATGGTATCGCCGGTGGGGATTACCGGGTGGTTCGGATCAAAGTCGGACATGTCCGCCATTTTGTTTACGTCAAATGCCGCATTGGCAGCCATGGCCTGGGGCAGGCCAAGCAAACACAGAGAACATAAAACGATAATCGCCGAAGATATCCTCTTAGTCATCTTCATCTCTACCTCCCTCCTTTTAAACGGCTAGGTTAAACGGGTTAAACCGCAGAAGAAACACCGAAGATCTTTTACCTTTGTTCCGTATCACCCCCTTTCTCTAGGAATCTCCCGTGCATCTACTGTGTGCCTGTGTCGCCCCTGCCGCTAACTCCCCCCGCAGGCATGGAAACCAACAGGGTTGCGGCGGCAACAGTGTGCTCTAGCGCGCCTCTTTTTTTAAAGAGTTGCGCAAATGCTCGAACCCCTCCCTTACCAGTTTCCGGTACAGATGATAGAAAAAGAGGCTCATCAACTCTGTAATGTTGACCTCTTTTCCGGTCGGCTCTTGTGAAATCAATCGTCTCAGGTCGGACTGGTAGTAGTCCCTCTGGGTGGTCTGCACATAGTTCCGAACAAAATCGGAGATACGCTTTATGTTCTCGGGATCATAACCATCCTTGGGGCCAAAGCCGAGGCGATCCATATCCACGAGCAATTTGCCGATGATGACATCATCCTGGGAGTAAACCGGGTGCCCGTCCTTAATTTGCGCCGTGATAACTTCCCACTCCTCCATCGTGGTGAGCCATTTACTTGAAAGGCCTGTGGCCTCCCGAAAGGCGTCCCTCCCTGTAATCTCGGCGTTGAGGAGCCGTTCCAGGGGCTTGAAATATTCATTCAACAATTGAAAAGAGGATTTTTCTGAGGGGGATTGTCTTTTCTGTTTTTTAAGGATTATCTTGATGACGGAGAGGGGCAGGAAGTAGTTGTCCTGGAGTCCTTTGATGCTATGGATCTGCTCCACATAGCTTTCGCTATACTCCGTCTGGTTTTTCCCTTTTTTGTGAGGTTTACGAAGGACCCCTGCGCGGAGGTAATAGTGAATGGTCTCTTTTGGGACGCCCGTGCGTTCGGCAAGCTCGTGTATTTTCACTTTTGCACCCCCGGTTGAGGCCGGATTCGATCCCAAAACGCTATTATACTAGACAGCTTCTTTGTAACTTGTCAATAAAAATTAAATTATTTTTTGTCTAGAATTTGATTTATTGTCTGTGAAAATCGCGACGCCCTATCCAGCATTCGATCCCGCAATCGGAAAAAATGTTAATTGTCTTTATTTTCAATCAGTTACGCAGCGATGCTTTTTTAATGTGGGCGCACGCGCGGAATAATGATGCGGTATTCGGTCATACCGGCCGTTGAGTGTAGAGCAAGACTATATGGTGAGCATGGAGCGCTGCTATAAGGTATTCCTCGCTTCGGGCTTTCCTGCAAACCCCTTCTCAGAGGAGGGCCAATCCAGCTGCCAGCGGAAGAGCACCTTCTGCTGGTCCACATCGATGAAGACCTCTTCCTCCGCGAAGCGGAACCCGCCATGGTGCGCGAACCGGAGCTCCCAGGCCTTTCGCAGGGCTTCTTTGCCTCTGACTGGCAAAATACGGCCCGCGATCATAGAATATAATACCTTGGATCGCGTCTCCCCTTTTTCTTATAGTTTTTACCTGTCTATTTTGATAACGCGGAAGGTCCCTTGGGCCATGGCCACGAGCCTCTCCTCGGCATCCCGCACCTCGCCCTGCATGAAATGGATCCGGCCCGCTCGAAAGACGGTCTTTGACACGCAATAGAAACGCTTGCCTTTGGCCGGTGCAGTGTACTGGATGTCCAGGTGGATGGTGGCACAGTTGTACCCGCTCTCCAGCCCTGATAAGATCGCCCAGGCCATGGTGGTGTCCATGAGGGTGTAGAGTATGCCGCCATGGGGCTGGCCCGGGAAGGGCCAGCACACGATCTCCGTCGGTTCCAGCAGGCCGCGGGCAGACCCTTTCCCGACTTCCAGGATGCGTATCCCCAGGGTCCGATACAGGGGATTCTCATTGAACTGCTCCATATCCGTGCTCGTTATCTCCATGGAAACATTCCTTGGCTCCCTGAACGTACAACCATAGACGCCCCTTTACGAGGCTCGGGCTTCAATCTGACAAATGAAAAGCTCAGCATCCTCCGGGCAGGTGATGACCCGGACCTCCAGGCCCTCGAAGGGGCTCAGATCTGCGCAGGCGATGGGACATCCCTCCACCGCCAGGACCAGGGCGATTCCGTTGCTGTCTGACCCCACCAGTGCGACCTTGCCGCTCAGCCTCTCCGCGATCCCCTTGACGAGTGCCAGCCGGTCGTAGCCGGGGTTGCACCCCCCGCAGTACTTGACCCTGATCTTCAGCCGCTTGTCATTACGCTTCATCGATCCCACGGGGCGGCAATCCCCCCTCACCCCTGTATCGCTTAGCGATACATCTGGCCAAAGGGCCACCTTCGGGGTCAGGGGGGGTGAGGCCGGAGGTGGCCCTTTGGCCAGGGGATTTGAAACCTATTTTCTGAGAAATCGTAGTTATATTCTCGCGGCATTCACGGCTGCCGATTATGAGGGGACAAAGATCGATTCTCCCATAGTAAGGAAAGAACGGTCATAGTCCCTGATAGCCTGTATCTTCCCCAAGACCCTGGGAAGAAGAGAGCCGATATAGAACTTGGCAGTATTGATCTTGCCGGCATAGAATTGTTCGTCTTCGCTGCTTTTCGCCCTATTATCACAGGCTTTTTTTGCCTGCCAGATAAACATCCAGCCAAGGGCAATATCCCCGAATATCTCAAGATATGGTGTAGCCCAGGAGTATGCCAAGTACGCGTCATCGCCGGAACATTTTTCAAGCAGAAACTTGGATATCTCCTCGAGGGCGGAAACGGATTTGCCTATCTCTTCAGCATACAATGCCAATTCCTGGACCTCGGCCGCCTCTTTCACTGCGGCTTTCATCTCTGATATAACGGCCTGCAGCGCTGCTCCATTTTCCATCCTGATCTTGCGGCCGAACAAATCAATAGCCTGAATACCATTCGTGCCCTCATAGATTGAGGTTATCTTACAGTCCCTGGCGAATTGCTCCACCTTATATTCCTTGGTATAGCCGTAACCGCCGAGAACCTGAATTGCCGTCGCACACACCTCGAAAGCCTTATCGGTGGAATATGCCTTACAGATAGGCGTTAATAATCCTACAATATGCTGCCATTTCTTCTTCTCCGCTTCGTCAGTACATACTGACTCCCGGTCCATGCAATGTACTGTATAGAGAATAAGCGCCCTCAGTCCCTCGGTGTAAGCTTTCATCCACAAGAGGCTTCTCCTCACATCAGGATGAGTAATGATGGGAACCTGTTCAAAATTCTTAGAACCAAACTGATTTCCCTGCTTGCGCTCTCTCGCAAAATCTAAGGCATGGAGGTACGCCGTACTTGCCTGAGACAAGCCCTGCAACCCTACCTGAAGCCTTTCCTCATTCATCATATGGAACATGACGACGATACCCCTCTGCTCCGGACCTAATAATTCACCCCGGCACATCCCATTGTCGCCGAAGTTCAAAACACAGGTTGCAGAACCATGTATGCCCATTTTATGTTCAATGCCGCTACAACTGATATCATTGCTCTCCCCTACTGTGCCGTCGTCGTTGACCCTGCATTTTGGGATGATAAAACATGACAGGCCTTTAGTCCCTTCCGAAGCGCCTTCGATCCGTGCCAAAACAAGGTGAACTATATTTTCCGTAAGATCGTGCTCCCCGCTGGAGATAAATATTTTGCCGCCGACAATAGAGTATGTGCCATCCGGATTTTTTACCGCCTTCGCCCGCGTGGCGCCGACGTCGCTTCCCGCCTGTGGCTCGGTCAGGACCATGGTCCCGGCATATCTCCCCTCGTACAGGGGTTGCATATATCTTTTCTTCTGACCATCCGTTCCATAGATCTCTATGACCTTACCCGCGCTATGAGTAAGTCCCATGTAAATTGTCAATGACTGATTCGCAGCGAAAAATAATTCGTGGCTGGAAAAATGCACAGCAACAGGCGCATTCTGCCCGCCGAATTCATAGGCATCAGACAAACTCATCCAGCCTCCCTCACGGTATTTCTGAAAAGGGGCATGAAATGCTTCAGGAGCCTTGACTATTCCGTTTTCCCAGACACACCCGACCTCATCACCCTTGCTGTTGACTGGGGCAAACTCATTCACGGCAAGCTTCTCGGCTGTATCAAGGATCATGTCAAAGGTTTCCTTTGAATGATCCTGAAATTTCTCAGTTGCACACAAATCTTCGATCCCTAATTGCTCATAGAGAACAAAGCGGGTATCTCTTAGGTCGGCACATTTGTTTTCCATCTCTCTAGCCTCCTTGCAATAATGATAATCGGCAAAAACATCGGACTGTTACCTAAAAAACAAATCTCAACCCCCTGCTGCTAACCAAAAATCGGCAGACTATTATAGAGGCATGCCGATGATTACGCAACCTTTGTTCAGTGTGATACCATACCTGTAAGGTCTCGAGCTATAAAGACAGCTATGCGCTATTCAGTGAATAGGTGATCGTTTTCTCATCACCGAGCCTGAAGACCATTCCTTTTGCCTCAAGGTATATCAAGTGGGCAATCGCCTCTCCGGTAGCAAACCACTTTTGTGCCACGGGGAACCGCCCCCAAGACTCGCAGACAATATCCCAGGTCATCTCTGAGGCAACCTGAAAGGCGTGCTTTGCATCCTTGCCGAGGATAGAGAGGACCTCATCGGCCCTTTCTTGATGATGCCGCTTCAGCTCATCAATCCTTTCTTTACAATTTCTGAACAGAGACCGGTGTCCGGGCAAGGCGAGATCAACCTCCAACTCATAGACCTTGTCCAGGCTCTCCAGATAACTCTTCAGCGGATTCTCCTTGCCTGACCAACATTGAATGTTGGGGGTTATGTCATGGAGAATATGGTCCCCGCACACGAGGACCTTTCCGGCGGGCTCGTATAAACACATGTGACCCCTGGTATGGCCGGGGGTCTGCACGCAGGTGAATCGGTAATCTCCGTAGATGACGGCGTCTCCATCTTCCAGGATAGTCAGCTTGGGAACCCGCTCCGGACTGTACTTGTAGCCGGGATGGTTATGAAGGGCCGCTCGCAGCTCATCCTCCGGAAATCCGTTTCTGCCGGCATAGTCGAGCATGGATTCCCAGCCGCTCCAGCCCTCGACGGCTTCCGCATCCGGCCGGTTAAAGTATACCGTGCTGGTATCCGTGACCAGCCTGGCGACAAGGCCGAAATGATCGGCATGCATATGGGTGATGAAGAAATCCGTCTTCTCCAAATCCACGCCGAGCTCCTGCAAACCGGCCTCCATAGCCGCCAGGCACTCTTTACGATTCATCCCCGTATCGATGATTAGATTCCTCTGCGGGGCCTTTATCACATAAGAGTTGAGGGATTTGAGAGGGCTCCCCGGCAGAGGGATCTCGATCCGAAATAGGTTGGTTAGAACCTCTTCCATCATGGCCTTGTTCTTTCCCTTTCTAACGTCCCTTCCACTGGGGTGGACGCTTTTCGGCAAAGGCCTTCGGCCCTTCGATAAAGTCCTCGGAGGCGCGCATCCGCGCTATGCCCGGGAAGACCTTGGGGATGGCCTCTTCCAGGGGCATGCCGAGCCCCTTCACGGCTGCCTCTTTGCTTGCCCGGATGGAAAGGGGTGCGCCCTTCATGATCTCATTCGCCCACTGTTCTGCCGTCGAGAGCAGATCCTTTAGGGGAACGACCTCGTTAACGATGCCATACTGCAAGGCCTCCTGGGCCGTGAGGCGTTTGGAAGTCATGATCATGCCCATGGCCAAATGGTAAGGGATCTGCCGGGGCAGACGGTGTACGCCGCCGGCGCCGGGCATGAGCCCTACGCGGGGCTCCGGCAGGCCGAAACCGGCATTTTCAGCAGCGATGATGATGTCGCAGGCAAGGGCGATCTCGAAGCCGCCGCCAAGCGCCAGACCGTTGACCGCGGCGATAAAGGGCTTGAAACAGTCGAATCGGGCCGTGTTTCCCCCGAAACCGCCCTTGACCCCTTCCATGATCTTGGCCATGGCCTCGGCGCCGTGCCGGGCCTGATACTTCAGATCGTTGCCTGCCGAGAAGGCACGATCACCCGCCCCGGTAACGATGCATATCCAGGCATCAGGATCTGCATCGAATTCGTTGAAGGCCCTATCCATCTCCGCGCTGGTCGGCGGGCTAATGGCATTCATGACCTCAGGGCGATTGATGGTCACGATGGTCACGTGCCCCTTTTTCTCGACCTTGATTAGTTCGTAACCCATGATCTACCTCCTTGCTTTTTTGTGTCATAAGACCCTTTGGTATTCATCCTTGAGGTCCGCAGGCGGGCCCGCATGGCCTTGTCTCAGGCATGCGCCAGCCATTGTTGTATGGTCCGCGTGACGAGATCCGCGGCCTCGTGCTGCACGAAGTGTCCTGCCTCGGGGACGGTGACCAGCGTCAACCCTTTTTCCAGCCACTCCCACGTGTTGTTCAGACCGG
>Ga0154787_1103_pt2 | contig 27383 bp, 18 predicted proteins | sample Rifle2008BG16ft_FD_105795 | JGI IMG/M metagenome (GOLD analysis project Ga0154787, IMG submission 105795) | Deltaproteobacteria bacterium RBG_16_54_11 | reverse complement strand
GATCTTTGATTTTGATTGTAACGAGTTCAGGCATGGTTTCTCTCTCCCCTTCTCCCCCACCTAATTATAGATAATCTATAATTGAGGGGATGTCACTCCCGCTCTTCAATATAGAATTAGGGACGACGGGATCCCGAAGCGGGAAAAGTGACACTTTTTTGCTTAGATATTTTTATATATAATAGTGGGGATGTCGTGTAACGACACCCTCCCTCCCCCACTGTCGCTTTGCGACATCTCCCGTTATGTGGGACCCCGTTGTCCACAAAAATCATAATGTGTCGCATTGCGACATCCTGCTTTCCTTAGACTTAAAATTTAAGGAGCAGGAAGGTGTGGGGCCATCATTTTGATTTCCATACAAAAAGTCCCCTCCCACTCTCTATAAAGATATAAATGACGGGATGTATCGCCTTGCGATACAGTGTGGGACTTTCATTGCTTTATTTTATTGAGTATCCTCTGCACCAGCCCCTCTTTATCATGGTGTATGCCCTTACAGGCGCTGCAGGAAGGAGCTGCGCGACATCCCGGCGCCCACCGAATCGCTGAGGATGATCTTGGCATCCTTGAGTCGCTGTATATTGCCGTTGATACGGAAACCCTGGAGGGTGTCCGGCTGCAGGGCTCCCCGTTGCAGATCGTACGGCAACCGCGGCATGCACACCACCGAGCAATTGCCGCGGTTATGGATATTGATGATCATTCGATTTTCCACAAAATCGGCAACGGCCTGCTTTTTATCCGGTCTATCGCCGTCGATAAGCTGGTCCAAGGTCAGGGGAATCATGGCAAAATTGGCCTGGTGCTCTATCAAAAGCTCGATATCGTCGAGGGTCAAATGATTTCTTCTCAATAAATGGGAAAAGTGGGTGTTGGCGCCCTGCGTGGCATACAAGAAAACCCCTTTGCCGTCCATTTGACCCCAGACCCGGTTGTTCTCTTTTATCGCATAGATGTAGTTGCCGAAACAGCCATGGGTGCGCGTGTGGGCATCCACAATGCCTTTTTCCGGAATCGCGCAAGCGAATCCATCCCCGCGATGCAGGCGCACCACCAGCCGATTATCTCGGCCCATATACACCGCCGCTACGGATTTTTGGCGCCCCGAGCATATATAGGCCTTGACGATATCATTGACGTGCGCCGCATCCGCCGTCATGGTCATGATGTCGAAGGCAAACGATTGTACCTCCCGGTCATAAAAGTCGAGCGCATCTTTAAAACGATCAAAGGTCTGGCGCTCCCTGGTTTCGGGATGCTGCAAGAGCACGAGCGCGTGCTGGACCCGGGCGGCCAGGGCCGGCACCCGGTAAATCAGTTGTCCCAGCTGATTATCGATGATGATGCCGTCAAGATGTGCGCTGCCGATCAGTCGATGTATCGTACGGGCAATAGCGTCGGCGTAATCGCCCTGTATGGTACCTTCGGTTTCAGCTTCGATCCAATGGCGGCCCTGCGGGGTTAGCGTCGCCGTGGCTGCAAGGGCGGTGGCCATGGCGTCATCGCCGAAGATGATGTTGGCGGTATCATCCGGGCGAAACGGTTTGGCGCGATGGACATTTTCCGCGCCCACGATGATCGCCAAATCGTTTTGCTGAAGCCTGCCGGTCAGAGCCAACATGAAGATAAGCTCCACCGAAACGTTGAAGCCGGAACAACCGGCATACAGATCGAATACAAGGGCCTGGGGGGCGTACGATTGTAAAAGCGCGTACGGGTAGCCTACCAAGGGGCCGGGATCATCCATGTCTTCGCCCACATTGGTGGCGCCGATCACGATTTTTATGCGGGAGGGATCGATATCCGCCGTATCGAGCAGGTTTTGAAGCGCATCGACACCGATACGCGCATCCGCAGGGGCGGCAACACGGGAGCGGACACCGACACGCTCTTCGATCGTCCGGGGGGTAACCGGAATGCCGCCTTTAAAGGTCATCCCCGTGTCGGCGTATACCGAATTGTCTACCACCCGGCCGCCGTTCCAGGCGCCGTAGGCGACGATCTCCAGGACCGATCCCTTCGTCAACGCCCTCCTCCTTGCACCATCGACAAAAGAGCTTCGATGTTGAGTAACGTGTTGTTATTGGCGTTACTGTTCTCTCTCACGCCGCGTTTCCTAGATCGATGGGAGTGCATTCGGGTAATGCAGGGGATATAGTACCGATTAACGTACGTATTGTTCCCGGCAAGGGCATTTTTTTATGCTTCGTACCCCGCCCATTTTTCATCGACCTGCCTCTGAATAGCGGAAATGCGCGCTCGCGTCAATGCCCGAAAGCGGGTCTGGGTCTCAAAATAGGCCGCTACCGGCTTGCGTTCCTTCCCCAAGAGCTTTTTCGACGCCCCGGTTAAGCGAAAAACCCCGTGCTCGATCTCATAGAGATCGAAGAGACCGGTCTCGACGGCAAGCCGGCCGACCTTGACGGTATATCGCGTATCGAATCCCCAGCCCGGGGGGCAGGGCGTATGAAGGTGAATGTACTTCGGTCCCTCGATGGTTTTTGCCTTTTTGATCTTATCATACACATCGAGGGGATAGGCAGCCGATCCGGTTGCGACGTAGCTGATGGTGTGGGCGGCCATGATGGCGGGCATATCCTTCTTCTGCTGGGGCTTGCCGTGGATGGGCGTGGTCGTGGTAATGACGCCTTGCGGGGTGGTGCCGGAGCGTTGCACGCCGGTATTCATGTAAGCCTCGTTGTCGTAGCAGATAAAGATAAAGTTGTCGCCCCTCTCGCAGGCGCCGGAGAGCGCCTGAATGCCGATATCGCTGGTCCCCCCGTCTCCGGCCCAGGCAGCCACGGTGATGTCCTCCTTGCCCCGGACCTTGAGTGCGGCAATGATGCCGGTTGCGGCGGCGGCGGTGGAGGCAAACGTGACGTTCAGACAGGGCAGCTGGGTGGCGGCAATAGGATACAGGCCTTGCAAAACCGTGAGGCAGCTCGGCGGCACGACAAGAATGGTATCCCGGCCAAGGGCCTTGAGACCGAAGCGGTATAAAATGCTGAGCCCGCAGCCGGCGCAGGCCCGATGGCCCGGATGAACCAGTTCTTCTTCGGGGAGAGTGAGTATTGTCGTCTTTGCGCTCATCTAGTTTTTCCTTGTCGGGACAGACCTTAAATCGGATGTTTGTTCATCCGGTGATCGAATAGTATTTTAAAGCTTCAAGCCGATCCACTCAGGGACATCGGTTTCATATCCGGTCGCGGTACAGGAGGCGCGGAAGGCCGCCAGCAGATCGGCCGTTCTGATGTCCCTTCCTCCCAGCCCCAGGATATAGTTGCGAACAAAGGGCCTGCAATCGCACCGATAGAGGGCCGATTTGATATCGCCGTACAGGGCTCCCTCGTTTCCGTAACTCAAGGCCTTTTCAAAAACGACGATCCCCTTTGCCTTGGCCAGGGTATCGCGAACGGCCTCGTCCGGAAACGGCCGGTAAAGACGGATACCGCACACGCCCGCCTTGAACCCTTCCTGTCGCAGCATATCGACCACATCCCGGAGCTGATACGAGAGAGAGCCGAGACAAACGGCGATAACATCGGCGTCATCGCAGCAGTAGGGCTCGACGTGCGGGCAGCCGCCCCGTCCGAAGGTATCTTTGAATCTTTCATCGATCTCCGCAACTATCTCGATGGCCTGCCGAAGATCGACATGAAGATTATGCCGGATTTCCATGTAGCCGGGCGCGAGATCCCCGCGAATGTCCGGTCTGATATCCGGCAGGGTCACCGTGTTCAGATTGGCCGGTTGTCGCGGATCGAGCGCATACACGGGTTTGAAGGGCGGGAGAAATCGGTCCACCGCAGCAGCCTCCGGAACATCAAAGGGCATGTACGTATGCGAGAGCAGGTAGCCGTCGTAGCAGACCATCACGGGAATGCTTACCGTCTCGGCCAGCAAGAAGGCCTGGATGACCATATCGATGATCTGCTGATGATCGCAGGCATACACTTGAATCCAACCCGCGTCCCTTTGGGAGATCGAATCTTGATGGTCGTTCCATATGGTCCACGGCGCGCCGATACCGCGGTTGACCACGCACATGACGATCGGCAATCGCGCTCCGGCTGCCCAGTGGACTTGTTCGTTCATGTACAGCAGGCCATTGGCGCTGGTCGCCGTGAAGGTCCTGGCTCCGGCGCTGGATGCGGCGATACAGACCGCTAGGGCGCTGTGCTCGCTTTCCACGGGGATATATTCAGCCTGCATCTCTCCGGCTTCGACGAATTCGGATAATTTTTCTGTCAGCGGCGTCTGCGGGGTGATGGGGTAGGCGGCGATCACCTGGGCGCGGGCCAATTTGACGCCGTACGCGGCTGCGACATTTCCCGACTCGATGATATGCACGGGGCTACTTTTCCTTCTTTATAAATTCCGTTTCTTCGACCATACGGATGGCGCCGGCCGGACATTCTTCCGCACAGATTTCGCACCCCTTACAATAGTCATACTCAATGGTCGGCGGGATCGTGCGGGTGACGACGCCGTCCGGACAATACAGCCAGCAGTTGAAGCAGGCCATCTTCTTGGTTTTGGCAGGGATGCAGAGCGTCACATCGATAATGGGGCGCAGGACGCGCCACGTGCCGGTCTTGCCCGCATCGCCCGGTCCGGGCTCACTATGGGATTTTCTGCGAGCGAACGGTGAACGGCCCATCTATTTCTTGCCCGGCCGGACGCCAATAACGGTTTTTTCATACACGAGTTTGGCCGCTTTGACGTTTTCATTTGGTCGCATATCTTTAAACTCTTCTTTGATGGCATCCACGAGCGTTTCGATGGTCAACAGGTCGCCGGCCCTGGCAAAAGCACCGATGATGCCCGAGTTGACGATTCCCGGCTTGAGGCCCGTCTGGCTGGCGAGTGAGGTGACGTCGGCAACCGCCACCTTCATTCCGGGAAAGTCATAGGCGTCGGGCGGTTTGGGGGTGTTGATCACGATCAGCCCTCCGGGTTTCAATCCGTTGACCACCCCGTTCTCTTCGAGGAGCACGTGGTCCAGCACGACGAGCATATCGGGCTTTTCGATGGGGGAGAGATCATAAATCTTATTCTTTGAAATCTTGAGAGAGGTAAAAACAGGCACCCCTCTGCGCTCTGTTCCGATGGTGGGCGTCATCACCACGCCACGGTAACCGGATCTAAAAGCAGCATTGGCGACGATCTTGGCAGCGGTGACCGTCCCCTGCCCGCCGCGGCCGTGCCATCTGATTTCAATAATTTTTTCTTTCGTCATGCTCAACCGTTTTTTGTCGGCAGTCTCAAAGAAGCAATCAATCGCCTTTCCGAGGTGAATTTTTTATTATAAAGGAATTCGGCGTGTGTGTCAAGAATGAGAAAACGGGCGGCCCTTTTCCCTTCAAAAATAACTATCATGATCCCGGACCCTCTTTAATTCAGCTCGGAGCTCTGTGCGGTCAAATTTCCCCCTTGTGGTCTTGCGTGCTTTTTTAATATAATCACTGTGATGGAAATGCCTGCTCTACGAGGGTGGCATGTGCGGAGGCGAACAATGAGGTATGCCCATGCAAATCCTTGAAGGAATAAAGGTTATCGACGTCACGCAGTTCATTGCCGGGTCACGCTGCGCCCAGCTGCTCGCCGATATGGGGGCGGAGGTCGTGAAGGTGGAGCCGCCGGAAGGCGATACGCTGCGGGTAACGTTCAATCTCACGCCGGGCGCAGAGCGCAACTATTCCGTGCTCAATCGCAACAAATACGGCATTGCCGTCGACATGCGCAAACCGGAAGGCCGGAAGATCATCCTGAGGCTCGCGAGCGTATCCGATATCTTTATGCACAACCTGATACCCGGCACCCTCGAAAAGCTGGGCCTGGGGTATGAAGATATCAGATCCCGGAAAAAGGATATCATTTACGCCGCCGTCTCGGGGTTCGGCGCCGTCGGCGTGGCGCCTGAGCGGGCCGCCTTCGACATCATCGCCCAGGCAACCGGCGGCCAGTTCTGGAACAGCCAGGAGACATTTCGCATGCCGGACAATTACTGGGGCGATTTTATGACCGGAGCTTACGCCGCTATCGCGATACTGCTTGCCCTCATACACCGCATGAAGACCGGCAAAGGGCAGTACATCGACATCTCCATGCAGGACGTGATGTACTTCAACAACTACCGCGCCCTCATGGACAAGGGGCTCGGACCGATAATGGCCGACATTGAGAGGCAATTAGGCAGAAGACCGAGGGATGTCATACATTCCGCGGACCGGATGCCCTTCTACGGCTTCTTTAAAACAAAGGACGGCAAGGTGGCCATCGTCTCCACCACCGCCCGGCAGTGGAAAGAGCTGACCGAGATCATCGGGCGCCCGGAGATGGCCTCCGACCCCAAATTCAGCAACCTCATCGTGCAGGTCCAGAACCATGAGGAGGCGGTGCGCTTGATCGAGGAATGGACCGTTGCGCACACCTCGCAGGAGATAATTGCCGTCCTGGAAAATAAAAAGATACCCTGCGGCATCGCCTACACCCTCGAAGAGGTCAACAACGATGAAAACCTGAAACAGCGCGGGATGTTCCAGCAGGTCCATCATGAAAAATACGGCGATATCGATATCCCCGGGTTTCCCTTCAAATTTTCCGCAACCGAGGGCAGCATCCGCATGCCGGCGCCGGTCCTGGGCGAACACAGCAGGTTGATCCTGGAGCAGTGGCTCGGGTATACCCCCGCGGAGGTGCAGGAGCTGTATGAGAAGAAGATTATAGTATGAAGATTTCCTGGAGAATAGGTTTTAAATCCCTCCCCACCTCCCTTTACGAAAGGGAGGTGTAACTTCCCCCTTTGGGAAAGGGGGATCGAGGGGGATTTTCATCGTTCCCTGAGGTGATCCTTTGGTCAGGGGGGCAAAGGGGGATTTAATATTTCTTCTAAAGTAGCCCCAAGACCAAGAGCTATCCCTCTCTTGTCCTATCTGTCGGTCTTTTCCTCGGCATCAGGAAAAATCCTGATGGAGCAGACACCGAAGCCGTCCCACTCGCTCACGGGCTTGCTCGAGGTGAGGACGAATCCCTTTTTCCCCTTCTCATCCACAAAGGAGATGGTCACCTCGCCCGCGAGTCCGTAAGTCTCGGGGCTCATAACGAATTGGAGGCCGTCAACTTCCTGGATCAGATCGGACTCGCGCATCCGGTCCACGCTAAGGCCCAAGGACGCATCGCAGCACCCGGTGGAGCAGAGCTCGATGCGAATCGGCCCTGAGCACCCCTGTTCGGCGAGAAACGATTTGATTGCCTGGCCTGCGCCCGGCGCCAACTGGACCATGGGAATCATCTTTTCTCCCTCTTTTTCCATCTTCCTAACAATCGAAATAATGCCGCTGAGCTCCCTGAGCAGTTTTTATAACAACAGTATAACGTAGGGATATGCCGCCTGGCAAGAGAACCTCCCTTGCTGCCAAGGCCCTTCTCTACTTCCTTTTCAAGGGAGCGTCGCCGACTACCACGCGCCTGCCGTCATAGACCGGGCGGATCGTGCCCTTCCGGCGGATGTAGGCGATGAGGATCTCCAGGCGCTGCTTCCCTGTATCCTGGAATTGTACCCTCGCCCCTTTGAGCGCCCTGCCTGCGAAGTGGGAATTCGTCGCCGCCGTATAGCGGCGGTTATCCTGTAACGGCTCCCCGTTGACGAGGGCCTCGACGAGCTCCCCGTTCTCCAGGCGATAGCGGATCCCCGAGACGGCCGGGGCGTACCTCCCCAGGAGCTTTCTCAACTGGAGGCCGCTGATCTTGAAGGAGACGACGGTATTCGCGAAGGGATCGAGGGCGACGAGGTCCCCGCGGGTGATGGTGCCCTTGAGCAACGCAGAGCGGACCCCGCCCAGGTTCTCGAGCTCGATCTCCGTACCGAAGGTCTCGCGGACGGCATCTGCCACCAGGTTGTACTCCGCCCAGTCTGCGCATCGGCTGCTGAAGTCTGCCGCAGCCTCGCCTATGACCTCGGCGTAGCGGGAGGCGATCGGCTTCCAGTATTGATCGACCACGGCCGCCACCCGGGCATCGGCCTCGATGGCGGCGGTGACGGGGATAAGGCGCGCGCGATACCGGCCCACCTGCCACGCGCCTGCATGATCCTTCTTGAAAAAGAGGTCGCACCTGCCCAGCTCTCCTCCCCACTGATGGGCCTGTACGATGACGGCGCCCTTGACTTTATCCGCCGCGAGGTCGCCGATGCGCGGGATGAACTCCCCCGAAGGCAGGCGGGAGTGGGAATGCCCCCCGACGATGACGTCGATGCCGGGAACCATCATGGCAAGCCGCTTATCCGTCTCCTCGCCGCAGTGCGAGATCAGAACGATGATGTCCGCCTTTTCCGCGCGCAGCTTGGCCACGATCTTCTCGGCCGTTCGCACGGGATCGGTGATGGTCACGCCCTCTTTGGCAGCGGGATAGGACCTGGTCTCGATTGTGACGAGGCCGAATATCCCGACCCGGACCGGACCCGTCTGCTCGACCCGGTATGATTGCGTGAGCGGCTCCTTGGTGGCCCTGAGCAGGGCGTTGGCGCAGAGGATGGGATAGCGGGCCAGGCCGATGAGCCTTTGCGTCTGTGCCAAGGAATAGACGAACTCGTGGTTCCCCAGTGCCGCGAAGTCATAGCCCGCGGCATTCATGGCAGCCACATCCGCCTCCCCGCGGTACTCCATGGAGAAAAAGGTCCCGTCAGAGAAGTCGCCGGCATCTATCAGCCAGACCGGCGTCCCCGCGGCTGCCAGCTCGCTCTTGATCTGCTTTACCAGCGTGGCCCGCCGGGCAATCCCCCCGATATCGGTGCGCCTGGGCAGAGCCGCCGAAGCAGAGCAGGGATCGATCAGGGCAGGATAGCTGAAGGGGAGGAGGTGGCTATGGGTGTCGTTGGTGTGCAGGATGGTCAGCGAGGCCGCCGGGCAGGGCCCGGGTATCAGGCTGATCAGCAGAAGGGCCGAGAGGAAAAAGAGCGCGCCTGCCCTTGTGAGCGCGCGCAGGGATAGCTTCAAGCAGTCACCTCCGAGAGAGGGTTAATCGGGCCGAGCCTCGTCATGTCTTTGAGACCCCGCTTTTAATCTCCCGAGCGGAGCGAGGGACCCCGCACCTCAAACCGGACGGCATCGACGATACGGCCCTTTTCATCGACGAGGCTGAGGGTATAGGCGCCTGCCTGTGGGGTCCACGGGTGATTGTGTTCTCCTTCCATGATCGTATGGTCGTTTAAGACCCATCGCAGGCAGCTCGCCCTGGGCTGGGAGATGAAGAAGATCTTTTGAAGCTCGGGCGGTATATCGGGATCCAATGCAATGATGGTCCCTGAAGGAGGATAGATGATCCGCTGGTTTAATTGGCCTACGTTCTGATCCTTTGCATTCGGTTCCGTCCCTTGAATGAACCACTCCGCCCTGGCGGGTTCTACTCCCTGCGAAAATTGGATCTCTTTCTTGACCAGGGATTGAGGAGGCCCCACCTCCGGATTGTTGTCTGGATAATGGAGCTGGTTCATGATCTCGATCCAGACAGGGGCTGCCCCGGTGATGCCGCTCACATTCCACATCGGCTCTCCGGAAAAATTTCCGACCCAGACCCCGATGGTATATCTCCTGGAATATCCTATGCACCAGTTATCCCGCATATCCTTGCTGGTCCCGGTCTTTACCGCTGTCCAAAAACGGGTGGCTAAGGGGTTCTCCAGCCCAAAGGTGGCGCTCCTCGCCTCACGGTCCGATAGGATATCCGAGATGAGGAAAGAGGCGTCCGTGGAAAAGACCTTTTTGGTCCGTGCGGCCCTTGCTCCCGAAGCAGTCAGGCGCGGTTCGCTCCACGTGCCTTTGCTGGCCAGGCACCGATAGGCGTTGGTGAGCTCCCACAGGCTCACATCGACGGAGCCGAGGGCAAGGGATGGGCCGTAGAAATCGCCTGACTCATTGAGCCCCCTGACCCCCAATCGGCGAAGGGTACTCAGAAAAGGCTCAAGGCCGACCAAAGAGAGAGTCTTTACCGCGGGCACATTCAAGGATGCGGCAAGGGCGATCCTCGAGGTGACCAGGCCCTTGAATTCCGAGTCGTAATTTCTGGGTTGATAGATCCCCGCGAAGACCGCGATATCGAGAGGGGTATCCTCCAGCACGGAGGCAGGGGTAAGGATCTTTCTGTCGAAGGCAACGGCATAAAGGAAGGGCTTGAGCGTCGAGCCTGCCTGCCGTTTGGCCTGAACGCCGTCCACAAACCAGCCGTGCGCGGGGTCGCCGCTATAGCTCGCGTAGGCCAGGACCTCTCCTGTCTTATTCTCTAGAACGAGCACGGCCCCATCGGTGACATTCTGCAATCGCAAGGTGATGAGGTGGTGCCGTAAACGATCGAGGGCAAAGCGTTGGATACTCATGTCTAACGTACAGGAGACCGCCGCCCCCTGGGAGGCCTTCTTGAGGAGGAGCCGGGCAACATGAGGGGCGAGGTCTTCGCGAGATCGTAAGTTCGCGCCCCCCCACAGGATGCGGCTCACGGCGGCATGGATTTCACCCTCCACAACGGGCCAGTCGAGCGCCTGACCGAGGAGCAGCGCCCTCTTGGATATCTCGGCTGTGGTGGCATTGGGGGATCTGATCAACGAGGCAAGGATAAGGGATTCCGATTGATCAAGGCCGTGCGCATCCTTTCCGAATAGGCCCCGCGAGGCAGCGGCAATTCCCTGAAGTTCCCCCCGAAACGTGATAAGGTTGAGGTAGGCCTCCAGGATCTCCTTCTTTGACCACTTTTTCTCAATTTCCTGGGCCTCGATGATCTGTTTCCCCTTCTGCCAGATGCTCCTTTTCCCTCTCTTCTTGGGCCGGAGCTCCTCATTAAGAAGTGAGGCCAGTTGCATCGTGATCGTGCTGGCCCCGCGCAGGCTCTCCGAGCCCAGCCCCTTGATCAGGGCCACTGCCATGGACCTATAGTCCACCCCTGCATGGTCATAAAATCGCTTATCCTCCGCTTGGATCACGGCATTCACCAGGGCAGGGGAGGTATTATCAAACGAAGTCCAGTCCAGCCTCCGTTGGTGTTGATCCGTCCTTAACTCATAGAGTGGATCCCCATGCCGGTCCAGGAGGATCGAATCCGATTTACAATAGGCATGACGCACCTCATCATAGGTAGGCAGGGCATGGGCGATGCCGCTGAAAGAAAAAAAGCAGATACATAATAACAGACAGCTATTTCTCATCCATGATGCCCTAATAAACTCCCCTCCTCCGATCGGAGGCAGGAAGTTTGAACGCCGGGAGATACGCAATTATGGTTGAACCTCGATGGTCTTATTCGGTATCTCTCCGAACATCTCCGGGAAATAGAGGGCTTCTACCCGTGTGGTCGGGAGCTGGAAGCGACCGCTCTGATTCAACCGGACGGTATATTCGACTTGCCAATTCCCCTTGGGAACATATTCATAGTAGGCCCGGAACGCCTCGAAGGAACGTTCCTCAAAGGTCGGCCAGACCCAGCCCTTGCGTTGTTCCCCTTTGGTCAGGATTTCGGAGTCCCTCGCCAGCCCTTTTCCCAGGATCGTTGTCCCTGCGGGGACAGGATCGCTCACCACGACCCAGGTCTGGTCTGCCTGGGCCTCGATCTCCAATCGTATGCGAAAGATATCACCGCGGCTCCACTGCTTGGGGTCCCTCTGTTCCACGGGGCTGATCGTCTTCTTGACCTTGTACCCGCTGGACAGGGGTTCTTTCAAGGGGATGGCAGCGAGGCTCTGGATCGTTGCCCACGGGTTCCCTTTCCCCTGGTGGGCAATGGCAACGTCCGCTTTTTTTGTGGGCCAGGCGAACAGGGAGACCTTCCCTTTGGGTAAGGCGTTCCAGTCCGTAGCCTGGGTTTGCCCTGAAAGGGTTGTACGGGTTGTGCCTGAAACCGGAATTGCTTCAAAGGCCTTGGCGAATTTCTCTATGGCCAGCACGCCCCAGGCATTGGCAAGGGTCAAATCCCATGCGCCCCGCCGCTGCCGGGCCAATGCCCCCAAAACGAGCCTGGGCATATCCGCCTTCCATTGCTCTTCAGGGAGCAGGGAGAGGATGAGACGGACGGCATTCACATCGGCCGAGACCATCAGCCACCACAAATGATCCGACCCTTCGGTTGAGAAGCCCATCCGCGTACCCTGGAAGTTGAGGCGGGACCGCACTATCTGCTCCGCCTCCTTGATTCGCTCCTCTCTTTTGGGGATATCTTCCACGTTGTGCAGGATATTGAACCAGTCGATTACGGCAGAGGTTGGCCAGAGATTGGGGTCAATGGCAATGGAGCCCAAGAGTCTTGCCTCGGCCTTTTTTCCCCTGGATAAGGCCTCTATGGCCGATAACTTCTGGATAGAGAGGTCTGCCGTGGGTAAGGGCGAATATCGTGCAATCGATCCCTCGATGAACTTTTTGAGGCCGTCCTCCATCTCCTCTCTGGCCTCATCCGGTATGCCCCATCCCGCTTCATTGCCGATAGCGATGATGTAGGAGGTGAGAATTGGAGATCCGTACAGGCACGTCGGAAAGTACTTGACTAGGCCGTCCGAGTCGAGATGAGAGGGGAGCTCGGCAATCCATCTCTTCCAGAGTCTCTCGTTTCGCAAGGCCACGGCTATGGATATCTTCTGTTCCATACACGTATAGGGGTAGCTCTTCATATAGTCGACGACGCCGCTTAATCCTTCGGAGATCCTCGGCCGCAGGGTCACCCTCACCCCTCCCCGATTCGCAAGGGCATCCTGAGGCCTCTCTACAAAGAGGCGGTAGTCTTTTGTTATCTGGACAATAGTTGCCTGAAATGTGCTGATCGGGGTTGCGGGCACTACCCGCTGCTGCACCTTGATCCTGTCCATTGCCGGGGCGCCCTTCTCCTTTACCTCCACTGCCCAGCCGAGTTTTTCCACGCCGATGGGTACCGAGACCTCCCACCCGACCTCCTGTGCCTCCCCCGGCTGCAGGACGAGGGCCACCGGTGGCAGGGCCCCTGAGATGCCGTCTACCTTTGCCGCAACATCGAGAGACATCCTGCGATTCGTTGTATTGCGGATGGTGAACTCCCCCTTGAATCGATCCCCTTCCCTGACCAGGGGGGGGAGCCCGGAAAGGACCATCAGGTCTTGGGTTGTTTGAATCGATGCCGAACCCGTGCCGAAGAGGCCGGCGCCTCCCTGGGCCACAGCCACGATCCGGAAGCTGGTGAGGGAGTCATTGAGCGGCACCTCGATCCCTGCCTCCCCATTGGCATCCAGCAAGACCCGTCCCTTCCAGAGGAGCAGGGTATCGAAGAGCTCTCGGGTCGGCTGTTTCCCGCCTCCGCCCCCCGGCGGCAACGCCTTTAATCCAAAATGGCGTTTTCCGATGACCTGCATCTGGGCCGTCGCGGTGTGCACCTCGTACCCCCTCTGGCCCATCATGGCCGTGAGGATATCCCAGCTCCGGTTGGGCATCAATTCGAGAAGCCCTTCGTCCACGGCGGCGAGGGCCACCTCGCTCTCCCGAGGCGGATTCTTCCCGTCTGCGGTCTTTACCTTGATCCGGACCTTCGCCTTCCCGCGTACCTTATAGACCTTGCGGTCCGGCGAGACACTCACCTTCAATTCATGCGTCTTCCATCCGACCTTGATCTCCGCTATACCGAGTTTATACGCCGGCCTCCCGAGGTCGACCATGGCTGTCGGTTTGATCCCGGGCGCGCGACCTCTCACCACGAGGGCCGAGACAAAAACATTCGGCGCATACAGCCCTCTGATGGGCACTTCGATGACGGGTTCTTTCCCCGAGATCTGCTTCACCCAGGCCTCCAGCACCCCTTCCCTCTCAACAGTGATGAGGGCCGTGGCATTCCGGAAAGGCATCCTGACCTGAAAGACGGCAACCTCACCGGGCTCATATCGTTTTTTCTCCGGCAGAAGGTCGATTCGATCATTATCCGTCACCTCAAACCACCATTCGCCTTTCCCCGCCACCCAGACCTCTTGGTGGGCCATTGTCCTGCGCCCCTCGGCATCCGAGCTCTCTGCCTGGAGCAGGACATTCCCGGACACAGGCGACTTCACCTCACAGATCAGAAGCCCTTTAGCGTCGGTCTTGCCTTCACAGAGGAGGGCGATCCTTTTGGTCTCCGTCGAATGTTCATAGGCATAGAATCCTCCGACAAGGCGCTTCCTGTGGGTATAGGTCTTGCTCTCAAAGAGATTGACCTTCACCGGTGCGCCTGCAATGGGTTTGCCTGCAAGATCGAGGACAGCTACATGAAATTTAAAGGCCTCTTGGGATGCGGCCCATGAATCCGGCTTGATCCCTATCAGGTATCTTGAGGGCCACAATGGTATCCTGGAGGAGACGGTCTGGATCTCCCCATTGGGGTCCCTGAACTCAAGCTCGGCGAGGATCTCTTGAGGGAGCTCCAACTTCGGCAGATGGGGGATCAGCGTCCGGGCAGAGCCCGACTGATCCAGGACCAGGTCTATACTGGGGATTTTGCCCGCCTTCTTCTCCCCTCCCCGTACCGCCTCTTCTCCTTCGCCCTCTCCCTCCTCATCATACTCCAGAGGTTCGCCCCTGCGGACAATCCCCTCTTTAACCGGACCGTTGCCGAATACGAATTCGTCAAATCCTTCAAAAGGGGTTACCTGTTTCGGCCGGATCTCGCTTCTCAGCTTTGCCGGGAGGAGACCGGCCCCTCCCCCTGCAAGGTACTGGACGCTCACATCAAGGGGGACCTCTTTGGCATTGATCAACGGTTCGGCAGGTGGCTTGATGATCCCCTTGAGCAGCGGGACCCGGAACTCTTCCACCCTGAACTCACCTGCCCTCCATCGGTTGGACCCTATCGAGAGCAAACCAAAAAAAGCCTTCCGCTTCTCAACATAGACCACCCCGTAGTTCCCGAGTTTTGCCCCCTGGGGGATCTGCCACTGTGTCTCGGCTACCCCGTTGGCATCCCAAACCAAGGGGAATTCGTACCGTTCCTCACTGCCATAGTGCTCGATCAAGAAACTATTCGGCAGTCGATCCTTGGGAGGCGTGGAGAAGCCCTTCATCGTGTGTTGACGAAAGAGGTGCTTCATATGGACGGTTTCGCCTGCCCGAAGCAGTTGCCTGTCAAAGACGGTATGGGCGATGGAGGGGTCTGCGTAGTAGTCCTGCGGGAGCTGATACCTCCATGGTTCGATCCCCTCGTCCCAGCTGGAGTGGACAAAGGCCATGTCCCCGGCGGTTTGGGCCATGATAAAGAACCCGGTATCAAGCGAGCTGAGGGCTCCCAGCTGGGAGTAATTATCATAGTCTATCTTGTAGTTACAGCGGGCGAGTTTTACTTCCGTAGGCAACGGACCTTCAATCCTGGCTATCCCGTTGACATTGGTCCGCCCTTTCCAGAGGACCTTTTCCTGGCAATCCTTCACCGTCACCGACGCATCCCTCACCGGTTCTCCTGTATCAAGGGCGGTGACCCACACCAGAGAGGATTCCCTCCCCCATTTGAAGTGGACGGAGAGATTGGTCACCAGGACGGCGGCCGGTACATACAGGGGCCTCGGCGGATGGAGGAGCGACGATCCTAAGATTGCGCTCTCCAGTTCCACGATATAGAGACCGGGCTCCTTTAACGGGATCCCGACGACCTCAAAGGCGCGGGGGCCCGCTGGCTTGGGGATTTTGAAGTCCTTGATCCCCTTCTCGTTACTAAAGAGGGATCTCTCTCTGGCGGCCGAGGCCACTCGTCGTAACCATTCCTGGACATTATCACCCTGCTCAGGGGCGATGTTCAGGACCTTACCGGTCACCCGCTCGATGAAGCCTTGCTCTTTGCCCGCCTTGAGCATCCGCGCCTTGACCTCGGGCTCGAGGTTCCGCAAGGTCACCGGCAGTACGGGATCGGCCTTCAGCTCCAAGACCCCAAAACGGGCGGCAAACTTGGCCAACGGGGGGTACTTATCGGTATGCACCGAGAGGGGAAATTTATTCGAGTTGATAAGGGGCCTGCCTGCGTCATCCTTAAGCTGGGGCGGCAATTCAATCTTAAAATTCGTGCCCTCGGGGAAAGGACCTGGAAAAGAGACGTGCTGCATGAACTGGTCCTCTGTTTCATCCCCCGTGTCGGGCTTCCATACCTTCCCCTGCATATTCTTCAATACGATCCGTTGTGCCTGTTCCTTGGAAATGGGGGCAGAAAAATAGAGGGTCATGGGTAACATCGGGATACATCCTGCATGCGGGTTCTCCCGTTCGCAGTTGAAGGTGACGGTAAAGGGCTCTCTTGTTTGGAATCGGAGGATCTGGTCCTGGCTGATCGCTACCCCGGTCTTGGACATCACCCCTCTGCCCCAGACCAGGCTGACCTTGGCCTTTGCAGGAAATCGCTGTTTGCACTGGATCAAGATCATCGCAACGTGCGGCGGGACCTGATATCTGAATCGAGCCTTTACTATATCCTCCCTCTCCTTCCCTTCGATGATCTTGATACCGATGTGATCTTCTATGCCTTCCACCGAGAAAAAGACTTTTTTCAAGACAGATGCAGTATCCGCCGCGGCATCCAGGCTCAGAATGAATATCTGTTCTTCGTCGATGCGGCTACCTTCATAGGGGATAGAGTTCTTGATCGCGGGACCGCCTGTTGAAAAGGAGAATTCCTTCTGACCCTCAATCTCCTTTCCGGCAAGGGTCTTTAATCCCGATTTTAATCGAAAGGTGCACTGAACCCCGGCAGGGAGGTCCCTCTCAAAATCGAAGACCCAGTTTTCCGCATCTGCCCATCTGCCTGTTCCTTTTTCAGGGCAGTCTATTTCAAAGGGTTCGATGAGACCTCGGGGGTCGCCAAAGGGCACCATCTGCGCCGAAAAGCGCACCGTTACCTGGCGGACACCTTTTACCGTCCCCTGCGGAGAGAAGATCTCCACCGATGGTTTATCCGCCGCGTAAACGAAGGGGATAACAGAGAGAAAAAAGACTACGATAAGCCCTGCGGTCTTGAGTTTCATAGCCCTCCTCCATCGTGTGATATGATAACCTTTATTTGCCGCCTTATACGCACCAAACAAAAAAGGGGCGCGCCTGCCCCTTGCAATATTTGCACTTTATTCTCCCTCACCATCCTCGTGCCTCATCCCTCATACCCCTTAAGGCGGCGTATCCTTAAACCCTGTTTACATCCCCTTGATTCTCTCCCCTACCTATTGGATCTATCTATAATTGAGGGGATGTGTCGCCTTGCGACATCCCATCTATAAAAATATCCTAATGGTAGGGGACCATTATACGACACACTTTAGAAATATCCGAATGTCCCTACTACTTTCTATTAAAATATAAATGACGGCCCCGCACCTTCCTGCTCCTTAAATTTTAAGTCTAAGGAAAGCAGCCGAAGGTGGCCCTTTGGCCAGATGTCGCAATGCGACACATTATGATTTTTGCGGACAACGGGGTCCCGTAAAACGGGAGATGTCGCAAGGCGACAGTAGGGGATCGCGAGTGGCGACACAATTCCCGCACAACGGATACAGTATACCCTTTTGCCGTAAAAAGTAAATGCCACGATCTCGTGAAGGCAAAAAGGAGAGGACGCCCCTTTATGGGCGTCTCATTGCTTTCTTAACAATTTTACGTCTTACCTTATCTGATAATTGATTTATGGCATCGCTCAACCAGATGAGAGGTTTGGGCTTGCGATAATGCAGAAAGTTAAACAGGACGCGCGCCATTTCCGGCGTCCGCAGATATCCGTAGGCAGAGTGCGGATTTTGCTCCCCCTCATATTCATAGTCATTATGGACAATTATATCAATGGCCCGGACGTGTTTCGAGTTCTCTTTATAATCGTCGCTGAGATTATAATCTGTCGCAACCTTGTCCCGGCGATCGGAAAAATTGTACCATGTTCCTCGTATGTTTTCCGGTGTGGCGGCGCTGATATGTTTTTGAGGTTTCTTTCGCTGTTCGGATAGGATCTTAAGCATTACCGCCGGTACCCCCAGGGGAGATCCCATCGTTACCAGTGTGTGTATAGAAATATCCGGTACGGACTGGGTCAGTACATCATACGCAATAATCGACCCCATGGAATGCGCGATGAGCAGGATATCTTGTTTGCTGTGTTTTCGTAACACGCGGGCCAGGTCCTCGCGCATCACATCTTGTACCGGACACTTGGCTTTTTTTTGTCTGTCGAGGCATTGCTTGGAGTAGTAGCTGCTGAGATCCCTGAAATAGCGGCGTAGAACGATGTCCGTGACCGAAGCGTAGTTCATGGACAAGTCCTCGTTTAAAATGATTTTATATATCTGTCGTTCGATATAGTCCAGAACCCTTTTCCTTATGTTCGGTTTTTTTCCTGGAACCGTGCCGGCGGGGATGTAGGGGTTGTCAAGGTAGAGGGGGTTTTTCTTGTCCCGCACCTCGGGATCGAGCGGTTTCGGGTGGAGGAGATCGGCCCAGTAAACCAACTTGAATTGAACGAGACGCCTCGGATGACCGATGGCCCTGAGGCCTTCTTCAAGAGCTTTCTTCCACCATTTTTCCAAAAGCTTCTTCGGCGGCTTATTCCCCATACCGTGGATGCCAAGAATGATCTTAGGCACTACGGAGTCCTCCTGCAAGGCCTCGGATGCATGTCAGTAACGCCCCCTTTGTCCGCCTCACCACGGGTATTTTCTCCTTGAACTTTCAGGGTGAAGCCGATATCATACTATCAACTTATTTATCCTGAAGCAAGTCACAGTCCACGGGTCTATGGACATGAAACACCTCGAAACCTTCTGCAAGGTGGCTGAAACGGAAAGCTTTTCCCGGGCAGGGGAGGCTATATATCTCACCCAGCCTACCGTCAGCGGACATATCGCCGCACTCGAGCAGATGGTGGGGCTCAAGCTCTTTGACCGCTTGGGCAGAAGGGTTGCACTCACCAATGGGGGACGGATTTTTTATCGCTACGCCAAAGAGATCCTGAGACTCCGCGATGAGGCCCTCACTGCAATCTATGAGTTCTCCCACCTCATCAAGGGGAAGATAACCATTGGCGGGAGCACGATCCCCGGTGAATATTTCCTCCCCAAGGTCATGGGGAGATTTCAAAAGGAGGCACCCGGTATCTCCATAAGCCTTGTGATCGCGGATTCTCAGGAGATCATCGATTTGCTGCGTGCCGGAGAAATAGAGGTGGGCGTGGTGGGGATGCGGTTCGATGGAGAGGGGGTTGCTATGTATCCCCTGTTTCACGATCGGGTGATCGTCATCGCCGCTGCCCAGCATGCGCTTGCCGTGAAGGGCGAGGTTTCCTGGGATGATCTGCAAGCGGCCCCCCTCCTGATCAGGGAGAGGGGATCGGGCACTCGTAAGGCCTTTGAGCGGCATGTGGCAGCGGCTGGGTATCGATTGGATGATTTCAGCATCATAGGCGAAGTGGGGAGCTCCACCGCTGTTAAGGAAGGAGTGAAAGCAGGGATAGGCCTCGGTATAATCTCCGATCTCGCCGTGCGGGAGGAGATAGAAAGGGGCAGCATAAAAGAGGTCGCCGTTCAGGGGCAGGGTGCTCCCGAGAGGGATTTCTTTGCCGTTGTCCCCGCGGGAAGAGATATCTCACCTCCTGCGCGCCGGTTTCTGGAGTTTCTCCAAACGCAGAGGTCTTGAGATATGAGGCACGTAAAGAAGCTATCCCTCTTTTTTCTTCTGTTTGTGGCAGCGAGCCTCTTGCACCCCGGCACAGGCAGAGGGATCATCTACATCGATATCAACTCCCCGCAGACCCGCAAGTTCTATCTGGCCCTGCCCGCGATCACGGCATTAGGGCAGCTCCCGCAAGGGATGACGGGGGAGGTTGAGAAGACCCTCGCGCAGGACCTCATCATGGCGGACCTCTTTTACCTCCTGGAGCGGGTCAAGCTGCCCCGACAGGCGGCCTATATCACCGAGGAGAATGTCGATTTTAAAGAATGGGAGGATAGAGGCGCCGAGTTCTTACTATCGATAGGCCTCAAGGCGGAAGGGGATACGATCTCGATGGAGTTCAGGCTTTTTGATGCAGTCCAGCATATCTATATAGCGGGCAAGAGGTACAAGGGATCGCAGGGGGAGGTGCGGGTCATGGCCCACCGGACGATCGATGAGGTCATCCAGCAGTTGACCGGGGAGCGGGGGATCTTTCAGACGAAGATCGCTTTCGTTACGGACCGCACCGGCAACAAAGAGATTGCCCTCATGGACGTCGATGGGCGTCTGGTCAAGGCGGTCACTCAGAATGGCTCTATCAACATATCCCCTGCCTGGCATCCGGACGGCAGGAGTCTTGTATACACCTGCTTTCAGCGCCGCAACCCGGATCTCTATCAGGTGTTTATCTCTACGGGGAGCAGTGTTCTCCTCTCCGCCGTCCCGGGACTCAATGCCGCGCCGGCGTGGTCTCCCGACGGCAAGAGTATCGCCTTAATGATGAGGGGGAAGGGCAACACGGAGATATATCTCCTGAATCCGCAGGGCAAGGATCCCTTACAGCTCACCCGCTCCTGGGACAATAAGGCCTCTCCGGCATGGGCGCCTGATGGAAAGCAGATTGCCTTTGTCTCCGACCGATCGGGAAATCCTCAGATTTATATCCTGGATCTGGCTACGCAAAAGCTGAGGAGGTTGACCTATGAGGGCAGCTACAATTGCTCCCCTGCCTGGTCACCCAAGGGGGACAAGATCGCCTTTGCCCGTCAGGAAGAAAAGGGGTTTCACATCTACACCATCAGGCCGGATGGGACCGATGTGCGGAGGATAACGAAGGAGGGCAGCAATGAGAACCCCTCGTGGGCCCCGAACGGAAGGCATATTGCCTTTACCTCAAGGAGGGGAGGAAGCTGCACAATATACCTTATGACCGCAGATGGAGGTGGCCCATGGAAGGTGACCGCTGTCTCCGAATCAAACGAGACGGAGCCGGCGTGGTCACCGTGGTTGCAATGAGAATAATGCTTGGAGAAGGAGAAAGGGGGATTTTACGATGGTGAGGAAAAAGGGTCGGTTATGGATTGTCATGCTTACAATTATGCTCCTGGTTTTCGTTTCGGGATGCGCTGCGTTACAGAAAAAACAGGCCCTCACCCCTGAAGAGGAACGGGCCGCGCAACAAGAGAAAGAAAAGGCCGCGCAGCAGGAGCAGGAGAAGAAGAGCTTTGAGCAGGGCCTTGCCGAGAAGAAATATCCCGGGATCGAGGGGGAAGTATGGGAGAGCACCCTCTTGAAAGATATCCTTTTTCAGTTTGATCAATACGACCTCACGGAGGAGGCCAGGAAGATATTGACGGAGGATGCCAAGGTATTATCGAAGCATCCAAGCCTCAGGATACAGATCGAGGGCCATTGTGACGAGCGCGGGAGTAACGAATATAACCTGGCCTTAGGAGAGAGGAGGGCCGTGAGCGCAAAGCTCTACCTCATTAAGCTCGGCGTACAAGACAATCGGCTCTCCACCATAAGCTATGGGGAGGAGATGCCGGCGGATCCGGGACACACTGAGGAGGCATGGTCCAAGAGCAGGAGGTGCCACTTTGTCATCCTCTCTCGATAACAATGGCCCTGTTGGATAGGTGAGAAAGGAGGGTGAATATGAAGCTCCGCACTGGTGCCTTACTGTTGATCCCCCTGGCCTTTTTCCTCCTCGTGGGTTGTGCTACCACCAGGGATGTAGCTTCCCTACAGGGACAGCTAGGGGAGCTGCAGCAAAAGGTCGATATCCTGAGGGGGAGGGTTACCTCCGAGATGCAGCAGAAGTGGGTCAATTATGAAACCTCTCTTGAGGAGTTGCGGCAGGAGATCAAGATCCTCAGGGCAAATGTTGAAGAGGATCGAGAGCTCCTCAATAAGATCGCCAATGATCTTGACGTATTGAAGAAAGACTATGAGGCGAAGACCTCGGTCTTGACCAAGGAAAAAGGAGAAGACGCTGCTGTCGTACCTTCACCGACCCCTGCTCCCCCAACAACCCCACAAGAAGAACCCAAAGAGGATATGGAGGGGGCTTACCAGAGGGCCTACGGCTCATTCAAGAAAGGCGAATACCCCGCTGCCTTGAAGCAGTTTAGGGCCTTTCTCAGCGCATATCCGACGTCGGAATATGCGGATAACGCCCAATATTGGATCGGTGAATGTTATCAGCGCCAGGGGGATTATGAGAGGGCCATTTTAGAGTATGAGCAGGCGGTAAAACAATATCCCAAGGGCGATAAGGTTTCTGCCGCCCTCTTAAAACAGGGCTTCGCCTTTTTGGACCTGGGTGATCGGGTAAATGCCAAACTCCTCTTTCAGAAGGTGATCAAGCAATATCCTCAATCACCTCAGGCGGAGATTGCGGCCAAAAAACTGAAGACCATGGATTAATCTGCTCCCGGAGCACCCTCTTCTCCTTGCGCCTTGCCCTCTCCCGCTATCTCCATCGCCTCCAAGGGAGGAGGATACCCGCCCTCTACAATGGGCGTGATATTGCGATAGCGGGGATTCCCGGTCCCCGCGGGGACCAATCTCCCCATGATGACGTTTTCTTTAAGTCCCCGCAACGTATCGATCCTCCCCTCTACCGCCGCTTGGGTCAGGACCCGGGTGGTTTCCTGAAAGGAGGCAGCCGATACCCAACTATCCGTGATGAGCGAGGCCTTGGTGATGCCCAGGAAAAGGGGATCGGCGATGGCCGGCTTCCCCCCTTCCTTGAGGATCCGCTCGTTTTCTTCCTTAAAGACGTGTTTTTCCACCTGCTCATCCACGATGAACCTGGTATCCCCGACGTCGCGGATCTTCACCCTCTTGAGCATCTGCCTCACGATGATCTCTATGTGTTTATCATTGATCTTGACGCCCTGCAGTTGATAGACCTCCTGGATCTCGTCGACCAAAAATCGGGCCAGCTCTTTGTCCCCTAATACCTTGAGGATATCGTGGGGATTAGAGCTCCCGTCCATGAGGGGTTCTCCCGCCTTGACCACATCCCCCTCGTGGACGCTGATGTGTTTCCCCTTGGGGATGGAATATTCCTTGGGTTCGCCCATCTCCGGCGTGACGATTACCTTGCGCTTTCCCTTGAGCATCTTGCCGAAGCTTACCGTTCCGTCTATCTCACTGATGAGGGCATACTCTTTAGGCCGCCTGGCCTCAAAGAGCTCGGCCACTCGGGGGAGCCCACCGGTGATGTCTTTGGTCTTCGTGGTCTCCCGCGGTATCTTCACCAGGACGTCGCCTGCCTCCACAGGCTCGTCTTCTTTCACATAGATATGGGAGCCGACGGGCAGGATGTATCGCGCTTCGGTCTCCATGGCCTTCTTCCCTACCGCATCGACCCTCTCCTGCTTGATGGATATTCGCGGCCGGAGGTCGAGCTCCTTGCTCTCGATAATGACCTTGTGGGCATGACCGGTCACCTCATCCACCTGCTCTTGCATGGTGACCCCCTCAGTTATATCGCCGAACTTTATCCAACCAGGCACCTCGGTGATGATGGGGATGGTATAAGGGTCCCACTCCGCTATGAGCTCTCCTTCCTTCACCTTCTTCCCCTCTCCCACCGCCAATTTCGCCCCATAGACCGCCGGATACCGCTTCCGTTCCCTTCCTTCGTCATCCAGGATGGCGATCTCGCCTTTACGGCTCATCACCACCAGCATTCCTTCCCTGTTGTGCACGGTCCGCAAATCGATGAACTTGATGGTCCCGTCCATCTTGGCCTCAAGGGCGGTCTCCTCCACCCGCCTGCTCGCCGTCCCCCCGATATGGAAGGTCCTCATGGTCAGCTGGGTTCCCGGCTCCCCGATGGACTGTGCGGCTATCACCCCCACGGCCTCGCCGATATCGACGATTCTGCCGCGGGCGAGATCCCTTCCGTAACAGAGGGCACAGACACCACGGCTGGACTCACAGGTGAGCACGGAGCGGATCTTCACACGATCCGACCCCGCATCGGCGATCTTCTGTATCGCCTCTTCATTGATCTCATGGCTCGCCTTGACGATGACCTCATCGACAAAGGGGTCCTTGATGTCCTCCAGGGCCACCCTGCCCAGGATCCTCTCCACCATGGGTTCGATGATCTCGCCGCCTTCGACGAGGGAGGAAACGTATATCCCGTCCATGGTGCCGCAATCGTATTCGTAAATGATGATGTCCTGGGCAACATCCACCAATCTTCTGGTGAGATATCCCGAGTTGGCTGTCTTCAGGGCGGTATCCGCCAATCCCTTCCGCGCGCCATGGGTGGAGACGAAGTACTGCAACACGCTCAGTCCTTCCCTGAAGTTTGCGGTGATAGGGGTCTCGATGATCTCCCCCGAAGGTTTGGCCATCAAACCCCGCATCCCGGCCAACTGGCGTATCTGCTGGGCGCTGCCCCGCGCCCCTGAATCGGCCATCATAAAGATGGGGTTAAAGCTGGGCACTGCCTTTTCTTTACCCTCGGGATCCTTTATCGTCTCCGTCCCCAACTCCTTCATCATCTCATCGGCGATCTCTTCGGTGAGCTGAGCCCAGATGTCGATCACCTTGTTATACCGCTCGCCATCGGTGATCAGCCCATCGACGTATTGCTGTCTGATCCTGTCCACCTCCTTGGTCGCCTGCTCCATGAGGTGGGGTTTGCGAGCGGGGACGCGGATATCGTCGATCCCGATGGAGAGTCCCGATTTGGTGACGTAGGCAAAGCCCAAATCTTTCAATTTATCCGCCAAGATGACGGTCTTCTTGCTCCCCGCCACCCGGTACGTATAGTCGATGAGGTTGGCCACCGCCTTCTTGTTCATCACCCTGTTGATCAATTCAAAGGGAACCTCTTGGGGAACGATTTCTCTGAGGATGATCCTGCCCGGGGTTGTCTCCACCACGTGGCCGTTCATCCGCACCTTGATGCGGGCTTGCATATCCACCGCATGGGCATCATAGGCAATCCGTACCTCCTCGGGGTTGGCAAAAACCTTACCCTCGCCCCTGGCATATTCCCTTTCCCGCGTCATGTAATAGAGACCCAAGACGATGTCCTGGGTGGGGACGATAATAGGTTTCCCATGGGCAGGGGAGAGGATATTATTGGTGGACATCATCAGCACCCGCGCCTCGGTCTGGGCCTCCACGGAGAGGGGGACGTGCACGGCCATCTGATCCCCGTCAAAGTCGGCGTTGAAGGCAAGGCAGACGAGCGGGTGGAGCTGAATGGCTTTCCCCTCTATGAGCAGGGGTTCAAAGGCCTGGATGCCCAGCCGGTGCAGCGTCGGGGCCCTGTTGAGGAGAATGGGATGTTCTCGAATCACCTCCTCGAGGATATCCCAGACCTCGGGTCTTTCTTTCTCTACCATCTTTTTGGCGCTCTTGACCGTGGTCACATAGCCCCGTTCCTCCAACTTATTGTAGATAAAGGGCTTGAAAAGCTCCAGGGCCATCTTCTTGGGCAGACCGCACTGATGCAAGCGCAATTCCGGCCCAATGACGATGACCGATCTCCCCGAGTAATCCACGCGCTTGCCCAAAAGGTTCTGGCGGAATCTCCCCTGTTTGCCCCTGAGCATGTCGCTCAATGACCTCAGGGGTTTTTTGTTGGCGCCGGTGATCACCCTCCCCCTCTTGCCGTTATCGAAGAGGGCATCCACTGCCTCCTGAAGCATCCTCTTCTCATTGCGGATGATAATGTCCGGGGCGTTCAATTCCAGGAGCCTCTTTAAGCGATTGTTTCTGTTGATCACCCTCCGATAGAGGTCGTTGAGGTCAGAGGTGGCAAACCTCCCTCCGTCAAGGGGAACCAGCGGTCTGAGATCAGGGGGGATGACGGGGATGACGTCCAAGATCATCCACTCGGGCATGTTCCCTGAATCCCGAAAGGCCTCGATGACCCTCAAGCGTTTTGCCAACTTTTTGCGCTTGGCCTCGGATTGGGTCTCCTTCATCTCAACGCGGAGCTGCTCGGCCATCTCTTCTATGTTCACTTGTTGCAGGAGTTTTTTCACGGCCTCCGCGCCGACGCCGGCCTCTATAGCGTCCTCCCCGTACTTACCCTTGATCTCCCGATATTTTTCTTCGCTGATAAGATCCCCCCTCTTGAGGGGAATGTCCTTGGGATCGATGATTACATAGGACTCGAAATAAAGAATCCGCTCAAGCTCCTTTAAGGTCATGTCGAGGAACATCCCGATCTTGCTCGGAATGCTCTTCAAGAACCAGATGTGTGCCGCGGGCGCCGCCAACTCGATATGCCCCATACGCTCCCGGCGGACCTTGGTCTGAATTACCTCCACCCCGCACTTCTCACAGACGATCCCTCTGTGTTTCATCCGCTTGTATTTTCCGCAGTTGCACTCATAGTCCTTTACCGGCCCGAATATCCTGGCGCAAAAAAGGCCGTCTCGCTCCGGCTTGAAGGTCCGGTAGTTGATCGTCTCCGGCTTCTTTACCTCGCCATGGGACCAACCCCTGATCTGCTCCGGGGAGGCCACGGCGATCCTGATGGCATTAAAGCTCGATGGATCCTTGGGTTTTTCAAAAAACGACAGCACATATTCTTCCAAGGTACAACCTCCTTCTTATATGCTATTCTTCCTTGGCGGTCTTCTTTTCTTCTTCCAGCAGCTCCACATTGAGACAGAGTCCCTGAAGTTCCTTGATGAGGACGTTGAAGGATTCCGGAATGCCGGGTTCAAGGACGTCCTTCCCCTTTACAATGGCCTCGTAGGCCCTGGTTCTGCCGGCCTGGTCGTCCGATTTCACCGTCAAAAATTCCTGCAATGCATACGCAGCCCCATATGCCTCCAAGGCCCAAACCTCCATCTCACCCAACCGCTGCCCGCCGAATTGGGCCTTCCCGCCCAAGGGTTGCTGCGTCACCAGCGAATAAGGTCCGATGGACCGTGCGTGGATCTTGTCATCCACCAGGTGGTGGAGCTTGAGCATATACATGTAGCCTACCGTGACCTGGTGGTCGAACGGCTCGCCGGTGCGGCCGTCATGGAGAGTGGCTTGCCCGGTGACAGGCAGGCCGGCCTTTTTCAGGGCATCCTTAATTTCTGCCTCCGATGCCCCATCAAAGACAGGGACGGACATAAAGACCCCATCCCCCAATCGTTGCGCGAACCTCTTCAACTCCTCTTCAGTGGCCTTATCAATGGCCTCCCTGACCTCTTCCGAGGTGAAGATATCCTTCAAGAATCCCTTGAGCTTATCTACACCCTTGCCTGCTCTGATATATTCTTCGACCTTGCTGCCCAACCCCTTGGCCGCCCAGCCGAGATGGGTCTCTAAGATTTGGCCCAGGTTCATCCGTGAAGGCACCCCCAAGGGGTTGAGGACCATATCTATGGGGGTTCCATCCTCGAGATAGGGCATGTCTTCTTCAGGAAGGATCCTCGATACGATCCCCTTGTTTCCATGGCGTCCGGAGACCTTATCCCC
>Ga0154787_1109_pt2 | contig 40571 bp, 37 predicted proteins | sample Rifle2008BG16ft_FD_105795 | JGI IMG/M metagenome (GOLD analysis project Ga0154787, IMG submission 105795) | Deltaproteobacteria bacterium RBG_16_54_11 | reverse complement strand
TAAAAACAGACATTTCCGATATCAGATACAGATGCCGGCGGGATGGAAGGTACAGAGGGGGGATGCAGGGGGTTCAGTCGTGGCGCAGGATCCTTCCCAGCAGTACCTCTCCCAGGTCATACCCTTGGAGTTGAAAGAGAAACTAACCCCTCGCGATTTAGCCGCCGCGGTGGAAAAAGATTCAGGTTTGCAACCATACGGCGCTTCGTGGATCACCATCGCTGGGGAAAGGGCCTATCGTGTCGATTACAGGGCCAAATCGCAGAGTGGGGGGGTGCTGGGGCTACGTATCGCTTATGTAACCAGGGAGCGGACGGGATTTATCGTGGCCAATATTGCCAACCTGCAAGAATTTGCCAGGGGGGAAAGAATGTTTAATGCAGTAATCTTCAGCTTCCGTCTCCTTTCCTCTCAGCAAGCAGCGCTGATACCGCTCCATAGGCTGAAGGTGTACATGGTAAAGAGCGGAGATACTTTTCAAGCAATCTCCGCCAGGTTTTACCAGTCGACCAAATATGCCGATGACATCAAACGATTTAATGGGATGGATGAATTAGACGCCCCGCCCGTGGGGACTCTCATCAAGATAAAACCGCTCCTCCCTGCAACCGCTGAGGTGAAAGAAGACTGAGGAAACCCTCACGGGGCGAGAGGGATCTGCTCCAAGCCCATGGTCTCCGGGAAGCCGCACATAATATTCATGTTTTGGACGGCCTGCCCGGAGGCGCCCTTTACCAGGTTGTCGATGGCGGAGATGACGATCAGTTGCCCTGAGCGTTCATCCACCATGACCCCCAGATCACAATAATTGGACCCCCGTACCTCCATGGTGGCAGGAAATGCCCCTGGTGAACAGAGGCGTACGAAAGGCTCCTTGCCATAGCGCCGCCGCAACACACCGTATGCCTGCTCAGTCGAAAGCTCTCCGTTCGTGCGGGCATAGATGGTGGACAACAGACCCCTATTAATGGGGATCAGGTGGGGGACAAAGAGGATATGGATCTGTTTGCCTGCACGCGAACTGAGTTCCTGCTCCATCTCCGGGGCATGGCGGTGTTTGGCAACGCCATAGGCCTTCAACCCCTCTGCCACCTCACCAAAGAGATTTGTCATAGAGGGATTCCTCCCAGCGCCACTGACCCCTGACTTGGCATCGATTATAATACCCACAGGAGATATCATCCCTTGTTCCAACAGGGGGGCTAGGGCAAGGATGGCCCCGGTCGGATAGCACCCGGGATTGGCCACCAACTGCCCCCCTTTTATCTCATCTCGATATAGTTCGGGGAGTCCATATATCGCCTCCTGCAGGAGATCAGGGCAGGAGTGTTTTCCGTACCATCGTTCATAGAGATCCGGATCCTTCAGCCTGAAATCAGCGCTGAGGTCTACAACCTTCTTCCCCGCTTTGATACATTCCTTTACGACACCCATCGACGTCCCATGGGGCAACGCCGCAAAGATAAAGTCCGATTCTCCGGCGATCCGCTGGACCGACAGCTCGCTGAGGCGAAGATCGATAAGGCCTTTCAAGGAAGGAAATATGTCGGCTATGGCCGCACCCGCGAATCGCTCGGAGGTCACCGAGGTGATCTCGACCTTCGGATGCCGCGCCAAGACCCGCACCAGTTCCTGCCCTGTATAACCACTGGCACCGATGATTCCTATCTTCACCATTCCCCCCGGTTATAAAAAATAAAAAAGGGGAGGTTAACCTCCCCTGGTTGGCTAACCTATCGCTTCGAGTATTGAAATCGAGCTCTGGCTCCGCGCTGTCCGTATTTCTTTCTTTCCTTTACTCTCGGATCACGGGTAATAAAGCCGGCCTTTTTCAACACCTCCCTATATTTCTCATTATAGGTCAACAGGGCCTTGGAGATACCATGTTTAATAGCTCCTGCCTGTCCCGACATCCCCCCCCCATTGACATTGACATAGACATCGAACTGTCCCATGGTATTGGTCAATTCAAAGGGCCGCTGGATAGTCATCCTCAGCGTCTCCCTGGGGAAATAGTCATTAAAGGCCCTTTTATTGACCTCAATTGTCCCCGCCCCAGGTTTCAGCCAAACCCGCGCCACTGTCGTCTTCCTCTTACCCGTAGCATAGTACTTCTCTTCAACCATGATATAGTCTCCTCAAGACCGCTTATTTAAAGCTGGAGTTGTTCCGGCTGCTGCGCCTCATGTGGATGCTTCGGACCGGCATAGACCTTCAATTTTTTGAAGACCTTGCTTCCCAACTTGTTCTTCGGCAGCATTCCTTTTACTGCCCGTCTGAGCAACTCTTCCGGCTTTTTGGATAACAGTTTTTCGGCGACGATGGCCTTCAGCCCGCCCGGGTAACCGGAGTGATGATAATATACTTTGTCCTGGAGCTTGTCGCCTGTCAGCCTAACCTTCTCCGCATTTACCACGATCACGAAGTCCCCTGTATCCACGTGGGGACTAAAGATAGCCTTGTTTTTGCCTCTCAAGATCTTTGCAATCTCACTGGCCAATCTTCCCAAGACCTTGCCATTGGCATCGATCAGATACCATGTTTTTTCGACGTCCTTTTTCCTCATATGCGCGGTCTTCATCATCCGTATTCCTTACCTTCTTTCTGGACAGTAAAAGATAATATTTAATATATTAAATCTTATTTGTCAACCTTAAAAAAAGTATCCAAACATCTCCAATGAGGGAAGATCTGGCTTTGATGGTCGCGGGCCCGTCTTTGTCTTGTGGGCCGATACTATCCTGTTTGACCCCAATAGGTTCTATCCGTCGTCAAAACCAGATTACTTGCTTTTTGAGCACGATATAGCCTATCAGGCCCATCCCCAGCAGAGAGCAGGCAATAGCAAAGAGGTCACCATACCTCGTATAGAAGGTCATTGTGTTAGCCTTGAATTTTATCTCCTCCGTCAAGATTGCCGGCGTAAAGAGAGTGCTGGACTTTTGGATCCTTCCCCAGGGATCAACGAATGCGCTTATCCCGGTATTGGCAGCCCTGACCAGCCACAGGCGGTTTTCTATGGCCCTGAAGGTCGCCTGGGAAAGGTGTTGATAGGGCGCGGATGTCTTGCCGAACCAGGCATCATTGGTGATAGTCACCATGAAGTCGGCCCCATTACGGACAAACTCCCGGCACAGTTCAGGGAAGATCACCTCGAAACAGATCAAGACACCGAACTTGCCGCGGGGGAGGCGGAACAGTACTGTTTCTTCGCCTGGATCGATGTTCCCAATGCCGGCCAGGGTATTGAAGATGGGGAAACGAGAAGACAGGGGGACATATTCGCCAAAGGGGACCAGGTGCATCTTATCGTATCGTCCGATGATACGTCGCTGAGGAGAGAGAAGATAGGCGCTATTGTAGACCGTTATCTCCTTTTTCTTTTTTTTCGCAGAAAGACTTCCGAAGAGGAGGTACGTTCCCGTTTCCTGAGGGACACCCATTACCCTGTCATCCAACTCTGTACCTGAGGGGAAATAGGAGGGCACAGCTGTCTCAGGCCAGACGATGAGCCCCGGCGATTGCTCTTTAAGTTGAAGCGATAATGCACGGTAGATCGCCACTGTCTTCTTTTGAAATGCGCTATCCCACTTGACATCCTGCGCGATATTCCCCTGTGCGACCCCAACCATCAACCCCGTTTCAGCCTTCACGGGGCGATTAATCTTCCAATAGCCATAGGCAAAGGTCAGGGCAATCAAGACCACGGTGAAAATGGCGCCTTGAATAGGCACCTTCTTCTTCTCTTTCCAACGGACAAGCCAAAGAAAAAGAAGGGTATTGATCAAGATCAACAGAAAAGAGACCCCATAGACTCCGGTTATATCAGCTATTTGTACGAAAGCGGTATTCATGTACTGAGAATAGCCGACCAAGGCCCACGGAAAGCCACTGAGCAAAAAGGAACGCAGGTACTCTAACCCCACCCAGAGGGCGGGAAAGGCCAAGAGCACTATCCACTCCCCTTTTTCTTTCGAGAAGGAGGCGAAAAAGGCAAAGATACCCCAATAAAGGCTGAGGTAGATGACCAACAGGAGAAGGACAGGGATGGCGAGAGGAAGAGGTATATTGCCGTACCTATGGACAGCCACGACTACCCAGTAGATGAGCCCGAGATAGGCAATCACGCCGGCAAAGGCTCCCAAAAGAAAGGCGTCCTTGCCATGTTTACCTCGGGTGCACAATAAGAGAGGCACCAAAAAGAACCAGGCGAGGGGCCAGAGAGCAACGACGGGAAAGCTCAAAACCAAAAGGGCCCCCGAAAGGGCGGCCCAAAAGTAATCCAGCCTTTTTACCTGTGAGGCAATCATACGATGAACGTGCGGAAAAACTCCGCTACCTTGGAGACCACATATTCCTGTTGTTCCCCGGTGAGCTCGGGATAGATGGGAAGGGCCAGGGTATCCTGTGCAGCCTTCTCCGCATGGGGAAAATCACCTTCTTTATAGCCGAGGTCCCGGTAGCATCCCTGCAGGTGCAGGGGAAGGGGATAATAGACATCGGTGCCGATCCCTTCATGGGTGAGGAACTCCCTGATTTCATCCCTCTGGGGAACCCTAATGACATACTGATTATAGATATGTCGGTTGTTGTATTGGACAGAGGGGAGCTCTATGCCGAGGGTTTGGTGAGCCGACTCTTCGAAGAGCTGATTGTAATAAGCGGCGTTTTCCCGCCTCTTGTCCGTCCACTCCTCCAGATAGCGAAATTTCGCCAGGAGGACGGCGGCTTGCAGGGCATCCAACCTGCTGTTGACCCCGATGGATTGATAGTAATATTTGGACGAAGCGCCATGTACCCTGAGGAGTTTGAGGCGCTGCGCCAACTCATCGTCATTGGTGGTCACCATCCCCCCATCACCAAATCCCCCCAAATTTTTGGAGGGGTAGAAGGAGAAACACCCCACATCCCCGATGCTCCCCGCCCTTTGGGAAGGGGCAGAATCCTTTTTGTAGTCGGAGCCAATGGCCTGGGCGGCATCCTCAATAATCCAGAGGTTATGCCTTCGCGCCAGGTCATTAATGGGCTCCATATCCGCACATTGACCGAAGAGGTGTACAGGCATGACGGCCTTGGTCGCTGATGTTATGCGCTCCTCTATTTGGCCGGGATCCAGATTGTACGTCTTGGGATCGATGTCGACGAACACGGGCTTCGCCCCTACCTTAGAAACAGAGCCGGCCGTGGCGAAAAAGGTAAAGGGGGTGGTAATCACCTCGTCGCCGGATCCTATACCCAACGCCAGCAGGGACAAGGCCAAGGCATCGCTGCCTGAGGCTACCCCTATGCCATAACGGGCAGAGGAATAGGCAGCTATGGTCTCTTCCAAGGCCTCCACCTTGGGTCCCAGGATAAAATGCTGTTCCGAGATGACCTCTGCAACGGCCTGGTCGATATCCTTTTTGATTTTGCTATATTGGGCCTTTAAATCGAGAAACTGGACCTTCATAACTCCCTGACCTTTTTGTCCTTTTTAACGGACAAAAATAATAAAAATAGTATATCTTATCGCCATAACCGGCGATCAGGCAATACTATTCGTTTTTGAGCGAAAAATCAACTATTATTGTGATATTAATCGTGGCGGGTATAGTCCTCTGCGCGATGGCGTATGATGACACCCTCAATCATGTAGATCACGTCCTCGGCAATATTGGTGGCTTGATCGGCAATACGCTCCAAATGGCGTGAGACGAGGAGGAGATGAATGAGAATCTTTACCTCGTGGGGGTTTTTTTCGATGTAATCCTGAATGAGGAGGAGTATCTTTCTGTTCATCTCATCCACTTCGTCGTCGGCGGCGCAGACCTCCCTGGCCATAGTGGCATCCATCTTGATGAGAGAGTCTAAGGCCTTTTTTACCATGGCGATGGTCTTTTCCCCCATCTGCGTAAAATCAAGAAAGAGCTTTGTCCCCTTCTTGTCAGCCAGATAGGCCGAGCGCTCGGCGATGTTGACGGCCAAATCACCCATGCGCTCCAAATCGTTATTCATCTTCAAGATCCCCACCACATATCGCAAATCGATGGCCGCCGGCTGATAGAGGGCAAGGATCTTGAGACAATCCTCCTCTATCTCCACCTCAAAATGATCGATCTCGTGATCGCTCTCGATAACCTCTTGCGCCAGCTTAATCTCATGCCGCGTAAGGGATAGTATGGCCTTCTCGATATTCCCCTCTACCATGGCACTTAAGCTGAGGATCTTCTTTCTGATCTTTGCGAGTTCCCGTTCCAGATGTCTCTTCATCGCTCTCCCTCTTAGCCGAAGCGGCCCGTTATGTATTCCTCGGTTAACTTCTGCGATGGTCGAGTAAAGACCTTATCCGTTCTATCGAACTCGATGATCTCTCCCAGATACATGAACGCCGTATAATCAGAGACACGTGCTGCTTGTTGCATATTGTGCGTAACAATAATAATGGTCACTTCTTTTTTGAGTTGTAGGATCAGTTCTTCGATCTTTGCTGTAGCCGTAGGATCAAGGGCAGAGGTAGGTTCATCGAAGAGGAGGATCTCGGGATTGGTCGCCAGCGCCCTCGCGATACAGAGGCGTTGCTGCTGCCCCCCGGAAAGATTGAAAGCGAGGTCATCTATCCTGTCTTTCACCTCATCCCAGAGGGCTGCCTGTTTCAATGCCTTTTCCACTTTTTCATCTAAGAGGCATTTTTTATTTACCCCCCTGACCCTCAGGCCATAGGCAACATTTTCAAAGACCGTTTTGGGAAAGGGGTTGGGTTTCTGAAAAACCATACTGATCCGCATCCGCACCTCGATAGGATCTATCCGCGGGTCGACGATATTAACTCGCTCAGGGTATAAGATGATCTCACCCTCGTAACGATTGTTCGGATAAAGGTCGTGCATGCGATTAAAACAGCGAAGATAGGTTGTTTTGCCGCAGCCGGAAGGCCCGATCAAGGCGGTAATCAGTTTATTGGCTATCGGCAGATGGATGTCCTTAAGGGCTTTAAGATCGTTGTAATAAAAATTGAGGCCTTTGACTTCAGCTTTAAGTTTTTCAGGGATCATACCCGGCACCAATCCTGCCATGTTACCACTTTATTCTCTTTCTGAACCGGTATCTGACATAGATAGCAAATCCGTTCATCACGAGGGTCATCACCAGGAGGACGATCCCGGCAGCTGCCGCATTCAGGTGGAATGCGGTCTGTGGCCTGGATATCCAATTGAACATCTGGATGGGCATGACGGTAAAGGGGTCAAGGAGCCACTTGAAAGAAAGAAAAGGGAACCCTGAAGTGACAGGTGATGAAGGAAGAAAGGCGATGAAGGTTAGGGCGCCTACCGTAATAATGGGGGCTGTCTCTCCAATGGCCCTGGACAGCCCAATGATCATGCCTGTCAGGATTCCGCCAACGGAATAAGGGATGATGTGATCCTTGATGGTCTGCCATTTCGAAGCACCCAGGGCATAGGATGCCTCGCGAATAGAATTGGGGATCGCTCGGATGGATTCCCGTGTGGCAATCACTACCATGGGGAGGATCAAGAGACCCAGCGTTAACCCACCGGTCAGAATACTCTCTCCAAATTTTAAGAAATAGACGAACAACCAGAGGGCCAAGAGGCCATAGATGATGGAAGGGACCCCGGCAAGATTATTCATATTGATCTCAATGAGGTGGGTTAGCCAATTCTTCTTTCCATATTCCTCCAAGTATATCCCGGCGGCAATCCCTAAAGGAACGGCTGCGGCTGCAGTCACCATCATCACCAGTATCGTTCCAACCCAGGCGGAAAGAATCCCTGCCTGTTCCGGAAATCGGGATGGGTAGGAGGTAAAAAAGTGCCAGCTCAGCCTCGGGAAACCATCAATGAAGAGATCGATGATGAGCGTAAAAAGGAGGGCGAAGCCGATGAGGGTTGAGAATAATCCGACGATCCAAAAGATGTGGTCCCGAAGCTTGTTCGAGGAGATCCTCTTCCTCATTTCGAGGATTTCAGGCTGCTCAGTTGCTTGCATATCTAATAGACCTCCCTAATCCTTTTCCTGAACCAGAACCCAAGAATATTCAGCACGAGGGTCATCAGAAATAGCGTAATCCCCGCAGCAAAGATGGTCTTATATTCGATGGTACCATGGGGAACGTCTCCTAAACTGACGCCGACGATATACGCAGTCAAGGTCTGGATAGGTTCAATGGGATTAAACGTGAAATTGGGCATCATGCCCGCGGCAATGGCCACAACCATCGTTTCTCCAATGGCCCTTGATATGCCTACAATAAAGGCGGCGGCAATCCCGGAAAAGGCAGCAGGGATGACCACTTTGAAAGCAGTCTGAAACTTTGTGGCCCCCATTGCATAAGACCCTTCTCTGATATGCATGGGAACTGCCTTCATGGCATCCTCACTCACCGAACTGACATACGGAATGATCATGATGCCCATGATGATCCCAGGGCTTAAGGCATTGAATCCGGAGAGCGTCGTGATCAACTGCTGTAAGATGGGTGTGAGGAAGAGCAGGGCAAAATAACCGTAGACGACGGTGGGGACAGCGGCCAGGAGCTCCAGGATAGGCTTGACCACCTCCTTGATTTTGAAGGGGGCGTATTCACTGAGATAGACGGCAACAATGAGCCCCACTGGCAAGGCCACTGCTACCGCAATCCCGGTGACCAAGAGAGTACCAGTCACCAGGGGCAGTATGCCAAATTTGGGGTTGGCAAAGAGGGGGGTCCACCGTCTTCCGGTAAGAAACTCCCATACGGATACGTCTTTAAAAAATCCCAGGGCCTCATAGAAAAGGATAAAGACGATGCTCAGGGTGATCATAATAGAAGAAAGGGCACTGAGGAGCAGCAGCCCCTCAATGCCCCTCTCTTTAATCTTGGTGGATATCTTACGTTTCACGGGTGCCTTATTTCTTTTTCTCTAATTTAAGGAGATCCTCGATCTTCACTCCCACCTTGGCTTCACCCCCGAAGACGGTGCCCGTTACCCTTTTTGAGAATCTTTCCGCAGCAAGTTTATAGGCCATATCCGGAAGGGGAATGTACTTTACCTGTTTCACCAAGGTCGGTGCATTTTTTAGATAAAAGTCTACGAACTCTTTTACCTCAGGCCTCTGGGCGGATTTCTTATTGACATAGATAAAGATCGGCCTGGAGAGAGGATAGTAAGTCCCATCCATCACTGTCTTCTCCGAAGGTAGAACGGGGCCCTTCCCGCCGTCAATCGCTACTAATTTCAGCTTATCGGAGTTTTCTGCATAGTAGGCATAGCCGAAAAACCCCAGGCCACCCTTGTCTGAGGCGACCCCCTGTACCAGTACATTGTCGTCTTCGCTGGCGGTAAAATCGCCTCTGCTTGCCCTGGACTTTCCGACGATGGCCTCGGTAAAATAGTCGAAGGTCCCCGAGTCAACCCCTGGACCGTAGAGCTTGAGAGCTACATCGGGCCAGGCAGAGTTTACGTAGCTCCATTTCGTCACTTTTCCCTCTGCCGCCGGTTCCCAAATCCGCTTAAGTTGTGCTACCGTCATGGAGGTCACCCAGCTGTTCTTCGGGTTGACCATCACGGCCAAGCCGTCATAGGCAACGGGAAGCTCAATATACTGGATGCCGGCCTCTTTGCAGGCCTCGATCTCCTTTTGGGTAATGGGTCTCGATGCATCAGAGATATCAGTCTCTCCTCGGGAAAATTTTTTAAAACCTCCACCTGTTCCAGAGATGCCGACGGTTACCTTTACCGTTCCTTTCTTCGCCTTCTGAAACTCCTCGGCAACAGCTTCGGTAATAGGATAGACCGTGCTCGACCCGTCTATCTTGATGATCTTCTCCTGAGACCAGGCAGGGCTCAGCATTCCCGTGATGACCACATTCCCTACCTGGACTGAGCCTGCCATAAGCAAGAGCAAAGCAAAAACAGCCATAGCAAGACCTTTTACCTTCATTTTTTTCCTCCTTGAGTTAAGTTTAACAATAATTGTTAGTTTTTTGTTAGAAAAGTGTCAGGATTCTAGGGGCATTTCCACTGCATCCCTCCTTTCCCAATGAACTCATATGCCGTATACAATACGCAGCCAATGTGAGAAGGGTATGAGGGATGGATGAGAATTTTATGTGAATTAAGAGGGATATGAAATTTGAGTCAGGCCCTTGGCAGGTGTAGGGTAAATGCACTTCCCTTGCCGGGGGTGCTTTCCACGGTGGCATCGCCACCATGGGCCTGGATGATATGTTTAACAATGGCGAGGCCCAGCCCGGTGCCCCCCAGCTCTCGGCTCCTCCCCTTGTCCACCCGGTAGAACCGTTCGAAAAGCCGGGGGAGGTGCTCCGGGGCTATGCCTGATCCACAATCGCCGACTGTTATGGTAACTTCGTGCTTGTTTTTGGTTACTTCAATCTCTACCGTACCTCCAGGCTCACTGTATTTAATGGCATTATCAAGAAGATTCCCCACTGCCTGCTCAAGCAGTTGGGCGTTGGCCATAACAACGACATCATCGGTACAGTGCAAGGTCACCTGTATGCGGCGATCACGGGCCCTTGTCTCATATGCGGCAATAGCAGCTTCAATGACTGGCATCACCGGTTCCTCGGCCAAGTGCGCCTCTTCCCGTTCAGCTTCCTGTTCAATCTTGGAGAGGCTCAACAAATCATCGACGAGCGCATGTAAAAGATCTGCTTGCTTGAAAATGATCTCGAGGAACTTTCGGGCATTCCCTTTGTCGTCGATGGCCCCTTCTTGCAACGTCTCGACATACCCCTTGATAGAGGTGATGGGTGTCTTGAGCTCATGAGAGACGTTGGCCACGAACTCACGCCTTATGTTCTCGAGATGCCGAAGTCTGGTTGTGTCACTGAGAACAACAAGGGCGCCGATACCCTTCCCTTCGCTATCACGCAGCACCGTACCGCTGAGCTGGAGGAATTTTTTCTCGGGGCCATGGAGGATGATCTCAGCTGCCACCTCCCCCTGACCTAAAGGAATCCCGCCGACGAAGCGTTGGAGATCGGCGTTTCTGACTATCTCTTGAACCGTGTGCCCCTTTGCGGTTGAGAGATCGATCCCCAGAAGAGATCCGGCGGCTTGATTGAGCGTGATAATGCGCTCATCGGCATCACAAGCCAACACCCCCTCTCTCATAGCGGAAAGGATGGTCTCTAACTCATTGCGGTGCTCGGTGATCATGCGGATCTTTTCACCAAGCTGTAGAGCCATCTTGTTCAGCGCCTCAGTAAGCTCGCCCAGCTCCCTGGATCCGGCGACAAAGAGCCTGTGCGTAAGGTCTCCTTGGGCAAAACGCTGTGCGCCCCGTTTTAGCTCTCCTATGGGTTGGCTGATACGTCTGGCAATAAAGAGGCTTAGCGCCGCAGTCAAGATGATCATAAATACCCCAAAGAGGGCGATCTTCCCATAGATAGCGCGCAGGGCCGTATCGATTGCAATAATAGGGATAGATACCCTGACCGTCCCGACAATAATACCTCCCTCTTTTTTGACAGGTATTGCTACGTACATCATCTCTTTCTGAAGGGTTACGCTATATCGGGTGGAGATACCTGTTTGTCCTGCAAGGGCTTTTTTTACCTCCGGGCGGCCGGCGTGGTTCTCCATCGCCTGTGGGTCTTCGTCGGAGTCACCCACGACCTCACCGGAAGGAAGGATCAGGGTTATGCGGGTCGAAGCGGCCTTGCCGAGTGTTTTGCACAGTGCATCGAGTGATTTTTTGTTCTCTTTGCTGAAGGTCGCCGAGGCCTCTCTCTCGATAAGACGCGCCCTAACTTCAAGATCATCGGCTGTTTTGTGCAGATAAAAATTTTTCAATGCCGTTGAGACATAGATCCCCACGGTAATAATGGAGATCAGGATAATCACCACATAAGACGGATAGAGTTTCCAAAGGAGCCTTTTTCTGCGCATATGGTTATTCCTTAAAGCGGTACCCTACCCCCCAAACGGTCTCGATATAATCACTACAGGGACCAAGCTTTCGCCGCAGGGAAGTAATGTGAAAGTCCACCGATCGATCGGTCACCGCGATATTTTCCCCGCGGGCGGCATCGACGATCTGAAAACGGGTGAAGACCCAACCTGGTTTTCGGGCCATGAGATGCAAAATACGAAATTCAGTGGATGTGAGCTTGACGGGTTTCCCCTGTACCAACACCTCATGGCGACCGGGATGGATCGTCAAATCACCGATAGTCATGACATCGGATTCGCCGATGGGCTCCTTCTCTCTCCGCCGCAGAACGGCCTTTAACCTCGCCAGGAGCACCTTGGGGCTAAAGGGCTTGGTAATGTAGTCATCTGCCCCCAGCTCCAGGCCGACCACAATGTCGGATTCCTCCCCCTTGACCGTGAGCATCACAATGGGGATATGAGCCGTGCGGGGATCGCTCTTTAGTTGTCGGCAGACATCAAAACCATCAATCCCCGGCAGCATCAGATCCAAGACAATGAGGTTGGGCAGCTTTGCGCCGGCCTGTTTCAGCGCCTCTTCCCCTGAGCCAACGGTGGTTACCTGATATCCTTCTCGGGCGAGGTTATACCTCACCAACTCACGGATGTCTTCCTCGTCGTCAACCACCAGGATCTTTTCGCCAGGCATGACGGTCTCCGTAATAAAAATATTTGTTCTTATTCTAACAGATAATCAAGCTTTTGCAAATTTTTAGTATAGAGAAATGCCTAAGGGCAAAGACTCGTGCTTGTACCAGCAGTGAAAACTATCTTAATGCGTGGCTAATTCTCTGTAAACATCAAGCAAGAAATCGATATTCTTGTCTTTTCAGACCCTGCCGGCATACAGCAGGTTTATCCCGTCGGGTATTTCTTTCTTCTTGGCAACCTCTACACCCTTGGTGCTGAGCGGATAGAACAGGGCCGAATCTATGCCTTTATTAAATATCCTCATCTTGCGGGTATTAAACCCCCTGTCCCCGAGTAGCTTGATATACTCTTCCGTGAAGACTCCTATCTCATCCATCTTGTCGTAGAACCATTTAACGACGTTCCCCAAAAGTCTGCTGACAGATTCGTCTTCTATTATCTTTGAAACCTCCGCGGCGAAATCAGTATGATATATGCCGGTGCATTTCACCTTGAGTAGTTTCGATGCAAGAAGCGCCAACAGACCTATAGGGCCTGGTGTCGATATATAGATCTCATCTGGCTTCAAATCGTATATAATCTCCAGCGACTTCAGTATGGACGGTATCTTAAGCTCATATGATTCGTAGTCGGGTATCTTGATGCAATATATATGAGGGAGGTTTACGATATTGGGCGACAACGAGGCGTGCATTTCCTCTTCTCTGAGGCTGGTCACTATTTTCAGGTCAAGGTTCTTGTTGTGAGCGAGCCACCCCAGCTGCTGGAGCGTCGTCGATACAACGTTAAGATCTACCAAGGTGTCGGTAAACCAGAGCACCGATTTTGTTTTTTTGGAACTGCCGATAGCAAACCTCCTGCCCAATTCTTCCAGAAGATCACGGTTATCATGCATATGGTTCAGCGAGCTGAAAAACGGAATGGACAGGAAAATCCCCGGGATTGCCGCAGATATGTTCTTTATAATGCCAATGAGGTCTCCGGTTCTAAGATCATTTGTACATGAGTTGAAAAAGCTATACAAAAACGCATCTGCTATTTTCGCTATCTTATCATGCACTATATTGAGTTTTTCGTTGATGGTAAGTTTTTTATCGGGCCTTAATTCATCTACAAGCTCATAAAGCAGCAGATATATCTCAGAATTGGGGTCCTTTTTCGCTATCGATTTCAGTCTTTTTATCTTAAGTCTATCTTTCAACCCCAATTTCTGCTTCTCAAAGATAAGATTGAACAGCTGGCTTAATATGGTGCCCGATATCTTGCCTGCATTCTTCTGTTTGGAAAAGTCGTAGGCTACCTTGTAGACCATAAAAACAAGCGACTGGTAATCGTTGTGTCTTCCTGCCGGCATGCTTGCTTTGTTCTTTATGCAATCGAGGAAATCCTTTACGTGTGCTGTTTTGATCTCGGCCGTGGTATAGCTTTGTCCATTAAAAAGTCCGGCATGGTCGTCGGACCCGCCGGTAAATCCTTTTATCCACGGTGTATCGCTGAAGGGTTCAATCCTGTACCTTTCATAAAGCCTGGCGATATGTTCAGGGGTGAGAGAGGATAGCGTTTTTAGCCAGACGGTATTATGGATCTCTTCTCTGCCTCCGTTTATACCTTCAAAAACATCAAAAAGCAGTATCAGTTTCTCCAGATGTTCTATAGATATCTTACCGTTCACAGCATACGTGGCGTGAGCAACGGCATGGGCCAGATCCTCTTGCTTGAGAAAAGCCCGCATCTCGTAAATATCGGTTCTTATCTTTTGTATGCAGCTGAACTGGTCCTCGCTTAAACCATAGACGAGGATGTGCACCTTGCAGCCGTCCTCAGGGAAATATACGGTGGATTCTACGCCGGTGAAGGTGTCTTCAGGATGCAAGCCTTGCAGAATAATTGAACCATCTATCCTGTTATGGTCGGTGATGGTGACCAGATCCATGTTTCTGGCCTTTGCAGTCCTGTATATGAACTCCGGTTCGACATAGGACTCCTGGGCGCCTAAGCGCTGAAGGAACCACTCGGAAGGATGTTCCGAATATTTCGAATGCGCATGTAAATCTGCTCGTATCATAACTGTACCTCGCTTTTCTTCTTATTTTTTCTCATATATTGATATATGTATAAGTTTTAATTGTTAATTTAGTATTATTTTTCTGTTAGTTTTTTGTTATGAAATTTTGACTTTTTTGAGGTATTTAGAAGATCACACTTAAAGGTCTGCACTATATATAGGCTGCGGGGGAAGCGCCTCATTATGTTCGCAGTGCGTGGGGCGGGGATATCAGTATGACTGAGGCTTGAAAGGCTTTGTTTTTAGCTCCGGGCGGGAACGCCTTTACGGTAACCATTGTAGCGGCAGATCTCCCTTGCCCTTTGCACGGAGTATCCATATAATTATATCGTTATTGGTGAGGCGCGAGACCATAAGCAAAAACTGGTGAATCAGCGTTGCAATGATCACCTAAAAGGGGGCGAGGGCTCATGATCATCAAAATCAATCCGAAAAATCCTCAACCGAGGCTCATCCGCAAGGTGGTGGACGTTCTGAAGGAGGGAGGGGTTATCGCCTATCCCACCGATACCATCTATGGCCTGGGATGCGATCTGTATCAAAAGGATGCGATAGAACGGGTTCATCGCCTCAAGAAACACAGCAAGAATAAGCGCCTCAGCATCATCTGCGCAGATCTCAAGGACATCAGCAATTATGCCCATGTCCCCGATTACGCCTATCGCATTATGCGAGCACTCATCGCCGGCCCCTATACCTTTATCTTAGAGGCCACCAAGCTGGTCCCCAAGATCATGCTGACAAACCAGAAGACCGTCGGTATCAGGGTCCCTGATAATAATATCTCCCTTGCCCTGGTGAGGGAGCTTGAGCACCCCATCATCACCACGAGCGTTATAAGACCCGATGAGAGCCTCTATAGCGACCCTGAGGAGATCGACCAGATGTTCGGGAAGGCCCTCGATCTGGTCATCGATGGAGGAACTATTGTGGCAGCGCACTCCAGTATCGTCGATCTTACCGATGACTACCCTCGGGTGTTGCGGGCAGGGAAAGGCGATGTGAGTTTTATTAGGGAATAGGTTTAAGAGGCAGAGGCCTTCAAGGTCAAATGCCTAAAAGATACCTTCTCACCCTATCCAGGGCGAGCTCTGACGCCATAAGCTTTATCCTATGCCGATCGTCGCATAAATCGTATTGTTTAACCTCGCGTAGTGCCTCCGTCGCCAGGGCGACAAAGACCCTGCCCACAGGGGTCGCAGGGGTCCCGCCTGCCGGTCCGGCAATGCCGGTGGTGGCCAGCCCTATCGTGGCCTTGCTGCTTTCCCTCACCCCTGTTGCCATTCGTTCGGCAACCTCTTTGCTCACCGGCCCATAGCGCTCTAAGATCGCGAGCGGAACCCCGAGAAGCGCTTCCTTTGCCTGGTTGCTATAGGCCACCACCCCGTGGAGGAAGTAAGCGGAGCTCCCCGGTATCTCGGTGATGCGGTGGGCGATGAGCCCTCCGGTGCACGACTCCGCCACGGCAATGGTCGCCTTTTTTTCTCTCAAGAGCCTCCCGACGACACCCTCCATAACCTCATCCCCTCGGCCGAATAGATAGATCCCCAGGCGCTTAGCAATTTCAGCCTCACTGCGTTTGTGCCTCTCCTCAACCTCCTCTTTGTTTGCCCCTCGCACAACCACCTTGAGGTGTATCTCAGGGAAGGAAAGGAGATAGGCGATTTCGATACCCACTCCGATGCCCTGTAGGATCTCCTTTACCTCTGCCTCGGTGGGGCCGAAAACCTTTAACAGCGCAGATCTGACTATTTCCTTTTTCCCGTGCATCGATTAATCCTGTTATTATTCTGAGGCTATCATGCGGTAACTTGTGCCCCGCTATATCGCGCGGATAATATTTTACAAAGACATCAGGACGGTATCCACCGCCCTCTTGAGATGTCTTTCGGCAACATAGGGGTGGGTCGGGATGAGGATGAGCCTCCTGGAGAGATACGTTGCCTTGGGAAAGGGATCATTTCGCCGGTCATAGCCGAGATCATATACCCTATGGATGGGCTCAGGATAAAGGGTTGTGGCCTCAATCCCGCTCTTCACCAGGGCATTTAAGACGCGATCCTTCTTATGGGGATCGTCTATCAGAAGGGGAAACTGGTTAAAGGCGGGGATAGACCCTTCGGGTATGGCCGGTATGGTTATCCCGGCAATCCCGGCGAGCGCCCGGTGAAGGTAGAGACCGTTCTGGAACCTCCGTTCGAAGATGAATCGTGCCCCTGTAAAGGCCGAAGCACCCATGCCTGCCTGAAAACTGGTATAGGCATGGATGGCAAATGCATGATGGAGCCCTTGATACTTGAATGGGGCAATAAGGCTCCGGAATGTCGTATAGAACCACGGTCTCACCGCCAGGGAGAGGGCGATGGCCTTGAAGGCGATGCCGATCCGCGCCATCAAGGCCGGCTCCTGCAGGTATCGCCTCCCTTCTTTCCTTATAAGCCCATAGATATCCTCACGGTCCGTCGCTATAGCTCCGCCGGACAGGGTAGCAAAGTTTTTCCCCCTGTTGAAGCTTGTAAAACTCACATCGCCAAAGGAGCCGGTTGTTTTGCCGTATAACGCCGAACCTTGGGCTGAAGCGAAGTCTTCGATAAGGAAGACATCTTTATAAAGCCTTTCCCTCTGTGGGGAGGACCCAACCCACTGGGGAAGTCCAAACATATGAACGATCGTGATTGCCAAGGTGTCATCACTCAGCACCGAAGGCAAGGCTTTGAGGTCCATATTGAAACTCTTGAGATCGATATCGCAGAGCCGCGGGATAAGCCCCGCCTTTTTGATGGGGAGTATGAGGGATGGGGCGGTATAGGCGGGGAGTACAACCTCTCTTTTCCCTGAAAGCCTTTGCAACGCCTTCAGGATGAGAAAATAGGCTGTCGTGCCTGAATTCGTCAAGAGACAATGCTTCCTCTGAGTTTGGTTCGCTATAGTCCCCGCAAATCCTTCCACTGCCCCCTTTGCGAGAAGCCCATGCAGCATATCCTTGAATCCGACAGGGGTCCCGATAGAAGCGATCGTCATAACTGTTTGCCCTCTATCCCCTTTTTTACCTCAACGAGATAGACAGGGGGATTAACCCTCCACCATGAGGGGATCGGATGATGGACTACGCCTTTTCGAATACCTACTGAGCGTAACACACCTTTCATCTCACTTCTGGTAAACGCACGCAGAGGAAGTTTAATGTCAGGGTCATGGAATCTAACGGTCTTGTATAAGGTAACAATCCAGGGATTCAAGATATTTCTATAATCAAAGATAATTTTCCCTTGATTCTTGCAGACCCTCAAGGCATCTTTCAGCAAAGAAGCGACGACCCTTCTATCGGGGATATTCATAAAGAGGTTCAGCAATGTCACCTCATCGAAAATATCATTCTTGAAGGGGAGATGCCTGCCGTCGCCGACGATAAAGAGGCTCCTCTTCGTGTCAGAACATCGTTTCGCAGCCTGCTCCAGCCGCCCCTTCTCCAGGTCTATGCAATAAATCCACTTTGTCGCCGCTGACCCAAAGGCCTTGAGAAGAAGCCCTTCACCGGCACCTATGTCGAGCAATTTTCCGTCGTTCTTCATGAGAGAGAGAGCCTTTTGTCTTATCCGGTAGGATAAGAAACCACCGGAAGGCTCCTCTACTTCATCTTTTTTCTCTATTAAATTGCGTAACTTGTTGACAATATTAGTTATTAATCTCATTGATTTTTCTTTCCAGCATCTTGGATACAACCTCTACAACCTCTTGCACTGATATCGCCTGCCAGCAAGACATCGTATCACATGACACCTTCAGACAGGGGGCACAGGATACGGGATGGTATATAACGTGGCTTTCCTTCCTGCCTTGAATAGTAAAAAAAGCAGGGGCGCTTGGTCCCGCAAGGATTACGACCGGCGTGCCAACTGCCCGGGCAATGTGGGCAGGGCCGCTGTCGTTGGTTATCGCCAGGCAGGCCTTCTCCATGACAGCAGGAAGGATCTCCAGCGGGGTCTTCCCGGAAAGTATAAAAACCCTATCACCAACTGCCTCTTTGAGGAAATGGGCCAACTCCCCTTCAGCCTGCGTCCCGATGATCCCAAATTCGCAATGTGGAAACGACTCTTTCAACCGCTTCACCAACTCGGCATATCGTTCAATAGGCCATCGTTTTGCAGGCCAATCAGCGCCCGGGTTGACTAAAACAAAAGGATATTTTCTCAATTTCCTCTCACGCGATAAGAGAGCCCCTGCCCTTTTCTTATTCGCCTCTGAGCAAGGCAACTCCAATCTCTTCTCAAAATCTTCATTTGATATGGTCTTGAGAATCCTGCCGTACAGCAGGACTTCATTCTCGATCTGCATTTTCTGTTCCGGCACCTTGATATCGTAAAAAAAGCCCCTCCCTTCGGTGTTCCTTCCCACCCACTGCCTGGCATTGATCAAAAGGAAAAGGAGATACATCTTGATAGCGGAGAAATAGGATGTCTCAGGCATCAGATTGATGGCCATATCGAATCTTTTCTTTCTCAATTGGAGCCCTGTCTTGAAGAGACCAAGAAGGGTTATGGGAGATAAGAAGAGCCTGTTAATATACGATTGTTCCTTTAAAATCATCCCCGCCCTGTCAGCACACAGTACAGATACCTCAGTTGACGGAAAGGCTGTTTTAAGCCCTCTCAAAAAAGGGATGGAAAGCACCAGGTCACCGACGCCTCCAAAATCAACAACGATGATTTTTTTCGGTTTTTTCATGCGAGCATGGAACCTCAATTCTGTCTTTTTACTATTGACCGTCCTTTTATCTTTCTTTTCGGTCTGATGTGAGCGATCTGTGATCTCACCGCCTCGAATACCTCATCCACGGTTATCGATTCCATACACTCATGGTCTTTACAATGCGCCCTGTTACACGGACTGCAGGAAAGCCTCTTGTTGAGCACCACATTGTTTTCCCCATAGGGAAGCCATAAAGGGGTAACTGTCGGCCCTACCATAGAAACAGTGGGGACCTTGAGTGCCGATGCGATGTGCAGGGGGCCTGAATTGTTGCACACCAGAAGGTCACATCTGTTTATTAAGGCCATAAGATCCCTGAGTTTGAGGCCGGAAAAGACCTGGATCCCATCCCCTGCAATCTTTTTGACGTCATGCAAAAGGACCTCTTCAGCTTGGCTGCCCAGGAGGATGACCTGTGCCTCGCCTCGCTCAAGAATCGTTCTTGACAGCTCGCCGAACCTCTCAGCGGGCCACCGCTGACTTGGATAGTGCGCCCCAGGATGAATGGCAATAATTAAATCATGAGCGCGGATCTCTTTTTCAACAAGGGCATCATTAGCCCATTGTATCTCCGTATCGCTCAAAAAGACCTCCGGCTCGCAACCCTCTCTCTTTCCCCCTGCCAGCACCGCCAGGTCTAGCAGATGATCGACCATCCGCTTTGGCGGAGAAGTCGCGGGACCTCCGACATTAAAGAAGACCTCCCTGCCTGCCTCTTCAAAACCTATTCGGTATTTCCCTCCTGACAGATATGTCATCAAAGCCTGTTTTAACTCGTAGGCCACAAAGGGATCTATCACCAGATCATACCCTCGAGGACGTATCTCTCTGAGGAACCAGGGGATCCCTTTGTAGATAAGGACTTCATCGACATTGGGATTATGTTTCAAGATATCGAAGTTTCGCTCTGAGGCCAGGACCGTGATCTTCGCATGAGGATAGCCCCTCCTCAATGCCTTCAAGGCAGCGGTCGATAGGACCATATCACCGATACGGTCATGTCTGAGGAATAAAAGCCTCTTGATCTCACTTTTAGAGGGGACTATGGTCTTTCTCAAGAAAACAAAGAGCCATAATAAAGCTCTTCGTGACCTCAAGTAGGTATCTTTCAAGAGTGATTTTAGACCCATCATGGTCTTCCTGCTATTTCCTATTGCCTATATAAAGATAAAGACTACAGTAAAATATCTAACATTTCACGACAAGCCCGCGCATCATGTTCATCAAGATACTTTCTGACGAAGATAGAAAAGATATCTCGCTTAGATGATCTTGATAAGTCCATTCTATCGCCATACCTGTTAAGATTCTCCCATATTATTTGACTATGAGTAGTTCCTGCGAGAAACGCCTCTTCAAAGTCATTTAAAACAGGCTGCTCCCGTCTGACCTCTTTCGCCAGATATCGCGCAAAAAGGACATACTTGAGCGAAAAGTCTAAAAGGTCCCTCATCGGCACCCCATGAAGTGTAGAGTACTCCCAATCAAAAATCTTTATGCCACTTCTCGAAATGTAAAGATTTGATGGGTTGAAATCACCATGCTCAACAACAACCTGTTTTTTCTTATCCTTCTCATGTGGCGAGCTGGGGCTGTGTAAAGCTATTAAACTATCAACGACACAGGTAAAGATCTCCCGCATTCTTATCAATCCCCTCCTGGTTCTTATTCCTTTAATAGAATAAACTAAAGGGGTACCCCCTAAGGCGGATTCAAAAACACATTTGTGACCTCTCATCTCAAAGAATGCGAGTGGTGCAGGTATGTTTCTCGTCATCGTTTTTTTGGCGAATAAGTAAGACAAGGTCTCATATTCGCTCTCTAACCTCTCAAAAACTACAGGATCATCGCTTATCTTTAAAACCGCAAATGGTTGAGAATTATTATCCTTAAATAAGAAAAATATCGTCTTCCTGAAACCCTTTACAAAGAGAAATAAAAATCTTGTGGGGAGCACGAAAGGAAGATTAAAATCATCCCAATGGTCACGAATATGGCTCTCCAGTAATCTAATCATATAACAACCTTTGATTCCTACTTCTTAGCAAGAATACTGTAATCAGGAGCGAAATAGTCCAAAAAAAATCCTATCGGTAGAAATTTCAGGAAATGCACCATCATCTTTAAAAACCGTAAACGCTTCATATTCCAAATATGCGTGAAACAATATTTCGCTATTTTGCTTCTCCCCATCGGAACAATTACCTGAAAATTCCTGTAACTCGGAAGAGGTAAAAAGAATGTGATCTCTTTGAATCCTGCTTCTTGAAGCATCTTTTGATAACCAAACTTAGAATAGATATATGTTTTGTACCCTCCTCTCCGTCGCAAACGAGAGTACCAATCAGCCATTTTTCTCGGCATTAACGTAGCAAATCGCAGGCCGCTGTGTGGGTCTTTGAAGCCTAAAAAATATATCGCAGAGATCCTATTTTCTATTGCTATATAGAGAATTCCATCGGGTTTTAATACATTAAATATATTTTGGAGCGCTCTTTTCTGAACCTTATCAGGAGAAATAGAAGTTTCCGAAAGCCCCAGCCATTCCAATACTCCATTCATTATTACTATATCAAATGATTGCTCAGGAAAGGGAAGCTCTAGAGCACTGGCACATGCCGTCTGAACACTACGTATACGATCTTGGTCTCTTCTTATAGCGAGAAAGGTAGCGCGCTCTATAACGGAATCTATAGCGACAACCTCATAGCCAGCGTTCGCCAGTGAAAAGGTTATTGCTCCCAGACCAGCCCCGATATCCAGAACCTTCCCTTTGTCTTTTCCCGGCAGGAGATATCGCCACCATCCCCTGGTCTCATCGGAACAACATGAAATGATCTCCTCTCTCTTTTCTTGGGGAATTGTTTTTAGCGCGTCCTTCCAGTAGCCTTTCTTGGCATCGTTTATAAGCGTTCTCATCTCCTCCTGTGGAAGCTCTCCCCAATACGGGGCATCTTTTACAAAACAGGGTACAGAGCCTTTAACATCCCAGGAGGCGCCGCATTGGCCGCAAACTAATCTATTCCTTTGTTTTCTTAACACTCCCTTACAACGAAGACATACATACTGGACGACAGTGGGTAATTTATTCACCATACTAGTAGCTCATTTTTAGCTTAATTTACCCGGCTTATGCTCTTTCGAAAGGATCCCCTGATAGAGAGCATCAATTCTCTTAACATGTTGTTGAATCGTAAAGAGCTCCTCAAGCCTTTTTCTGCCGGCCTGTCCCATTGCCCTCCTCTTTTTCTTGTCCGCAACCATTTCCTTTATCTTCTCCGTTAGAGCTGCACTATTCGCAGTCGGGACAATGTAGCCCGTGAGGGCATCCTCAACAGCCTCGGGATTGCCGGCATCGTCCGTTGCAATAACAGGCCTTCGAGCTGCCATGGCCTCAAGGAGGACCCTTGGGAAGCCTTCACCGCCAATCGACGGGAAGACAAGTATGTCAATCTCCTTGAGGACTGATGGAATATCATCTCTCGCGCCAGCAAAAAAAACACGATCGGAGATGCCAAGCTCATTGCAGAGACTTTGCATTCTCCCTGTGTATCCATCATCTCCTCGCCCCACCAAGATAAGTTTGGCACTCTTTATATTCCTCATGGCAGAAATAAGATACTCCTGACCCTTGCGCTCCTCAATCCGTCCTATGCATCCAAGGAACACTGTCTCTTTACTGATGTTAAATTCTTCTCTGATTGAAGAGGTAATTGGGAAATGATCAAATTCCTCAAGATCAATACCATTGTAAATGACGACCATCTTTTGATGATCCCTCAGCCATGCAAATCTTCGGCCGATAGCTTTTGCAACGAGGATCAACCTCGTTGAAAGTAGTGAGAGAACCCTATCAAGAAACCATTCACGCTCGCTTACCCGGATATGCCATACAAGGGGTATCCGCATCATCCTCGCGGCGATGCCGGCATAGAAGGTCTCGGTAGTGGAATCGGTGTGGATAAGGGCTACCTGTCTTTCTTTTACGAGAGAGACGAACTTTTTGACTACCAATGGGTTTAAGTATCTGATCCTGCCTACATCCAGAAAAACCACTTCCGAGCCAGCCTCCCTCATCTTATCTGCAAGCTCGCCTGCACCGGGACACAGAACAATCGGGTGATAGATCTCTTTGTTCAGATGTTTTATCAGATAATAGAGACTCCGCTGCCCTCCCCCCATCATATGAGCAAAAGAGGTCGTGTAGAGGATATTGTATTTTCTCTTATCTAACATCGAACATATATCCCCTTATTAAATAGAATTCATAACGAGACAGAAAAGCTCAAGGCCAGCATGCGTTATCAAGAAAAACGTAAAATGATCGTCCCAGAAATTAAAGTATTCTATATTTTTTTATTTACCTCTTTTCTTTATCACCCTGGCAGGAACACCGACTGCCACAGAGTAGGGAGGAATATTCTTTGTAACGACGGCGCCGGCGCCGATCACAGAACCCTTTCCGATGGTCACTCCATCCAAAACGATGGCCCCGGCACCCAGCCAGACATCATCCTCTATCTTTATACCTTGAGCCCTTATACCCTGCTTCCGTATCGGTACATGAGGATCTTTAGATATATGGTTCATAGGCATTATCATCACCTGGGGCGCTATCCTCACATCGTTGCCTATCTCAAGGCCCCCATGACCATACAGAATTGCATAACTGTTGACTGTGCAGTTGCTCCCTAGTGAGATCCAACCATCAAAGGTATTCAAAATACATTGAGAGGAAAGATAAGAATCATCACCAATAGAAATGTACGATTGATTTGTATCAACCCAGAGCGTCGCACCCCGCTCCAGGACAACATTTGCTCCCAAATTGATTTTTCGACCTCTCTTGATGACGGCGCGGGGTGATATATAGACATTGATGCCGCTTTGCTTGACCCCCCGCGCAAGACAAAGGAGTCTTTTTAAAATATGTTTAATTTGAATATACGACTTCTCTCCGATCATGCTGATTATAATATCGCGTAGTTTCAAGTTAACCCTTTGTAACGGTGTTGATGATATCCTTTACCCTGTGTTTGTAAGTGTGCTTCTTTAGAACTTCTTTTCTTCCACAATCTGCTATTCTTTTTCTTTCATCATCATTGTTAAGATAATATGCTACCCTAGCTCTCAAATCATTCATATCTTTATAGATAACAAGGTGTTCGCCATTTTTAAAAAAGCACGAAATATCCTTCTGATCATCAACAAGAAGAAATGAGCCACATGCTAGCGCCTCAAAAACTCTTGGATTTACTTGATAGTTAGGCATTAAGTTCAAAGGATCTTGGAAATGAGAATGGAATACTATTTTTGAGGTACTGAATAGTTTCACCCATTCTGCTGTCTTTAGGTGAGCACCATTGATAAATTTTTTTAATGGAGACATCGAAGATAATGTTTCCCAACCAGGTCCCCATACCCCTAGTTTAAAATCCGTTAATCCCTCAAGTAACTTTATTCTATAGGGATATAGTTCCTCCCATCCTGAGCCAACAAAACATACATCATAACTATACCTATCTTTTACGGAGTTAGTTATCTTCATAGGTTTGTGATAATCAGGATCACATGCAAACGGCAACAAATGAAGACAGTTAACAGTATTTTTAAAAAAATCGACCCCCTCCGATCCAGTCACAAAAACATGGTCATAATAAGATGCATTTTTTTTTAAACTATTTAAATGACGATCTTGAAATCTTGGGGGATCATTAGTCCAAAGAGCCGTTACTATTCCAACCTTATTCATTGCTTTTAGCGTGGCCGGCAAAATATTCCATCCACCATCTTCAAGAAAAAGAAGTGGCTTGAACTCGATTGCCTTATTCAATAGCCGCCTATTTAATATATATAAATCACCATTGTTTAATAATCTGACTTTATCCCTTATTCTTCCTGGAAGAAGAAAATGTCTATTTTCAAAAAATAAGGTCTCACACCCTACTTCATTAAGTGCTTTTTCAATATAGTCGGTAAATGTTTCAAAATTAGGATTTTTATTTGATGAAAAAAGAACCTTAAATTTTCTTTTTGATAACATTATTGAGTTTGAAATATATAGTCTATAATGAATAATATGATCAAGGCCGCATCATTTTTATTTTTTAATAGTGTGGCATTAAAAAACACCTAATGCACAGCCTGGAGGAACGTTCAGTTTTCTCAAGTCCTCATCCACTGATTTGTTTTGTCCCTTCCAAAACTATGGTTTCCAACTCAAGAAACCCAGCGGGCATGCGATTTTCATTTTCAAGTCCCCGCAGCAGTTCATCGTCGCTTTCATTCAAATGACATTTTTTAATGCCGGTAAAGCCAATTTTTAGAAGTGTATATCGCAGCGCTTTCTCATCATAAATGAATTTATGCTCCCACCCACTAAAAAACTTGTTAATCACAAATGTATCAGCAAAAGCCGTTACACCTGGAATATTACTTTTTTTAACCGACCATTTAATATATTCATTTTGCAATTCTGATTTATTTAACTTATACAGTTCAAATAAAAATTGCAAGTCAGGAGTTGCCACACGGATTTTCCCGCCGGGGCTCAAGATGCGGTAACATTCTGATAGCATATTAAAACCTTCTTGATATGTTATGTGTTCTATCATGTGTTCACTAAATACATAGTCAAAAGTTGAATCCTCAAAAGGAAATGATTTTGAGGCATCAAGATAAATCTTATTATCCGAGCAAGGATCAATATCCGAATTAATCCAACCTTCAAGGAAATTTTCACCTGAGCCAATCTGAAGTTTTTTGACTCCGTTTACACTTAAGTATCTTTTGATAATTCGATTATCAGTACCACATGCAATTCTTTTAAGAAGTCTGATATGAATAAGGTAAAATTGCACAAAATCATATAGGTGTATTTTTTTGAGCGCATGTTTGATTAATTTCTTCATACTTGGTAACTTTCTTAAATATTTGCTTGGATTTTTTAACTATATAATCGCCTTTTTTATTCCTTTCGCCAATTTCCAAAGCAAAAAAAACACTCTTTATGAATTAAATGGCTTTTAAACATTTTTTTCCGAAACTTGGTCATATTTACAGAATTATAAGGATCAAGCTCATTAAATATATTGCCACACTCTGAATTTGGAGTTACTTGCCTTTGGCAGCCGCCGATATTCCCCGATCCATCAAGATTGATGAGGTAACTATATGATCTACAGAGAAGTTTCTGTTTCTCAAGGTCTATAAAAATCGGTTTATTTATTCGATAACCGCGGCAACTGCAAACAGAATTAATATAAGCAACTATTTCAGTATCATGAGTAGTTATTATTTTAGACGTTTCATCTTTATTATCAGGATCATAAGCAAGATAATTGTGCAAATCAACAAAAGCAGGCTTAATCTCGTCACATAAAGACAAAATGCCATCTAATTCTCTATAATTAGCCTTGTTCACTATAAATGATATTCCCACATTCTTGAATCTACTGCTTAATTTCTTAAAAGAATCAACTACGTCTTCAAAAAAATCAGAGCCTGTGTAGGATATATATTGCTGTCTATTAGATCCATAGAGACTAATCGATATGCTATCAGGCTGATAACTCAGAGCAAAAATCTTAAAAGGATTTGTACCATTTGTCACTATGCTCACACTTTTCCCAATTTTAAGTAAATAGTCAGTGATTTCAAGAAAGTTTGGGCAAAGCGTTGGTTCTCCTTGACCAGCTATACAAAAACGTTCAATTGCAGGATATAAAGACAATAGCCTTTGAACAGTTGATAAAGTCATATCTTTCGATTTATTGAGACCAATATGCTGTCGGCGACATCCTTGACAGCTAAAATTACACCTTTCAGTTAAAAAAAGAGTCGCCGATTTCGGCTTAGATCGTCTCTGTATTTTTGAAATATAAAGGTCTTTTAAAAATCTCTTTACGGGTTTTGGGATGAGTTGTTTCCAGAAATAAATTTGAAAAATATTATATCTGTTAAGCATATATTCAAGGTTATAGACAGTTCCAATTCTAGCAGAGTCTGATAATATTAACCCATGTTTTTCAGCAATCCATTTGTACGATTTATCTATAGTATTTAAATCATATCTTACTATTGCAGCATCTCTATCTTTTTTTCCCTTGGCTGGTCGATGATCGTGGGCCAGCTCAATATCATAAATCAGCTTTGCCTTTACAGGTTCCCCAGAAATTATACCTCTAAGGCTAAGGTCAAATTCTTCAAAACCGAATAGTTTATCATCATAAAGACCCAATCTTATAAAGAGATCGCGGTTGATGAATGATGCCCCCCCAGGAAAAGTATTTGTCGTGTTATCCATAATTATTCTATCGGGAAATGCGGTATTTCCTTCTATCCTATAAGAGTAATGGCTATGGTATTCCTTGCTGCGAGTAATAAACATTTTGGGGATAAATACTTCTATCTCGCTGCTTAGTTCTGCATGTTTAGTGAATCTTTCCAACCAATCAGCAGTTTTCATGACGACATCATTATCCATAAATAAAAGCCATTCTACGGTAGTATGGTTTATCAAATAATTTCTACCGCCGCTAGGGCCCAAGTTAACATCCGAATCAAAGACTTTGATCTGTTTGTGTTTTACGCAAAATTCCGTTAACGACTTTCGTGACGAGAAAGAAGAACCATTATTCAGTACATAGATATCTACCCCTGACGGTAATAAACTATTGATACATTCAATAGTTTGCTCCAATCTCTCATAAAATAAAAGACATGCAGCCACATTAATCTTCTTCACCATATCTCAGGCATCCGATTTTTTGGCTATAACAATCAGAAGGCAGCTTAATATTTCCGGGGCATTACATCCTCCCAGAAACCAAAACAATTTTCTTAATACTATTTTTCTTATGTACGATTTAATTGCTTTTTTATCGGTCCAGGAAGCATTAATCTGAATATCTCGAAAGCCGGCAAGATGCAGCACCTGATAAATACTTTTCTCGGTGAAGCCGCATTCATGAGTAAAATCTCTGTATCTCATTTGGATGGAAAAAGGATTGCTCATATTGGGTATTCTCAATAATAAGATGCCGCCAGGTCTCAGGGCACGATACATAAGCCTCAATAATTTTATAACTCTTTCTTTTGGTATATGTTCGATCACATCGTTCGCCGATATGACACAATACATACTCTTTTTTTTAACCAGATACGCGAAGGCATCGGCCAGCTGCACGTTAGGTGCGATATTGACTTTGCAATGCTCTATATTATCCGGCGATAGATCAATGCCCGTAAAATTTTTATATCCAATTTTTTTTAGATAAAATAAAAAATGGCCAGCGCCGCAGCCGATATCAAGTATCGGCGCATTTATATCTTTCGGTAAAAAATTGCCGTAATAAAAATGATAAAGATGAGAAGTATTTTCGTATTCTTCGGGGCTGAGGATATCAGATCTCCCATAGATAGAATCAAAATAATCCTTAAAGTCTTGCTCACCTCTGCCGTATGCTTTCATTGTCTTCGTATCCCGATTTTTTTTAATAAAATCTTTTATAGTTTCATTGTAAATTTTTTAACGAATAGATACTCATCTTTATATTATCCACGAGGCGGTAGTCATAAAATTTATCAAATAAATATGCTATACAACAATAAGATGTTAAGCCAATGATAACGAAAAGCGAGAAACCCAATATCCCGAAATTGACCCAATATGGCTTTGCGAGGGATATGAGTAAGATTAAAAAGCCAGTATTTAACAAAGGTAAAAATATCATCTTCGTGAGATTGTATATTTTTAGCCTTATGACTTTAATAATAACAATAAAGGCCACTAAATTTGGAACCACCATGGCGAAAAGCACCGCTAAGGATGTTCCGAGTATTCCCCATGTGACTGAAAGAGGATAAATGAGACTGCCCAATAAAATTAATGTGGCAAAGTGCAATTTGGTTACGATTGCAGGTTTACCTACGGATACCAACAGTGTTCCGGTTGTTGTGCCCAAGGATCTCACCAATCCCCAAAGAACCAATACCTGCATGGCTGGAACCATCGGCATCCATTTATTCCCCAAAAAAATCATAGTGAACTCCGGCGCTAATATAAAAATTAACCCGGCTATCGGGAAAGAGAAAAATGCTATGAATTGTAAGACCCTTACATAGGATTCCCGTAATCGAGGCAGATCGTCTTGCATCTTAGAATAGGCTGGGAATATCACCTTGGAAATCACATGAGTTATTTCAGTTGCCGGTATATTTGAGATTTTATAAGCCATCTGATAAAAACCAAGTGCTGCTATCCCGAGTACTTTGCCGACAAAAAAGTCATCACCCTGCATTAAAAAAAAATACAAAATATTATACCCAAAAACCCATTTCCCAAAACCGGATAACTCTTTGATCCTTTTTAAATCCAGGCTCAGCCGCGGCCTATACGGTTGAATAAGATAGCTTGCCACAAGCCCTGCTAAGTTCGCTGCAAGATAACCAAATACGAGGGCCCAGATATTTTTTAGTATCACAGCCGCCAAAATCGCCACTATGAAATCAGCTGATGTCGTGATTAATCCATAGATGAATTGTTTGTTAAATTCGAGTTCCTTTTGAAAATAAATAATGCCGGTGTTTGTAAATCCCCGCAGGAGAATTGAAAGTCCAAGTACCTGAATAATAGAGGACGCTTCGGTACTTTTAAAAAAGAGACCTACATAAGGTGCGGAGAAGAAGATAATGATACATAAAGCAATACCTCTCAGTATAGATACCGTCCATGCAGTATCCAGATAGGCGCTGATGTCCTTCTTTTTTTGAATCAAAGCAGTCTGGAATCCCGTCTCCGAAAAGGTCTCTAAGATAGACAACGTTAAAAGGGCAATGCCCATGAGACCAAAATCGTTCGGGGCTAACAGCCTGGCTAAGATAATAAGCCTGATAAAGCCAAAGCCTTTTTCAATTATTCTAAGAGTAAAAACCCAGGCTCCAGCTCTTGTTACCCGCTGAGAGAGCGATGCTTCCGGTTTCACGAAATGCTGTCCTTTATTACTTTTTCTCGTGTTTTTGGGTTCATTCTCACAAGGAGCGATACGAAGGAGAAGATGCAAGGCTCCTTGGCTAGAAGATCTTTGTTTACTCTTCGGCAGAGGTAAGCTCACCCCTTATCAGGGGATAGGCAGCCGCAAGTCCCATCAAGAACCAAAACGGCTCCATGATCCTCACTACGATAAAGGAGCTCGCGCTGATTGAATGTCCTATAAGACCAGCCAAAGCGCCCAACATCCCAAGGTAGAGAGCCTTAAAAAATGGATCATCCACAGACCAATAGGTATTCCACAAAAAGAGGGCCATGCGCCACAAGAGAAAGAGAAACAAGGCAAGTCCTATAATTCCCGTCTCCAGCAATACTCGAAGAAATTGGCCGTCAATGAAACCCGCACCGGTAACACCGTACCCTAGAATGGGGTGCTTCTTCCACTTCTCGAATCCTTGCTTGTAGCTGGCCACCCTCTCCGATGCAGAGGGATCGAGTCCCATCCCCATAAACCTCTCGGTGCGTTCATAAAAAGGTTCGGGACGAAAGGTGCCGGCAAATCTCTCTTTTGTGGACTTAGGTGCGATATAGGGAAGGGCAAGGATGAGAAAGATGGCCCCACTGATAAAGAAGACCCTCTTCGGCGAGAGGAGCATAAAGGGGGCGCTCATTAATATCAAACCAATCCAGGAACCCCTCGATTGGGTAAACATCAAGATGGCGCCCGAAAGAACGAGTAATGGAATCAGGAGATTGGTCCGCGGGCCGAAGCCTCTGAGCAGGAAAAGTGCAAGGGCCACGGAGATGATGAGAATGAGGTATCCGCCCAGCGTATTGGGCTCGCCGAACTCCCCCTCAAAGGGGGCAGTCACCCTTGCACCCGAGGGGACTTGATAGAGGGCATAGAGGTTTACCATGAGGGCCACAAGGAGGATCAGGATAACGAAGGTCTTTATCTCCTTCTCCTCCCTCACATAATTGACCACCATAAAGAAGACGATAAAATACTCAAAGATCTTCAGGTTAAAGAAGAGACCCGTCGCAACGCCCACTTTTCCCATCACCATGCCTATCAAGGTAGCAAGGAGAGAAGCCGACATGTAGAGGGCAATAGGGGTATGAAGGGGGGTGAGGCGAAAGACCGCCAATTCCTTGTATATGGCGGCCCTGACGAGCCACGTAATAGCGATGATTATCAACAAAAGATCATCCATCCTGAAGGTGACTTCTCTGGCAGCTGTCTGCCCGACCATCACCTCCGGTGAAAAGAGCATGGAAACGATAAGAATGTAGAGCGCGACCTGCGGGTAAATAAAACATATGACGGCAATCACCAGTGCCAAAAAGGCGATCAAGGTAAAAGAAGGCGGCAGTAAGATGATAAGGAGGGCGGCACCAAGGGAGAGGCAAGTTAGGATTAACCTAGATTGGAAGGATAGATCAACGCTGACATTCAATTAGGCCCTTTTCTCCTTTCCACCGTAGTAGTGCGTGTACGTATATTTATAGTAATCAGGGCTCACCTCCGCCTTCATCTTGTTGAGCACGGCGCCTATAATCCTCCCCCCTGCGTTCAGGATATGGGTCCGTGCCCTGCGGAGGGCCATCTTGGGGACCTTGCCCGCCTCATAGACAAGCAGGACGCCGTCCACATGGGTGGATAGCTCCACAGCATCCATAACGGGGAGAATGGGAGGTGTGTCGATGATGATGTAATCGAATTCCTTTATCTCCTTCACCTCCGTTAACACGTCTTTTATGTATACGGATAACATCTCCCTGGCCTTCGGCGACTTCCCGCCGGTCGGGAGGATGTGTACATTCTCCAGGCCTGTCCCCGAGAGAGCAAAATCGAAACCCCTCTCCCCCAATATCAGATCAACGATACTCCTGGCCGCCTGGCTGAAGGGAACATTCCTCAAGATGACGTCGGAAAGCCCCGGTTCTCTCGGGATGCCAAAGAGTCTGTTCACCATGCTCATCTGGAAATCGGCATCAATGACCAATACCTTCTTGCCCGTCTGCGCAATGGAGATCGCTAGGTTCATCATGACGAAGGTCTTCCCTTCGCGGGTAGCGGGGCTGCTTACTGCAAGGACCCGCGCCGATTCCACCTTCAAGAGGGCCGTGCGCAGGATCCTGAAGGCCTCCGTCAAAAAATGATCAGGGGTAAAATAGGTGAAGAGGGCCTTAAAGAGTTCGGGATCTTGAGGGATCTTGTCCTGCCCCCTTTTGGACATCTCTTCCTTCAGTTCTTTCTCACCAAGGTAGGGGATCACCCCTAGAACCGGCACCTCCAAGATGGACTCGATCTCCTCCACTGTCGTGATGGAGGTGTCATAAGATTCATAGAAAACGGAAAAAACCACCCCCAAGAGGAGCCCGATGAGGATTCCCAAGAGGCCGTTTTGCAGATAGGAGGGCCTATTCACCGGGGAATAAGGTTTGACCGCAGGATTGACGATGGATACCTCCTCAATCCTCTCTGCCTCCTTGATCAAGAGCTCCTGATACTTGGTCTTGAGTTGGGTGTAAAGGGTGCCATTGATCTCCACCTCCCTTTTCAGCCGCTCAAAAGAGAGGGCCTCGGCCGGCAGTTGTCTCGCCTTTGCCTGAAGGGTCCTTAATTCCCCTTCGAGCAGATCAACCCTCTTTTGATAGCCGGTACTCTGGGCAGTAAGATGCTTCAACAGTTCAATCTTGGTGTTCTCCAGCTCACCGTCAACTGCCTTGACCGCAGGATGGGCAGGGAAATAGGTAAGGAGTAAATTTTCCCTCTTCAACAGGAGGTCGGAATAGATCTTTAAGGTAGTGACAATGGCGCCCTGATCCCTCTCGACGGTCAATTGCGATCGAGGACTGATCATGCGCCCTTGTTTAACCAGCTGTACGGCGTAGTCCACCTCCGCTTTTTCCGTCCTGAGATCCTCGATCCTCCCCTCTATATCAACGAGCTTTTTGGCCGTCTCCATCTCCTTCTGGGTGAGATGGGCAAGGGTTGCCCCCTCACGAAAGGAGCGAAGCTCATCTTCAGCGCTTTTTAACTTCTCCTCTACCTGATTGAGCCGCTTTTCCACAAAGTCCTTCGCGTCGAAGACCCTCTTGTTTCTAGAGACGATGTTGACCTCCCGGTACTGCTCCGCCACCAAATTGGCCAATCGTTGGGCCTTTTCAGCACTGTTGGCAATTGCACTGATGGAAATAATATTGGAGCTTCCTTGTCGCTCAACAGTGATGGCATCCCTAATGGAAGAGATGGTATTCCTGTACGTATCGTTGGTACTTACCTCCTCGACAGTCGCATCGCGCGGGATCAAACCCAGGGCCTTCGCCACCTTCTCCATGACATCATAGCTCCTGATCAGTTCCATCTGCCCTTGCAGCACGTCCCCGAGGGGATACGAGATGACCTCCATCAAAAATCCGGTTACGTCGGTAATACGCTCTACCCTGACCGAAGCAGTAGCCTTATATTGTGGGGAAGGGGTGGCAAGATAGGTCCCGAAGATGACGGCCGTAAGGGTAAGGAGGAGGACCAAGACGATGATCTTCTTCCTCTTTTTTAAGATAAAGAGATAATCCCTTATGGAAAGATCGTAGCTCTTTTTCTCCATCTCACACTCACTTTCCGAAACTCTGGATGGTGGCCGCTCCACTGAGAGGGAGGGAAAGAACCTCAACGGTCGGACGGATATAGAGCTTGATAAAGGCGTTCCAGTCGCCGATGGCGCTCCGGGGCACGAAGATGACGTCATTCTGGGCAAGCAGAACATCCTTCGCATCTCTACCCTTGGCCGTCGCTTTCAGATTGACCCGGATGAGCTCGGGATTATCGAGATTTCCTCTGATAATCCTCATATCCTTCAACAGGGCGGAGTCCTTATATCCCCCTGCCAAGGCGAGTACCTGCATGGCAGTCATCCCTGCGGCGAAATTGTACACCCCCGGCTTTTCTACCTCGCCCAGGACAAAGATCTTCTTTTCTCGCCATTCTCTTGGAATGAGGTCCACGCTGAAATCACGAATGTATTTGCCGAGTTCCCTCTGGGCCTGTTCCCTGATCTCGGGAATAGTATGGCCTGCTGCCTCCACCTCTATGAAGGAGATGACGATCGTGCCGGTAGACATGACCGTTGCATCGTACTCACTCAGCTTGACACCCTCCCTGAGCCGTATTGTCAGCACATCCCCCACCCCCACGGTGTAGACGGCGCGGGCATCTTTTATAGCAGCTATCTTGGCAGCAGGTTCTTCCGCCTTAACAGCCGGCTCTTCCACCTTAACTGCCGGCTCTTCCACCTTAACTGCCGGCTCTTCCGCCTTAACTGCCGGCTCTTCCGCCTTAGGAGAGAGTTCTTCAGCAAGGACGAGAGGAACGAGGAAAAGAAAAGACAACAAAAATATAATCCCTCCGATTTTTATCCTTGTCATCAGAAACTCCTCGCGATGAAGAATTTTTGATCCCTGTCCAGGTCTATAATCCTGGATTTCTTATATTCCCGATTGTCTTGATCGTGGGTGATCTTCACTATCGGGCGCATCGGATTGGCCCTGTTTTCCTCAACCACCTCGGCCTTCTCCCGGCTGTTCAACTCCACCTGGCTCCCCACCGGAAAAAGGAAGTAAGCGACCAAAGACTTGAGCACGCTGGCAGGGAATCGCCGCTTCTCCATCGTCACGATCTCCTTGATCGCCTCAAAGGAGGAGTACCGTTTATCCCGATAGGGACGGGTATGGAGGAGACTGTCATATATATCTGCGATCCCGATGATGTAGGAGAACTCATGAATATCTTCGCATAACGCGCCATTAGGATAGCCTGAACTGTCCATCCTTTCATGTTCCTGCAGCACTATGGTAGCGATCTCATCCAATGGTTTGAGGCGCTCGTAGCCATACACAGGGTGCCTGCGCATCTCATCGATCTCGGAGGGTGAGAGCGATCCCTTCTTGGTCCATATCTGCTCAGGAACATCCCCCATCCCTATATCGTGAATCAGGGCTGCCAGGGACAATCGCTTCAATTCATCCTCGCTGTAACCCATTCCCATGCCTATCTTCGCACCCTGAACCGCCACATTCACGCAGTGTTGCAAGAGATAGACATCTGGCTCTTCACCGTATAAGGCCTTTTTCATGAGCCCCCTGTCCGTCTTCACGGCCCTTATAAATTGAGGGACAATCGGCTCGAGCTCCTTCTCCACCAGATCTATGGGGCTCTCCCCCTTTTTAATGTAATAGAATTTGTCAAATGTCTTAACTAATTCCTCATATATATTATTATGCTCATCTACCGTTGCATCGGTTGCCATAAGGCCCTCCCGCATCGGCGTCCATACGACCTCTTGCTCCCCACTGATGGACGCCCGTTCCGCAGCAACCGATTCCACCATCCTCGCGTCGACAAACTCCTTCCCTTGAATCGCACCGAGCAGAAGGGCAGCGTCGCAAATATGGTTTATGTTGCGCGGGAGTCCCCCTGACAATTGATATATCCTATGCACCGAATCTTCGGTGAAGATGCTTAAATTTGCAGAGTTCACCTTTTTGAGATGGTACTCGATATACGCCCCAGTCTCCTGCAAGCTGAGAGCGCCGAGGATATAGTAGGCCCCTATCCTCTGGGAGAAGCCCTCCTTTTCACGGAGGATGGGGATGACCTCCGGCTGGCCCAGGAGGAACAGGGTCAGAGCCGGAGAGCCGTTCAATGACCAGTTGGTCAACAACCTGAGTCTTTCCCAGATATCCGTATCCTTTATCACCTGGCATTCATCTATCAGCCATATATTTGTTGTCCCTCTCTTGACGTTATCCCTGAGCTTGTCCCTGAGGGCCCCTAAGAGCTCTCCGTTATCACGGGAGGTGGGAAGACCCATGCTCTCACCCATCTCCCTCATGATCTCGGAGAAATTGCCCATGGGGTTTTCCGCAACACCCATGGCAAAGGGGATATGATGTTGCTCCAGATCCCCCTTGATCTTCTTCCAGAGGGTGGTCTTCCCTGAGCCCGGCTTGCCCGTAATCAGGATGATCCTCTTGCGGGTCCGTATGGCCTGAAATATCCTCGCCCTGGCTTCCTCATGGGTCGCCGAGGGGAAGTAGGTATCCCCGGAAGGAAAGACCTTGAACGGGAGGTCTATAAAGTGCCAGTATTTCTCATATTCCAACATCGACTAACTACCTCTCTCATCTATTTATGATGACATAACATAATATAAAATTCAATCTCATTTTATCTCTGCCAACCTGCATACCCCTAGAGGGTTCTTTCTATAGTATTATTGTGCAATTTATTTGCCAACAATGTGCTTTTATCACCCCATCCAGGCATAATGATATATAAAAGACTCAGTCTTTTTGTAAAAAAGACGAAAATAGGGGGGTAGAGGGCCTAACCCTTTGCTTGCAAGAAACTCTGGGTTGATAAAAGTGTGAGATCTTCGAGGGTGAGATAAAAAGTGACGCTAATTGTCACTTTGTTGCATCAAAACTGTCACCATTAATTATAATAGGTTTATGGAGATCAGCTACCAAGATATGAGACAATGAATCATATTTTACCCCACAATATTCTATACAGAACGAAGAAAAAGAGCACCCCTGAAAGATTGGCCGCTAAGTCACCGAAAGAACAGACCCTGCCCGGCACCAACAATTGCGCCAACTCTATGAGCGCCCCATAGCCGGCGGCAAAGAGCATTGCATAGATATCGGTCCTCTTGAAACGGGTGCGAAAAGCGACATAGAACAAGAGTGAGGTAAAAAAATAGGCGGCAAAGTGGGCGACCTTATCCCTATTCCCCCCCGAATCTAGCCATGAGGGGAAGGAGGTGGGGGGAAGGAAGGAACCGATGGCCACAAGGACTATCCATCCAAAAAATAGAATATAAAGCGTCCTTGATATCTTCATCCTTTTCTGCTAATTTTCTTAGCATGATCGTGGCTGTACATCAACCCCAATTTATGCCGTGGTTGGGGTATTTCGATAAGATAGTGAGGAGCGAAACCTTCGTCTTCCTCGATAACGTGCAGTTCAAGAAAAACGAGTTCCAGAACAGAAACAAGATAAAGACAGCCCAGGGATGGACCTGGCTCACCGTGCCTGTATTGTACAAATATCCCGAGCACATCGATGGGGTGAAAATCAACAACCGAGCCGACTGGCGGAAGAAGCATGTCAGGACCTTGACGATCAACTACCAGAAGGCCCCCTATTTCCATGCGCTCTTCCCCGAGATGGAACGATTCTATGCCGCAGATTCGGAATTCATCTCCGGGGTAAATAGAGAGAGCGTCCTCATGCTCCTGAGGATATTAGGGGCGCACAAGGAGACAGTGGTCGCCTCCGCGTTGGGCCATCTCCCGGAGGAGCCGTCTGAGAGGCTTGCAGCCATCTGTGAATCCTTGGGTGCCGATACCTATCTCTCGGGGGCAGGCGGGAGGGCGTACCTTGATCTCGAACCCTTTAACAAAAAGGGGATCACCGTGATATTCCAGGCGTTCAAACACCCCGTCTATCCGCAGTTATATGGGGACTTTATACCCAATCTATCGCTCCTCGATCTCCTCTTTAACTGCGGCCGGGATTCCCTGAACATCTTGGAGGGTAAGCTATGCAAGGCATGAGATTACTAGCCATCGGCGCCCACCCTGACGATATTGAGTTTGGGTGCGCCGGCACTCTTGCGAAATACAGCAAAAAAGGGAATGAGGTCCACCTCTTGGTGGTGGCAGATGGGGGTATGGGTGGAGACCCTCAGGTAAGACAGAAGGAACAGGAGATATCCGCCGAGATAATGGGGGCGAAAGAACTCCTCTGGGGGGGGTATAAAGATACCCTCATCATCTTCGACAAGCCCTTGATAGACCTTCTGGAGGGATTCCTGCGGGATGTAAACCCCTCGCTGGTCTTGGTGAACTATCCCGAGGACACCCATCAGGATCATGTCCGCCTTGCCAACGCTGCCGTCGCCGCTACGAGGTATACGCCCAAGGTCATCTTCTACGAGACCCCCACGTCCATCGGTTTTAATCCCCTGATCTTCGCGGACATCGATGAGACCTTGGAGAAAAAGATCAAATGTCTGGAGGCCCACGCCTCCCAATTTCATAAGACCCATATTCCTGGCTCTAATATCGTAGACATCGCCATCGCGACGGCCCGCTTCCGGGGAACGCAGGCCAGGGTAACCTTGGCCGAAGGATTCGCCCCCCTGCGCTACTTCTTGCCATGAGCATACCCCATTCTATGCCGACCCTGGGGGAAGAGGAGGCCAAGGGCCTCCAAGAGGTCCTTGCCTCAGGGAGGATCGCCACCGGTGAGGAGGTGGAGCAGTTTGAGCAGGGCATGGCCTCTTATCTGGGCCTCAACGGGGCAGTTGCCACTGCATCAGGAACAGCTGCCTTGCACCTGAGCTTGCTGGCCGCTGGTGTCAAGGAGGGGGATGAGGTAATCTGCCCCAGCTTTACCTGCAGCGCCCTGCTCAACGCCGTGCACCATTGTAGGGCAACCCCCCGGATAGTGGACATCAATGAAGAGACCATGAACATCTCCCTGGCAGCAACCCGCAATTCCCTCACCAAGAGAACCGCCGCCATCATCGTCCCGCACATGTTTGGATACCCTGTAGATCCGATGGATGACTTCCTTGCCCTCGGCCTTCCGATTATAGAGGACTGCGCTCAATCACTCGGCGCAACCTCCCGCGGGAAAATGACGGGGACCTGGGGTGAGGCAGCGATCTTCTCCTTTTATGCCACCAAGGTAATCACCACCGGCCAGGGGGGGATGGTCGCCTCTCGGAACGAAGAACTCCTGGAAAGGGTGCGAGACCTGCGGCAGTATGATAAAAAAGAGGATTATAAGGTAAGGTATAATTTTTGCATGACAGACCTTCAAGCAAGGATGGGGCGTATACAATTGGAAAAACTACCCTCCTTTCTCAAGGCAAGGGAGGCGCGGGCTCAATGGTATGACAAACACCTCAAGGAACTTAAGGGAGTGCTGGTGCCGCGGCAAGGAGGGATATATTACCGTTATATAGTAAGAATGGAGGACGGTAAACTGGATCGGGTCATAGGAGAATTGCATCGAGAGGGCATAGAGGCCCAACGCCCAGTCTTTCGCCCCCTCCATCGCTACCTCGGCCTCGATGGCTTTGCGGCGACCGAGCGGACCTTTGCCGAAGCCCTCTCCCTTCCCATCTATCCGCGCATTAAAACTGATGAGGTGCGCAATATTGCCCTCTGTCTCAGGAGGGCCGTCGAGGATACGAATGCTTAGAGAATTCCTTCCGCCCATAATAGTACCCCTGTTCCTCTCCCTCGTTCTCACCCCGTTGGCGAGATGGCTCGGGAAAAAATGGGGCTTTATGGATATCCCGGAGCAGCGCAGGGTCCACTCGGTCCCGACCCCCAAGACAGGGGGTTGGGCCATCTTCATCGCTTTCATTCTATCGGCGCTGCTGTTCACCAAACCCGCAGGGACCATCCTGGGCCTCCTCATCGCCGCAAGCTTCATCTTCGTGGTGGAGGTCGCGGATGACTCACATGAGCTGCCTGCCGTGACAAAGCTTGTTTCCCAGATCGTGGCCGCCTGCATCCTCATCTCCTTCGGGGTGAGCGCCACCATCTTCCCCAAGACCTCATGGGGTTACACCCTCAATTATACCCTCACGGTCCTCTGGCTGGTTGGGATCACCAATGCCGTCAACTTCATCGACGGGATGGATGGGCTGGCAGCTGGTCTCTGCATCATCTTCTCCTGCCTCTTCTCCATCGTCTTCCTCCAGATGGGGTCGTTCTCCCTCGTGCCCATCTGCCTCTTCGTCCTCGGCGCCTGTATCGGTTTTATCCCCTATAACTTCCGCGGCGAAGCAAGAGGGGCGACCATCTTTTTGGGTGATACCGGGAGCAATTTTTTGGGCTTTATCCTCGCCTCCCTCGCCGTCATGGCCGAGTGGTCGGAGGACATGCTCCTGCCCTCCCTCGCCGCCCCGCTGTTGATCTTTGCCGTGGTCATCTACGACATGGCCTACATCAACCTGCGCAGGATAATCATGAAGGAAGCAGGCAGCGTACGCGAGCTCATGGAATACACGGGGAAGGATCACCTCCACCATCGGCTCCATTACCTCTTGGGATCCAAGACCAAGACGGTGCTCACCATCTATCTCCTCGC